>CEPX01011540.1_pt1 | contig 11117 bp, 9 predicted proteins | sample 361361 | NCBI WGS metagenome assembly CEPX01 (sample SAMEA2619974, study PRJEB7988) | marine metagenome | biome: marine biome (ENVO:00000447); feature: mesopelagic zone (ENVO:00000213) & marine oxygen minimum zone (ENVO:01000065); material: "saline water (ENVO:00002010), including plankton...
AGTGTTGCTATGTGTTCGTTCCATGATCCTGTCCAGGCTTCTGCGATGTTGTTGTCTTGTTGTGAGGCTAATCCTATTATGTGGTTGATTCCTTGTTTGTCTTTGAGGTTGTTCTTGCTGTTGCTGTAGGTGTTGATTGGTTTTGTTCCATAGTGTTTTTTTATGTCTTCATTTCTTAACAGATATTCTATATTCCATTTGATCCCTTTGTGTTGGTGGTGTGTTTTCCAGAATTGGTAGTATTCTTTGAGTTGGTTTACCCATCTTACTGTGTTAAGTGTAGTTCGTTGGTGATTGTCTCGTACTTTTCTTGACAGGCGGTATTCTCCTTTTCCCTGTCCTTTCAAGTATCTTGGATGTTCTTTTTCCCATTCTACAAACATTTCCATGTCCACTACTGGTATTCTTAGAAAGTCTGCTAAGAGAGCATAATCTTTGAAGACTGTAAATTTTTCTAGTATACAGGGTCTTTCTTCTCTTTCACGATTAAATCTATTTATTAATTCTGTAGCTTCTGGATTACTTAAAACATCTTCTGGTACTGTTTCTTGTTCTACATATGCTTGTAGAATGTCTTCAAGTTTTTCCATTTTGACCCTTCTTACTGTGATATGACCAGTGATCAGCAATTCGGGGATCTAACTTGGCAACTTCTGCCACCAGAGAATTTAAATTTTCACCACCCTTACGTTGTCTCCTGTCTACCATGGTCACAAGACGTCTTGGCTTCCTGTTATATTTTACATTTAGAGGCACATCTGTTTTCATGTAATTTGCATTGAAATTTCTGTCAGGGTTATGTGAAAGATAATGTCTAAAATAAATCATTAAGGCCGAGACAGTTTCTGATTTATCAAATTTAGGTCTGATCTGCCACTCCTTTAAGATATTTGGATCAATTACACCACAAAGCTCTAAAATGTAGTAAAATCCTCCTTTTTCAGCTAGATTCTTGTTTGCATTCTGAAAAAGATTTGCTGCCTTAGTGCCAAATTTTTTTTGTACTTCTGGATTTGAAAGGAAACTCAGATTAAGCCTTTGAATATCTTGTTGATCCTTATAGATTTGATAAACATCCAAGAGAATCTGCACGGCCTCAGACTGATTAAACTTTGCTATTGGGTTCCAATGTTTAAACACATCTACATTCTTGCACGTAGATAAATTCACTATGTATTCCATACCTTCAGCAAATGTTCTTCGGGCTCCTTTATAGATATCTGCACCTCCTATTTCCTTTCTTCTCAAGTATGATGATCCGAATCTCTCCTGGCTACACATATCCAGATAACCTTTTAGTATTATTAAAAATTTATTCGCCCAATGAACAGCATTAATTACTTTTCGAGCTTGTCGATTTCGTAATTGGGCAAATCTAAGTGTAGTTCCATCCCCTTGTAGATACCTTGGCTTTTTTTTTAATAACATCGGTAACTGCTCTAGGTCAACCAGAGGTATATCTAGATAAGTTGCTAGTAAAGAGTAATTTTTAAAAGCTTTAATCTCTTGCAAGATCTGAGGTCTCTCTTCTCTCTCTCTATTGAAATTATTAAGTAAATTTACTGCCTTTGGATACTCTAAAATATCTTCTGGTACTGTTTCCTTTTCCACGTATGCTTGTAGAATGTCCTCAAGTTCTGCCATTTCCATTCTCTCCTACTAGTTTTACAATATTAGAGGGTAATTGCTCGTACGGCAGAGACACATACCTTCCATTCTTGTGATCCACTAAGCCGATTGTAGGAGAATCTTTCATCACATAGAATGAAAAATCCCCCTCTCTTCGAACGTAAAGTGCACTGGCTTCTAAACTGTCAAGAACTTCCTGAGGCATTTTCTCTTCAGAATCTTCATCCCTCATTTTTGGCTTTTCAAATAGCACTAATTTTCTGTCTTGACCTACTGCATCCTTACTTTTCTTATACTGCCAGAGATGATAACATCCTTTTTCCTCCCGACACAAAAATTCAAGCCCAAAATCAGATGCAAGAGCCTCATTCACTTTCTCCAGATGTTCGTCAGGATACAAATTTCTGTGTGTTCCAACATAGAATTTTCCATCAGGAACTATCACTCTATTGACTTCATTCATCAGCATCCAAAGATCATCATCAGAAGTATAGTGCAGACTGAGTATTGAGCTTACTGAATCAAAATATTTATCATCAAAGGGAAGATTATAAAAATCACCGAGAAAATTCCTGCTCAGCGGAGAGTGCTTCTCAGCGAGCCTTAATTGAAATGGATTCATATCTACATTATAAATTTCTCTTCCTAATGCTCTCGAGAGAATTCCATTGCCTCCTCCTAAATCAAGCAATCTCTCATATCCATGCTGTTTGATATATTCTGCTACCCAAGGATTTATGCCTAAACTAACCTTGCTTCTATTTAGCTCAATAGCTAAGGTCTCTGCCCTTCTTATCTTCTCTTTAACTTCTTCACTTGGATTCTGATCCTTAAGCTCTTCTTCGCTGATTCCAATGGCTTTTGTTACATACTTCCTTCCTTTTCCAAATAAGTCTCTGAGAATTTCGTTTGCAGCTCTCTTTAAACGCTTCTTTATCCTTTCATTTTCTTGCGGCTTTTCCCAATTCTTGATCTCTCTTTGCTCTTGGGGTGTTAGCAATCCTGAATTAAGGATTAAGTCATAATACACTTTTCTGTCATTGACGAGCTCCCATATTCCTTCATCAATAGTGTTCTCAGTCAGTAAAACATCAATATCAACATCATGTTTTTGTCCTTCTCTATGCAGCCTCTTCATCCACTGGTAAAATTCATCCCATGTGTACGGCAAGTCAAGGGCAATTCCATAACTTGCTCCAACAAGGCTAATTCCTTCCTTCATAGTTGGAAGTGACACAAAGAGAACTTCTGTATTTCCTTGATTAAAGCGTTTCATAGCTGCTTGACGATCAGAAATCTGTTGTCCTTTTTTCTTCAGGGCTGGAACATCTCCATCTATCCTGTCTGTTACATACCACTGGCCAAAATAATCTGCAAGCTTATCAGTTACTCCGTTTTTAAAAAACGAGGTGCAGACCACTACTTTTCTATTTTTTGGAAGATCTCCAGCGTCTCTTTTTTGATTATATTCATCAACTGCTTTGAAATAATCCTCAATCATGGACTCTAACATTACATATTTAGGAGCCTGAAAATCAATGTCAAATACTTCACTGTAACGTGTAAGTAATTCATCATCATGTCGAATATCTTCTCCTCTCACTCTACTGCCAAGAAGATTTGGATCTAGCGCTATTTTTCTTAATAAAATAAGTCTTTGCAATGGTTTGAGCCTATCTCCTCTATTAAGGATATATTCATACATGCTCTTGATTGTATCATCTAATGGAACAAGGACCTCTCTCTCACATCTAGAAGGTAAGTCAAGCACGTCTTCACTCCTTCTTCTCAACATATAAGGTTTCAGATAAGCTCTTACATACCTTGCATCTCCTGCTAGAATCTCATTGAGGTCTTTACCTCTAGAATCAAATCCAGTAGCATAAAAATACAGGTCTAGATCTTTTCTGCCAAGTGGGAATGGAGTACCTGTGCTAATAACTTTTCTAGATACTTTGTTCATCAGCTCTCTTACAGCAAGGCCTCTATGTGTTGTCTGGCCTTTTGCGTTCTGGGATTCATCAACACAGAGCAGCTGATAATCTTGGTCAATTAATTTTTTTAACACAGAATCATGCTCATTGAGATGCAGAATCTTTGCATATAGTTCTACAATCTCTTCACGACCTAACTGAGAAAGTTCTTCTGCCTTAACCTGGTACGTATTTCCAGGTCGTTTCATTAGTGCCTTCACCTCTTTTCTCAACTCTGTGATTTTTTTGTCTGTTACGTTTTCTTTTACCAGTTCTATTTCATCAGGGCTAATATCGAATTCATCTAATTCATTCAATTTCCAATCTTTTCTAAAAATGAGCTCATAATTTACAATTGTAAATGCAGCTGTATCTAATTTTACATACTGTTCTTTACGAGTGGCTCCATTCAACACAACAATGTCCTCTTCAATCTTGTATTTTCCTTGAAAATAATTTTTCAGCTCTTCTGCAAAAGTTTCTTTTACAGTGTTAGGCGTGATTACTAATGTCTTGACAGCTCTTGCTTTATCTACAGATATACCTGCTGCAATGGCTTCAAGCTGTCCCATATACTCCGCTGATAATCCCATCTGAGCTGTCTTGCCTGTACCGCAATCATCAAAGAGGAATGTAATCTCATTTCCTTTCCGTTTCAGCTTAGCATAGAATTCAACTAGCTGATCTCTTCCAAAATCAGCAAGATACGCTTGAACTTCATCTCCTTCAATCCTTCCAGCTAGATCTTCAACTATTGCAACACGTAAACCATTATCTGGTATCTCCCTTAACTCTCTTGTTCTTTGCTCTAACTCTAACCAATTAAGCTGATGATCCTGAATATCTTCAAGGCTCCACTGCTCAGGTTTGTAGTCTCTACAAACAACAGCAATGCCTTCCTTTTGGTAAAAGCTTGGGAAAGCCCGAGTACCTATTCTAGCAGGAATTCCATGAATAGTCAGGTTATTAATATGATCATATTCTTCCCATAGTTCTTTATACATCTTTCTAGCTTCATCATGCTTAGAATTTTCTTCATTTTGCATTAGCTGCAAAAGAATATCATCCACCATAATCTTGCAAGTAGCTTCGTATTCAGGGTCTTCTGCATTCATACCTTTGAGCCCATCATATAATCTTTTTCGCATCCTATTTTTCTCTATATTGCGAATAGCATCATAACACATGCTTGGTAAGGATTTATTAGAAAGCTTGATCTCTTCAATAATATGGTCTGCTGTGGGAATTTCAGGAATTTTAGGTTTCTTTCTTTCACTACGTATTCTGCCTAAATAATCTCGTAATCCTCTTACTTTTTCGAACAATTCATCTCCCATATTTTTCAATTTATCTCGATGTATTACATACAATAATTCTGCTAGCTCATCCTCAACACCTTCATCCAATACGTCTTGGGCCCAATCCAGAAGCATATGCATAAGGGGGTCATCTTGATTAATACAATCCTCAATGCTTTTTTCCCCATTTATCTGAGCAGAAGTGTGATTATCTAAATCCAGAGCCATTGTGGTATATGTAGGACGATAATTTGGAGCTTTTGGATTTGATTTATCAACTTCACCTATTTGATTTAGCAAAACCTCAGAAGGTAGTCTTCCTGTTTCATTTGCTTGATCTTCGATATACTTCCTAAAATCAGAATGCTTATTCTCAAGGAAATCTGGTATCTTGAAGCTTTCTCCATCTACCATTTTTGTCATAAGGGAGATATTCATATCTGTGATAATTTTTGCAATGTCCTCTAGGGAAAACTCATTTACCATACAGAAGCCGATAAACTCATCATATATAAATGTTTCTATTTTTTACTACTAGATAGTGAATACTTTATAAGGATATGTATTTGAAATTAGATCGGAAATTCGCTCCTAAGCTGAAAAGAAAAAATTAAAGCATATCTGTCTTCAGGGATGGTATTTGAAACCCAGTGACTGTTTGATGCGTCAATTATAGCAATTTCATCATTGGCAAGATTGATTCTAGATTCCTTACCATTAACTTTGAGACACAATGGTTCACCTTCAGGCTTGGCAGTTATAATATAATTTGCATCTTTATGAGGAGGAACTTTGTACTCATGTTCAGGTGTATGACGATATCGTGCAGAAACCAAGTCTGTGTACCCCACGTGATCATCCAAGAAAATTGTACAGAATCTCCTTGCAATCCAATCCATTTTTCGCATGCACTGCATTAATCCCTGCTCAAATCCAGGAAAATCTTTCTCAGTTTGCCATGTTCTTTGGCCTTCCTGGGTTTTTTCTTCCTGATATATTTGACTAAATCTAGTGGATGTCATGTTAAAGTACTCAGCTAATGCATCCTCAGGATTATCTCCTATATAATTATACCCTCCCATAATTTGGGGATTTTCTGCTAGATATAATCTTTTCCTATCAGAATCAAAAAATCGCCGAGATTGTTCATATACAGTATCAATTAGCTTTAAAGAATATCCCTTTAAAATAAGATATCCATCACGATTAAGATTTTCAGTAAAGGGGCAGCCAGGTTTGAGTTTGTAGAATTGACTTAAGGCCAAAGAATCAACATTTTGCTTGTTCATTTTACTCTTGAATTTGTTCTAAAGAAAAGATACTAAGAAGTACCGAACACTGTGAATTTATCCCCTTTATGCTTTTGTATTTTTTCCTTGGATGTATAGGGGCCTATAATACTAAGTTTTCCTCCTGATCTTACTCCATTATCAGGAAGGGTTACTATATCAAAATTAGATTGGTAAGGATCTTCTTTCCTTCCAGGCATATAAGTTAATTTGGTTACTGCATTTTTTGGATTTGAAGGATCAAGGGTTGTAAGGCCTTCTCTTGGAACTGAATCTCCAATAATGCTCACTTCACCCCCAAGAGCCAATCCATCTAGTGCATCAGAATTATCCTTAATGATGTTAAGAGCTTTACTGACCTTTCCAGGACCATCTAAATACTCATTTCCAACATTAGCCTCGGTGATCATTACACATGAAGGAACATTAGCAGCTTCTGTGCCAATATTTAACAATCGTGCGCCATACATAAATTTCATGACAAAAAGTGATCCTGGAGCATATTTCATGCCCTTTCGAGCTTTAGTTTCTTTTCCATCTGGAAATCCTTCAAAAGATTCTGCTCCTATAATTCTTCCTGACATAAAGCTATTTCCACCATTTTCATAGGTCCGTATAATCCATCTTCCAATAAGATCCTGAGCTACTTTACAAGCATTTTTAGCATATCTGTTGTCAGCATTTTGGTTAATTCCATATACGAATAAACCATTAGGAGCATCAATCTGCATATACTCTGCAATATCTTTGTCTTTTTTTATTCCATCTATTACAGTATCTACTGATGTAAGACCTACGAATGGCTGATTATCAGGTTTTTTAGAGCTAATCTGTAAATCTCCTCTCAACTGGGCAAGATCAGGGTTCTCAGAATCCAAGACTTGATTGTCTGTTGCTACAGATACAATACGCACAGGATTAATACCTTTTCCATCTTCTCCAATTCGAATCAACCATTTTCCAACAGTTTCATTAGTTAGATAATCTATATTCATTTAATATCAGCATAAGAAAACATCATCTTATATTTAAATGTTTCCCTTATGACTACTTATAAGTAATAGTAAAATTTATAAAGAATATAATATTTGTAATCAATTAATATAGTAGAACTGCATGTAAAGTGTGTAAGGTTACTTTAAATTTTTTAAATTAAAATGAATAAAACAATATCTCAACCTCTCGCTGATGGAACTAACAGCAAACCAGAACCCTATTATACTGCGGAATTGTATGAGATAAGAGGAATAATGCCTTTCTTGGAGCATATAGAGCAATATTTGAGTGGTGATAGAACTGTTCCAGTTATTAGGACTGAAGATCATACCTCAAGGACCAATCAGAATAGTGATGTATTCTGCACATTTTCTGATGATCTAATGAGACTATTTCTAGATGAAAAAAATGGATTAGAAAAACCCTATGAGGTAGCCTTAAAATATGGGTTTAGGGGTTTTAGCAGAGGAGGTCGAAATGGAATTTTCTATCAAAGAAAGAAAGATGATGGTATGAAAGGGGTTACAGATTCTCTAATGTTAAAAAATACTGAAATGTTAAGTTTAGACTTAGATGTTCCTATTGATCACTTGGATGAACTTAAGAAAGTCAAAATTGTCTGGCATAATCCACAAGGACCAAGAGTGGTAGGAGCATATAATACTATTAAGCAGAGAATAGTATTTCTAGATTTTGCAAATTACTAAGCAGCTTCTATATTTTCTATATAAACTCCTCTAGGAAACTTGAATTCCTGCAAGCTATTAGACTGAGGAATAGGTCCAGCTTTTGGAACTAATGCTGTAGAGAAGAATATAATCCTAATCCCTCCCACAACTCCGATCTGCCCAAAGAAATTCCTCCGCTCATCATCTGACATACTGCTTACTCTAGCCATAACAGCTGGAGGACAGTTAAAAACTCCAATTAAATCGCCTTTTTGTCTTCCGGCTGAACCAACTAAGGCTCCACCAGAAAGAGTCTTTTTTACCTCTGCTTTACTCATAGCTCTACCATAAATTCTAGGTGATGGGTAATAACTATCCTTTTCAAATTGATCAAGTTTCATATTTATTTGTCTCAATATATCTATAAAGATTATAATTTGATTTGTTGTCTTTTCTAGTCCATCAAAACATCGCTTCACCCTTCCAGATAAGGCATGCTTATGGATTTTTAATCCATCTTTTAAAAGTTCTGATAGCAAGATAGTATTTCCTCTTGCTCTTTCTGACAAATTAAAGGCATTGTTCATATATTGAGTAAAGATGATTCTCAGCGGCAATTTCTCATCCAGATACACCTCATAATCCTGTTGAATTATTTTTAATAATTTACGTGCTTTCTTAATTTTGTACCGAATATCCTGCTCAATAGCTTTAACCTTTCTGAACTCTTCACCTAATTTTTCTAGATTCTCAATATGTACTTGACTTACTTTCAGTGTGTATCTGTGTATAACAAACCCGTGTTTTGCAAGCACATGATCCTCTAAGAATTCCTCTTGCTTCACCATAGTTCTTAACAGGTCTTCAAGAGTCTTGAACCTAGTATACAAATCTAAAATAAGGGCATATGCTTCTCTCATACGGATATTATACAATAAACTATTTAAAAACATTTGCATAATTATTGTGCAGAGATTAATTTCAATACCTAAACTCTGCAGCGGCCCTCATGTAAAAAACACTAAAGAACTTGGAACCTTCAAAATTAAGAAGGAAGAATCTTCTGCAGCAGGAATAAGAAGGATTAAAGCTGTTGTTGAGTAATCATATCTAAGCTTGGCATGAATTATTATTTCAATATCAAAACGAAATATTAAGAATTTTTTAGAAAGCTTTATAAAGAATAGGTAATTATTTTTACCAAATGATAAGAAAAATTACCAAGTTTAATATCATATCCTTGTATACATCTAATTATGATAAGAGGCTATACTTAAGAGAGATAGCTAAATTCCTGAAAAAGCCTCACCAATCTATTAAGCCATATATCCAACAGCTAGTCAATGAAAATATTCTAATACAGGAAAAAAGAAATAACGTAACTGACTTTTACCTTAATGTAAAAAATCATGCGGTATTCGAATATCTTAGCATGGCTGAAAAAACACAATTAATCCAAAAAATAAATCAAGAAATAATTCTCAAAATACTCTATGAGAAACTTGCCAAAACATTCACTCTAAATACTTATATAATCTTTGGCTCAGCAGCACAATACGTAAAGAAGACATCGGATATCGACTTGCTCATAATAGGAAAGAAAAAAATAAATGACATTCTCAATCAGTTTGAAAAAGTCTACAACAAGTCGATCCATACAATTCAAGTATTAAATCTAGAAAACGTTTCAACAAGGCTAATCAAAGAGGTGTATAAGAAGCATATTATAATGAATAATTCAGATCAGGTAATAACATTTTTGAGGAAAATTCATGAAAAAAATAGAATGGTGTAAAACAAAATCTAGGGGTATCAAGAAAATTGATCCTAATGATAATCTCTCAGAGGAATACTTAGAAAATGCAGAGGAAAGCCTAGAAGTTTTAAGAAGTATTCATAAAACTAAGTCCAAGATGTGGCTTGCAACAACTAAATACTATATCAAGTACTTTGCAGTCTACTCAATCTTTATGAAAATTGGAATTAAGTGCGAAATACATGATTGTACTATTGCACTCATTGAAAATCTTGAAAACGGAAATATTTTTGAAGTTGGCACTGCAAAGACGTTGGAGAAAGATAAACAATTAAGGATTGATAATCAGTATTATCTCAAAAACAAGGAAGTTAATATTAACTTTGATGAGCTTGCAGGTTTTATGCTTTTCATTCGAGAAGCACTGGAAAATTTGGATGAAGATAGAATTGAGGAAATTAGAGAAACTATTTTTCCTTCTAAAAAAGATACAGAAAAACAGTAGTAATCAAAAAGGTCTAAAATTAATATCCTAAAATTAAGGAATCCTCTGCTGCAGGTATTAGAAGGATTAAAGCTGTTCTAGATTAAAATAATAACGTTTATTAAACCCACTCTTCTAAGCATACGTATGCCACTCTACATAATCTCAACACCAATAGGAAATCTTAAAGATATCACCTTCAGAGCAATAGAAACTCTAAGCGAAGTAGACTTAATCCTAGCAGAAGACACGAGAAGAACACAAACCCTCCTCACTCACTACGATATTGTAAAACCCTTAGAATCCTTTAATGATCATAACAAAGAACATTCTACCCCAACTATCATAAATAAATTAAAAAAACAAAAATCCATTGCTTTAGTATCAGATTCAGGAACACCTTGTATCTCTGATCCAGGATTCTACTTAGTACGAGAAGCAACTAAAAACAAAATTCAAATCTCTCCAATTCCAGGACCAAACGCAGCTTTAGCAGCATTAACCATCTCAGGTTTACCAACAGACAAATTCACATTTCATGGATTTCCTCCAAAAAAAATAAAAGCAAAGGAATTATTCTTTATTAACATAAAACACTCCAAAACCACTTCAATAATTTACGAATCACCTCATAGAATTCAAAAAACCTTAGCTCTTATGGCCAAAGTAATGCCTAAATCCAATATAGTAATAGCAAGAGAACTCACTAAAAAATTCGAAGAAACCTATAGAGGCACTGCAAAAGAACTCGCAGAAACCCTTGCAAAAAAGTCCCTAAAAGGAGAAATAACTATTGTAATACATTAGGAGCTTATTGACTAAGCATATAGGCTCAACTTTTTCATGGGCGGGGGGAGGGGGTTAATACGTCAAGCTTAAAGCGTTTTTTGGCTGGCGGGAATGAAGTCACTTAAAAATTCTCTAATTAATTAAATATAGCAGATTAGAACTCTATAACCTAATTTCTCAAGTTTTAACCCAAATCTTTATAAATCCAAAACCCAATTTGTACTCAAAAGGAGGT
>CEPX01001109.1_pt1 | contig 11101 bp, 3 predicted proteins | sample 361361 | NCBI WGS metagenome assembly CEPX01 (sample SAMEA2619974, study PRJEB7988) | marine metagenome | biome: marine biome (ENVO:00000447); feature: mesopelagic zone (ENVO:00000213) & marine oxygen minimum zone (ENVO:01000065); material: "saline water (ENVO:00002010), including plankton...
GTACTATGACGAATTTATCGCCCTTGTTCTGCTGTATCATTCTCATGGAGAAGGTACGCATGTAATTAATGGTGAAAGCGTGACGGTAAGTATGCGCGACCTCAAGAAAAAACTTTACTTAGCAATGGTTTCTGTAAACATTTTAGAAGGCCTCCGTTTCTATGTAAGTTTCGCTTGCTCTTTCGCCTTCATGGAAAGAGAGTTAATGGAAGGTAATGGTAAAATTATCAAGCTTATTGCTCGTGACGAAACATTACATCTGCAAGGGACACAGTTTATCTTGAATTTATGCCGACAAGGTAAAGATGACCCGGAAATGGCGGAAATCGCAAAAGAGTGCCGCCCGACTCTTCTACAAATGTATGATGATGCAGTTAGAGAAGAGAAAGAGTGGGGAGAGTACCTGTTTAAAGATGGCAGTATGATTGGTCTTAATGTGCAAATCTTAGGGCAGTATGCGGAGTACATAGCGAATGTAAGAATGGCGGCAATCGGAGAAGAACCGCGCTACGAAACGAAAGAAAACCCTATTCCTTGGATTTCTTCTTACTTCAACTCTGAGAATGTACAAGTGGCACCTCAAGAAGCTGAGATTAGCTCATATTTAGTTGGGCAGGTTGAAATGCATATGTCGGATGATGACTTCAGCGAACTGAGTCTTTGACGTCATCCCCCAGCGAAAGCAAGGGGATTCATGAAAAAACCCAGCTTTCGCTGGGTTTTTTAGTTTTAAGTGAAGATCTAATTAATTGGCACTATATAAAGGAAGAGCGACGCCTTCAACTTCAGTGAATTCAACAACAGCCTTGGGCGTGAAGTCTGTGAATCGTAAGAAGCGAGAAGAAATTGTTGACATAGGGTTGTTAACGTCAAACTCACCAATGAAAGGTTGAACCCAAGCATTTGTGCCTTCAGCCGTAGAAAGAATACCTAGATGTTGGCTTAGTTTCGTGTCTGGAGATGGGTTCATGAATGCTGGAAGGATGTTATCTCCCCAACTCGCAAGTGGCATTTGAAAGCCTACGCCGCGCTGATATGAAACATTGATGACTTCATGTTTGTATTTCTTAACGCTAATATTAAATACTTCGTCCGTAATGTCGAAATTTACATCAGCAAGTTGTTTTGGGTAACCCCAAATTTGAACACCCGCATCTACAGCTTTAGGGTTGTCAAGTAGTAGGTGAGGGAAATAAAAGCCGTAATCATTAGGTAGGCCAGCCTGGATATTACTAGTATTCGCAGCGCCCAAGACACCTAAAGTGTCTAGCAAATGATTTAAGAACACACTTTGATCAGGGTTTGCATCAAGGCAACTAAGTGAAAGTTCCGGCGCACCTTTGCGTTTGACTAGAATACCTACCAAGGTTTCTTCGTATGCGCCTACAGGGCTTGTTCTAACATCTTGTGCATAGAATGTACTGTAAGTCATGTTAGATGGTGTGCCGTCGCAAGTAGGGACAACAACGGGCTCAAAATCACCGCTAATAAAGCGTTTACTTGTTTTCGCATTACCGGTGCCCACAATCATAGTGGTTGTGCCGGTTGTGTGGAATGGCATATCTACATTAAAGTCTGCGTCAGCCACTCGGCCTTCAACCGTAACTGAACCAGTTACCGGGAAGTCGTCATGGATAGATGCTGCGTGTGTTGAAAGAGAAAGCATTGCTGCTGCGATTGCAAGTGTGAAATGTTTTTTTACCATAATATCCTCGTTATAATAGAAATATTCGAGCCTCATGAAATCAAAACAAACCATATTTAATTTGTTATGTACTACATGCAGATTTAAGTGGCGAGGAAGACGATAACAGGAAATCAACAATAAAAACAACTGTTTTTTATCGTTTTCACAAAAAAGTCACATATAAAAAAGAGAGAATCACAATAAGAACATACAAGAGCTCAGTGATTACCTTGGTTTTAGTGTTAATTAATACTATTTGCTTAAATTGAATTTATTTGTTTTTTAGAAAAAGAATGAGCTAAACAATGTGATAACATAAGAGAAACAAGAAGGAATTTATCTTATGTCTAACTATGAAAAAAATGAAAATAACCTAGAAGAATTAACTGATGTAAGTTTTATTGATGACAAAGGAGATGGCGTTCTCCACGATACTGCCTCGTTTCATATGAATAAAAACCTGGAACATCCTTTACTGACAAAAGAGCGGGAGGTAGAGCTTTCAAAAAGGATAAAGGAAGGGTGTGAGAAGTCCTTTTCTGAAATGTTTCATTCTAATTTAAGGCTTGTGGTATCAATTGCTAAACGCTACAAACCAATACCAGGGAAAGTTGAAATGTCAGATCTCATTGCTGAAGGCAATATCGGTTTGCTTGACGCTATAAAAAAATACGACCCTGGCTTTGATTGTCGATTCTCTACCTACGCTAGCAATTGGATTAAGATGAGGATAATAAGAACTCTCACGTCAGAATCCAAAACGGTTCGTTGGCCAACCCACTTCTTTCAGTTAGAGGCCAATTACAGAAAGCTACTTCTAGAAAATGAAAAGAAAAATATCCCACCGCCGTCTGATGAAGAATTAATGGAAAAATTAGAAATCACACCTATAACGCTAAAGGGACTTAAGGATGTGAACCGGATTGAATTGTCGTCTTCACTTCCCACTCACGACAATGAAGAAGGTGGAGGTGATCTTGAGGGTGGATTATTTGATGACAGAGATAACCTCGGTGTTGAATTTACGGTGAATGAATCGATTTCCAAAACAGAGTTAAGGGTGGCCTTCGCAAAATCACTGAAGGAAAGGGAAGAGTTTGTTTTGCAATTACGTTTCGGGTTGGTATGCAACCCTATGACCCTTGATGAGGTAGCGGATATTTTAAAACTAACCAAAGAGCGAGTTAGACAGATAGAGGTTGTTGGCTTGGTTAAATTAAAGCGTTACTTTGAGAAAACAGGCGTATGTAGTGAAGATTTGTTCTCTACCTGATTTGAGGCAACGAAAAAACCCGCACATAGTGCGGGTTTCTGGATAACTACCCAATTTTGCCAGTTGGGCTAGAAGTCTTCATCCTGAACACAGTTTGCATGCAAGTGCCTCCAATGGCCCCCTCTGCATCTTCTGGCTAAAGATTAACAAAGCATGAACTGTTAATCAAGCGTATTTTGTAAACAAAAGTAAAAATCAATAAAAATAGTAGTTATGGGTGAAAGGTAAACGCTGTCATCCCTACTTTTTATTGGTATTGCAATCAATTACTATTAACGTCCCCTTTTTTATTTTTGCAACTTATTGTTTAGGAAATAGAAATAGTAGGCAGAAAAAGATATGACCTAGTACAGGAACTATAACCAGAAAAAATAAAGCGTATAGCTGCCTGTGGTCCTGTAATCAATTAAAAAGCCCGTTTTGTAAAGCTATTTTTCTGTTTATCAGTAAGTGTTTCTTTTGGCTTTATGTTTATGTGATTGTAGTTGCACTTTTCAGTGAGCAAGTTAGCCGCACCAAGCAGTGGGCTGTTATCTCCTTCTTGAAAGGACGTTTGAAGTGATTGAATTGGTCCGTTTTCAAGTTTTAATGGGGAGTGAACTTGGTTGCTTAGCTCTCTTATGTGTTTAAATATTCTTTTAGCAAGAGGGTCGGTTGGGAGTTTAGAGAAATCACCGGCAGCAGAAATCAGTAAAGAGTGCTGGGTTTCTTTGGGTAAACTTACGGCTTTTATGAGGTTTTTAGCTATTGTTGCATAGGTAACTTCGTGGCATTCACCATAAGAACTTAAGATTTGTTTTTTTAGCTCTCTCTTAGAGGATAAGTTGTTATCTGAAACTACAGTAGGTTTTTTAGATAAAAAGTCTAACGTAAATTGACTTACTTTGTAATCAAGTAAAGCTTGCTTTTCCACTTTAGAAAGTCGATTGGCAACATCTTTCTCATTGAGTCCAAATTTAGAAAGCGTAAACTTCAGAGTAGAAATACACTTTTCAATATCCACATCGGAAAAAGAACTGTTGAATTTAATCGGCGGATTTTCATTATTGATAATAGCAAGCCCAATGTCAGCCCCCCAAGAAACAAGATCCCCACTTCCCTTTTTATAGCTAATTGTCTCAACACCTAATTCTTGTAGTGTTTCATTTAGTCTGTTGAGCCTAGATATTGTGTCCTCTGAGTTAAGCGTAGATAACAACATAGAGTGCTGTTCGTTCAGCTCCTCTCTGTCTTGACTGGGGGCGGCGCGAGTAAAGACATTGTGAGCTCCTTTAGAGATTTTGAAAACGGAAAGAGCAAATTTTATTTCATTTTCTATTTCTTCAGAGAATTTACCATCCCAAGCACCAGCATCCAATTGTCTTGTCTTTCCAGAGTGGAAGATAGTAATAGGGTGATCTTTTCCAAGTCTTAAATTAAGCTCTCTTTTTAGGGAGTTTTCAGAAAGGTGTAGAGATATTTGTTTGTCCCAGGTAGTTGGTGTTGGGTATCTTAACCTGAGCTCTCCAAGAAGTGCAGTCATGGAATGTAGGCTACTGTCCCCAAGGGGGAGTATTTCAGATTCTTTTGAAAGGAATGATTTGTAACTTTGGTTGTGATGTGATTTAAAATTTATCGCGCTCACATATAGATTCTCTACAGTGTCTTTACTGACCCCAAACTCCACACTAAGTTCTTCAACCTTTTCTTTTGGTGGTAGGTTTGTAGTAGGTTCCATCTCCTCGAAAACGAGCTTTGCAGCGTGAATAGACTGGAAATGCTCGGCAGGAATAGGGTTGTTCTGATGAAGAGAAATAACGTCTGCCAAGAGAAGATCGGAAAGCGTTAAAGTTGCATTTTTTTTGTTAAGTCGAGTATTTTCGGTCAAGCTGGATAAACTATCTAGGTCAATCCCTGAGTTGCGAACTAAAGCACTAAAAAGAGTTTGGTTATACTTTGAAAGTAAAGAAAGAAAAAGTTTCCCTTTTTTTCCACCAACCCCGCCAGCAATAACAGTGCTCAAGTCGAATCCTGCTTTCTCGAACTCATTGCACAAGTTTTCATGCATGCTGTCGACGCAAAAGTAAGCCGGAACCTTTCTAATCGTTGAATTATAAAAAGCATTAAAGTTATCTTTTAGCCCTCCTTTCCACTCAGGTGAAATCATCGATTCATCAAAATCATCTAACGAAATTGGTTCGCTGTAGGAAAATGGTACCGAACAGTTAGAAAGCAAAGCTCTGTGCAATGTGTGATGGTTGATAATTTCGCTCAAAGAGCTCCTGTTTTTTTGTGAATGAGGTTTATGACTTTGAGTTAGTACCTGCCCTGTAACTGCATAAATGTCACCCAACACATAGTTCTTGTCATTCTCTAAATCCCGCAAAGAGACAGTGTCACTGTTTTGATCGATAGTGATAAGTGCTTTGCCGCATGTACTTAAGCATCGTCCGTTTTTATTTCTTAGCTTTTGGAGTAATGATGATTCTGAACCAACTTCGCTTAGGAACGAAAAGGAGTGTGATTTATTTTTTCCTAAAGAGACTGTGAATACATGGTCCTGTCTGTTTGCAAGACCCAGAGATTTAGATATTTCCCTTTTGTTGATTGAAGGCCATTTTTGGACTTTATTCTTTATTTCAGGGAAAAGAGAGAGCGTTTCAAACCCAAAAGAAGGGAGTGAAATGAGGCCTTTGTTTTTTACTTGGTTTATCGGTTTTTTTAGTAGATTATCTGCCTCTTTTAAAGAAATTGCAGAGTTTTCGAAATCCTGTTGGCTCATCCCTAAAGACTGAAGGGAAGCCGTATCAAGTTTTTGATCCCCTTCATTTTGAATGCAGCAAGCGACTCTTCTTATGTAAGGTGCGTTTTTTTGGTTGCTGTATATAGTTAAAGATGCAAAGTAAGGAGTTTGTGTATCTTTCCGTTTTTTTACATCTAGATCGAATAGCGCCTCACTTCCACTTAGAGATAAAAGTCTCGACAGCGAGCTCTGAAACTCTCGGATACTAACCCCTTGTTTTTGAGTGAGCCCCGAGATTTCTGCTTCTGTGTATTTTTTGTCGATATAACCATTTTGTTTTTTTGACTTTAGATATTCTTTGGCGGCAAGTTTATTATCCTTCCGAACGTCCGGTAATTTATTTAATTTAAGTCCAGACAGATTGTGAGTTCTCTCAACATTCCAGTTGCTATCAGAATCAAGAGATATTTCTGCGTAAATAGCTTTGTTTTCTGTTTTTATCCTATTTACAACATGCTCAGGTATCTTGATCCCAACTTTATGGTTAGAGTTCGCCAATAAGAAACTGCTTTTATTTTCAGGTAAAGCTTTTAACTCAGTAGAGGACAGAGAATTGTCGACTTTTAAAAACCAAGGATCATTTGGGTTTAGTTCAACCGCGAACTTTTCTGCGGAGTTAGATCTTGGGTTTGGCATTAAAGCATATACCTGGCTTATTTCGTCAATATCCAATGGAGTAACTAGGAATAGTGGAGTCTTTGCTTTTTCTTTTTTTGACATCATTTTACATAAAGTGTCAATAAATAGCTGTGGCATGGTGTTGTAGATATTTCGAGATTCCTCGCCGGAATCATCAAGATCAATATGTCCATCACGAATGAACTTACTTTGACTCTCTTCATCAACAGAAGAGTCGAGAACCTTCAATCCTTTTTCGCTTATTTCGTTTTCTAGTAAGAATATGTTTTGAGACAACGGCAGGTCGAATAAGTATTGGCACAAGGTTGTGTCTATTGAATTTGAATATGAGCGAGACGTGGTGAAAATGCTATATCCTTCAGAGTGAGATGGCAAAACAGGAAGCCTTTCTCTCGCTTTGCTTTTTAGTAATGCAAGCCTATTAGATATAGGTCCGAGTTCTTTTTTACATAAAGAAACGAATTGGTTTGTGACAGTCGTGTTGTTTTTTATGTATTCCATCTTATCAATGAGGCGAAAAGCATCTCTAAGTTCCTTAGGTTCATTGTTTTTAGAGCTGGAAACCTCTTTGAAAAACACACTTTCAAGTTCTTTGTTGTTGTTTATTTTTGATAGGTCAAGATTTAGTAGTGCGTTTATTATTTTTGACTGTCCAGGAGACAACATCCTTTCTTCTTTGTTTAGAAACGGAAGTAAGAATGTCTGGTGCTGCCTAAGCTCACCAACGAAAGACAATGATGCGTGACCTTTAATTTGAGTTGGTTCGTTGAATAAGGTGTTAACAAGAGAATCATCCATACTACGAATACGTCGAGCAAGCCTTATATTCTTCCTTCTAAGCTTACTAAGTAATGTTTTTTTTGTAGGCATGAACAGTCCTCTCTGATTTCTTATTATGATGATATCACACGAGATTGATTTGGTGCCTTATTTCTTGAAAGCAAAAAAAAACGCGACTATAAAAGTCGCGTTAGAAAGTTGCGTTAATACGTAACAAAACAAACTGTAGAAAGCTCAACAATTGAATCAAACGATGCAGTCCTGAACTTGGTAGTAATAATAATCCATAAAATAATCGTTGACAACCCTAAAATTGATATAAATCAATGAGATTTCGTTGTTTTAGTACAATTGTACGATAATCTCTATTTTAAACAGTGAGATAGGGAAGTGAAAAAAGTTGAAAAAAAATTATATTTTTTCTGAAAATATGATATATGGAGAGAGCTTTTAATTGTTGCTTGTGGTTACTTTTGTTTGTTTTAAACAGTAATGTGGTATCATCAAGTTGTATAAATAAAGGATTAGCTTGATGTTACCTCTAATTAATAAATCTGAACAATCTTATGGTCGTAGCTTGATGTCGATAGACGAAATAATTGAGCACGCAAAAAATATTAACTCCCCAGTTGCGGCTCTCACCGATTACCACTCTTTATCAGGTTTACCTGAGTTCCTGTCTAAATGTGAACAAAATGGGCTTCATGGTATTGCGGGGATGACAGTTCAGATAGTGGAAAATGACAAACCTTTGGGCGAAATGGTTTTATTGGCTAAGGGCGGAAAAGGGTTTGCTGCACTTCGTGAGATTTTAGATCATGTTGGACATGTAGGTCTTGACTTTAGATACAACCAATCGAGAGGAATGTCATTAGATACACTTCTTTCAGGCCAGTTTAAAAATCAGTTTAATGAATGCATTATATTGGATGGTTTCCCGGGTTCTATTGGAGAGTCGTTAATAAAAAAAGAAAGAGATGAGTACACGATAGATTCAGTTAAGGCAGCTCTGAGCTCTGATGACTCAATGTTAAGTCGATTGAAGAATCAATTTCAAAAGACAGAATATATCGGAGTTAGAACTCCGCTGGCAGAATGCCCGTTGGCCGCTGTTTTAGCTATGCCTAAAGACGCGGCAACCAATGGCCTTGATAATTACAGTGAAGAAAAAGATATATTAGAAACAACGTTAGGTTTTGCCAAAGATGAGGCCCAAGCTTTTCAGACAATGCAGTGGTTCAAAGAGTACGCAAAGGAAGTTTTAGACGAGTTTAAGGATGAAAATAAGGTCAATAGATTTCTTAAGCAAAAGTACACAAGGGCGCTCCTGTCTCTACATCATAAAGACGACCCAGCGCCTATGTTTAGGACTGCAAATTTCTTTATCCAAAAATGCCAAAGTCCTTTAATATACAAAAACCAACCTGAGAGCATGCTGTTGAAAGGTGGGGATGATGATGGGTTGACTTTAGAACAAAAAATCAATGCCAATTGGGAAAAGCATAAGCACCGAGTGCCAAAAGAAAAGCATGAATTATACGAAGCAAGATTAAAAGAGGAATTGAATACAATTCAACATTGTAATTTTGAGAATTACTTTTTGAATCTTTATAAGATAAAGAGTCTTTCACTCAGTGATAATAATGATCTAATGCTGAGGGGGTCTGCGGTAGCCTCTTTGATAATGCATATTTCTGGCTTTTCTCCTGTTGATCCAATAAAACATAAACTGCTTTTCGCAAGGTTTATGAATAAAGATCGCATAGAAGAACCGGATGTTGATATTGAATTTTCTAATCCAAACAAAATAAAGCGAGATATGGAAGTTCATTTCGAGCCTGGGCAAATCGCCGCTCTATCTAACGATAATGGAATATCTAAGCCATCAAAGTTGTTTGAAATGGCCAAAAATGCACTTACTGACTTTTATTCGCTAGATGATAGGAAGAAGGCTCTTATTGCTAGAGAAGTTAACAAAATTGAATCTCACTTAAAAAAGAATAAAAGAAAGAAATGGGCCTCTAATTTGGATGATTGGCTTTCTGAAGTGTGGGACTCTATGCCTCAAAATGCAATAAACAGTGTTAATTCGGCAATTGTAGGCATTGCTAAAAACTTTAATAAAGCTCCATTTTCTAACTCTCGAAACGCGGGCGGTATTGTTATCGTACCAACAGGAGTGGGTAGGTACTTCAACCTTATTCATGATGAAATAGAAGGTGGGATTCCTCAAATACCTCAAGGGAAGTACAATATTATCCCTACAGGGCACATTAAATACGATTTGTTGTCTAACAAAAGTTTTACCCGTGCTATGAATGTGTGGAGAGAGAACGGCATTTCTTCTGATGTGGCAATTAATGAAGATGATCCTGCAATTGGCTTTGTGTTCTCAAGAGGCGCTTTCTTGGGTATTAACCAGGTTAGTGGTAATGTTGGTGCCGACATAGCTAATTTAATAAAGCCATCAAACTTTAGTGAATTAACCGCTGTAAATGCACTTATTAGGGATGGTGGAGATCCAAGAAATAAAGCAATCATCGACCAATATCATTTCTTTAAAAACAATCCAGAAAAATCAAATGTGGACGATACATTAAAGCCTATTTTAGGTGAGACTAATGGTTGCTTACTTTATGAAGAGCAGATGATGCTTTTGCTAACAGAAATAGCCGGTTTTGATTGGGCTTCAGCGGATAAATTTAGATCTAGTTTGAAAAAAGGGAAGTGGAATATCATTGATGATTATGAGCGCCCTTTTATTGAACAAGCAATGGAAAAGAATGGCGTTGACGAGGCGACTGCTAGTCGATGGTACCAACCACTAAGAGATAAGCGTGGGCGTTTTGTGTTCAACAAAGCTCACGCAGTGGCTTACGCCCACCTTGGGGTTAGACAGGCTTGGTTAAAGTCTAATTTCCCGGCAGATTATGCAGCAGAGTTGTTTTGTGACTCTGATTTTAGATTTAGGGGCAAAGAGGTAAAGCTACAAGACTACCTAAGTGATTGGAAATTGTTGTTCAATGGAAAGTCCGGCCCGCAAGACGCTAAAGATTTTGTAGTGGCAGTTGGTAAAGTTATGATTAGGGAATCTAAAAACCCTGATTGCTCTCATAGCCGCCAATTAAACGGACCTAGTTCAAAAATAGAAAAAGCAATAGAAGATGGCTTTTTCGATTTCGCCTTGCCTGAAAAATGGACAAGAAAAACTTTGTTGGATTTCACAAATAAAGTGTTTATGAAAATTGAAAAGAATGGGTACGAACCAGTAAAACACCTAAAAAGAGGTGAGAAAAAAGAAAGGGCCAAATCTTTATCTGCTGCTAAAAAATCGAATAGCGGTAATCAACCAAAGGGAAGTGTTTTAAGTCATGAGACTAAGATTTCAGAGACTGAAATTCCTCCTGCTAATAGGCGCAAGGAAATGATCAAGTGGGACGAGAAGGTTATGATTGGTTTCCTACTAGATTTCTTGAGCAAAGAAAAAGTGATTACCGGGCTTGAGATAGCAACAGAGAAAGCATCGTATGCCGATCATTACCGATTCTCGGTAAGGGACCCAGAGGGGCGAAGTAAGCAATTCCATGTTGGTGCCCCTTCAACGGATCCAGCGAGAGCTGCTTTGAGAACGGATAAAAAGTACAGCTTGGCTTCTGGTTTTTATCAAGGAGGCAGTAATGATCGGGTTGGGATTTCTTCACTTATACTGGCTGCTGAAATTTTTAATCAAGCAAAAATAGAAGTTATCCCACCAGTTAAGTTAGTGAAAAAAGGCCGTCGAACTCGTATTGAAAAAGATGACTTTAAAGGGTTTGTAAGAGCGCTTAGTAAGTTTGCACGAGAAAGTAAACACCCTCTTCATGATGTAGATTCTGGCGGTATGTTGTCTATGACAAAAACACTTATAGAGCCAACATCGCCTGTTATGACGGAGCTGTTT
>CEPX01020983.1_pt1 | contig 11101 bp, 21 predicted proteins | sample 361361 | NCBI WGS metagenome assembly CEPX01 (sample SAMEA2619974, study PRJEB7988) | marine metagenome | biome: marine biome (ENVO:00000447); feature: mesopelagic zone (ENVO:00000213) & marine oxygen minimum zone (ENVO:01000065); material: "saline water (ENVO:00002010), including plankton...
TTTCGCTCGGTAAAACAAGGACGGACATTGATGAGTAACTCAAATTATGAGGCGGCGAAAGCATACCAACAAAGGGGCTGGGCGGTTATCCCTGCAACCGGGAAAATCCCAGCGGTTCGATGGAAGTTGTATCAAAGTATGCTGCCAGATGATGATGATATTGAAGAATGGTTTGGACCGGGCGGAAAGTTTGTTGATAGCAATATCGGCATTGTTACCGGGCAGATCTCACGGAACATCGTATTGGACTTTGATCACACCGACGCGATAAAGGCATTTAGAGAACGCAATAACGGTGAACGGCTGCGCTGCCCGCAGGTGATTAGTGGCAAGGGGCTTCATGCGTACCTGAATTATCCCGCAGGGCTGACGACGCTGCTGGATAATGACCGTATCCAGAATTTCGTGGGGAAACTTGCAAGTATTGATTCACGGTTTAAGCATTTGGATCTTCGCGCAGATGGCGGGTTTGTCGTCACGCCACCTAGCACACACGCATCGGGGAAGAAATATGAGTGGGCGATTAGCCCTGAAGAGTGTGGGCCGCCGGATGTGCCAGATTGGTTTCTAAGGGTGCTTCTAGACGCTTCTGCTACCGAAACACCCAAAGCGCAAAACAACACCGCTACGGACGAAATAGACCTATTCGGCAATGACTATGCGAAGCTGTTAGATGGGGTCGGGCATGGACAACGAAACGATGCGTGCGCGAAACTCGCAGGACACTATTTCTCGATGGGCTTACCACATCGGGAGGTCTTGCCCATCCTTATCGGCTGGAACCAGCGCAACGATCCGCCGATGACACAGGCGGAGGTCTTGGCGACGGTCAAGAGTATCTATGACCGGGACCAGAAACGGCGTGAGAATGAGCTGAACGAAGTACCGGAGGCGATACGGTTCACGGACGGCTGGAACGCAAAACGGTTTGTCGCTGACTATGGTGAAAATATCCGGTATGTGGCAGACTGGAACAAGTGGTTGATATGGGATAAGACGCGGTATCAGGTCGATCGAAAACTGTGGGCGCAACGATTAGCCAAAGAGACGGTCAAAAAGATGCTGGTCGATGCGGCGAAAGCGCAGGACGATGATGAGCGGAAAGCCAGGGTGAAACATGCGATCCGTAGCGATGCCGCGCATAAATATAATGCGATGGTCGATCTCGCACGGTCTGAGCCGAACATCCCCGTTCAAGCCGACGAACTGGATAAAGACCCGATGTTACTCAATGTCGAAAATGGGACGATTGATCTCACGACGGGGAAAATTATGTCGCATACACGACGCAATTTAATCACGAAACTTGCGCCGGTTGAGTATGATCCGCAAGCGGTCTGCCCGTTCTGGTTGCATTCGTTAAATCTCTATATGGACGGGGATGAAGATCTGATCCGGTTTCTCCAACGTGCTATCGGTTATTCCATCACCGGGCTGATTCAGGATCAGGTGTTGCTCATCTGTTACGGGTCGGGCGCTAATGGGAAATCGGCATTCCTAGAAACCATCTTGGGTATGTTGGGCGACTATGCAAAGCCGTCTGAACCGGATTTATTGATAAAGCGCAGGCACGATAACCATCCGACAGGCATCGCCGACCTGATGGGCAGGCGGTTTGTGTCAACCACTGAGATCGGTGAAGGGGTAAGGCTTAACGAACCGTTGGTGAAGCGGCTGACAGGCAGTGACACACTTACCGCGCGGTTCATGCGTCAAGACTATTTCGATTTTGAGCCAACGCACAAACTCTGGATAGGGGTCAACCATAAACCGATTATCCGTGGCACTGACACGGGGATATGGCGGCGGATTCGGCTGATACCGTTTAATGTCAACCTCGAAGAGCGTTTAGCTGCGGATGTCCGCCCGATCTCTGTGGTACTCAGTGAGCTGCGCACCGAATGGCCGGGGATTCTGAACTGGGCGATCCAGGGCTGTTTGGAGTGGCAACGGGACGGGCTGGGGATGCCGAGTCCGGTGGCGGATGCGACCAAAGAATATCAGGCGGATATGGACATTGTCGGACGGTTTATCGAAGAGTGTTGCATACTCGGCGATGAATATCAGGCGAGTGCAAAAGACCTGTATCAGAAATACAAATTTTGGTGTGAGGACAACGGCGAATATGCCATTTCTAAGAAGGTTTTCGGTGGGAAATTGGGTGAAAAAGGGCTTGAATCAGGCCGAAAACATGGCGGCGTGAGAATCTGGAAAAACATCGGAATACGCGAAAATGGTGACGCATTGGTGACAGATGGTGACGTATCGTCCGAAGGCGTCAAAGCCAATGAGGGCGCGGCTTTGAGTGCTATGGAGCTGCTCTAAAAAGAGTAGTGGTGACATGAAATCCGTATTACCACGCGAAAGCTAAAATCCTTAGGGGTAAACTGGATTTCATGTCACCATCTGTCACCAATATGTCACAAGGCTATATGGCGTAAGGGTTTGCAGCGTTTTACGATACGTCACCATCTGTATTTTTATGTCACCCGGTGAAAATGAAAGAAATTGGAGGTGAAACAGTGTCGATTTTACTTGAAGCATATCACAAAGAAATGCGTAGAAATCCCAGGTTTTGGGAGGATTACGCATACCAGACTGAATGGAATAATTGGGCAGTGGACGTGCATCATCAGACATATGATCGTCTCTACAATGAAATGTGCTTCGATCTTGTTGCGGTATGCCGTGAGTGTCATGCAAAAATCCACAAAAACACATAGAACGGAGAGAAAAATGATTTCACAACGGCCGCATAACTTAGAATTTGGCAACATGAAGCATGTGATATGGGTTCGGGAATGGGATGCACTTAGCGATGAAGAACGTGAGATGCTAGAATTCGTTGAAAAACGGGTACGTTTTGAGGTCACAGTGAAATGGCCAGGCTACTATATCCTCGATGTCTACGATGCTGAAGGGCAGAGGGCAACAGAAACCTATGAGGCATTTTCGGTTGACGAGGTCTATGAGATAATCGAGTATTACTGAGGTTTATTATGAATGCAGACGAATATCGCGCATTGCACAAAAGAACAAAAGACGAGTGTACTGGTTGTGGTAAGACTGTCCGTCCACCACGCCGGAGATGGTGTTCTGACTTATGTATAGAAACGCATCGAGTTCTATATGATTGGGGCTATGCAAAACATTTAGTGTTCAAGCGGGATCAGGGCGTTTGCTGTGAGTGTTCGTGCTCTACCGTGTTTATCCAAAAAGTCCGGTACCGTGTTCGGCAGATAGACCGTAATATCGGATTTTACGCGGATAAGCTATGGATTCAGCAAGGCTTTGACAATATGGCAGACAGGCTATATCATGTGGATCACATCATGGCACGCCGTGATGGTGGGGATAATTCGTTGGGTAATCTCCGCACCTTATGCGTGCCATGTCACAAGAAAAGAACAAAGGCACAGCGGGCGGCGTGGAGAAGTTCCGCCCCACCAGACGCGCCGCAACTTCTCCTGTTTTAGCGGGGAATATAATGGACAGCATACAAAGTGATCGCATTATCGAACTAATGGACGAAATACGCACAAGATTAACGATGCAACTGGAAGAAGATTTGTGGCTGGCGCTAGCCGATCCTGATCGTTATGAACTTGAGCGCGAATACCGGAGGCTGGGGATTACTCCCATTGATGAAAACCGCGTGGGTACGAGGTAAACATGAACCATGAACTTTTAGCAATCTATGAGGAAGGCGGCAGCAAACTGGTATTCTTGGGCGTGTTTGTCGCCTTCATGCGCGTTATTTTCTCGCACTTTAAGATTTTAATGTAGCATTTCACGGACACGCTCCCGAAGTTTATAGAAGCGTTTCCACAATATGTCAACCGGTGGCTCGATAACCAGCGCGAGAATGCGCAATCGATAAAATCGCTTGATGACACGCTCAAAGAACTGGTTATTGAGTTGAAGCAGACTAAATCCAAACGACGATGAAAGGAGATTCACAATGAGAGATAAAATCAAAGCGATAATTGCTATCGCGGGATTCGGGATAAGTTGGGAGGGCCGTTGAATGACAGCAAGAGATCAGCTAATTGAGGTTATAGAAAAACAGATGTCGCGCTTATATCTGGTTTCATCAGCACCGTCTTATCGCAGAGATTCCGAAACAGGAGAATTGCGACCAGCAGGATTGCGTTGGGCGAGTGACGATGCGAAAGCGACATTTGAGATGTTGCGCGACCATTTGGCGATGCTTGTAGCTGAACGTGCGCGAGAAGCGGCGGGGCGTTCGTTTCTTGATATGGGGCAAACCTATGACAGCGAGTGAGATACTAACCCAAGCGAAAGCGGCAGGGCTGAACCTGTGGCTCGAAAAGCGTGATGGGGTTGTCGGGATCAATTTCAGCGATCCTGGCAAGGTCAAGCCGTTTATTAAAGCGATAAAAGCGGACCGTGCGGAGGTGGTCCGCTTGCTCAAGATGCGGCTGCCAAAGGTCCCGGATAGACGTGTGCCCGGGGCCATAACGTTACAGTTCTGTCGGGAGTGGCTGGACTTACATCAAAGTCAGTCTAAATCTTTCACCGCTCCGACTCGCCTTCGGTGGCTTGTGGGCTGGCTGCCGCCGGACATTCAGCTGCGGTGGCAGTACCAGACAGACGGTGGGCTTGACGGCAAGCTGGCCGTGGCGGATTGGCGTGTGGCGGTGGATGCGGTGTGGGCTGAGTTTGAAGCGAATCTGAAAGGTGGTGCTATATGAGCCATTCAATGGCCGCTAAGCTAAAATTCATGGACCATTATCGAGCTGAGTTACGCCCTGATGAAACAATTACGGGGGGCTTTGAGCGAATATTGCGTAGATTGATAAAAAGTGGGGAGACATATCGGCGTTTGGAGCGTGAAACTGGAGTATCAAGAGCGACTATCCGCCGCTGGTGTCTTGCGCGAGGCATCAAGTCGATGGGCGTAAGGGCTGAATACTGCAAGGCAATTGCGGCGAAAACTGTACGCAGCAGGAAAAAGTCGCTAGATTTGGATTATGTGTTAATCCGTGTTTTTGATGGGCTGAATCTGAGGGCTATTGCCTCAGAGCTTGGATGCTCGTATCCGATGCTGTCAGCGCAGGTGCATGAAGCAAGGAAACGAGGGTGGCAAGTAGATAGAGATTGCCGATATTGTGGGGAGGTGTTCACACCAAGTCATATTGATCGATTCTTGTGTAGTAGACGATGTACAGAGCTTGATATGAGTTGGCGAATCCGCTTCGCACGAGATGGATTTAAGGCTGTGCGGGTTGGCGATGTCCGCGAATGCAGGTTGGAAGGATGCAATAATAGATGGGAGGCCAAAAACACACGACAGATTTTTTGTGGCAGGAAATGTCAGCAGACAGACAAAAATCGGCGCAAAAATCGGCGCAAAAAGAGTGGGCATAATGCAACTTGAGATAGTATTTCCAAAACTCTACCCAGGCGGTTTTGTGTCACTCGCAGAGTATGCGGTATACGTCCAACAGCGGGTGGGTATGTTCGACACCGGGGCATGGTGGAAATCACGCCGAACTTTTCTAACCTTCAAAACTTCAGGATAGCGATATGGGCTGAATTTGAAGCGGATTTGAGGGGTGAAATGAGGGGGGGCAGTAATGGCTAGGGATAAAACCTTCGATGTATATGCAGACGAAAAACATGTAAAGCGGTTGGCTGACGAGGTCACAGATGCGGGGTATCCGTTAGAGGTGCGGGTGAAGCAGACAGAACATGGTAAAATGCGATACTGGGTTTTAGGTGCAGCGTTTATCGGTTGTGGATATATGACAGGGCGTGAGGCTGTGGCTTTTATAAAAGGATTGACAACCGGGATACACTTAACGAAAGGTGGTCCGGTATGATGTGCGATAAAAACCAGCGAATCGACAAACTGGAACAAGTGTTGCGTGAGATGGTGGCGCATAACCGGCGTTATCTCAAAACGCACGTACAGAACCGGTTACGGCTTACAATGCTGACCAAACAGGCGGAAAAGCTGCTAGGAGGTAATGATGAAGTACGAAACACCGAACCATGCAGGCACAGTGCGAAAAACGCAAAAAGGGACTAAATTTGTAGGTGATGGGAAAGCAATTATCGGCCTAATAGGTCTGCGCTGTGTTGTCAAAAAGGATACCACGTATGCCGGCAACGGCATGAGATATATGATTGAATGGTCATATAAAGGCGAAACACGTTCTGTGAGCTATCTTCACGAAGCAGACAGAAACGCGATGTATGAGATGGTAAGTAGTGCCCTGTTAGGAGGCGATGATGATGAATGTCAGAGCGAAAAGCGAGAGTGAGGTCCGCGAAATGTTTCTCGCGCAACTAAAGCGTCATGCAAAGTATTGGGCGGATCAAGAGGACATAACATGTCGAGAGAGGTGTGATGGCGTGATTTTCTCTATTCTGAACATTTTCGATGGAACAACCATGTTGCCTGCAATGGATATTGTCTTGCGTCCGCATCCTGATGATAAGGCACACTGTCAGTCAGAAGGGCTTAATTGGTATGAAGATGGTATGATTATCAATAGTGATTGCATGTTGCATGAGATATAGGGGGCGATGATGACAATTCCGATCCACAAAATCGATGAGCAGTGGGAGGTCCAAATCTCAAAGATTGCCCTGCTCATTGAAACGCGTAATGATCTACGCCGTCAACTGTCGAACACGAATAGCAAGCTACTGATGGAAAGTCGGACACTTGACGACATGCTGAAATGGGAGGCGGAACATGCGATACAAGAAACGCAATACACTGATACCGAAGAAGCTGACCAGCGCAAGGCAACATCGAAAGGCGCTGATAAAAGCGTTAGAGCGTAAAGCCAAAGCGCAGCGAAAGGCGGTGGAAACCGATGCCGAGAGTGCGAGGAACGGAGAACCTGCCGAGACAGTATAGTCGGGGGTATTTGGTGTTTTACGATGAAGCGGTTCCCGGTGGGGCCGTCGTCTTATCACCGGAGATGGTTCGGCGCGGGATAAAGATTGCAAATTACCCGGCAATCCAGAATCTGTTACAATTAAATCCGAAAAGTTGGCAGGCGTGGCGAAGAGAAGCGAACGCACTGTTGACAAAAGGGGCGGAACTGGCAAAAGAGGTCGAACTTCTTGAGGGCTGTATTGCACAGCAGGAGATGAGTTTGCGAAAGCAGAAGGAGCAGAACGCCACACTCCAGGCACGACTGGACAATCAACAGAAACATTTTGATAATATGACGCTCTGGCAACATCTTAGGGCGTGGTGGAGGTCAACCCGATGAACATTAAGCAAAAAACACCAATCAGCAAAGAGACGGCAAAACAGCGGAAGTTGAAAGCACTGGCGAATCAGATAGCGGCGATGGACGGTGACACCCAAGAACTGCTTGCCGAATACGTGGCACTCGCATTGCGCAAGCAGGAACAGGCGATAATGAATTGAGGTGTGAATATGGCAGGCAGATCGACAATGCCGGACGGCATCGAACAGAAGCTAGTGGAATGGACGGCGCAGGGGCTGACCGATAAACAGATGGCGGAAAAGCTCGGTGTCAATCCAAGAACGTTGGCGCATTGGCGGAAACGGTTGCATATCATCAAACCGTCAAAGATGGACTGGGCACGCCGTCATTATGCGGATTATCCTTGACACATCCTTGCGAATCTAGTATTTTATAGGCAAGCTCGACCTGTGGCGGGTTCCGAGCTACTGAAATTCCGTAAATCATCTACCTTCAAAGCCCCGAACGGGATCCCGGGGCCGCGTGGCAGTTTCAGCGTGGCCGCGTGGCTCTCCGTTTCGGGGCTTTTTTGTTGCGAGGATACATTGTGTGGCAGGCGAACGAATCAAAGGCGAATCACACGCCGCATATGAAGCATTCCAGATTTTCCGGGACACCGATCCGAAATCCCGGACGATTGACGCTGTCTGCGGATACGAAGTGGATGGCAAAAAAAGGCAACGTAGCGTTCTCGGCCGCTGGCATAAGCGGCATGACTGGGCAGGAAGGGCCGCACAGTGGGACATCGAGCGCAGCCGGGATGCCTTGCGTGCGTTTATTCTTCGCCGAAACGGAGACCTTGAGAAGTTCATTGATGATGACTTCACCATCATGAAGGCCGCACAGCAGATTGTTATCAAGAAAACGCTGAAGCTAAGCAAGCAGGAAGATCCAAACGCGACAGAATTTAGAACAACGATGCTAGGGTATCAGGTTGTTCGGGAAGGCTTGAAAGACCTTATCGGGATATTTAACCAGGAAGTTGAAAATGCAGCAAGATCTTAAAGTTGAATACGTGCCAGTTGACGCATTGAAGCCGTTTGTTGATAACCCGCGTGAACACTCGGAACGGAACATCAACGACATTAAGCGCAGTATATCACGGTTCGGGTGGACGAATCCGATCCTTGTCAGGCGTGAGGACAACATGATTATCGCGGGTCATGGACGGATTGAAGCAGCGACCATCGAAGGGCTTGACACTGTGCCGGTGATATATTTGGATATGAGCGATAATGATGCGAAGTTGTATTCAATCACTGATAATCGGACGGCTGAAACAAGCGAATGGGATCTATTAGCACTCAAAGAGTTAACCGAGTCACTTGATGCCGATGGCGTTGAGATTGGGGATAGTGGTTTTGAATTGGCAGAACTTGAGGCGCTGATAAGCCTTGATGAATTTGAGCCTGTTGATTTCGACATGCAATCCCGGCTTGATGAGAAAACGCCTGTGAAATGTCCGGGGTGTGGGTATGAGTTTACAACTTGATTGGTGTTCGCATGAAGCGGCCAAATATGCGGTTATGAAGTGGCATTACTCTAAACGGATGCCGAGATGTAAACTGGTAAGATGTGGCGTTTGGGAAAACTCCCGCTTCGTCGGTTGTGTCATATTCTCGGCGGGTGCTACATACAAACTCGTATCAGCGTTTTCTTTGACACCAACGCAGGGGTGCGAGTTGTCTCGGGTTGCATTGGGGAATCATCAAGCGAATGTGTCCAAGATTGTATCTATCGCACTTAAGATGCTGAAAAGCCGCTGTACTGGTCTGCGCTTGTGCGTATCATTTGCAGATCCGGAGCAGGGGCATATCGGCGGCATTTATCAAGCGGGGAATTGGATTTACACTGGCGAGACAGCAGGGGCGCATCATTTCATGGATGGTAATGGAAAAGTATGGCATCCTCGGAATGTTAGCAAGGATTTATGGCGAAGGGGAAAGCGACGAACCCCTGATGAATGCGTGAAGATTTGGAAGGCGGGGAAACATCGCTATATTTACCCGTTAGACCGAAAAATGAGAAAACAAATAGAACCATTAGCACAGCCATACCCAAAAGAGAATATGCGTTCAGTCAAAGGTGACGACTTGGCATCCAGTCAAGCAGGACGGTTCAATCCCGATCTGAACGCTTTGGTTGATAAAAATGAACATCGCATACAGACGTTATCAGATACCACAAGCGAACATCCTGCCGCTGCTGACTGATAGCGAACATCATGAGGATTCGCTTTACAATCAGTGTCGGGATAAACGCCGTTTTGCGGAGGTGTTCTTAGCTGAACACTTCGGATTACCGTTCGGTTCACATCATGAGCAGTGGTTCAACCGTCCCGAAAAGCGTGGCACACTTGAGGCGATAGCTGCGCCCCGTGGTGGTGCGAAAACCACGTTCTTCAGCTTCATCGATGTCTTGCATGCGATCTGTTACGAAACGGAACAATTCATCATCATCACCTCAGAGAGCAAAAGCCTCGCTGTTGAGCGGGTGATGGATGTCAAAGGTGAACTGGAGAGCAACGAGAAAATCATCGAAGTCTACGGCGAGATGCGTGGACATACCACATGGAAGCAGGATGACATTGTGTGCGCTAACGGCGTGCGCGTTACGGCAAAGGGCAGGGGTGGGCAAATCAGAGGAAGTAAACATGGGGCCGAACGTCCCTCGCTGATACTGCTTGACGATGTCGAATCCTCAGAGACGGTGCTTTCGCCATTGCAGCGTGAGAAGGTGCGCAACTGGTATCAGACTGACGTGCGACGTGCAGGCAGACCAGACGGTCAGACCAATTTCCGAATCGTTGGGACATATCTGCATCAAGACGCACTATTACCGCAACTGGTGGAGAATCCGGCGTACCGCTCAGAGAAGTATAAAGCGGTGCTGAGTTGGTCAGAGCGCGAAGACCTATGGACTGAATGGAAGGCGCTATACACAGACCTATCCGATTTAGAGCGGTTCGATACCGCCAAAGGCTTCTACGACGCGAACCAGGTAGACATGCTGAAAGGTGTTCAAATGCTCTGGCCGGACGGCATCTCCTATTACATGGTCCAAGAGGCGATCGTTGCCGATGGCAGATACTCAGTGATGAAGGAATTTCAGAACGAACCGTACGATCCCGAACACCAAATCTTTGACATGGAAAACGCTGTCCGCTTCAACATGACAGAGGAGGGCCTATTACGAAGCGATGACAGGCTGGTGAGTTGGGACAGTATCGTCGGAGCATCACTGTTCTTGGATTGGGCAGGCGCGAAAGATTCAATCGAAAACTGTTTCGCCTGTGCGGTGCTGATACTGTGGGAAAGGTTCCCCGTCAGCAAAGAGAGCTACGGATACCTGGCCGACTGTTGGCTGGGTCGTGGCGGACTTTCTGAACAGATTAAAGCGTGCTTCGATCTCTACGCCAAATACTCAACGCTACACTTCCGGTTCCAAATCGAAGAGTTCGTGAAGGATATAACGGGCGAGATTACCAAAGGCGTCCGACGTGCCTTCGGCGAAGAAAAACAACGTCGGCAGGACAACGGCGAACCGCACAACCTGACACTCCCAGCGAGACTACACACTCGACGGCATGAAAAGATTGATCGAATCGCTACCGCACTAGAGCCAGAAATTGCTAACGGCTGGCTGAGTTTCAACAACGCACTACCGCAACAGTTTATGGACATGTTCATCCAGTTCCCAACGCACGAATTTGTTGATGGTCCCGACGCGACCGAAGGGGCTTTCTCGCTCAAGGTTACGGGCAAACCGGGGCCGGTGCGAAAAAAACGAAATCCGATTAGGGTGAGATTATGACATTATTTAAGAAAAGGTATCCGGCTTTATCG
>CEPX01157370.1_pt1 | contig 11101 bp, 14 predicted proteins | sample 361361 | NCBI WGS metagenome assembly CEPX01 (sample SAMEA2619974, study PRJEB7988) | marine metagenome | biome: marine biome (ENVO:00000447); feature: mesopelagic zone (ENVO:00000213) & marine oxygen minimum zone (ENVO:01000065); material: "saline water (ENVO:00002010), including plankton...
CAACTAAAAGGGAAGTTTCTAAAAGAAACCGTAGGTGTCTTTTAATGCCCACTCAGGATACTCAACCAACAAAAGAGAAAATAATAGAGGTTCTAAAAAAAAGGGGACCAAGCTTACCAGTACACATAGCAAATGAAACAGGACTAAGTATGCTCTTCGCCTCGGCCTTCCTGGGAGAACTTCTATCAAGCAAAAAGATAAAAATAGGCCATATGAAGGTTGGCAGTTCCCCAATATACCTCATCCCAGGACAAGAACCAAGACTAGAACCATTCTCACAATACCTAAAATCAAAAGAAAAAGACGCCTTTGACCTAATAAAAGAAAAAAAATTCCTACAAGATTCAGAATTAGATCCAGCTATTAGAGTTGCAATAAGACAAATCAAAGATTTTGCCCTGGTATTCCAAGTAGACAGCAAAATAATTTGGAGATACTTCACAGTTCCAGAATCAGAATATAAAACTCCTATAAAAAAACCCTCCATAGAACCAACGCCCAAAATAAAAGAAAATTCAATTGAACCAAGTCAGGATAATAACTCTAAAAATAATAAACAAGAAGAAGCAAAAGAACTAAACATCTTTGATAAAAAACAAAACCAAGAAGAACCAGAATTTATTCCAAACGTTCTAAGATATATAGAAAGGAGTGAAATAAAACTTATAGAAGAAACTGAAACAAAAAAAAGAGAATTCTTAGGGATAGGAAGAATAGATTCTCCCCTAGGAGAAATGGAAATTCTCCTAATTGGAAAAGACAAAAAGAAAATAACTGAAAAAGATTTAGAAAATATACTGGAAAAAGCAAAAGAAAGCAATAAGATAGTCCTTTTATTCTTAAACGGAGAGATAGACAAAAAAGCAAAAGAATACTATAGAAAAATCAAAAACATGATTTACTTGAAAAATATAGAATAGTTCATTTTAAAAAGAAAAATAATTCTTAAACTATTTATGGGAAAATATAGGTCAGCTTACACGCCTCAAGAAATAATGGATATTATGGATGAGGATCCCATCTATTTTGAAGGGATTGCCGCAAGCATAATCGGGAAAAATCATACAGACATACCAGATATTTTGCAAGACTCAAGAATTGATCTTTGGAAAAAATTCACGAATAGTGAGACACGTGGAGATGCTAAAATAAAAAGCTACATAGGAAGCGTAATAGTAAATAGAGCAAGGCATTATAGAAGAAAAGAAATAAGGAAAAAAGAAATTATTAATCCATATGAAGAAATCTCTGATTTTATAATGGATATCCCAGATACAAGAAATAGCCTCCCTTTAGAAAAATTGCAAAGAGAAGAACAAAGAGAAGGACTGAAAGCTTGCCTAGAGAGACTAGTGCCAATTCACAGAGAAATACTTTTTATGAGATACTTCAGAGAAATGTCCTACGAAGAAATGGCCGAAGTAGCAGGAACAAAAGTAGGCGCAGTAAAGTCCCGCCTAAGAAGGGCTAAAGAAAATATTTGAATAAAAACCCTTTTAGTTAATAATTAGTCCTAGCATGGATTAACCATCTTGCCAGCAATATAATCTTCTATCAACAGACAACAATTTACACATTAATATACCAACGATAACTTTAAAAATCAAACTTCTTCTTAACTAATATGTGATTTCCTTAGGAGGCACATAAAGAAATCTCTTCTAATGAACAGGAAGGGAAAATCTAAAAAAACCGCTTAGGTTGTTTTAACATGGGAAAAATCAAATCAAGATTAGTAAAAAGAACTGCAAAAACCTTAATTGAAAAAGGAATAGAGTTCCAAGAAGACTTCGAACACAATAAAAAAGTTCTTGGAAGAGAAATGCCAAGTAAGAAACTAAGAAACCAAATAGCAGGATATACTTCACGTTTAAAGAAACAAGAAAAAGCTAACGCTTTAAAAGTTCCTGAAAAGAAATAATCACTTTTTCTTCAAAACCTTATCCAATTTTCTCTCTACTCTCTTTAAATCATCTCTAATAGCATACATAGTGAGTCTTCTTTTACGATTAAAATATAGAGTGATTATCTGTATGGCTATCCACGCAACTATAACTATCCCTAATGCTTGCAACCACAATCCGATCCTGCCCACTTCTAAAACAACATCGGTAAAGACCGAAGTAGACTCATTAACAACCTCTTCAATTGGCATAAAAAATAGAAGTAAAACCCATTTTTAAGAGTTACCTTAAAACTTTTAAACTAAACTAATCTGGTATTTTTGGCTCTGTAGCTCAGTGTTTAGAGCGCTGCTTTCATGCGGCAGAGGTCGGGCGTTAAAATCTCCCCAGAGCCATAATACCTTTAAACCAAAATTCCCAATTAACCCTATGTTGAGGTTTTTAGAAAAAAATAGGTTGATAGCTTTCATATTGTTCCTACTTATAGCAATAGAAATATTCTACATCTCCTCACTAAAATTTGCTCCAGGAAAAGGAGGGCCAGGATTGATCTCCATAACATATCACTTCTGTGTATTTTTCCTCTTCACAACATTCCTACTCTCAACAATAAAAGGAACTAAAAAAATAAAAGCAACTCATCTCCTATTAGTCTGGATAGTTTCTTTCGCTTACTCTTTCCTAGATGAATTCCACCAATCATTTGTTCCAGGAAGAGTAGCAGGAGTAGAAGACCTAATAATCAATGGATCAGGAATACTCTTCGCAACAATAATTTATGTATTCAAAGAAAAATCTAATAGCAAATCGGAGCAGAATCTCCCTTCTTCCGCGGTAAAATATGAAAATGAGCATGATCAACAACCTGCCCCGCAACGGGAAAGTTATTATTAACTATATTAAATCCCTCAGCATCATGCTCCTTCATTAATTTTAAGGTTGTGTTCTTAATACAATCTAACAACTCTGCTCCTATTGTAGAAGGCATATCTAAAGTAGTATCAAAATGTTTCTTAGGAATAACTAATGAATGACCATCAACTTTTTGATTTATATCTGGAAATGAAACAAAACTATCATTCTCATAGATAATCCCTCCTTCAAATCCTTCTTTAACAAACTTACAAAATATACAATCTCCCATACTCACACCAATCAGGTGCTATTTAAAAATATAACTGAATCAATTAAATAAAAAATAAAAACAAAGATATTATTTATCTTCTCTTCTTTTTCTTAGCAGCTTTTCTCTTAGCAGGCTTCCTTTTAGCCTTTCTCTTAACAGCTTTTCTTTTTACCGCTTTTCTCTTAGCAGGCCTTCTCTTAGCCGGCTTTTTCTTAGCTGCTGCAGCTACTTTCTTCTTTTGCTTCTCTAATTTGCTAACTTGCTTCTTAAGAGATTTAATCTTAGCTGCGATCTGCTTTGGTGTTTTTGCTTTTGCCATGTGTAATCACCTAATTTAATTATATATCTTAAGGAAATGTTGTTTAAAAACTTTTCTTAGTAAAAAAATATTTTCTATTTCAAAAAAAAAATCAACTAATTAATTTACCAGAACTTTCAAAATCAATTTCTCCATTAATTAATTTTTTTAACACATCCTTCAAATCAAGAATTTTCACACGGATTTGTTTTCTAGTATCCCTATCCCTTACAGTAACGTCCTTTCCTTTAACAGAATCCCCATCAATAGTTATACAATAAGGAGTACCTATTTCATCATTACGAGCATATCTCCTTCCAACACTTCCAGAAGAATCATAATTAACATTCCATTCTTTTTTCAATTCATCATAAATCTCTCTAGATAAATTAACCAAGGACTCATCATTTTTAACCAACGGAAAAATTGCTGCCTTAATAGGAGAAAGTTTAGCAGGAATTCTTAAAACAACATTTTTCTTCTCTTTATCTTCAGAATAAGCCTTTGTTAATACAGCTAAAAAAACTCTCTCCATTCCGAAAGTAGGCTCAATTACCCTGGGTAAAACCTTCTTCCCACTTTTATCATCAAAAATTTCCATACTCTGCTTGCTCTCTTTCTCATGCTGGCTCAAATCATACTGCCCCCTGTTTGCATTTCCTGCTATCTCTAAACTTCCAAAAGGATATTCATAATCAACATCAAAAGTTGCAGAACTATAATGAGAAAGCTCTTCCTTTGTATGTTCTCTAATCTTAATCTCAGTTAAACCAAGTTCATTAAACCACATTATTTGTTCAGCTAACCAATAAGCATGCCACTCCCCTAATTTTCCTTTATCTAAAAGGTCCTTCATTACAACCTCATTCAGATCTCCTTTACCTTTCTTTTGAGTTTCCTCATCCAAAAACCTAAATTTAATATTCAAATGTTTCCCATCCAACAAATCACATTTCTTCTCATCAGGATTTATGAAAAATTCAAACTCTCCTATATGAAACTCCCTACACCTAAATAAAAAATCCCTTGGAGCAATTTCATTCCTAAAACATCTCCCAATCTGTGCAATTCCAAAAGGCAATTGCACTCTAGAGGTCTGTTGAATCAATTTAAAATTCATAAACATTCCTTGCGCAGTTTCTCCTCTAAGATACACTTCATCCGGATCGGTAGCGCCTATTTCTGTTCTGAACATCAAGTTAAACTTACCCTGACTCTCATATTCCCCTCCACAATCACATTTAATAACTCCCAACTCAGCTTCATCCAGCTTTCCACTCTTTCCACAACTTTTACATTTTACAAAAATATCATTAAAATTCTCTATATGACCGGAAGCTTTCCACGTTCTTGGGTGACTTATCACACTCCCCTCCATTCCCACCATATTCTCCTTTTGGGAAACAAACCTATCCCACCAAACCTTCTTAATATTATTAAACAACTCAATCCCTAAAGGACCAAAATCCCAAAAACCAGCAAAACCCCCATAGATATCACTAGATCTAAAAATAAATCCTTTACTCTTACAAAAGTTAGCTAAATCCTCAACAGAAATCTTTTTATGAATAATTTCAATTTTTTCCTCTGGTTTGGAAACCTTTTCAAAAGGTTTATTATTCTCAACCTTAGTTTCCATCTTCTTAATTAACTCCTTAGCCTTAACCTCGGCCTCTTCCCGTGTTTTGCCAAGATATGCGAGAGATTTACTGATAACTCTCTCACCTTCCCTCACACTCTTACGAAGATAATAGTAATCTTTACCCTTAACCTTCTGCTTAGCAATATAAGCCATATAAATTAGCCACTACAAAACTATATAAATATTATCACTCCCCAAGAACCTTGACCATCACTCTCTTCGGACGTTGACCATCAAACTCCCCATAAAAGATTTGTTCCCACGGACCAAAATCCAACCCCCCATTTGTTATAGCAACAACAACCTCCCTACCCATAATAGTCCTCCACAAATGTGCAAACCCATTATCCTCCCCAGTCTGATGATGTTTGTAATCAAAATCCTTAGGAGCTAATTTCTCCAACCAAACCTTAAAATCTTCTTTCAGTCCAGACTCCTCATCATTAATAAAAACAGAGGCAGTTATATGCATTGCATTAACAAGAACGATCCCTTCCCTAACCCCAGATTCAGATACAATCCCTTGAACCTCGGAGGTTATGTTAACAAAATCTAGCCTCTTTTCTGTCTTCAAGGTTAAATGTTTTGTATGGGATTTCATTTTAACAAAAATCAAGCGCGGGGTGAGACTCGAACTCACGAATTTTCGGGCTGCAACCGAAAGCAATAGCCACTATGCGACCCGCGCATATAAAAATCAACATTAAAGAATTTTTAAACCTAATCCTTTTTGCCCCAGAACTTAGGAAAAAAATCAAAAGTCCCTTCCAAAGGCTTACTCATCATGAGCATTCCCCCATATTCTCCAGTAAGAGGTTCAACATCAAGCTCAATATCTGGGGTGAATCCAAGGACCTCCCCCCTATACTCAACATCTGCAGTGAATCTTCCATCCCATCGCACACGCCCATCAACATCAATATGGTCAAAATTTCTATATGTAACTCTTCCAACAGTCCCATCATCCCTTAGAGTTACATAGGCCCTAAAACGTCTAGCCACAACCTCCTCTCCTTCGTCATTGACTTCTTTCCCTTCCTCTTGAACCAAAAGGGTTTTATCCCTAAGATCCTCTAAAGAATTTCCAATCCCATCCACATTCTCATACAATTCGGGCCACCCCTCATGAGCCCATTCTTTAGCCTCAGGAAGAAGAGCTTTCTTCCCATATCTTTGCAATTCCTTAAAAACAAGGTCTCTCATTCCATTATCAGGATCATTTTCACGAATAGCCTGTAATTCTAACTCAGTATATCTTATCTCTGGCTCATACGGTTCTTCTTCATTCTCACTAGATTCATCCCAATATCTTGCTAATCTCATATCTTGCCGAATACTCTCAAGCTCATCTTGAGTTAAATTTATCTTAGGCATTATAAAAACTTTAGAAGGATCGACAAAATTTAAGGATCCCAATCTACTCCCCACATCCTCAGCTGACTGATATTCGGCCATTTCATCTTCATGAACTTCTTCTTCCTCATGAGAATTTGCAAGGGCAGAATTAATAGTAAAAAAAGTAGAAACAATTAAAGCGAGCCTTGAAAAATATCCACGCATGGTACACTCTTAAAAGATTTCTAGTTTTAAATAATTATCTAAAACGGGCCCGGCAGGATTCGAACCTGCGACTTCTAGCTTAGAAGGCTAGCACTCTATCCAGACTGAGTTACGGGCCCAGATGTTAAAATCAAGAATTAAACATATTTAAAATCTTTCTATTGGGCACAATTATATTAATAAAAAACACCCTCAATGTTCATCACCCTTGCCGATAAATAGTTTCTCGGGTCCCTGCAAAAACAATTATTCGTTGACTACACTAAAAATCAAATCTTAAAAACATCTAAATCTCTAGCAGCAGAACAATCCTTAAATTCCCTCTTGGCATCCTCAACAACTTCCTTAAAATTCTTGTTATATCTTGAGCCCATATGAGTTATTATCAACTTTCCAACTTTAGCTTTCTTAGCAATCTTCCCCGCCTGTTGAGCAGTTAAATGATTATGTTCCTTGGCTTTATCTTCATCTTGTGAGGTAAAAGAGGATTCACTAACTAATAACTCAGCATCCTTAACAAAAAGAGCAATCTTCTCATTATAACTCGTATCCATTACAAAAGAAATTTTCCTATCTTCTTCCCCATAAGTTAAATCTCTAGCCTTAAATTTCTTCCCCTCATAAGTTATATCCTTTCCCTTCTTCAAATCTTGCAATAAAGGACCAAAAGGCAATCCAGATTTCTTCAATTTCTTCTTATCAATTCTTAACTTCCCTTCTTTAACAAAATTATAAGCATTTGAAGGAATTCCATGAGTCATTCCTTTAGCCTCCAAATAAAAATCCCCTCCCTCAAAAAACTTCCCAGAAACTTCTTCAACCTTTATATCAAAATTCTTCTTGAATGCGAAAGTCCTGAGCATTTCCTGAACAAACTTTTTTGTCCCACTCGGACCATAAATATGAAGAGTCTTATTATATCCTGTTAAACTCATTGTAGATAACAATCCAGGCAAACCTAAAACATGATCCCCATGCCAATGAGTTATCAATATGCGAGTAACTTTACACGGATTAAGTTTAGCTTTCCTAAACTGCCTTTGAGTCCCCTCCCCACAATCAACAAGAATATTCTCCCCCTCATAAGTCAAAAGCATTGCAGGATGGTTTCTACTAGCACTAGGAATTGCATCTGACGTTCCTAAAAAAGTTAAAGTTATATCTGCTGTCATTTTGATTTTTCTGGTTTGGGAACCTAGTCCGTTTTGGAAACCTTTTCTAAAGGTTTATTTGAAAGGTTCAATGTCATAAAATCATAGAAGGAAAACTATTTTATAAGGGTATTGAAAGTAATTAATAAATAATCCTTCCCGGATTTAATGCTTTGGGTAACTTTCCTGCAAATAAGTTTATCAAGGTTTGCAACAAAACCCCATTTTATATTAATTAAACAAACCCCCAACTACAACCTTACATTCAAACCCCGCGAAACAAATAATTACTAATAATAAAAACGCGATTATTAACTCTTCAGCGATGTTGACGCCGGAGAAATAAAAATTATTGTGTCTCCTCTCAAAAAGGTTAAACCGAGGCTCCTTTTCATTTCATTTTCTTGCATCTCTTTGGTATTGTCTAAAACCAAGTTGATATGGATATCAAAAGCCAATAAAGTTCCTACAAACTTAGTTCCGCTCTTAAGCTGAACCATAACTTCTTGACCTTTTGAATTGTTCAACAAATCCAAAGGACGCTCAATTCCGCTAACCATATTTATCTTTTGTCTAATTCGTTTTTAAAACTATCGCTTATCTACCAACATAATTCCCTGTCCAAACATTTTTAAATCAAAAACCTCCAATACTAGTATGGCTTCAAAGAAAGGAAGAAAAATTTCAGGGGGGAAATATATCAAAGCTAGAAAGAAAAAAGCTTCTGAGATAGCTGGACAAAGAAGAATTGTAAAGTTAGGCGACACAAAAAGAAAAGATAAAAGAACCATGGGAGGAAATAAAAAGACATTCCTTCTAAAAGAAAAATCAGTAAACATTATAGACAATAAAAAATCTAAGAAAGCAGAAATAAAAAATGTCCTAGAAACCCCTTCAAATAGATTCCTTGCAAGACAAAATATACTCACAAAAGGAACAATTGTTGAAACCGACTTGGGAAAAGTAAGAATAACAAACAGACCAACCCAGGAAGGAACAATCAACGGGATTCTGCTGAAAGAGAAGTGATCTTCTCAAAATGCCCCTAAAAACAGTTAGATTCGAAACATATGAAAGATTCTTAAATTATCTCACAAAATGTAGAGATAATGAAACCTTGAATGTTGATGAAACTCCTACTGAGGCAGCAGACCATGAAAGAGCCCACATTGAAAAAGCTGAAGCACTGGGATACACTCCTGTCTATGCTGTAAGAATATTCACTTCTGATGGATTAACCCCTGTTGATATATTTGTAGACTTCCCCAATGAAGAACCAACAGATTCACATTTAATTGAAATTTGTCTCGCTCCAGAAAATCCCTCTGAAGGAGATCTTGAAATAGTCCAAAAATTAAGAAGAGAATCATAAGAATTTCTTTCACCATTCTACATAATTAATCAAACCAAAAGCTTTATAAAAGCAATTCCTTTATAAAGGTTACTATATAAATCTAGAATAAACAATTCTAACGGAAACACTTATGAGCAACGTAAAAAAATGTCCCGAGTGCGATAGCATACATCTAACCTATGATCCACACTTAGGAGAAGTTATATGTAATGATTGTGGTCTTGTTGTAGAAGAGAAAATGGTGGATACTGGAATTGATCCACAAGGTAAATTTGATAAAGGAGAGAAAAAAGGACGTGGTGGAGCTCCAATTTCTATGCAAAAATTCGATAAAGGATTAACTACAAACATAGGAGAAATATCAGATATCTATAAACTAGAACCAGGACAAACACGTAAGTTCTTAAGATTAAAGAAATGGCAAGAGCGTGTTTCAACTTCTATTGAAAGAAATTTAAGACTTGCTATGGCAGAATTAAGAGTTATTGCCTCGTATCTAAACCTACCAAACGTAGTCAGAGACGAATCTTCAAGAATCTATAATTATGTTTTACAGAGAGGATTGGTCCGAGGAAGATCTATGGAGTCAGTAATTGCTGCCTGCTTATACGCCGCTTGTAGATCTTATAACATCCCAAGAACGTTAGACGAAATGGCAACCGCTTCAGACGTAGAAAGAAAAGAAATAGGAAGAACTTACAGATTCATAATAAGAAAATTAGGAATAAAAGTAAAACAAAGCTCTCCAAAAGACTACGTTTCAAGATTCTCTTCAGTATTAAAACTCTCACCAAAAACACAAAATGAAGCTTTGAAAGTTCTAAAACAAGCGGACGATGTTGAATTAACTTCTGGAAGAGGACCGGCCGGGATTGCTGCAGCGGCCTTATATGTAGCTGCATTAATGAATGATGAAAAGAAAACTCAAAGAGAAGTTGCAGACGTTGCCGGAATAACCGAAGTTACAATACGAAATAGATATAAAGAATTAATAGAAAAACTTAAACTCGAAGAAAAGATAAAACAAAAAGAAAAAGAAGCTAAAGCAAAAAAAGAATAATTCTCTATTAGTTATCTTATAAGGCCCCATATTGATTAACTCATTAGTAGTTTTGGGAACCTTTTCTAAAGGTTCATTTACAAAATAATTCCTTACATTGATCTTCAATAACATATTTTATAAACCAAATCATTCTAATAATTTCATGCGGGGATGCCGGAGTGGTCAAACGGGTCAGGTTTAGGACCTGATAGCTTAGTGCTTACCAAGGTTCGAATCCTTGTCTCCGCATATAGAACTGAAAGTTCTATTGAACAGAATTCTTGACAAGATTCAAACAATCTTACATTGGTTCGATGAGCAACGTTCACGAGGAGAGATATTTAATCAACAAACAACTACGAGTGAGCTTGCGAGCATCCTTGTCTCCGCATGATTCTCCTAAATCTTGCTAAACAGAAATTCAACTCCGCATATTTTCTAAACATGTCTTAACTTTATAGGGACTATAACACAGAAAGATTTATAAATAGAAAATTCATGAAAAAATCATGAAAGGATTAAGAGAAAAAGTTAATGAGGGTGTAAGAAACTTCGGAAATAAGCTTATAAATGGTGCAGGAGATTTCTTAACACAAGATGTTAGTATAGATAGAAAAAATATTTACACAGTTACACTTTTAGGAGCAGTAGGAGCAGCAACTGCATTAACCGGCTGTATGACTCCTGGTCCAAATACTTCTAGAAAACCAGTGGAAAGAAACATAGCAGGTAAAACATACTTATTTATTCCAGACGCAAAAGGAAAAGTAGCAAAAACTCCTGAAGGAACAGAAGAAGCTATTCTTAACGGATATAGAATAATCCCCTTAGTTGGTACAACAGAAACAAGTGGGCCAAGAGGAACAACATATGAAAATGATAAAGAAAGTTTCATGACCGAAGTTTACACTGATAACGCAGGAAAGTTAGATTTAAGTTCAAATGATAATCAAAGAGGAGTGAGATTTGAAGTTTACGAAAAAACTATAGAAAAAGGAGATATGACAGAAGAAGCATATCAAGA
>CEPX01044515.1_pt1 | contig 11090 bp, 15 predicted proteins | sample 361361 | NCBI WGS metagenome assembly CEPX01 (sample SAMEA2619974, study PRJEB7988) | marine metagenome | biome: marine biome (ENVO:00000447); feature: mesopelagic zone (ENVO:00000213) & marine oxygen minimum zone (ENVO:01000065); material: "saline water (ENVO:00002010), including plankton...
TGTGTATTTGTTGCGTTTATCAGACTTGTTTTCGTTGTATACATTGGTACCTTTTTCTGTAGATCCTCTTTTGGCAGAAAACGAATAATACAAATGTGACGTATGACCCATCATGTTGTTATCACACTTCATCGCCCGACCATCGAGTTTCCCCGATGTTTCGTTCCAGGAGGGCTGGTTGCAGCGAGGACCGGATTGTTTTTCTCCTTGTCCCCAATTGCCTGGATCTCCACCAACATTCATTATATATGATATATACACTGCACTCCAGGGCTGCGCATCCTTGCCGTATTTCTCGGAACAGGTTTTAGGGGTCCAGTTGCCGAGGTTGCGAAAATATGTGCGGATGCGTTCAGCCGCTTCGGGTTCACACTCGTGTCTGTGGATGTGCCCGTGCACGCCGCGGGGGTGCCAAAACGCCATTTCTCTTTCTACTGCTGCCGTCAGTCCCTCCTCATCGATTCCGAAGCCCATGAGTAGCTTTCCCTGTGTACACGAGAGATTTGGAAGAAGGTTTTTGTAGAATTTGTGGTTCCGCCAGGCGGCCGGGATTCTGCGCTCCTGCGCTTTGCTCAGGGGAGATGTCGTAGTCACGCACGTGCAGGATTCTATAGTTTCCACTAGGTTCGTGGGCGGCTGGCGACAATCTTCAGGAACAGTAATAGATGGTAGCTGACTAGCGAAGTCTACGATAATTCCATTATGACCATGTTGTGGTTCTCCATAAAATGCTTCTTCGTCTGATACTGCTGAAATACTTGTTTTTCTACAATGTGCGCCAAATGCTGCGCTGCCTGCGGGTCCGCATGCTAGCCCAGCACAATTCCTAGCGCCATTGAAGCTATTTTGCGGGATATCCTCGCAGGGCATCAAAAGTTTTACTGCTCCATCGACCAGTCCTTTGTATATTGGTCTTTCAAAATTGTGTTCATCTCGAAAATCAACCCAAACCAACTGCCCGGGCTTGACGGTGACCTTATTAAGATCTGCATTTTCAGCAACAAAAACGGGATATAAATTGATAATTCTGTCCTCTTCGAGGCTCGGGTGCTTCTGGTCCGGCAAACACTTTGGAATTGGTAAAGAAGCATGTACTGTCGGAATCCTAACCCTTAGTCTCGGCAGATCCGTGGCTTTAGACACAAGAGATCCTGACATTAAATATCCTTCGGGATTCTGCTCTGGGTGATCATAGTTTGCTGCCGTAAATGGTTTTTCGACTCGCAGGACTATACCTTTATATGGTCCCTCGCCGATGGCATCATAAATATATCTGTCCGTTATGATTTCTTGTATTATATATCTACTATCCGCGTGGCGATCAAAACGGCGAGTTGTTTGAGGCTTACTGAACGAATTTGTTTCGCCAAGCATCGGCATATTTAAACGAGAATCGTTGTAATTAGGCATCATTCATCCTCACTGTTCAAAATGTCAAATATTTCTTGCTTATCTTGTGCTGTTAGCCCCGCTTCCTTTACGTTATCTTTCTGTATTAGCGCGGCGACTTTTACCAGCTGCTCATTCGATCTCTGGAGTGTTTCTACGTATTTAGCCGCTACGCCACCAGCATCGCGATGCCGTTCATCGGAAACTTTTAAATAATTTATTAAATCTGTCAAGAGCATAGATGTTATTGCGCGGTCTTCGCGAATATTTTTTACAGCCTCTTCTAAATACTGCTCTATGTCTTTTATATCTCTCCGTGATCCCATTTTTTCTTAAAAGCTCGGTATTTCACCCTCATTTTATTGAGGTTGTTAACAACTTGTTTTGTGTTGAGCCCAGTAATCTCCCTTATGTATAGATATATAGCTTTTTTATTAAAAATTTCTATTTCTTCTGAGGTTGAAAATAGTATCTTTATCGCCTCTAAAACCTTTTTCTCATTTTCTTTTAGGTTGCCCGTATCCCATGATTCGACCTCGGTGGCAAAATTTTTCCAAAATTCTGCTTCTTGACGTTCGGTAACATAGGTGTTCTCTACCGACATATGTTCTTGTTCAAGATCTTTTGGAAGATCGTCGATAAATACTTCTCTTTTGAGCTGCCTAACGTTTCTCTTTACTTTGTGTATAAACCAATTTTTGGTCACTACAGAAAAATAAGAAAAAGCTTTCGACCCCTTGCTGGGATCAAATTTATTTAAGATAGTTGTAAGCCAAATTTTACACTCGTCTTTAAGGCTGTCAATATTTGGCAAATTCGTAAATTTATATGTATAAATAATTTTATCAACCATTTCATCAAAAACTGGTCCAATGTATTCAATGTATAATTCTGTACGTATCCTAAGATCTTGGGTTGCACAATAATCAATTATTGCTTGTTCGTGTGCTTTTGTGAAATAATAATTTTTTGCTCTTTTTTTGCGCTTAGCGCGGGTCTTCTGCATCCGCTAGTTCCTCCTCTTCGTGAACCAGGGAATATATCTCTTCATATTCTTTTATATACTCGGATATTTCTTTTGAATGCTCCAATAAAGCTTCAAGAGTAGTGTCTCCATAATACATTTCTAATTCGTAAACGGAAGTAACATGTTCCGCAAATAACTTTAATCGATGTTGCAGTTCGTCTGTGTTATCTGCCAAAAACCATAATTTTGTTAAAACTTCTCTTATGTACCACAAGAGAGCAATGTTTAAAAACACTGATAATATCAATATTATGTTGATTGTATTAAATGTCATTTTTATAATCTGTTTTAAGCTTTTTCTTCTCTAAATTCAACTCTTTACGAGCATCTTCGATAAAAGTTTTTACCCTTTTCCCTGGTTTTTTCTCTTTTGAGGGCTTTTTTTTACCTCTAATGTTTATTTGAGGCGGTATTCTGCTAAGAGAATCTTGCGCCTCACACGCCGTGCAATGAGACAAAACTTCTCCCATGGCATGCACGACCTCAAACACGCAATCGCACGCTTTGCAGCGATATGTATAGCGTGGCAAACTTAAGCCCCTATACTCTGTCTTCTTCGTCCAAAAAGTTTTCTTTTGGGACATGAACAATCGGGGGGTTTAAGACAATTAGCTCGGACTGGCTTGGTCCATCTGGAACAAAGTCCATGTCTTTAAGCGCAGGAACGATGTCCGATTGCTCTGCTAAACTCTTTTGTAGCGCCATCATAATTGCTCCCATTGCTTGGTCTGATAATTTCATTTTATTTCTCCTTGTTAGTTAAATGGTTCCAGTTTTCTATATAATCTGAGCATATTCCGGAACATTGCTCTATAGTGCCATTAAATCCCAATTCTGGCAATACGCAAACAGAATCGGGTAAAAGTCTTTTCTTTGGAAAGGTCCACATAATTCCACGACTGGTTAATATTATATCTTCGTTTGTGTGCCAAAAATAATGAGCACCAATCTGATGTAATCTGTAAAGTGCGTCTAGATCTTTACAATGGCACCAAATTTTACTATTCAATAGATAGTCCTCTTGAATAGGGTGTTGTGGTTCATCATGTCCTAGATACAGATCGCCTTCGTGAATGCGCACGTCCACCTCGACATTGTAGCCTTGTTCTATTGCATTGTCAATATATTCTGGCTTGTTTTCGTAGTCGGCTTCTTTTCCAGAAATGTTTCCTCTGTGCGCTATTAAAATCATTTGTTTCTTTTTGTGTTCAAAAAACACTCACCTATGCCCTGTGCGACTGATACTTGAGGCATCCACCCCAATTCAGCCAGAGGGGTTATATCTGCTAATGTGACAAGAACGTCGCCCTTTCGCTCTTCAACATAATCGAACTCTACATCCGGGTGATACGCCTGAACGATTTCTTTTATTTCATTTAAAGAAATATTTTCCCCAGTTCCTACATCAAAATATTTGCCATCAAAGCGATCTTCATATTCCATAGCAAAAATATTTGCAGAAACAACATCTAATACGTGTGCCATGTCTCTTCGCTGCTCTCCGTCACCAGTTATAAAAGGCTTCTTTCCTTCGCGAATGTGCTTCATATAGTTTGCAACTGCTGTTGCATATGCAGACTCTGCTTTTTGGTCTTCAGAATAAACATTAAAATATCGCAGAGACACCGTGTCCATTCCGTAAAGTTCGCTATATAGCTTAACTTCTAGCTCAGATGCATATTTTTGTAATGCATAAGGGTTGGTTGGACCGTCTCCATTTCCAACAACGGAAGAAGAGCTTGAATAAACAAATCTTTTTACACCCACTTTATACGCAAAATTTAATGCCACCGAAGTAGCCATCACATTATTCAGCATTGTTTCAACAGGATTCTCGACACTGTATTCAACTCTCGGAAAACATGCCAAGTGAAAAAGATATTCTGGCTTAAAGCCCGCATAGTGAGGATGAAACAGCCCAACATTATCTTCCTTCAATTCTTTAATTACGTCTTTGTCGTGTAGCTGTAGGTCAATGCCCAAGACTTCATGACCCATCTCTTCTAATCTTCTAGAAAGGTGCGCGCCAATATAGCCTTTATGTCCCGTTACTAAGCATCTAGCCATTTGTTCCTCCTTCTACGACAAATTGATGTGGTTTGTCCCAAAATCTTTTAGCGCTCTCAAGCTTCTCGTCCAAAAAAACAAGCTCATTGTTTCGTGCGTAACTTTCATATTCTATGATTGGGTATATATCCAAAACAGTTTTTAAGCTAGCATTATAAAATTTTGTATTTTTGTCTTTCTCAATAAAATTTTTATAAGCGAGAGAATGCACATTCCTCATTTGATGATTTATCTTGTAAACTTTTTCTGGGGCTATGTCTGCGCGATACGACTTGTCAAAATGGTTTGGGTCGTTCTTGCTCCCCCTGTCACCAGACCACCCCAAATCAGCGCCGACAAATACAATTTCACTAAACCCCATATGATATGAAAGCTGTAAAGCAAGATTCATCGTCGTGCCAGACTTATCGATCCTTTCAATAACATTGGTGGAAAAACAGTTTTTGGAGATTGTTCCGTCAGGATATGGCTTTTGTTCCGACATTGATATAAACCAATTAACTTGCGGATATTTATCCTTGGGATCAATAGTGTCTTTAAATATCCTTGCGATAAACGAAGTGGTTGTCTCTTCCGAGATTGCTCTTCTTACTGAATTTGTCCAAGCTTCTCCCCACACTGGATGTCGAACGTTCGTGGAAGAAAATAAATAATAGGTTGGCTTCCATTCTGGGTTATTGTCATAAATAAGGCTAACTCTGTTCATTCCGATGGTTATTTCATCCTTTAATAAATCCAAATTGGTATCAGCCAAGCTCGGTCCATTGGCAATGAGGAATACCCGCTTGCCCTTGTGTATGTCTTTATATTTCTCAAAAACGTGATTCATCTATTTTCTCGCTAATAAATTTTTTCTTTAGAAGAAACAAGAATGGTTCTTTTATAATTTAGTCCGCTCTGCTTATCGTTTGTAAAATGATTATGCAAGAAGCCTAATTTTTCCATTTCTTGTTTTACGTAATTTTGCGTTGGTATATAATACAACTTATTATGTTTATTTGATTTAGTCTCACCGCCGCCCCAACGACAAATGGCTTTTTCGTTATTAAGGGTTTTAAATTCCAATATCAAAATATTTCCATTCTGTGCCATCTTTTCAAGGCATGCATTTATGTCTGGTATGCGGTGTAACAAACCAAGTCCAATAACTATATCAAAGTTTTCGTAGTTATTTAAGTCATATAGGTCCATTACTTCAAAATCTACATTTTGCAATTCGTATACTGATTTTGCAAAAATTGCTCTTTTAATTCTTAAAGGGTCTGGATCGATGCCTTTAACAAGTGTTGCCCCCTTCTTAGCACATCCAATAGAAAAATAACCATCGCTGCAGCCAACGTCAAGCACAGTTTTATCTTTTACTCCAACTTTGTCAAGAATTGGCTCAAGACGACTCCACTTGTTAATATTGTAGCCTGGGCTATTAATGTCGAATGTTCTAGTTCGAACTCCATTGGGAAATGTATATAAATGGTTCCACTCTTCTTCTCTAGAAAGCTCTAATACTTTTTTTTGGATTTCGTTGTTGCTCATTTAATCTCCGAAATATCTATTGAATATCTTTATAGCTATATCTTTCTCTAAAAACCCACCCTTAACGGAAGCCCAGCTATCTGTATCGTCTACATCAAAAATAAAGGGAAATGATCCTTCTTTAACTGCTTCGTTATTTTCTAAATCTCTGCCTTTCATGTGCTTTGTTTTTAGTCGGGTTATTGGCAAGCTGCTTTCTGGATTTAATGCAAACCACGTCGCGACTCTATGATTGCCGGATACAACATAAAATTTCTTTTTTTCGCCACTCTTGAGAAAATATCCAATTATATTTCCACCTCTCTGGGTTCTACCAATTTTAGGGTCGTAGCCATGCTCTTTAAAAGAAGAAAGCAGGTTCTTAATTTTTTTTATCTGCTTCTTGATTTCGTCTTCTGTGGCTACAAAAAATGCTCCGTCAACATGATTTGTGACTGGCTTGCAATGAATCCAGGGTAAAAATATGGCATTATATTTATACTCATCCAAAGGCGTAGACATATTAAGATTATATATGTCAGCCAACGTTTTCAATTGCCATTTATAGTGTATATACAAGGGCGTGTCTTTATAGTCAATATTTTCATTTTCTACAATCTGTAGAGCCGTTAAAAAGCACGGATTATCTTCAATTTTACAAGGAAGTCTACTAAGATTGCAAACATCTTCTTTAGTGATCCTCATAATTTACTATCCATTCTGGGTAATTTTCTTCTATAAAAGCAATCTCTTCTGAGGTTAAGTCCTTCGAAAAATTATTTACCTTACCGCCTGCTGTAATTTTATCTTCAGAGAAAAACGTTTTCTTTGGGTCATATCGATGTAGATTGTTTACCGAATCCAGTATTTCTTCTAGAGCGTTAGATGGAAGGACTTGTCCCGTAATAATAACACTAATGTGGCTTATAATTTTTCGAGGGTCTTTTTTATAATCTTCATAGCAAAAAATAATTTTTCCGGGCGGTCGGGTGGTCCAGTCCGAAAAACAATCATCAACCAAGTAATCGCACCATCTTTTTAATTCTCCAAGCGGCTCAAGAGTTTCTTGCCAGCGACCTTTAGGATTAAAAGTTTTTCCTCTTCGCCTTCTTGACGCAATAGAGTCTCTAATATCTCTTTTCCCAACAAAAATTAAATCTGCCCAGTTGTGCAAATATTCATCATAATGATGCTCTTTTACGAGTATGGTGTTACCGTTAGCAAAGTGTTTGTTTATTATATCTACGTTGCGTTGCCATAAGTTGTCCGTAAGAGCTATCTCGCCGTTTGGTAGTCTATTTTTCTTATTAAACCACAAAGTGCAACACACCATATGACCATATGTTTGTAAAATATGGCTGATAATATTAAAAAGCGCAGTGGTCCCCGACTGTGGCATGCCAGCGGCAACTATTTTTATTGCTGGGACCTTCTGTTTTTTCATTTATTTTTCTCTAAATATCTTCTAAGATCTTCTGGTGTTCCAATGCCCCACATTTTATGAACATAAAACGGAATAAGAGTTTTCCCATCGGCAATTAATTCATTGTAGACCGGAGCAATGTAAAACTCATTGTTCACACGAACATTCTTCTCGATCATGTTTTCCGCATACTTTACAAAATCAGATCCTTTTCTGTACCAGTAAATCCCGCATGTCGCAATATTGGAAATTGGCTTTTTCTCCGCTACTTCCACAATATAGCCTCTCGCGTTTGTTCGTACAAACGACCATTTGGGATGTACAGCATTAAACGTAAAAACCATTGCATCGCAATCTGTGAGATTTCTCAGGCAATTGAAATTCTCCGGAGAATATTCTATGATCTGATCGGAATTTGCTATCAACAAATCCTCATCATTGTCAATATATTCTTTTGCCAAAAGAGCCGTACAGGCTGCACCTTCGGTAAGCCCATCAACCGTTATATAGCGGAATCGTTCATTCGTCACTTGTCTTAAAGTGCCCAGAAGCCCCTCGTATTCCTCAAGATGCTTTTTTCTAACCAAGAATATATACTCACAGTCAAAATCTAAATTTTCGACAACGTTTTGTATCATTGGTTTGCCGTTAACATCTATAAGGGGCTTGGGAAAAGTATAGCCCTCTTTTATAAACCTGCTGCCCTCGCCTGCCATCGGAATTAAAACTTTCACGAGATGAACTCCTTAAACAATTCTACATCAACCTCACCTGGGTTTGCCACTTGTATAACATGGCAACCTGAAGCATAAGCGGCTTCCAAGCCCTTTGGTGAATCTTCTACTATTATAGAGTCTTTTTTGGATATATTAAAATAATTCAATACTTGTATGTACCCTTCTGGATTTGGCTTGGGTATTTTGACATCCTGATTTGTAACTACCATGTCGAGCAAATCATAAACTCCTGTTTTTTTCAACATCAACTCTGCAGTTTCTCTTATGCTATTTGTAAAACATGCCACCTTTAAATTTTTTGATTTTAGCCAATTTATTAAATCAATCTTTTCCTGGCGGATTGGCGCGTTTCTTTTTATAAGCAATTTTGTTTTTTCTTGTTTCAAATCATATACAGTCGCATGCTGGCTCCTTGCAAGGATGCCCTTTTCTGTAAGCTTCTTGAGTTTGACGCTTGTTGGGGTGCCATTATATTCATTGTAGTGGCTCTCTAAAGATATTTCGTAATTACAGACTTCTTTTAACGCCTCATTTAAAGCCACTCTGTGCCACTCGCAAGCATCGACCAAAACTCCGTCTAAATCAAATATCACCAGCTTAAACAAGGTAGTTTTTGGACCCTAAATCATAAATGTCTTTTTCAAAATACAAATATTTTATCACAGACTTGACACTGGACCTTCTAATATCTGGGGGGTTTTCGATAAAATCCTTGCTCCACTGTTTTACCCAGCCGTTCTTTTGCGGCTCCTCTTTCCACGTGCCACTCCATTTTGTTTGAAAATACTTCCAGGCTAGTTCCTTGTAAATCCCACTTCTTGTAGCCCATATCTGCTGATGTTCTGAATCGTCGGCTCTTCTTTTTACAGTGCTGGAGCCATTAAACCCTTGTTCCTCTATAAAGTTTCTACCTTCGGCAATGTCAAGCTCCAAAGCATCGTGATTGTTTAGTTCTAGTCCGTGGAGCGTATCGTTGATACAAGATTTGTCTTTGTTAAAAGCGAGGGCTCTTATCCAATAGTCTGCTTCTTTATATTGAATGCCATAAAAGTTCTCATCCCAGATTCCTATTTTTCTAACAGCTTCTGGTGTATAGCTCACCAAGTTGTCGCCATATCTTCCTACAATAAAATCATATTTTTCATGCATTTTAAGTAAATTTTGGCACCACTCTGGGTGGACCACTGTATCATTTTGCATAGTGACCAAATATTCACAATCCGGTCTGCTTAAACTTTTAAACCCGTTTAGCAAAGCCTGATTCCAGTTCTCTGCTAAATTTCCGTTGGACCAGTCTGGTCTAAGAACATTGTGCAGAACATTCACTCTGTCCTTGAACCTGTCTTCCAAATAAAATGAAGTATGGTTGTTGATTACGTTAACTTCTGTGTTGTCTAAAATAGAGAAATCCGAATTGAACAGGTGCGTTAAAGTGTCGTTTAATATGTCTGACCTTTTATAAGTCACTATGTATATCTTGAGGTGTTTCATTTTAAAAGTCGTATCCGAAATATTCTAAATCATCCCTATAAACATTTTCCATGATTTCTATCATTTTTTTATCATAAACTTCTCTATATTCTCTATTTTTTATTCTTTCCTCAACCCGGAAGGGGGCTGGGTATGAAGAGTTTGTAATGGCGGGGTCAGGGTCGGGCGTACCAACTTCATCATCAAAAAAACTCATTTCCTTAAACTGCTTTAATCGACTTAAATCATCTTGAAAACTTTCTAGCCTTCCTATAAAATTAGCGTCAATTTTATGATTATTTAAAAACCAATAATATTGTGGGGTAAAAGATCCTTTTTTTATGTAGCCTAAACTATTCCACTCTTGACCTAGCTGGCTTATCAATTCATTAAAAGACATGTTTCTATACTTATTCCTGTAGTCGCGCTTGCGCCTATATAAAGAATAAATTCTATCAAATGGATTTCTAACAAAACCAAACACAAAATATTCCTTTAAATCAATCCGGAGATCGTGGTTTGCGATCTGTAAAGGAGAAATAGCAGGATGATTTTCTGTATGGCTATTTGACAACATATGGTGTTTGCCGGTACCACCGTGCCGACTAAGAGCTATTCGCAGTGACCTCGATGCAGTTCTCGTTGGATCGATATATAGCACCTTTTTTTCCTTCAATATCATTTCATTTCTATCCACTCTTCATCGGGCGCGCTCCTTTTCGATCACGCCCAGCGCCTCCATGGACTCCAAAACGTCAATCCAGTCGTGGAATCTAACAGCCTTGTCATCGACGTATGCTATAGCACGTGGCTTTTCGGCTGTAACCTTTGACACGTATTGCGCCAGATCGTGGTTCTCCAGCCACTCCCAGACTAATTCAACTCCTGTTTTACCATTAACTAAGCCCCTATCCATTCTTGCCTTACACGTATTAACAATTACAGTGTACTTTTCTGACAATCGTTGTAAGGCTTCTTTGGAGCCCTCAACTGGATCGTCATAGATTGTTCCATCATGATAACCCTTGGAACATTTATGAATCACCCCGTCAAAATCAACCCCAATTTGATAGGTTTCATCGCCAAACGAATGAAGTCTAGGTTCTTCAGGTTGTTTATGGTTGACAGTTTTTATCATGGGTGAATCTACGCCTGAAGAGTTCATCAAGCGATGGCAGAGAAGAATCATCATAATTTCTGACATATAATAATGGGTTACGCCTGTCACCACTTCTAGGCTCCCCCAGTCGTTATTGACGGGCTGCGAAGTAATATAACACGTGTCACAGCCCAAGTCTGATGCAAATTGTAGTGCCTTATCAATGTCTGGCGATGATCCTGAAGAGGAAAGCCCTACTACTAGAGGCATTACTGTCTGTTCTGAAAGTCGCGGGCTGAGCCAGTCTACGAGCCATCTTGTATAATCAAAGTCGCCGTGCCAAATAGAAACCGTATCTGTGTCTGG
>CEPX01415031.1_pt1 | contig 11090 bp, 7 predicted proteins | sample 361361 | NCBI WGS metagenome assembly CEPX01 (sample SAMEA2619974, study PRJEB7988) | marine metagenome | biome: marine biome (ENVO:00000447); feature: mesopelagic zone (ENVO:00000213) & marine oxygen minimum zone (ENVO:01000065); material: "saline water (ENVO:00002010), including plankton...
TTTTTTTACAGGGAATTTCAACATGAAAAGTGCACTAACTATCGCCATTATTAGCGTCGGTCTATTATCAGCCTGCTCTGAGCAGTCTGCCATAGACAAGGACTTTAAAGCATTTGATAATCTTTATTCTCAAGCTGAAAGTGGGCAGGAAATTAACTGTGGAAAGCTTCTCAGCACGAAAGGTTGGGGAGACCCTTCTCATCATGAGAAAGTTAGCCACGGTGCCAGTCGCATTCCATATGATATCTTTGACTACATGTATGAAACAGGTAAGAACTTTACGGAAATACCTGTTTGTGAAAAGCAAATCGAAGCGGCAAGGCAAAAAACTTGTGACGATTTAACAAAAGAAATCCTTTCTATTCGCGAAAAAAACAAAAAAATAAAAGAAAGTAAAAACGAAAAAGATGGGCCTATTCTAATTAATGGTATATATGTCACTGAGTCAAAACGCCAATTTTGTAGTAGAGAATTGATACAAATTAAATTTTAATTCAAAACAAGGGATTGTATATGGGTGCTTTTATATCGCCATCACTAATTAGATACCAAAAGGTTATTTTAAGTCTTGTTCAGGTTGCTGATCATGAAAAGATTGGTGAGATTGTAAAAAAAGCATGCAAACAACATTTCCCTAGTGCCTTACCATCGGTCTACCAAGGTGTGACAATTGAGATACAGCGCTTATCTAAACCTTGTAAAAGAAAGATAGATCTTCGCGACTATTTTTCTCAATGTGAACCTTACATACACAACAAAATAACGCACTATCTTGACGAAGAAAGTAAACACACATTAATTGACGAGTTAGAAAAGTATGACGATACATTAAACCTTGTGACGTACCACAAAATTATAGATCAAGCTAAAGAGCGTCATCAATCTCTATTAAATGGAGAAAATCGCCCAAAAGTTAGAAGTGACCATGATCTGATGGTTCCTAAGAAGCTTATCAATACGCTATTTTGTGAGTCTAAACAATTGTCTTATTCTTCTGATGCGTACTTTTCTACTGAAGTAAACCCACTAGGTATGAGCAAAGAAGACTTCATTCCTTTGTCAACCCCATCTGAACTTGTTAGGGTTGGGCATGGCTTAATCAGGATAAAACACTCAAATCCTGACGTAAACCCCAAGTGGCTATTTATTACAAACCATCACCGTAATATAAAAAACGAAGGCAAAGATATTCCTTCTCTTCGCCTCGCTGTTCAAAAAATAAGATCTACTCGACATTCTGAATCGAGTTACTTTGTTGATTTAAGAGTTGATACTGACTCAACTCGCGCATTGGACAAAGAGGCGCTTGAAATTTATATTGAATCTAGATTGGCCGCCAACAATGAAAATCTATACGAACAATTTGAGCCATTAAGATCGTCAATTATGGCCAAGGCCCACAAGCAGTGGTGGAGCTCCCAAACCAAAACGTTAACGATATTCTGCAACACAAAAAAATCGGAGACCAAACCTCTTTTTACTCTTAAAAACAGTGGCAACTCAGATTTGTTTGAATTTCTATCAAAAGATAGAAGTGTTGTTGATAAACTCCCATCTTTGGCTTTGCCTGGTATTTTAGGTAGTGAAGATAATATCTCTAAAATAGGTGTTGCCTACATTGATGGAACTTACTATTTCGAGACGAGAGGTGATTTCTTATCTACTCACCTTTGGAGAGAGGCTGTACGACAAAAACAAGCGGTATTGCTTGGCGTTTTTGCGAATAAGACGAAAAACACCGAGGAATTGACCCATACCCCTAGTGCACTGCCATCACATATGGGGCCTGAATTTGCCGTTCTCAATCATCCTGCACCAGCTTATATTAAGGATGAAACTAAAGAGATCAATACGCTTTTCCATTTCTCAGAATTAAACTCCTTAGTAGACTCATTTCCTAAAGAGTTAAACACGGATGCTTTTTCTTCCTTCATTCTTTCAACGGCTACTAAACACGAAAAAGATAAAGCTAAAACTAAAATCTGTAATGTATTCGGAGGAGACCTGCGAAACGAAGAGAGATTTGTTTGCGAACTAAAAGTGTTGATTGAAAAAAGTAGTAGCAAGTCGCTAAAGTCGCCACTCAATTTTAACGGTGGAAATGGAAGTACGATCAACATATCTGCAAATGGGTTGAAAGTTAAAACAAACCCGCCATTCCCTGAATTTGAAGCCGGTGAGGATGTTATGGTTTCTATTCAGCTAAATTTAGGTAGCAAGAAACAAATACTCGCAAGGCAGCCGTACAAAATCGTGGGAATACACAAGAATGAGCTTAGGCTCGTTTATGAAGGTGCCGGTGCATCGTCGTTTATGGCCGATCGCATTATCTCTCAATACATTTATCGAAACTTCGATGAGCTAACTAAAAACATTGATCATCAAGATGGGAATTACGCCCTAACAGAATCATTGATAAATATACTGGCTCACAAAACGGTAGACACCCCCTTCTTTGTTATGCAAGACAAAAAGCAATGGTATCCAAGCGGGGTGGTTATCAATAACGAAATTGATTTTGAATTTAAAAATGGTGAAACTCTCACAAATCTTAGGCGCTTTTTCTTCTCTCCAAAGATAAGAGAAATATACATGACGGCGCTAAATAGCCTCACATCAGATTGCTCTCAAAAAACACTCTATCTTGTGGCAAATATAAAAGACCAGTCTTGGGGGCGAGAGTTAAAAAAACTTGCCGCTGAATCAAGTACACACTCCGTTCTTAAACGAATGAAAAACCAAAAAGACTGTAGAGTGTTCAAGTTAACGATAAGCAAAACACCAAAACTTATTCATAAACACCTAAACACAGAGTCCACTCGACTACGCAGAGTGAGCAAAGAACTATCCATAGAGTTAGACTCTTACTTAGATAATACCGTTGGGGTTGGTTGCATTGAAGATGTGACAAGTGAAACAAAAAGCCTACTGTCATCCCACAAAGCCTTTGGGTAGCTAAACGACTGAAGCAATTTATTTTAGATTGTTTCAGATTAAATTCACGTTTTAGTGATATAATCACTTTAAACAAGGAATTTATTTTGGCTCGGAGGCCATACAATGCGTTTTTCTATTCTATTTTCCCCAACCAAAGGATTTTGGTCTGACGAGGATGGCTGGGTATCTCATTGCAGTGAAGCAACACCTTTACCATTGGGAGCTACAATACAGTTAGGCTTTTTTGGCGTTAGAGATATTCGCCTCATATCATCTCAAGACATCTCAACTCTAAATGTTCATCAATTTAAAGAGTGGCTTAAAATAAGTGCAGAATCGATTTACAACTCAATCTTTGAGCATGTTAATGAGCTGTCGTCACTTATAGAACTAAGTAACCAACATACATCTTACTCTACTTATTATGATGGAAAGTCTGGGTTATCACTCGTGAAAAAAGGGAAATCACTCCCTTTCGAAAAGGCACCTTTAATTTCTCCATATACCGGCAATAAAAAGAAGCGCTACCAAGATCTTCGTTGCTAAAAAATACTAGGCCCAAGCAAGAATGACACTAAATCTTTATTTTCGATGTCATTCTTGATAACCAAATTTCTCGCTCTAAGCATCAACTCACTTGGTATCTTAGTGCAAAAACTAGCATCAATTGATATTGAATTTTCATAACAAACATTGTATTCCCCTGTTTCGGTGGATTCAATAAGGTGACAGCTAATTCTTACCCACGGTTTAATTTCCCGAACATGAAGCCGGTTATGAAAATCCACGTCTTTTTGGTTTTCATACTGGGTTATAACTCCAACTCGCTGATCTATACCACCATCATCCTGGATACTACGAAAAACATTAAACCAACCTGCACTTTTCCCGGCCAAAGAAACCAAATCATTGGAGCCCACATTAAACACAACAGGATCTCCGACTGAAATATCGCCGATACTTTCGTTACACTGTTTTTTTAGAAATGAAGGGCACACACTCCCAGAGTTTCCTATTAACTCCCCTAGCTTCGGCATTAACAAACTCCCTGTAAGCATTTTTACACCTTCCTAATTACAAACGAGCTTCTAGCTCTTTTTGAAAAACCAAATGCCAACATTCCGCTAACTTTTCAGATGAAATTTTATACATACCAGAAGTGGATAGACAATTAATTTCAATAACCTTCAAGCCCTTTGGGGTTTGGGCTAAATCCATAACATAAGGCTGTTCTCCTAAATTTAGGAGCGATGCCAATTTAGTGGCCTCATCAACCAACTCTTTGTCATCATCCATATTCACAGGTTCTTGCTCAAATCCATAAGAGGACACACTAAGAACCTTAGAACTTTCTACAACACAACGATACTCTTGCTTAATATCGCCTTCTAAACCTTTGCTTATCCAAAATAATGTCGTATCAGACACGCCTGTGTGACTCTCTGTATACAACAACCACTCTTCCCAATCTTTTTTATGTAGTGCGGCAGCTTCGCAAATTTTCAAGGCTTGATCTGGGCGGAAGAATACAGAGTCTACTCCCCCTAAAATCTGACTAATATTATCAAAACCTCTATCTTTTAACTCGCTAAAAGGAAGCATTACATTCCCTGTGTTTAACTTTATAGAAGAAGGGATTCTGTGTTGGTATAGGTGATAATAATGAAACATCAATGGAAATGAAGAGAAGTAATTATCACTAGAAAGCCAATTTGACATTTTTGAAACAAACTTGATAGAGCCCCAAACAGAAATCAAATCATCTTTGTTCGCAAAGAAAGAGGGTTGATCTCTATATTCAAGATACGTGTGCACTTTACATTGCACACCAACATTTTCGCATGCGGCAAAAAAACCATCAGGCAAATGATGCTCCATACCCTCTTCTATTATTAACGTAAACATATCGAGTTACCTACCTATCTTCGGTACTTTGGGCATATCTTCAGGATTGGGTTCATCACCATACTTCAATATCTGAGATGAAACATCCTCTATTTCTTCTCTTAAAACATTAAGAGAAGGCATATCACCACTTACCTTCAATTCTTCCAAACAACCATTTAAAAATTCGTCACTCAAGCAAACATCAAGAGAAATGGCTGATTTCAGCTTACTCAAAGGTTCATTATCAGCCCCCGTTTTCACCGCCGACACAACCTTTTGTATTGGAACAGATTCACTTTCTGAAAATAAAGAATTAATTCTTGACTCTACTTTAGAAACAATATCATCTGCGGTTGAGCTTATTACGTTCCCATATATAGACTCAACCCGATGTAAGACAGCCTTTACATTTTCTTTACTATTTAAGTTTTCACTTTTTATCAATTCATTCCAACGAGTGTTCATTTTTGAGACTTTATCTACATCACTTTCGAAACTACAAACAACATTTAGAGCGCCGCGTATGGACCACAACTTAGCTTTCAAAGATAAAACCTCCAACATTCCTTTGGCGTCATGGCGACGAGGGGATGTCTCTGGCTCAAAACCTGACTGCAAAGATTTTTTTTGTTTAAACTTATCCTTGTAATCCCGAAGAATTTGCTTCAACACCTGAGCACCGTCGCTAAATTTACGTTTATCTAAAGACAAAGGTTTGAATTCCATATTTAAATCTTTAGCTGCAAGCTCCAAAGCCTCTCGACCACTAATAGAGTAAGCTTTATGCACCCCTAAAAGGTAGTTTGCCACCCCCAGATCCATATCAAACAGCGAAGAAGGCGTTTTTAAAAACGACAGTCCAATTCCTTGCGAAGAAAGAATTGCGTGGGTTTCATGAGCAAACAAGTACGGACATGTATAAAATCGCTTTGCTGCTTCAAACAAAGCATCTTCAAGTATCTTACTATCAACTACCTTGTGAATTACCGATGAATCATCAATTTGTTCCGAACTTAAATTCACTCCATCTGTATAAATATGATTTTCAGGCCAAAAAACAGACTGGTTTGCATTTTGAATTTTCTTAAAAAGAAGGCTTGGTACACTTGTTGTCTTTAAGCAGCTAAGCAAACTTTTCTCAAAGTCACTATTCACAATAACAGCCCCGCTGACTCTTAGTTCTTCAATGATATTCTTGGCCATATCCCCAGGCGAAGCAAAAGGGTTACCTTTTTTCATGCTCTCGTAAGTGATTAAATTCGAGAATCTATCTCCATCTTTCATTATACCCACAGCATGAAACTGATCTTTTTCAGGAGGAATTGTCTTAAAATCAAACTTAAATTCTTTCGCAACCTCAAGGGGCTCAAAATCGCTTCTTATCGGAGTGAAAGGTTCTTCCGATGATTCTCTATATGACGGGATGCCTGCCTTAGAAACATAGAATTCATAGCCAAGCTCGGAGAACATCATCTTTAATAAGTCTATTTTTTGCGTCTGCGTCAAGTTAACCATCTTCATCCCGCTCTTAATTAATTTATACTATAGATATTAACACAACAAAAAAATGCTGCATTTATTTTTTTTACATGCGACAATGATTTTTATAAATAATTTAAAGGAAATTTCATGCTTTACTTCTGGTTGTTCTTCGAAGGCTTCATAGGGCTTACTTATCAAATCCTCATGTTTCGTCAGTTAACTCCCGTTGTCGGCCGATCTGACTATGTAACAGCTTGGGTTATCGGATTTTTCCTTGGTGCCATGTCTGTTGGGTATAAAATGGGAGGAAAACCTACAAAGTTCCCTTTAAAGAAAGTAGCTGTCAACTTAATACTTGCAAGTGTCATTGCTTGTTTCATGATGTCATCAATATCCGTTGATTTATTTTTCAAACACCTTTCCTCTATGGGTGTAGCGAGAGAAATATCATTGATATTCTATTGTTTAATAGTTGTCGCACCAATTGCTTACCTTATTGGGCAATCACTCCCCCTTTTGCTACAACAGACATCGTGGGGGAAAGAGGCGTCAGAAAAAGGCGGGAATGCCCTCTTCTTAAGCACATTAGGTAGTATGGCAGGGGCTATTATCCCAGCAACATTCCTTTATACATCAATCGGTGCAAGCCTAACTTTAACAGTGACGGCCACACTTGTTCTTATTAGCACAACATTGGTTCTCTTTAAAACAAACAAATCTATTTTAACCCTCTGTTTATTAGGTGTAGCCTACTCAATTTACCCTTATGTTTTACATGAAAAAGGCGGTTTTACCAGCACCGCTTATTCTGACATCTATTTAATAGAGCAAAAAGACGAAAAGTTAATGTATGCAAATGGACTCATTATGTCCTCTCAAGATCACAATGGCCAAAACACCGCTGAGTACATCAATCATTTCCAAAGGAAACTAAAACAAGAAAACATACAGGATACTGATATTTTAGTTTTGGGAGCGGGCGGCTTTATGGCGCACACAAATAACAAACTTAATAATCACTTTACATACATTGACATAGATAAAGATCTTGTTGAGTGGGCTTCAAACTACTTTAATTTTGATCCAAAAACGGCCAAAGTAAAACACGGTGATGCGCGTGCCTTTCTTCTTTCCGAAGAAGACAATCGCTGGCCTCTTGTTTTGATGGATACATTCGGCTCTCGATTTGCAATGCCCGAGCATTTAATGACAGTTGAGTTTTTTGAGCTCATCTCTAACAAAATAACACCCGATGGTGTTTTGGCGATAAATGTTATTGCAGATCCGCAATATGATACAGAGTACGCTGTAAGGTTGCATGCAACTATAACGAAAGTGTTCCCTGTTTGTCACATCACACCAGTGACTCACCACCCAACCGTTGCAAATATAAGCTATTGGTGCTTCAATCGGTTTGCAAGTAAAAATGAATTCAAAACTTACCGAGACGACAAAAACTCTATATCAAGTGATGTATGGACAGCATCTCAGCGACTAGATTAAGTCCGACAGTTTTAAGTATTTTTGATTTTTTTTCGAGGTTTAAGGTATCATAGTCTTATAATGAAACAAGGATGAAGTCTATGTCTGCTGCTATGAAGGTGGATTTTGGGGTTTGGGAAATCCCGAGAGCCATACGTACCAAATATCAAATACCAAACGATAAATACCTTCCTGTTCGTTGGCAGGAAGACCAGGTTATCAATGGTCATATAATGATTGCTGGTGGAAGTGGTACGGGAAAAACACACAGCATTAGAAAGATGTGCGAACAAATGTGCAACACAGCAAATCATGAACTTACTATTCATGTTTTTGATGTGCACGATGACATCGAACTCCCAAACTGTTCAGACATTATATTCAGTGAATCAACAACGGTAGGGCTAAACCCCTTGCTTATCGATCCAGACCCGCACACAGGGGGGGTTAGGAAAGCAATACAAAACCTTATCTCTACTATAAATAAAACATCGAGACAGCTAGGAGAGCGACAAGAAGCCGTTCTTAGGGGGATACTTGAGGAACTCTATGCCGCAAACGGATTTTACCCTGACGATCCTTCTTCATGGTCTATTCACAACTCTGGGAATCGCTCAAAACCGAAAAAGAACCCTAACATCGATGACCTTTACAGATGGACCTACTTTAAATACAGGCAGATGTTTTTAAGTGGAAGTTCGAAAAGTGCGTCAGCCCTTGATCAAGTCAATAAAGAAGCTAACAAAATACAGAAAATGATCAAAGCGGGGAACGCTAGTGAACATGAAGAAAAACTTGATAAATTAAAGAAAGCGGCAATTGACTCCTATACCGAGTATGTGGAAAATATAAAAACAGGCAAGGAGCTTGATGAGCTCTTAAAGTTCGACAGCAAATCAACTCTAAAAAGTGTTCTAGATAGAATTGACAACTTAAGAAATACAGGTGTATTCCGAAATGAAGCACCTAATTTCGACCCGTCACTTCCCATTTGGCGATACAGGATCAAGCATCTTGGCGCTGAAGAAAAAAAGATGTTTGTTTTCTTTAGATTGCAAGAGTTATACAAAAAAGCCTTACAGCGCGGTGTTCAAGATAATATAGTTGAAGTGATTATTTTGGATGAAGCTAATATGTTCATGGATTCGGATCCTGATAACATCATTAGTGTAATGGCAAACCAGATACGAAAATTTGGTACGGCGATAGTATGTGCCTCTCAGTCATTTACTCACTTCACTGACGATTTCATATCTAGTGTAGCAACTAAGATAATTTTAGGTATTGATGAAATGTATTGGGACAAAACATGCCGACAGCTTCAAATTAAAAAAGAATGGCTCGAAAAAGTTATTGGTCGGAAAACCGCACTCATTAATATGAAGCGGAGCACAACAGACCCAAGAGATCCAAGCGCTGGAATTAAGTGGTTCTTTGCAAGAGTTTAAATTTACATCAATTTATTGTGATAAAATAAGTACAAATACAAATTAAAGGACATCTAATGACTACCCCTAAAAACCCTAGCCTTACTTCATCTCAGAAGAATGAGCTACTCGCAGTCATAACATCAGAGGCGGGAGGAAGAGTCCTTCCTTCTAATAGCGAGTTTGGCTTTTCATTCCAACCACCTAATGATGAAAGAGTGCATGTATTCAGTGGCCGCGAGGATGTTATAAAATACGCGGAAAATCTTGGTGTAGATCTGCTGGAATTAGATGCCCAAAAAACAGCACTTGGCGGACTGGGCGCAATACAGAATACATCCGCAGCTTATGCCGCTATAATCCACAGCATCAAAAACGCAGAGAGAACGGATGCAGGATTCGTTGAACTCCCAACAAGCATAGCTAGAAATATGAAAAATGCTGGATTGTCAACATCTATCACTACCTCTCAGCAAGAAGTGTGGGAGGAGTTACTTCAGCTACCAAAAATTAAGTCAACACTCGAAAAAGAGTTTCATCAATTGGACACTAATAACTCTATTGGTGAATTGACTGCGCGGGAAATTCTCAAATTATTTAAAACAATCGGTATTGAATTTTATTCCACAATCTCAAACAAAAAATTAGAGCGCTCTAAACTTTTGGTTGCTGATGGCAATAGAGAGCAAGACGACAATGTCAACAAAGATAAGCTTACAGGGGCTTTTCAGAAAATATTAGATAGAGCACTTGATAACAACAAAGGCAAAGATTACTTTATCCATCAAGTACACGCCTTTACTTACCAACATAATGTGTCTTTAATGACGGATAGTTCTGCTAAGCATAGAACTCCCCCTGCATACATGAGCCCTGATGTGATCGGCCGACTCAACCATGTTTACTTTACTCAAAGTAAAAATAGGACTGGTAATGCTTTTGAGAACATTGATATAACAGGTAAACTTTCGCCAATTGGCGTCTCATTTAATTCAGAAACATTTGATGAATCTATTCGACTACATTTACGAAATCAGGTTGGGTTCATTAGAAATTCGTTCCTATCTAAATTATCTCACTCTGAAATTTCAAGAGACGACGTTGAGATTTATAAGACGTGGTTAAAAAAATCTTCAGAAGTACTGAAAGAAAGCTTCAATCACCCATCAACAGATTTAACAAATAGCATCTACTCCTTGTCACTAATGACTCGTTTTTTATCTCCAAAGCTTTTCTCGCAAAGTGAAAACAAAGAAGAGATGGAGAGAATTACTATCTACTCGGAAGATAGTTTGAAACAAACATTAAAAGAAAAAGAGTTGGAAGAGCAGTACAATTACAATTCAGATATAGTTTCTAGAATGAAAGAAACATTCTATGAAGTTATCAACGAATTTTCTTCTCAATGCCCTGATATATGCAATGAACTAATCGAAAATTGGGAAAAGGTTTACCCTTCAAACAAAAGTGTCATAGGGCTTTCTGTTCGTTTGCAAGAACAAACTTTGAAGAGCACTATTGGTAACGTTTTAAATTTAGCCAAAGGCGATACATTAAAAGAACTAAAAGGGGAGCTTCGCGGCCTCTCTTCGCTCGATATTGACACATTGAACCCACCCTGGCCCTCGGTGTTTGAGCACTTAAACAACGAAGTTAACAAGCCGAAAGAAAAACAAACTAGCTTCAGAGATGCCTTAAAAGAGTCTTTAACTTACCGTAGCTATTTAGAAGTGGTAAATGAATTCAAAAAGACGGTTTTACCTAGTATTTCACCGAAAGAAGAGCAGCCTGAAATAGGTTTCACAGAAACAAAACCTCCTAAACAGGAAACCCCTAAGCAGCAGGCACCTAAACAGGAAGCTCCTAAGCAGCAGG
>CEPX01122312.1_pt1 | contig 11086 bp, 15 predicted proteins | sample 361361 | NCBI WGS metagenome assembly CEPX01 (sample SAMEA2619974, study PRJEB7988) | marine metagenome | biome: marine biome (ENVO:00000447); feature: mesopelagic zone (ENVO:00000213) & marine oxygen minimum zone (ENVO:01000065); material: "saline water (ENVO:00002010), including plankton...
TACTTTAAAAGGCCCATCTTCATCAACATCTACATCAAAGAACCATTTATATCCAACTCTGCATTGTGCAACACCAAACTCTTTTTTAAGTACAATTCCAATGATGTCTACTGTTACTTCATCACCTTCATTTACTTCTGTTGGTAAGTATGGATGAGGAGGGTCAAAGTGATATGTTATGTGTAACCCGTTGTCAAAGAATATGCCTGAGTATAATCTCATAGTGCCTCCTGTGCGTCATGGATATAATCTCTTACTGTTGTGTATCTACCTTTACCAGATATACCTGTATCTATTGCGTCTTGGACTGCTCTGTGAAGTGTCTTGTTTAAATCTTTTATTTCTTTACCAAGTCTTTGCTCCATTCCAGTAATTGTATCGCAAAGAAAGTTTATAATTTCATCTGTTTCGTAGTCTTCAAATGTATCTGCGAACATACAATACTTATGATTGGCGTACTTATTTACTAACGATACTACGTTCTTAGTTAACTTTTTATATAGTTTCATAGTGTCTCCTATGTTTATACCCAAGTGAATGGGATTTGTGTATGTATTAGTCAAACTTTGCCCGTATTGGGGTTTAACTCAAACCGAGTAACGAAGTTACGGGACTGACTCCGATTATAGTGATTCAGTTACGTTTTTATACGAACTTGCTGGGGTTAGAAGTCCCCCATCAATCCCACATCAATCAGACTTTGACGTATGTGGTTGCGTTGCCATCAGAGGTCTTGACATCATCGAATCCCTTGCACTTATCGTATGCGTCCTGCAATTGGTCACACCGAAATGCAATCTTGGTAGTACCGTTGGATGCCATTGTTAGGCGAATGAACTTGCGTCCACCCCATTCATATTCCTCACCTTTGTCGAAGAATACCACGGGTTCTGCCCAACCTCTAACTAACAACAAGATAGTATCCATTAATCCTGCCATCTGAATCTCCTTTTGGTTAATTAACCTTTTAACGAAAAGTGGGATTTCCATTTCCCACCAATTTTGTTTCCATGAGTGTATATGGCCATATATCATTGGTGTATATTTTTCTTGATACACTTGGGTTTTCTGGGTATATTAGGGGCAAATAAGGAGATTACGATATGGCACACAAAGGCGTAGTAATGCTAAAAGACATCGCACAGCCCTCTGGTCACACTGGTGTTACGAATAAGCCTCTGGCAGGCGAAGAAGAGCCAGAAGAGGTAGAACAGCAGGAATCACAGGAAGAGGAAGAAAAAGTAGAGGAATGATACCCATGCTCAAAAAGAGAGAGGGGGGGGATTATAGGGGGGGGAGAGAGATATAATCTTAAAGAAGGATTTATGGCATGAATGAGCGCGATGCTGGAAACGGTGATCCTGACGTAGATACCACTCTATTTCATGAGGAGTCACTTGTGAATATTGAGATAGATGGTATGATATACACGATCCCTATTGCGGTAAACGATTTGATAGATAACCTAGTCTTACAGATAAGAGAGCTTCAAACATTAGCTGGATCAGGTGGATTCAAGAGTAATTAAGGGGAATCGGCACTACGTCTTTGACAATGCTGAGGAATATGCAGAGCATTTCGATAAAGGGAAGGCTCCTCCTATCCATTCAAATTGGAAAGACGCACAAGAAGGGGACTGGGTATATTCTGATGATGGGAAGGTAGTTCAGTTGCTAAAAGTATCAGATATTAAACATCCTAATGACTCAAAGAATTACCAATATGCTCAAGGATGGGTAAGAACAGTTGTTGGAACATTTATCAAAACAAAAGATAGTTCTATGGACTCAGACTTCAGTAAGCACAAAGATAGATATACATTCTCAGGAAAAAAGAGTACTCCAGCCAAGAGATTAAGATCAAGAAAGACAGTTACAAAAAAAGAGAGACTATTTGCAACAAGTGTAGCGGCTGGCCATGGAGTAGTAGCAGCTTACCAGTCTTCATTCGGAAATTCCATGCCAGATCAGAAGGCAAGAGCGAAAGCTGTAATTTTACTTAAACAGGAGAGAGTAATGAAAGAGATTGAGAAGTCTGTAATGGACGTTGCGAAAAGCATGGGTATTGACCATCAATACGTCTTGAACAACTTAAAAATTCTATGTGAAAGTTCTGAAGATGAAAATATTGTCTTACAATCGACTAAAGAGCTGGGAAAAGCCATAGGTACTCTAGGAGCTCCACAGAAAAAGAATGTTGAGATGGGTATTTATGGAATGATGCAACAGTTCTCGCCAGAAGAGATAGATGAAGCAAAACGTCCAATGTTAGAAGAAGTGGAGTCTGAATAATATGATATGTCCAAGATGTTCATCGTATCAGATCAAAAAAGATGGTACTAATAAAACTGCTCAGATATTTCAATGCAAATCATGCCAGAGACACTTTTCAGTTCCTATGGAGAATATCCAGCTAGATTCCAGCTTGATCGAGCCTGGTAAGGTATATGAGCATAAGTCAGATGAAACTATCAGAGTTCATGGTCTAACAGATATACATCTTGGTGCTAACGAGTTTGATCTAGATAAATTTCGTGAAGTTATCAAGATGATTTACGAAGATGACAATGCATTATGGTTTGGTAATGGTGATATATTGGAATGTATACCACCTAACTATAAAATCAGCCAGAGAGGTCAATACATCAATCCAGAAGAACAGCATTTAGCGTTTATGGACTTAATTGCACCAATTATCGACAAGTGTTTATTCGTTAGGGGTGGAAACCATGATTATCTGAGAAGTGTAAGACTATTGGATTATGATGTATCTCGTATTATTGCAAAAGAGATGGGAGTTCCGTACTATAGACTACCAGGCTACTCTATTATCACAGTTGGCGGTAAAAAGTGGTATCTCGTAAGTGGGCATGGCAAGAGTGGAGCTAAGAATGGCGATTTGGAGTTGGATAAGCTATCTTCGATATACAGTCAGGGAGATATTTTCTTTCTGGGTCACAATCATCAACTTTATGCGAAACCTATTGACTCCATCAAAGTTGAGAATGATGAGGAGACTCTTCACAGGAGATGGTATATCAGAGGTGGGAGTTTTCTTAGATACGCAGAATATGCGAGATACTCTTTGTATACAATAGTAAGAACAGGATGGGTAACTATCGAGCTTAGTAAGGACAGTGTTAAGTGTTGGACGAACTAGCAAAATATGATGCGTCAGGTCTTAATCTTGGGAAGTCAATTAAGGAACTAAAAAGAATATCAAAACAGATAAGTTATTCTGGCCTGGTGAGTGGTAGAGATTATGATTTCATAAGAGTTAAATGGATAAGGTCTATTATCGATCACATAGAAATTCCAGAATTGGTGGGACATGAAGAACAAGACGACAACATCGAAGCATGACATCATTAGGTCAATTAAAGCATTACGAATTAGAATGGATAGAATATATAATATTTTGCTCATTCAGCAACAGGAGATTAAAGAGTATATCGAGTTTATGGGGAATGAGAAAGAATATGAGGAACATTTAAAAAAGAAATATGAACGTAAACAGCCAGAAGATAACGGAAGCGGAACAGACGCTGGAACTGGCGAAGAATGATTTAATCGCTTTTGGTAAACTATTCCTACCTGACGACTTTAAGAGATCAGAAACTCCTCCATTCCATTATGAGATCGCTGACCTGATAGATGATAAACTCTGTAAGCAACTTGCTATTATCGTGCCGCGTGGTCATGGCAAGACTGTACTGACAAAAGCATCCATACTTAAAGATTTTTGCTTTTCTGAGGAACTTTTATTCTATGCGTGGGTAAGTGCGACTCAGAAGTTGTCCGTAGGAAACATGGATTACATTAAACACCACTTTGATTACAACGAAAGAATTAAATACTACTTCGGAGCAATGAGAGGTAAAAAATGGACAGAAGAAGATATTGAATTGAAAAATGGATGTAAACTAATTTCAAAAAGTAATGTTGCTGGCATACGTGGTGGCGCAAAACTTCATAAACGATACGACCTCATTGTTCTTGACGACTTTGAACATGAGGCAAATACAATAACTCATGATGCGAGGGCTAAAAATGCAAATCTTGTTACGGCTGTTGTCTATCCTGCTCTGGAGCCTCACACTGGTAGGCTTCGTGTTAACGGGACTCCTGTACATTTCGACAGTTTTATTAATAACTTGCTCAGAGGCTACGAGCAAGCGGTTAAAGAAAAAAAATCTTTCTCTTGGAACATGGTTACGTACAAAGCCTTTCTTCCAGACGGGACTCCGCTTTGGCCCAGTTTCTTCAATAAGGAAAAACTTATAGAAAAGAAGAAATTCTATAGAGATTCAGGCCAGCCATCTAAGTTCTATCAAGAGTACATGATGGAAGTCATGAGTGAAGAGGACGCTATGTGGAAGCGTTCAGACATTAAGCATTGGAGTGGATTTTATGAGCATATCGAAGGCATTAACTATATCGTACAAGACGGAGAGAAGACACCTATCCATACATTTATCGGGTGTGACCCTGCTACTGATATTGATACTAAAGAGTCTGATTTCAGCGTCATTATGGTTGTGGGTGTGGACACAAATAATAATCTATTCGTACTCGAATATGAACGGCATAGAAGTATCCCAACCATCGGATCAAAGTCACCTGACGGAACAGTATTCGGAAAGAAAGGTGTTGTAGATCATATCATTGGATTGTATGATAAGTATCATTGTGTTAGTGCGACTGTGGAAGACGTAGCAATGAATAGGTCTATATTCCAAGCGATGAACGATGAAAAGAGAAGATTGAATAGGTTCAATTTGTCGATAATACCTCAAAAGCCTGGTGGAACTCAAAAGAGAAACCGCATTTATAGTGGACTTGCTGGTAGATTTAGCATGGGAAGCATCTTTTTGAGGGATAACCACTTTGATTTAACGCATGAAATCCTTACATTCGGCCCCAGAATGGCACATGACGATACCATAGAGGGACTTTATTATGCAAATCTGCACGCTTTTCCTCCCAATTATGCCCAGAAAAAGGACAAAACGTGGAGAAAACCAAAGAAAAAGGTGAAAAATTGGATAATAGCTTAGCTGTAAGACGACCTTACTTTAATAATCGACTATCTACTAGGGCAAGTAATGGTACTGACCCCTCTTTGAATAAAGGCCCTACAAAGTCTATCTGGCAAGAAGTCACCAAACGTAGAAAGATTCCTGCGAAAAGATATTCTCTGGAAAGTTTGGTTGATATGGGAATTGAAGGTATTCCAATGATACGAGCATTTAAGTACCCGTGGTCTATGCATGCCTAGATTTGGTAAAAGGTCTAAGAAAAGACTTGCAACTTGTGATGATAGACTTCAAGACTTATTCAAAGAAGTTATAAAATATTTTGATTGTACGGTGATTCAAGGGCATAGAGGTGAAGCAGAGCAAAACCAAGCATATGACGCGGGACGAAGTAAACTTCGTTATCCTGATGGTAAGCATAATGCTGATCCTTCAAAAGCCGTGGATGTGGCTCCTTACCCTATCGACTGGAGCGATCGCGACAGGTTTCATTACTTTGGTGGTTTTGTTCTGGGCATCGCATCGCAAATGGGATTAAAAATTCGTTGGGGCGGCGACTGGGATAGAGACACCGAAGTCAAAGACAATAGGTTCGATGACCTTCCACATTTTGAAATAAGAGAATAACGTAGGAGAATGAAAAATGGCAATAGTTTACGGGGTACATAAGTATACTACCTCAGAAGCACTAAACCTTCAGTTAGGACAAGCTGGATTTGATGTTGTTGGAGAACACGATTCAACCACACAGTCTCCCCCAGATGAAAATGGGAGAGCTGGTGTATGGATTGCTCTACAATGTCTAGCCGCTGTAACTCCTGGCTCTACTGCTTATGCAAGTCAGTTTTGTCAGTTAACAGCCGCTTGTAATGAGGGTGATGATTTAACGTCTGTATTCTTACAGCCTGGTGACATCATCTATGGAAGCTTCTCAGGGGTAGTGAATCATACCAACTCTAATGCGACTTTACTAGCTTATAGAGGATAGAGTGCCTAGACAAAGCGACAAAAAGAAAGCCGATATTAATAAAAGGCTTTGGGAGCAATCTAATGGAAGCTCTAGGCAAAAGTGGCAGAAGGTTAATCAAAGAGGGTATGACTTCTATCTTAACGAACAATTAACTGGCGCAGAAAGAGATGCGATAGAATCCTCTGGCATGCCAAGTTTCATTATTAACAGGATTACTCCTGTTATTGAGATGATGAAATACTTTGTTTCTGCTAATGATCCAAGATGGCAAGCGGTCGGTAGTGAAGGTTCTGATACTGATGTGGCGGCTGTCCACTCAGATATTGCTGATTATTGCTGGTATCTTTCTAATGGGAAATCTATCTATGGTCATGTCATACAGGACGCTCTAACAAAGTCTGTAGGATTTTTCTTAGTTGATGTTAATCCTGATTTAGATCAGGGAATGGGAGAGGTTATACTCAAGAGAGTTGAGCCGTTTGATGTATTTGTTGATCCTATGAGTACTGACTTCCTCTTTAGGGACGCTTCCTATGTAATCATCAAAAAGGATTTAACAAAAACACAGTTAATGTCTCTTTATCCAGATTACAAGAGAAAGATTAAGAAAGCGGAAGGACAAACAATGTCAAGTAGAGGTGGGGTAATGTTCTCTGATAGAAATCTAGGAACATCTGATGCTATTCTTCCTGATGAGGTGGGAATACAAGCATATGATCCCCTGACGGCTGAAGAAGATGAAATGCTTGAAATCTTCGAGACATATCAAAAGGTCAAGGTTCCATACTACAATGTTTTCATCAAGGTTCTTCCTTCTGCGCAAGAGATGGCAGAGATTAGAGAGCAGGCTGAGAAGGAGATAGAAAATTTTGTGAAAGAAACTGAAGTCTCTGTAAAGGAGACTGAAGCTTCTGTGCAACAAGCTGTAGAACGTGGAGAGATGATTCCAGAGAGAGCTGCTCTAGAAATAGAAAAGGCAGTACAGGAAGCAAAAGTTACTATTGAACAACATAGACAGTCTGTTATATCAAAGATAGAAGATGTTCAGTCGAGAGTTGAAAATAGTGTTCTTCCAGAAGACGCTTACAAAGAATTGGCCGCAACAGAAGCAGGACAGAAGAATATTGTTGAAGCTATAAAATTTTATGATACGAGAGTAAAACTCACCTGCACTATTGGAGATAGCGTACTTTTATGGGAAATGATTCTACCATGTACTGAGTATCCGATTGTTCCATTTATGTATACTTGGACAGGTACTCCTCATCCAATGAGTGCTGTTAGTCCCTTAGTTGGTAAACAACAAGAATTAAACAAAGCTCACCAGCTCATGATCCACAATGCGAACTTAGCGTCAAACTTGAGATGGCTATATGAGGAAGGATCAGTGCCAGAAGAGGAATGGGAACAATACTCTTCAGCGCCTGGTGCTTTATTGAAATATAGATCAGGATTTGCTCCTCCTACTCCTGTCCAGCCTCTTCCCTTAAATCAGGCATTCTTTGAACTCACAAGTGTAGGAAGATCAGATATGGAGTATTTATCTGGTGTATATTCTTCTATGCAAGGTGATGTGGGGACTCAGCATGAAACGTATAGAGGTCTATTAGCTGCTGACGAATATGGAACACGAAGAATTAAGGCATGGATGGAATCAACAATTGAGCCAGCTCTAGAACATCTTGGAAAAGTATTCAAGGAGATGGCGCAAAACACGTATACAGCACATAAGGTGTTCAGAATTATTCAGCCAAGTGCATTACAGGAAGAAAGAACAGTTGAAATGAACATTCCAATATACAATGATATGGGAGCGGCTATTGGTAAATGGAAGGACTATGCTTCTGCAAGATTTGACGTGAGAATTGTATCTGGCTCGACACTCCCAGTAAACAGATGGGCTCTACTAGAAGAGTACTTCAGATGGTTCCAAGCTGGTCTTATTGATGATGTTGCTATGTTGGCTGAGACTGATGTTCGTGGCAAAGAGAATATCTTAAAGAGGAAATCAGTTTATACACAACTTCAAAGTCAGCTGGAAGAGATGGAGGCTTTATTGAAAGACAGGGACGGAACTATCGAAACATTATCTCGACAGGTGATACAATCTGGTATCAGAACCAAGATAAAAGATGCAGAATCTGAAGTAGATAGAGATTTAGGTGAAACAAAATCGCAACAGAAGTTTTTAAGGAATATGCTGCGTGGGGAATTAGACATGATGAAGAGAGAAATGACAAGACAGGTCAAGAATGCAGTAGACCAAGAAAAAATTAAGGCGCAGAAGCAGAAGTCTTGACCAGAATACAAAATTTTTGTTAAATTAGAAGGAGAATATTAATATGTCCCCAATTGACACAGATAACCTATTGACAGCAAATACAGTAATGGAAGGTGAACCTGCTAAAGATAGCCCTGCCGAAGGTGACAACTTTGACGTTCAAGAGTTTATGGACTCATTAGATCAGGATGTCAATAGTGGAATAATTGATGATAACCAATCTGAAGGAGAAGTAAGGCTCTCTCCCGAAGAACCAGCAACCTTTGATGGAAGTCAGAGCCCTGGCCAGACACAAGAGCACGATTGGGAAAAGAGATATGGAGACTCTACTACGGAAGCAAGGAAGTTAAATTCCAAGCTTAATGATGTAGAGCCTTATATACCTATTCTCGATGCGATGAAAGAAGACCCTAATTTAGTTCAGCACATGCGTAACTATTTTGAGGGTAATGGAAGCGTCAACTCCTCTAGTAATTTAAAGGAGCAACTTGGCTTGGACGAAGACTTCATTTTCGATTATGACGAAGCAATCTCAGATCAAAACTCAGATTCTGCAAAGGTAATGAATACCCACGTAGATGGTCTTGTGCAACAAAGGTTAGGTGAATATGCAAATCGCCAAAACTTTGAAAACGCAAGAGCAGATGAGCAATCAAAGGTTCAACAGAAGTTCAATCTATCAGACGATCAGATGGGACAGATGGTTGACTTTGCTAAAAATCGTTCTCTCACAATGGATGATATTTATTATCTATATACGAGAGAGAATAGAGATCAGACGATTGCTGACAATGCAAGAAAAGAAGTCGCACAGCAAATGAAGAACGTAAGGCAGAAACCTGCCAGTGTCTCTTCAGCTGGCGCACAAGACATAGATACTGGATCATCACAAGATGACCAAGTATTCAATGCTCTCTTACATCTAGATCAAGGAGTTGAAGCCTTATCAGCTAAACTAGACAAGTAGGAGGTAAGTACACATGGCTTACACATCCCCCAAATATCTGGCGGTATCCAATCAAGGTGGGCTACCGACTTCAGAAGGGGCAACAGGTCGCGTAGCTGGTTCTGGTCTTTCAACTGGTCACCCAAGACGAAGATATGATTTTTCTGATAGGTTCACTGAACTTGCAGTTAATCAGACTCCGTTTTTTAGACTGGTTAGTCAGATTGGAAAACAGCCGACTGATGATCCCCAATTTAAATACACCGAGAAAAGAGGTTCGTGGCATAAACGATATGCATACGTAGTCGGATTCCATAATGGATCGGCTGCTGTAATAAACGAAGCTATCCTAGCAAACACATCAGATAGTACAAGTGTTTCAGTCGGAGACACTATGACTGTTTATCTTGCTGGTGATTATCTCACCGCAGGTAACATTCAAAATAAAATAGGTCAGGAAGTCGATGCCCACATTGGTGCATCTGGCACAAGACCTAATTTTGTTGTCCCTGGCATGCTACTCAAAGTGAATGTATCAGACTCAGCTACGGATCAAGCAGCTAAAGACTACTACATTCTGAGAGTTACATCACAAGCTGCACAAGACACTGACATTGACTTAGGTAGTGTTGGAGATGGTGTTGACAATGCGGAAACGATTAAAGCAGTTTGTTCTGTTGTTCGTGTCCCATCTAGTCCAGCACCAGCTGCGGCTTATTCTACTAACCATAATACTGCTACTACGGTAGACAGTACTGGTTCAGTGACGACTAGTGATACTCTTGCTGGTCACTTTGAATCAAGACGTACATACGCTGTTGGAAGTGCCCATGCTGAAGGATCAGGACTGATCGGAGAAGTGTGGAACGATAATCCTTACAGTACCTCATATGGACAAACTCAGATTTTTCGTTCTGAGTTCGGTATGACGAATACTGCAAGGGCGACCGCTCTAAAGTACGAACCTAACGAATGGGCTCGTATCTGGAAAGACAAACTGATTGAACATAAGTGGGACATTGAGCAAGCTGCTCTATTTTCTGCTCAATATTCGCCAACTGCCAGTACTTCATCAGTGAACACCACTCAGGGTGCAATTGATTTTGTACTGAACACTGGTAACATATTCTCCTTAACGGAATCAACTAAAACATCTGATGATTTCTTGGATGATATGAGTCAGTTCCTCGATCCTAGATACAACAATGCTAACGCAACACTGTTCTTCTGTGATACTTCAACATATAACTGGTTACATAAGTTAAGTGGATACTTTTCCAATAGTTTGGAATTGAGTCCTAACTTTAGTTCCAATTTCGCAGCCCAAGGCCGCGGAAGTATGTTTGGTGTTGACTTCACAAGAATCAGTACTGTTTATGGTGATATGAATGTTGTTCGCAACATCCACCTAGATGGTTCTGTAGTGAAGATGCTCGCAATGAACATGAAGTACGTTGGATATCGTCCTCTAGTAGGAAATGGCATGAATCGTGACACAGCTGTCTATGTCGGTGTTAGCTCTCTAGAAAATAGTGGAGATGACAAACGAGTGGATATGATCCTTACAGAAGCTGGCTTTGAGTTCAAAATGCCCGAAGCTCACGCGATCTGGAAATAGGAGGTAGCGATTATGGCTAAACTAGGTGCAAAAGCTGGTTGGAATAATAATTACTGTGAATCTGTAACGGCTGACAAGACATTGGTAGCCAAGGATTCTGGTAAGGTATTCATTCCATCTGGTGCAGCAAGGACTGTGACTTTACCCACTGTATCAAGCTCTCTCGCAGGATTTCATTGTACTATTATTAGTGGCGATGATAGTGAGCATGTGATATCTGGTGGTGCAAGCCTAAT
>CEPX01141224.1_pt1 | contig 11086 bp, 13 predicted proteins | sample 361361 | NCBI WGS metagenome assembly CEPX01 (sample SAMEA2619974, study PRJEB7988) | marine metagenome | biome: marine biome (ENVO:00000447); feature: mesopelagic zone (ENVO:00000213) & marine oxygen minimum zone (ENVO:01000065); material: "saline water (ENVO:00002010), including plankton...
TGTCATACCAATAACCCGTAGCATGCGATCAGGACGTCTGTCGTATTTTAGCGCGCATTCAATCCCTAAAGGATCAATAGTCTCTGTGCCAATACGTGCAAAAAAAACTCCAGCACTTGTGGTTCACACAGAAGAAGTACGAAGTGCAAAAACACAAATTCGATCCGGAAACTTTGCAATTAAAAAAATTGCCCGCAAAAAACACACAAAACTTTTACTTGAGCAGTTTGTGCGCGCCGCAGAAAAAACAGCACATTATCACGCCGCACCAATCGGTACCGTCCTGCACCGAATAGTTCCTAAATCAATTCTTACCAATATAGACAAGGCGGCTCAAGCAGTCGATCCATTAGAAAACAGTGAGTCAGTCGCAACTGAAAAACTTATACTTCAGCAGGAACCAGATGCACGATTATCCTATTACAAAAACCTTGTTCGAGAAGAATTTGCGCGCTCGAGATCCGTGTATATTGTTGTCCCGACTATACGAGATGGAGAACGTATCCATAACGCTCTTAAAAAAGGAATTGAAGGACGAGCATGGCTTCTTTCAAGCGCACTTTCAAAAAAAGATACTCTTTCATCATGGAATGACATTGTAAGTTCCGAACGCCCAGTGCTTGTTGTTGCTACAGGTATGTTTCTTTCCATTCCGAGAAAAGACATCGGTACAATTGTAATTGAGAGAGAACAATCAAACCTATACAAAACACAAGAAAGGCCTAAAGTGGATTTCTGTGTATTTGCGGAACATCTCGCAGAAGAGCTCCATGCCCGCCTTATTTTTGCAGACTTTCCACCGCGTATTGACTCAATATGGCGCTACCACAACAAGGAGCTGGACGAAGTGCATCCTGTAAAACTTCGAGTAGGAACAACATCCGAGGTGCACATAGTAGATATGCGAAATACAAAAGAGAGTAGTACCAGATTTGAAGTCTTGAGTACAGAGCTTAAAAAAACGATTCAGGAAGCTGGACGCTTTGGTAAAAGGGTTTTTCTATACACAACAAGGCGCGGTATTGCGTCAAGTACCATTTGCAAAGATTGTGGAAATACAGTGTTGTGCAGGAAGTGCGGCGCGGCAGTAGTGCTTCATCGCAGTAGGCCCAAGAATGTATTTGTTTGCCACGCATGTGGTACTTCGCGAAGCGCACACGAAAGATGCAAGACTTGCACAAGCTTCAGGTTGGAACCTCTTGGTATAGGAACCGAACGTGTTCTAGAAGCATGTAAAGATGCATTTCCAGACATGCCGCAATTTATAGTGGATAGCAGTCATACAAAAACACACAAACAGGCAAGTTCTACAATAGAGAAGTTTTACAGTACACATGGAGGAATACTTATTGGCACTGAAATGGCACTTCCATACCTTACAAAGCCTATTGAAAAAAGTGCAGTTATATCAATAGATACACTTCTTTCTCTTCCTCATTGGAATATACATGAGAAAGTTTTTGCAACACTTATTCGCATACGTGCTATTACAAATGAATCAATTCACATACAGACTAGAATGCCTGAACAGACAGTTCTTGAGCATGCCGCAGGAGGGTCTGTTGCCGACTTTTATCGACACGAAGTCGAAGAACGTAAAAGACTTCTTTACCCACCATTTACGACAATTATTACAATTACACGTGAAGGAACTAAAGCGGTTATCGCAAAAGATATAAAAATATTTGAGAAGCTTTTATCAGAGTACAGCCCTCACATATTTCCAACGCGTGGAAATACCAAAGGCGCGTATCGCCTTAATACGATTCTTAAAATTCCACGTGGAGTGTGGGTAAGTAAACCACTTGAAGCAAGACTCGCAGACCTACCACCTCAATACATAATTAGTGTTAACCCTGACAGCGTCCTGTAAGGCAGACATTGCCACGCGTCGCCAAGAGCGACGCGTGGTTTTCTTTATTTGGTTTGCCTGTGTATGATGGATATATGAAGAAAATTCTTCAAAAAGACGACAAAAACGGATCAGTACTTCGGGAACACGCGAAAGAAGTGCCTCTTGAAGATATACAAGGAACACGCGTCAAAAACATCATTTCGGATATGAAAAAAACGCTTGCCGCCGAGGGGTATGGCGTTGGTCTTGCTGCGCCACAGATCGGAGAATCTCTTCGAATATTTATCGTAGGACCTCGGGCATTTACGGCTACAGAAAATAAAGCCGGCAAACTACGCGAACCTATTCCAGAGGGCAGTGAACAGATCTACATTAACCCAAAAATCACGAAGAGTTCAAAGAGGCAGATTGATATGCACGAGGGGTGTCTTTCCGTCCGCGACTGGTATGGAATGGTTAAACGATCAGATAAAGTAAATGTCGAAGCATACGACGAAAATGGGGAGAAGTTTCAGCGCGGAGCAAGTGGTCTTCTGGCACAAATTTTTCAGCACGAGATTGACCACTTGAATGGCTCACTCTTTGTTGACACTGCCACAGACTTGAAAGAAATGCCTCCTGAAGACGAAAACGACAATGAAAAATAATCTCAAAATCGTATATTTTGGCACATCCGACTTTTCGGTTTCCATACTTCAAGAACTACTCCTGGCCGAGATTGAGCCGGTGCTAATTGTAACAGCTCCTGATCGCCCTAAAGGGCGCGGAATGGAGATTTCTCCACCACCGGTCAAAGTGTGGGCAGACGAACACAATATTTCAACAATACAACCGGAAAAACTTGACGAAGAGGTCATGGGAGAACTTACCAATACTCCGCCAGCTGGCGGATGGGACTTATTTATAGTTGCTGCGTATGGAGGCATTTTGCCAAAACGTATGCTTGATATTCCAAAACACAAAACATTAAATGTCCACCCATCGCTCCTGCCGAAGTTTCGAGGATCATCTCCGATTCAGACAACTATTCTTGAAGACGAGAAAAAGACCGGTGTGACCATAATGCTCGTTGACGAAGAGGTTGATCACGGGCCGATCGTGGCACAGGCAAGCATTGAATTAGACGAGCTTCCAAAGGCGCGTGAACTAGAGGCGCTTCTGGCACATGAGGGAGGAGTGCTGTTAGCTGAAACTATTCCACTCTGGACAGCCGGAGATATTACACCAGAAGAACAGGATCATGTTGCGGCAACGTATACAAAAAGGATTACAAAAGAGAACGGACTTCTTGATCTTAACGGTGACGCACACGAGAACTTCAAAAAAATTAAGGCCTACGACGGCTGGCCCGGAACGTACTTTTTTACGAAAGATGGTAAGCGCGTCAAAGTAATTGACGCCACGTATGAGGACGGGAAACTCACCATAACCCGAGTTATACCTGAAGGAAGACAGGAGACGGCGTATGAAGACTTTGTGAAAACTAACGACGGCGCTTAAAGCGGAGACGGTCAAACTGGCGCATACTTCCCTTTCCAAATCCCTGAAGTGCACCCTTCATCTTGGCGCCGCCGCGTTTTACAAAGTCAAGCCGCTTGTCTTTTCGCTTTCGAAGTTCTCGAAGTATATCTTTTTTGACCTTATCTATTGCAATCTTGAGTGTGTCGGCAGTTGCAACAGCACGCAGAAGCTCTCCGCCAATAGTAAGATTAATTTCAGCTCGGAAAATGTCTCCTGACTGGTGGTGTTTTGTCGTTTTCCCCACCTCAACTTCACAGATAGCCGCCTCGCCTTCGTTTTTGATAAGCTTGTCTACTGCCGCAAGACGCTTATCGAGATATGCCTCAATGTCTGGTGTGAGTGTAATGTTTGTAGCTTTTGTTCTTCGTATGCTCATATATCTATATTAATTATTTTTCTTGTAGAGCGATGACCGGTAACAATACGCACGGATCCAATAGGGACGGCAAAATGTTTCGCCAGAAGTTCTCTTACGCGTGTATTTGCCATATTTCGCTCTCTCTTTTCTGTAACACGGATTTGAAACGTTTTGTTTGCTAATGTTGTAATATTCTCCTTCTTCGCTCCGGGCGTTACGTCAGCCCTAACATACATATTACTTTCGCTTATACAGACCTAAAAGTTCTGCCTGCTGAATTATATGCCCTTCCATCGCCGCCTCAACGTCCTTTTTAGTCGCTCCTTCCTCGAGGGCAAGCTCAGTGTCGAGGCTATAGAGTTTGAAAAAATAGCGGTGCTCTCGGTCTGGAGGACACGGCCCGTGATATGCAAGACTTCCCCCTGTGCCAAGACCCGATGTTCCTTCTGGTTCTTTCCCCTCCTGAATCATAAGGGTACCAACAGGAACATTAAACTTAACCCAGTGGTCATACATGCCGTCAGGACGAATACTTTTCGGAACATCCGGATCATCCATCACAAGGACTAAAGATTCTGCACTCGGATCAACGCCTGAAATTTCAAGTGGAGGGACAACATTATCTCCATCGCACGTATATTGAGATGGAATTGACTCGTTGTGTTTAAAAGCAGGGCTCGTTAGTTGAAGTTCTGCCATATTGTATTAAGTATAACACGTTTGAAAAAGCTCAAAATTCCGCTACAATACAAGCGTTCTTTAAGAACAAAATATTCCGGGGTAGCTCAATGGTAGAGCCCTCGACTGTTAATCGAGTGGTTGTGGGTTCGAATCCCACCCCCGGAGCAAAGGAGAACGTTTATACTCAAATATAGTATTAAATGGAGAACGAAGGCTATACTCTAGCCTTTTTTCTTTTACAACAGGGTTCTGAAGTATCAATTTCAAAATCTGTTGTTTTTGAGCAACCTCAGAACTTTCAAATATTTCACTAGCTCTTTTGGCTAGGTTTAACACAGTATTTGCAGTGATATGGTAGCTTTCGTCTGCTAGTCCCAGCTCTTCTAACTGAACCTCAACATTCTGTCTTTGTTCAATAAGTTTCTTATGCTTTCTGTCATAGTCAGCCTGAGTAATACTATCTTCAAGTCTAAGGTCTAATAATCGGTCTATCTTTGCTTGAAATTCCTTGTATTCTGCCTGTAGACGGGCTATTTCGCTGTTATGGTATGAAGTCTTGTTTTCGTGGTTTTTCTTCAGATAAGCCACAATTTCAGCTATCTGACTGTCTTTTAATTTCAATCTGTCTAGCAGGGTTTTTATTTGTTTAATGAAAATTTGCTCATTCGTATATAGTCTTTTACAGTTTCCTTTGGCATTTGTGCAACTATAGTAAACATATTTATTCTTTTTCAATTCTGCAGTCATAGAGCATCCACAATTCGCACATTTCATCAGGTTGCCAAATATGAATTCTGAGCTTTTTGTCTTGGTTGGATTGTTGTTTCTTTTATCACTTACTTTTTGAACCTCATCCCACAATTTCTTGCTTATAAGAGGTTGGTATTTGTGTTCATATTCCCCATACTTGTTTGACCTAGCGACCCCATAGTAAAAAGGATTACTTAGCACAAAGTGTAGAAAGCTTTGATGGACTGGCTTTCCTTTGTCCGTAGTAATTCCTTTTTGAGAATATTCTTTTGCCAATTTCTTGTAAGAATATTCCCCAGTAGTATATTTCTCATACCACTCAATTACATATTTTGAATTTTCTTCGTGGGGAACTATATCTTTCCTTAACCTCTTTTCTTCATCCAAAGGAATATTCTTGTATCCGAAAGGAGCTGGGCCCGTCCATTCCCCAGCTTTTCTTTTTTGCTCAAACCTTCTTTTTACATTGTCTCCAAGCTGAAGGACATAGCTTCTAGCAAACATAACCCCCATATCCCAACGAATAAGTTCTGAGCTATTGGAGTTTTGATGTAGGTGCAGATTTTCCCTATAAAAATAAATCTCTACTTTTCCTTCTTTTCTCAAATCGTCAAATACAACTGATTCTCTAAAACTTCTCTGTAGTCTGTCTATCGTATCTACAAACAATATTGTTTCTCCCTCAGTCTTTTTTATTTCATCCAATATCTCTTGGAATTTCTTACGATAAGCTTTTGTGGAAGACTCTTCTATCTCGTATATCTTTGAATCCGAAAAGCCCTTATTCTTAGCGAACTCCTTCAATCGCATCACTTGTGCTGGATTTGATTCCTGCTCTTCAGTTGAAACTCTAGCTAAGATTATTGATTTCATATTTTGATGACTTTAATTCCTTCAGAAAATAGGTTCTTTGAATCTTTAAACCTTTTTCTTGTTACCTTAATCGCTTCATTAGACTCGTCTATACCAATCCATCTTCTGTCTAATTTTTCAGAGATGTATAAAGTTCCACCAGAGCCACAAAAACAATCCAAGACCAAACTGTCTTTATTAGACGATGTTTCCATTATCCTTTTGAGCAAATCTAGATTCTTTTCTGTTGGGTAGATTGGCTTTTGACTGTCCTTATATTCCCAAATATCCTGAACCTTTTTTGTTTTGTAGTCTTCAACAAATATCTTTTTTCTTGGAACTCTGTTCATTGACCATTCAATTAAGCCGTCTGCCTCTAACTTGTCCAATACCTCTGGTGCATATCTCCAATGCCTTCCCTTTGGTGGTAACATTCCTTTCCATTTTGACCCAGTTGCACCATTTTTTGTTTCCCCAGGTGCGTGTAATGGATTTGTTGTATATCTCCTTCCGTCAGAATCAATTTTATTAAATAATCTATTTAACTCATCTTGACTCCTTTCCTCAACTGGTTCATTCCAAATATAATTCTTACCTTTTGTATAAAAGAGTATTAAATCTTTAATATTTCCATAATTCTTTCTTTGAAAATTTTTGGGATTACATTTTATTCTTGCAATATCTGCCTTAAAATTCTCTTCTCCAAATACTTCATCCATTAAAACTTTCATATAGTGTCCAACTTTATAGTCAATATGGACATAGATTGAAGCTTTATCTGACATTAGTTCTTTAAGTAAAAGTAGTCTTTCTCTGATAAATTCAAGATAATCCTTGCCAGTAAGTTTGTCGCTATAAGCTATTCTCCCACTATTACTATTACTTATTGTTGAAGCTCTATCATCACTAATTCGGAAATCAATATTGGTTGCAAACGGGGGGTCTATATAAACCAAATCAACTGAGCCTTTTAGCTCATATTTATCTATTAAGTCCTTCATTGCTTTCACATTATCTCCGTGGAATAACAGTCCAGACATCTTTGTTTTTTTGTTCTTATTTTTTACAGAAGGCATATCTTATATTTGGTAGAGAAACTCTTTTAGAACAAGAGACGACATAATATTGTAGGAATCATTATCTCTAATAAAGCGAGACATTTGGTTTCTTGACTCTATATAAGGAACCCCATCTAATATAGCTACTGTTATAGCTTTAACATCTTGGTTTCTTACAAGTTTAATTGCGTCATTGAATTGGGCATTTTGATGCCCTCCAAAATCTGTTAAAAATTTTGCTTCCCCAACAACAAACTTGCCGTTAAACTTAGAAATTAAATCTAAGCCTTTATTGTCTCCGTCATCGCCACTGTCATAGTTCAGATGCTCCTCTGCAAAACTCGCCAAAGCTGTATCACTTAAATCTAATAACATATTTCCTTTACCTTCTAAAAACTCTTTAATGTCTGTTGTTATTTTTGCTCCCAAAACATCTTTTCTGAGCCAGTTTCTAAACATAGGTCCAATTTGTCTATTTGTTTCCTTTGGCTGAGAAGCCTTTTTGTATATTTCGGATAACCCCATATCGTAGAGAGAAGAGGTTATTCTCTGAACAGTCTTTGGATTTCTACTAATTGAACCTCTGTCTCTCTTCATATATGCAATGTAAGAATCTTTGATGGGAAAAAGCTCCAAATCCAGAAGTGAATTGAGTAAATCTGTATCATTTTTTGCTTCAAATGATTTTTCAACTTTATCCCACTTGTTGTTATCTATATCTCTAAGCCCCTCTGGTATTGTTGGATATACCTTGAAAAGTTCATCAAGATAATTTCTTTGGTTGGCAAACTCTATACTTAATTGTGTCCAATGGTTCATATTATTTTGTTTTCACTTTATTTAAAAAGCTATTAAATTCCGACTTATCAATTCTAAATTCTTTACCTATCTTATAGGCTTTTAATTTACTCCCATCTATATAGCGATAGATGGTCATTATGTTTACTCGTAATTTGTCAGCCAACTCTCTGGCTGTGTAAAATTCTTTATTTTTCATATTACGCATTTTGTTTTTTTTTAATTTTTCTGTGGTCAAATTCCTCAACCTCACCTTTGTTGTTTACGAAAAACAAGTATAAGTTTAGTTTGTCGCACACATCATAAGGAAGTTTTTTAAGTGCCATTTTTTTGTAACTGGAAGGAAACCCCATTCCATACTTATAACCATATTTGTAACCTCTTTTCCTATTAGTATGCATTCTCGTAATAATTTGACCCAACGCTGAGTTGAAACTACTACTTCTAATGCCACTAGGAGATTTTACTTTCTCAGATGGGTCTCCCTTAACTTCAATTAACCAATATCTTGAGAATTTATTATTTCTTACCTTAATGTCTACACCAACTTCAGTTAGATTTTTACTTACTAGGTTACTATTCCAACCCTGCTCTTTTAAGTAAGAGATAATACTATCCTGCACAAACGGCTCTTTGAGTAATTTAACCTTTTTCATACCAATAATTATACTTTACAATTCTTTACATTCAATGTTGATAACTTTATTGACCTAAATTCTTCTATTTCCTTGTTTATTTGATTTACCCAAGTATGACAGTTTTTATCTGTATGGATACCATTGAGTAGTTTCAAGTCTGCCGAAATCCGATACCAAGTTCTTTTAGATGATATATTTTCAACAACCTTTCTTAACCCTTTTAATCCACTTTCTTCCTTTGATAATACCGACAACCCGACTAAATAAATGGATTTGTAAGCCGTGAGGTTTGTGTGTGCTTGACTAATATCAGCTAATATTTTCTGAGAATTAGACTCTAGTCCAAACAAGAATATGTTTTTATCTGTAACTAGCTTTTGCCAATATGATTGAATCACATCTTTTGCCAATTTTGGGTTAAATACATCATCAAAAATAAGTTCTCTATCGTATCCAAGGTTTTCTAAAGTGTCGCCAAGTTTCCTTTTGAAAGATAACCTTATTTCCATTCTCAATATTTCTGTATTTTTTCTCTTATCCAATTCCCTGAAAAGTGATAATTGCTGAATGGTCTGGTCTTTATCAATGGCTCTCTTTTTCGGCTTATTCAAATCTCTAATTTTGTCATAAAGCACAAATGAATGATTATTAGCATAGTAATGTAAAGACTCTCCATCATTCATAAACCTATCTCTAGTTAAGTCCATTCTCTTGTTTAGGTTTATCTTTTGAAGTTCTTTGATTATTCCTTGTGCCGTATATCCATCTTTCAAAACAAAATTCTTTGAAAAATGACAAGCAGAAACTGAGGCCCTTCTGAGAATGGACAGATCCGCTATTACCCCAAAATCAACAAGTCTTTTCTGTAGTGTTCTATATATCTCATCTGCATCTTTTTCTGAAACCTCATCAACATTGTTCCCAAATATTAATTTAGGAGCAGAAAATTCAATTTTCAATAACTTCTGTCTACCACGAATAATTACAGCGACCCTTGGTCTGTATACCCCATCTAGCTTCTGGTCTTTATTTTCATTCTTTATGTATTTTTGGAATGAGCCCGAAGAACTATATAAATCCCATTTCTTTGAACCTTCTAGTGTTCGTATTTGTTCCATAGGAATTTTGAGAATTACAGTATCAATCATGTTTATATAGCTCAGGATTTTCACGTCTATCTATCTCAAAAAGTAAGGAGAAAAATCTAGAAAGATTTTCCTGACTACTTCGATTATTCCTACTTTCTTTCTCCTGTTCTTGATTAAACATAAAACTCTGAGACTTGTAGTCCCAGAGTATATGAGGCAATATTTAGAACGGCTTAAGACAAATCTAAGACAGGTAAGACAGATTGATTTTTACTGATTGTCGCGTGGAAACAAAGAATTCTGGAAACCCTTCCATAGCTAATTTCTTACGTATTTGATACGTTGCGTTGTAATATTTCTTATTGTGATTGACTGTCAGCGTCCCATCACCTGCTCGTTCTGCAATCTCTGAAAAGAACCACTCTTTACTGGTCTCGTTAGGTTCACAAAATATTATACGTAGAGCATGATACTGATCGCTAAATTTTTGAATCTTAATTTTCTTTCCTCGTATATGCAGACGCGACCTCTCTTGATCAAAGAATATTTTTTTTGTTTCATTTTTTGACTCATTCTTTTCCACAGAGATGGCGTAAATTTCATTTATCAAACACGTGTGCAATTTATGCAGTTGGTGAAAATTATCTCGAATCGCATCACTCAAAACACTCTCTTCCTTTTTCCAAGACCTAACACCATCCCAATCTAGAAAGATATCTTTAGGAATTAATCCTCTTCCTTGTAAATTATCGATAATACCGCCCAGCTCTGGTTTATCTTTTATGAAATCGAGATAGTCAGCAAATAGTTCAGCTAAACCCACTCTGTCCGCATAATCAAAGGTGTGTTTGATTAGTTTCCATTTTCGCTCAAGAACATTAGTTGTTTCTTCCATCATTACTTTACTTTACTTAACATCTGCAAAAGAATCAAAGCATGTACTCTCTATAAGGAAAATAGAACTATTTTGTTTACTCCCTTGTTATCACAAGTAACAACTAAATATTGTTTATCACGAATGCGGTGAGGGACCTGGCCCTATGATCCGCTAGCAACCTGCAAATGCAAGATGCTAAATCCAACCCACTTGGGGAGAGATAAAGATCAAACTACTATTTCTAACACTCTTCTCCACGAGAAGAGCTTTTTATTTATGGAAATTGATAAGAAAAAATGCAAAGAAGCAGTACGTCGCGGTACACCTTTCGCTTTTATTCCACATCGCCTTGAGATTAAATGGAAGCCAGAGTTGAACCACTTTCCTTTTAATGTCCTCTTTATGAGCCATACCATTAAAGAGGGGGGGGAAATAACAGGTTCTGTTACGTATGAGCCTGACTTCCACACTTATCGAAAGGACGGAGACTTGAGCTGTATGAGATACCACAATGTCTACGGCGGAGATTGTTATCTTATGATCGCCTATGATGAGAAAAACAAGCACTATCGCGGAGAAAAATTTATGAACGGAAAATCAGTTGGCGCTG
>CEPX01027958.1_pt1 | contig 11083 bp, 15 predicted proteins | sample 361361 | NCBI WGS metagenome assembly CEPX01 (sample SAMEA2619974, study PRJEB7988) | marine metagenome | biome: marine biome (ENVO:00000447); feature: mesopelagic zone (ENVO:00000213) & marine oxygen minimum zone (ENVO:01000065); material: "saline water (ENVO:00002010), including plankton...
GCGAAAGACGACAAAAGGTACAACAAAAAGGCCAGGGAAACATTAAAACCGACAGAGCGAACGTCAAGCGAAACCGCACAGGCAGAGGACGCGAGAGATGCCAGGAAAAAAGGTACTTTGGGCCATAAAGAACCCGAAGCAGACACCGCCGTCATGTACGAGGTTTACGACTTGAAAAAAAATGAGTGGTTTACCGTATCCCCTGGATCAGACAAGTTTTTAATCAAACCGGAAAGCGTACCGAAAGGTACAGAAAATCATCCTTATTCATTTTTGCGTTTGGGGATTTTGCGCGATGACAGTCCGTATCCGGTAACGCCGGTTTCACAATGGTTAGACCCGCAAAAGGAATTTAACGAATTAAGATCAAAGATTCTTACTCACCGGAAACGGTTTAATCGGAAATACGAAATGGTTGACACCGCGTTTGACGATCCAGACGCCGCCGCATCTAAACTGGAAAATTCAGACGATGGCGCAGTTTTAAGGCGAAACGCGTCATTTCCTGGTCAAGCGGTATTCCCGATTTCCGACGCGTCCCTGGACCAAAATCATATTCAAGAATTAATCATGTTAAGGGACGATTTTGAAACACTATCTACCGGATCAAATCAAAGAGGCGCGGGCGCGGGAGTTGACAGTGCGACAGAGGCCGGAATTATTGAAAAACGGACGACAATGCAAGAGGGCGACAACCTGGGATCAGTAATTGACTTTACAACCGACATTGGCCGGAAAGTTGACCAGTTAGTCCAGGCGTTTATTTCCAGGGACCAGGCCGTCAAGGTAGTCGGTCCCCAGGGCGAATTTTGGGAATTAATCAAGGTAGCTGATTTTGATGATATTGACGGCGAGTATGAGTACAGCGTCAATACCGGAGCGACTATTCCGCAATTGCCGGAAATAGAGCGCGCCCAATGGATGCAATTTTTGGGATTGATAGTAAGTGGGCCGCAATTGGCATTAAGCAAAACCCTCTTAAAACGAATGGCAGAGATGCACCGAATTGAGGACGATTCGTTAGTTGATGAATTGCATAACATCGCAAAGCAGATTTTAGGCGGACAAGTCCAACCAGGAAGCAACGGCGGATCGCCACCAGGACAACCGGACATGACAACAATGACGCCGAGTATTGCGGGAGGGAAAGGCGCGGGAATATCTAATATCAGAGGCGGCCCAGGGTAATGAGAGGGCAGACACGCAAGCAAGCGCAACGATTTAAAAGGGAAAAAAATGAGAAAAACAGTCGCAAAAAGATTAAGAAAACGAGCAAGCGAGATGGCAACCGCAAAATCAGTTTTGAAAATGACGGTTAATGAAAAAAAAAGAATTGTCGGCGGCGCGCATTATCCGAAAGGTTCCGAGCGCAGAATTTATCAGGATTTAAAAAAGGAATATTATGCCGAATTACGATTATAAATGTCCAAATTGCGGAAATGAAATAGAAGTATTTTTACATATGTCGGAGTTAAACTTGCCGGTTAATTGCGGCAAATGTAACGGCGCGGAAATGAAGCGACAAATAGGACCGGCAAATATTCAAGAAGATTACGAACCCTATTTGGATGAAAATATGGCACATGAACCGGTCTACGTTAAGTCAAGACAACACCGGCGCGAATTAATGAAGCAACACAAGATAGTTGAACTCGGATAATAAAACCTTTTTTGTAAAGGAGAAAACATTTGAGAGTTTGCGACGTAAAAGATTGCAAAGAACCAATAAAAGCAACCTTGATGGACAAAAGAACATTTGAAGAATTTGACCTATGTGAAAACCATAGATTAAATTTTACAAATTTTATAAACCCGAAAGACAAATTACCAAAGGAAAGGATTAAACCAAATGTCAGAAAATCCAAACCCCGAAAGCGTTGATTCAGGACAACCGAACGTGGAACCCGAAGGGACAACCACAACGGAACCGGTCGGCGATAACGGACACGTTACGGGTCAAAACACCGGAAGTGGGACAACCAATACGGACCCCGCACAACCGGCAACAGAACCAACGGAAGAATCCTTTTTCGACCCCGCGAAAGTTCCGGCAGAGTTGCAGAAAGCATATAAGGATATGCAACGGGCTTTCAGTAATAAAACGCAGTCGATCGCTGGCAACAAGCAGAAAATAGAGGAATACGACGCATTTATGTCTAATCCGCAAGAAACATTAAAAAGGTTGGCGTCCCAATATGGTTTGCAAGTGGTTCCAAACGGCGGTGAAGTACCAAACCAGAACGCACCGGAAACAAACAACGAACCGCAGACCTGGGACGACGTTTACAAAGAAACACAAAAGCGGGTAATGACAGAAGTCAATGAAAGATTAAAACCTTTGTTAAGTAATATCCAGAAAACGACAGCGCAAAACATTGAAAAAGAGCTTAATGCCATTGATCCTCAATGGGAACTTTACCAGGACGAAATGCAAGAGAATATAAGGAAGCATCCGTCGTTAGTAAACGACGTTTCTAAATTATACCAGGTATCAGTTCCGGCGGAAGTTTTGACCAGCAGAGCGACTAAAAACGCATTGCAAAAAGTTGAGGACAAGAGCAAAGCGGCGAAAATGTCGGGTACACGCGGGCATTTTAAAACCGAACCGGCCAAAGAAAAAGTAAATTCTTTTCAAGACGCGATTAATAGCGCGCGAGCAACAGGAAGAAAAGAAGGTTGGTATAAATAAAGGAGTCATATTATGGCTACAAGTCCAGGCGCATCCGCGCCGAGTTCATACACCGTCAATTATGATGCTCTGTTAAGCACCACGTTATTCGCTTACAGAAACAAAATGGTTGACAATATTTTTAGGCATAATGCGTTCCTTGCCGCATTGCGGTTAATGGGCGGATTAGATTTTCAGGACGGCGGCGAAAGAGTCCAATGTCCATTAATGTATGAGGAAAACTCAACGGTTAAGTCATACAGAGGCTACGAAACTATAGACACAACGCCGCAAGATGGGCAAACATCGGCATTCTTTGAATGGTCAGAAATTGCAGGATCGATTTCTATTTCAAGGCGAGAAGAAAGGCAGAATTCAGGCGAAGCGCAAATATTAAAATTGCTTGAAAAGAAAATCATGCAAGCCGAAATGACCATCAAAGAAAAGGTCAATACTCAATTGGTCCAGGGAACCGTTGACACCGCGACATTTGTTCCTGGTAACGACGCGAAGGATTTAAACCCTCTTGGTTATTTTTTGCCGAAAGCTATTGGAACCGATCCGGTAGCCGGTGGATCAGTTGGAAACATTAACCGCGCGACTTATTCATGGTGGAGGCCATACGTTGCGGACCTATCAACCGGAACCGTTGGAAACAATACATTCGCGTTAAATGTTACGACATACGCGGGTTTAAGAGTCGCGCTTTACAGAATGTATAACTATTGCACCAGAGGCGCGGACGGATCAGGGCCAGGAATTGTTTTGACCGACCAGGTTACCTATGAAACCTATGAAAACAGCCTGGACCAGTTAAAACGATACGGCAACGACGACCTTGTTTCTATGGGTTTTGATAACGTCAAATTAAAAGGCGCGACAATGATTTGGGACGAGCAGGTTCCAGATATGGAAAACGGGACCGTTGCGATTACGACCGGAAGCGCGTTTTTTGTCAATCCGAATTTCTATAAATTGATTATTGACAGCGAAACGAATTTTGTTACGACTGCATTTGTAGAACCGGAGAACCAGACAGCAAAGACAGCAAAAGTATTATTCATGGGACAGTCATCGTCCGACAATATGCGAAAACATGGAATGTGTATGGGCATTAGTCAGTCGATTACGTCCTAATTACTCTAACAAAACGGGATGACTATAAAGTCATCTGTCAGTCAATAAACGGCCGGTATTACCGGCGTCAGTGAAAAGGAGTAACATTATGCTTTTTCAGAGAATTAACAGATCAGATCCAGAAAAGGTTTTTATTGTAGTAAAAAATTCCTATAGCACCGCATCGTTGACCAATGGGCAGTCTGTCATTTGGGATTGGACCACAGACGCCGATGGTGTTGGCGTTACATTGGCAACCGCGACAGCTAATGTCGCCGCCGGTACTGATTTCGCCGGTATTGCATCGGAAACAATAGCCGCCGGTGCCTATGGATTGCTACAGGTCTATGGCTACCATAGTGCGGTTAGAGTCAGGACTATAACTGATTCTGGCCATGTGTACCATGAATCGAGAGCCGCAGTCGCAAAAGGAACCAGGTTGACCGCCGGAATTACGACAGTATTCGCGATGGAAGGTGTAACACCGGCAGAAACCGCGCAGATATTGCACCCTTGCGGTTTCGCATTTGCGGCACAGGCGTCTTTTACTACAAAGGCGATCGCAGTTTTTATTAAAGCATTATAGTAAACAACCGACGGGCGGATTGACAACAAAGTTGGTCCGCCCAACGGTTCATTTTTAAGGAGATCAACTTGGAAACAAATTACGACCCGAAAGCACAGACAGCATTCGCGGACCCTATTGTAAGGTGCGATTCATGCAATGCGTTAGTCAGGCGCGAAACCATACATAAATTAGGTTGTTGCGATAAATGCGGAAATCGTCGAATGAGAAATGTTTTGATTATCCAAAAAGAAGAAATGGAACAATGCAAGGTATGGAATTTGGACCCTGATTTTTTAGCGTTATTTGAGGAAACGGACGAAATTAAACCGACAAGTCCGCCGAAAATTCCGGTTCCCGACGTAAAGCCAGGTTACGATCTTCTTGATACTACCCCACAAAATGAATATGGATTAGACGGCGAACATATTGACGTGGAGGACCCGCATGGATAAAAAGAAAACTATTGTAATCGGAATTCCATGTTTTAGCGGTGTAGGGCCGGACGTTTTGGATGATTACATGAGATTTGCGTATAATTTGGGCCGCAGATATTTAGAATATGATTTTTTTCTGGCAATAAAGGGTAAGTCAGAACAATTCAGGGCGCGCAATGCAATCATCGAGGCGTCATTAAGTCGGGATTGTGATTACACCTTGATGTTAGACGACGATCATATCATTGATATTGATAAAAATATAGGACCCGCGCCGAATTATAATTTTTTAAAGAAACTGATTAATCATCTTGAAACAAGACCAGAAATCGGAATAGTTGGCGCGCTTTATTTTCAACGTGGCGGAAATTGCGATCCGGTAATCATGGAAGAAACAAAAAAAGGCCAATACTTTTTTAAGACCCATGCGGAAGTGACCGGAGGGATGCAAAAGGTAGCAGTCACCGGCGGTGGTTGTATGTTGTTACGCAAAGAGATATTCGACAAGATTGAACCGCCTTATTTCGCGCCGGAATTTGAATATGGAACTGATATTCAGATATGCAAAAAGGCGACCGAGGCCGGATATGAGGTTTGGTGCGATACTTCAATCGAAATCGGCCATTTAAAAACAGAATCGGCATTGATTACGTCAAAAACCATTAAATCACATATAAAAGCAACCGAGGAATATATGGAACGCGCGGACATAAAAAAAGCACCGCCAGTTATGAGTTTTTTGCGCGAGTATAAGCGGGATGCAATGGAATTTACCGGTGAAAATTGGCATCAATTTCAAGAACGATTTAAAAATTTTAGCAAATCATTCAAGGATTTCGATAAACACAATCCGAAAGCATATTATTTGAAATATGGGATAGAAAATTTAGCAAGAAATGTCTGTTTTCATGCAAGCGATGAAGTCATCAAAGGGGATGCGTCAATATTGGGAATGTTCAACCTTAACGCAGAAAAGTCAAGAGGTTTGGATTTTGGTTGTGGATCAGCACCGATTGGATTTGAATTGGCAAAGCGCGGCAACCACGTCGATTTTATTGATGTCCCTGGAAGTTACGCCGAGGATTTTGTTAAATGGCGATGCAAAAAGCATGGTATAGATGCCGGATTTAATTTGAACGGTAAAGTTGAAATATACGATTGGATTTTGTTTATGGATTCCATTGAGCATATTCCAGAACATGAATTGAAAACTTTAATTTCGTCTTTGATTAAAAAATTAAAACCAGGCGGAAGCATTATAACAAATTACTTTTATATCGGAGAGGACAAAGAGAACGTCCAACATATAACAATGGATCATCAGTTCGTAAAAGATTTGTTTATAGAAAACGACGTATATCCGGCGACTAAAATCAGATGGGTAAAAGATGCAACCCTTGTCAATACAGATACAAACGGTTGATTATTGTAATAGGAAATGTCATTTTTGTCCGAATTCAGTAATTGAAAAGGCCGGAACGCTAACAATGCCGGATGAAATATTTGACAAAATATTGGCCGATTTAAAGGACATTGATTTCAAAGGCGGGATTCATCCGTACTTAATGGGCGAACCGTTGACAGATGTTAAAATTGCCGAGAAGGTTAAAAAGATTAGGTCGATATTTCCTGAAAATGTCATTTATTTAAGCACAAACGGCGATTATTTAACGACCGAATTAATTGAAAATCTAATTGATGCCGGAATCACATGGTTCGGGGTTAGTCATTATGATAGCAAGAATCAGCATTTAATAAAACTCACAAAAAAGTATGGAAACATAGTCCATACGTCATTAGGAAGGTTGCGGCATTCTTTTTATAATCGCGGCGGTAATGTAAAAATTGGTTGCATTATACCGAGGCAAAAATGCGAATGGATATTTGAAAAGGCATATATAAATTACAAAGGCGACGTCATTCTTTGTTGTTCCGATTATAAATACGAAGTCGTTTTTGGGAATGTATTGGATGATTCATTTGATCGAATTTACAACTCAAAAGAATATAACCGGTATAGAGATTTTCATTCACAACAACGCGGGAAAGAATTGAAATTATGTCGAAACTGCAATCGAATAAATTGAGTATTTGTGTTTGCGGATGGTATCTGGACAAGTTTGACCCGTTCTATAGGGTTATGTGGAAACTACACCACAACGAAGGAATAAAGGTCTATGTCGTATCAAACAAGGATTCCGCCTGGTTAAAGGTTTTTGATTTGCCGTATGTGATAAGGCAAAATCGCGGCCTTGAATTCGGCGCGTATGATTATTATTTGGGGAACATTTGGGATGGGAAATCAGACGTTTTATTTTTACACGACGATATTAAATTTAAAACCTTTATGAAAAACTTTGAAATATTGCCGCCGGAAAGAATATTTGACGGATTCAAAAAACTGGATTATGACCAGGCATATATTTTTAATTCGAGAAAAGAGGACGTTTTTAATGACGGCAAGCATGGAAGGATATTTTATTGCAGTAAAAATTTATTAGCGTTTATGAAAAGAATTGATGGTTTTTTGTGGGACCGGTATAACGACGGAAATACCGGAACCGGTTGCAATGTCGGCATTGAAGATTTTGACGAAAATTTAAAATTAATCGGCTTTCACGAAAACATGAAAGTCAGGAAAAAATTATATATCCCCGAGATTGAATCGCAATATCGCGGCGGTCATTATCCAATATTTAAAAGGGAGGAAGATCATGGACATAAAACGGCGAACGCTATTAATTGACAATGACGGCGGATTACACAGGATTTCAGATTGGGCGATACTAACGACCAACATGGGAAAATGATGTCGGATGGCTTGCCAAGCGATACGGTCACACATGGCGGCACATTAACCCCGCAAGTCGGAAGATAATTTGTCGAGAATTTTATGAGGACGGTCAATAATGAATTCACTCGAAAAGCACGTTTTAAGGCTTATAGGCGAGGACGTATCATCACCGGACGTCTTTGCCGACACAGATGCCGGAATTGCACCCGTCCGCGATTCTATCAATGACGCCATTCAGGAATTAACCTCTGTTACCAACATTTACCAAAAAGTCTATCATTTACCCTTATACGCGGACCGCCAGTTTTACCGGATGGGATGGGAAGCCGATCACTTTGGATGGGTAGTTGAAGCCTGGGACCGAAACCGGCAAAGGCGATTGACACAAACCGACATGATCCGGTTGACCGCCGATAACGCCTGGTGGATGAAACAAACCGGCGAACCATTACAGTATATGCAGATCGGCGAGGATATCCTGGGTATTTATTTTAAACCGGCCGCAAATGGAATTGTCCTTGAATTAACCTGTGTTTGCATTCCTAAAGTCTATACCACAAGCAACGATCCGATTAAATTGCAAGGCGAATATCAGAGGGCCGCAATTTATCTTGCGGTTAGTGAATATTACGCCGGTAGAGGGGATGCGAAAAGGGCGACCGAATATTTAAACCGGTACATTGAAACCGGTGGATTAGCGACATTTAACCCTGATACCGCCGACAGAAATTATGGTTTCAATGAACAAAGAGATCGTTTTAACAGCACAAGGAGCTAACTATGCCAATGTCACCAACAAGAGAGCAAGAAGATTTAAGGTATAAAACAGAGGACGATTTGCAAACATTAAAAAGGGCGGAAGAAATTAAAAACGATAAGCTAAGATTCAACAGGGCCACAAAATTGGCCGCAGAACAAATGAAAATAATACAGAAATTCGCAAAATCATAATGCCAACATTTAATGAAGAAAAAACTAAAATCCGACGGTACTTACGCGATCCCGACGAAAACATCTGGACCAACCTGGACGTTTTGACCTATTGGAACGACGCACAGCAAGAGATATTTGGAAAAACCGGATATATCGAGCGCGCCCACAATTACAAATACCCGCCCGAATGGACCTATTCATATATGCGCGATTGGGAGCGTGAATATACCGAGGGCGATAAATACCAATGCTTACAGATATGGCAAGCCAGAAACGAAACCATTTGTTACCCCTGGGAACCATTATATTTTTTAACGAATAGCACCACATCGGACGGCGGCGCGCGATTTGTTCATCCCTGGGAGTCGGAATTTATGACACCGGCGGATTATGTTCCATGTCCATTGCATGAGGATTTTCACAATATGAAATTCGCGGCATACGACGAGCAACCGTTATTTCCAGTGGATCGGAAGAAATTGGCCGAAACGGATAGATGGTATAAAACGACCGCCGGTTTACCGGAAGCATATTGGAGGCCGGACATTGTAAGTAATCAATTCGTAATGTATAAGCGACCGTCAAATGCGACCAATGACGATGACAATATATTAAATTCCCCGTTAGATTCGTTTGACGACGACGGCGGGATTGTTACCTGGACCGAGGCGGACCTGGACGAAACAGATACCGGTTTAATCTATGACCAGATAAATACCGACAACCAGGTTTTTATGATTTTTGAACAAATGCCGACCGACATCGGAGAGGACGAACGCGATTGGGACGACCAATTAAACTTACCGGCGTTTTTTACAAAATATGTGAGATATGCCGCGCTTGAACGGTGTTACGGTGCGGATACCGACGGATTTATACCGAGCTTAAGAGATTATTGGCAGTTAAGAAAAGAAATTGGATTAAAAGCAATAAAAAAATACAAAGCATTAAGAAAGACCGACAGAGATTATAAATTCGCAGGGGTTTCAAGGCGGAATATTAGGCCGAGATTGAAATTACCGCCGGAATATCCGCAAACATATCCATAAAGGGGTTTCGTTATGACTACATTTAAAAACAATATTGGCGGAAAAGACATTAAGCATTGGGACGGTGTTACGCGGAATTTTACCAGGACCACATCGACCGGCGGCACATTAACACAAAATAAGGTCGGCCAGATGGTTGATGTTTTAGAAGCATACGGCGACGGAGAGAATTACACATTAGCGGCCATTACCGCCGCGACCGGTGCAATCGGATCGTCAAATGTCACGATGATGCTACAGACAGGAACCTGGACCATTACGGACGATTTGACAATCGTTCAAAATATCCGTTTATGGACAGAAAAAGGCGTCACAATAGACGTTTCGGCGGGTAAAACTCTTACTTTGAATTGCACCCTACCCACATTAAAATCAATCACATTTTCCGGTAGTGGGACGGTAGTAACGGATCCGTCGGATCAGACATTAACAGTGACCGGTAATATTATCCTGGGAGCGAACGCGGTTGATTTTGATTCTACGGCCGGAGCATTTACCGCGACATTAAGGGACGGTGTAAATGGTCAACTTATCGCTTGTGGTATGACTACCGACGGCGGCGATGTCACTCTTTCAGTAACAACGCACAAATCAGGCAATCCGACGACATTCACATTTGATGACGTTGGCGATTATATGCTTTTAACATGGACCGGTTCTCAATGGGAAACCGTTTATGATTCACAAAATGGATTTACAGTTGCCCAGGGTGGAACGGGAGCAACGTCTTTAACAGACGGCGGACTTTTGTTAGGTTCGGGAACGGGAGCTATTACACCAATGGCAGTTTTGGCCGATAGCGAAATGGTTGTTGGTGATGGCACGACTGACCCGGTGCCCGAAAGTGGAGCTACATTAAGAACAAGTATTGGTGTTGGGATAGGAGATAGTCCGCAATTTACAGGGATAGAATTAAGTCATGCGACTGCAAATACATTAACAGGATCGGGCGGCGATGCTCTTATCGAAGGAACTGTTTTAAAAAAAGTCGGAAAGGAAACTATCTGGATTCCGGCAGAGGCAATAACTCCCACAACTACGCAACCATGCGCGAGCTTAACTTTAGTCGAAGCCGGAACAAATGACGTTGATTATAACGTACTGGATTTTGATGCGAGTTCGGACGAATACGCCAACTTTCGCATTCAATTTCCGAAATCATGGAATGAAGGGACAGTCACTTTTCAAGTCGCATGGACTTCTACCGCAACGGACACCGACGGAGTCGCCTGGGGTTTGCAAGGCGTCGCATTGGCAGATGATGAAACGATTGATTCAACTTGGGGAACGGCGGTTGTTGTTACAGACGATAATATTAGCGCGGCGGGCGATATGCTTATCACTTCCGAATCGTCAGCAGTTACCATTGCCGGATCGCCAAGCACCGATGAAACCGTTATATTTAGAATTTTCAGGGACGTTTCGGATGGCAACGACGACATGACAGAGGACGCGCGATTGTTAGGCATTAGATTATTCTTTACAACTTCTGCTTCAGAAGATACTTAACAGGAGGAGTTA
>CEPX01166201.1_pt1 | contig 11083 bp, 11 predicted proteins | sample 361361 | NCBI WGS metagenome assembly CEPX01 (sample SAMEA2619974, study PRJEB7988) | marine metagenome | biome: marine biome (ENVO:00000447); feature: mesopelagic zone (ENVO:00000213) & marine oxygen minimum zone (ENVO:01000065); material: "saline water (ENVO:00002010), including plankton...
AGATAGTCGGGAGAATAAATCTCAGTCAGCGATGAATAATGAACGAGCGCGGGAGTGCGCGGTAAAAATTAATAAAACTTGTCTAGGGATTCACTTTGTAGAATGTGTAGGCGAAGCCCCCTATGTTAATATTCCGAAGGCAACACAAATCATCCTTCAGTACTACCCCTCCAAACCCTCCGGCAATAATGTGGAATTGATTGCGGAGGCGAAGAACTTCAATAAAGCCGCAGGATGGGATGTTGATGAACTTATAGCAAGACTCGCCAACGCCCTCGAAAAAGCCGAGGAAGGGTTGGACAAATCGAAGCACGAAGCTTAAGGAAACTGCGCCATCCCAGTCGGATGGGCGAACATTCAAAAAGGGTCTTGTAAAAACGAGTATCGTTGGACTTTAGGAAAGGATGGAACTATGAGGAAAGCAGTGATTGTCCTAACACTTAACGACGGTCAAGAAACGACTATCGAGTTGGAGAGCGAGCAAATGTTTGCCGCCGTGTTCAATGAAGTCGTCGATGCTCCCCCTGAAGAATTCGACTCGTTTCAACAAAGGAAATTATCGGGACGTCGTTGCTTCGTGGTTGGCGATTTCCGACCGCGTGCGGAGCTAACCGAATTCTTCACGCCCGACAATATGGTGCCAGACAAACCAGAGGAGTACGATGCTACTTGACGTACGAGCCGAATCAAATCCACAGATATTATTGGGGAAAGTCTCGGCGGCCCTTGAACCCGCGGACATGCCGATGGCATCGATTAATATGGCGGGCCGAGCGTTGAGGCTTCGTCCTTTTTGCTCGCCACACGGTATGGGGTTTGCAATCTGTGTAAATGAAGAAGAGCTGTTGTTCTTGGAATCGTTGCCCTATTTTACGAGGATTAAAAGTGACTAAGCAAGCTTTTATAGACAACTCTTTAAAAAGTTATTTACAACCCAAACGGCTTCGTGTATATTGAATCTCGTACCGAGCAGTTACTCCGAAATATGCTTCTCAACTCAATAATCTCCGCTTCAAGTATTAGGCAATACTGCGCCTGATACTTGGCCTGATACTTAAAAGTTGTTGTTTCTCTTAGAGCTTACCTCGAAAAACTAACGAAAGTATTAGATATTAGGGAAAAAAACGATCTCACACTCAAGAAAATATTTACTGCTCATTTTTTGTTTTCCTAATACTTGAACCGACAATCACATCATAAGTTATAATAGTTTCAATCACTTACTAAGTATTAGGTAAGTATCAGGCGTGGTGTGTCCTAATACTTACGAAGAGTAACGATTTTAGAATCATAGGGTTACAAGCGTCACGAAAGTATCAGGCATTTACGAGCCTAATACTTGAATAGTAGGGAAAACTTACAGGACAGTGATGCATGGAGCTCAGGAAGTACTTGTCCGTAGAAGTTTTTTGTTTACATATGAAAAGGTTTAGTTGTATTTTATCAGCAGATGAGGCGCGACGGTAAAGTTACCCGTGATGCGGGGAGTTCACAGCTTCTTGAGTGGTACGAACGGCAGACAGCCTCCTAACGAGAGTCCCGGGCAAGGACACTTACTCCGCCCTGAAGGCGGCGCCTATGCTTTCGTCAAAACTCGGATGCGCAATCCCTCCCTACAAACAAACGATCTAAAGAAAAGGCTCGATGAACTTGGGGCCAGCCCTCCTGACTTTCTGGCTCTTATCCTCTTGGGGGAGGAGCCCTTTAGACCCCACCCTTTTTTAGAGTACCTCGAGCAACTGGATACAGTTTATACGTCAGAGAATCCCGAAGGCAAAGACGACATTATTATAAAGCGCGAAGTTTGGGACGAACTCCTAAACGAAGCACGTCATCAACTTCGTACCGCAGATCCTCCTCTCGAACTCCGTGTGAGGGTCGCTATCGATTTGATGGGGTACTTGTATCCTAAAAGAAGGGCGGTCGAGTTTTATGGTGCGGATGCCAACCCAGAAGAATATGAAGACATCGTCGCAACTGCTAGAGAAAAGCTCGCCAGCGGAATTGTTAGCATTGCAAAGCGGATCGAGCAGGGACAGCATCTTAGACCACTTAAAGGGGATGAAGCTAAATGACGAAGAAATTCATACGCTTCTTTATAGTTGGTGGTTCTGGGCGAGGCCTAGTCAGCTTACTCCTTCTGGTGACTGGCTTATTTGGCTTCTCCAGACTGGACGCGGCTGGGGCAAAACTCGAACTGGAGCAGAATGGCTTATTGATGAAGTGCGTAAGCACGGAGCGATTCGAGTTGCAATTATCGGACGCACGAAGGCTGACGTTCGAGATACAATGCTCGAGGGAGACTCGGGAATTCTCTCCGTTTCACCCCCTAACTTTCGACCCAAGGAACAGTATTCGCGTCGCCGGATCGTGTGGCCTAACGGTGCCATCGGATTTATGTACTCAGCTGATGAACCTGATCAACTTAGGGGTCCTCAACATCACAAGATTTGGGCTGATGAAATCGCAGCGTGGAGAAACGCCTATCGAAAGAAGGCCTGGGACAACGCCATGTTTGGACTGCGACTCGGGCAAAAACCCCAAGGTATTGTCACAACTACACCGAAGCCAGTCGACATTGTCAAGTCGCTTCGAAAGATGGATACGACAGTCATTACCCGCGGTTCCTCATATGATAACATGGGAAACCTCTCCCCCATATATTACAAAACGGTTATCTCACCTTACGAGGGAACGACACTTGGGTCGCAGGAAATCCATGGCGAACTTATCGAGGATGTCGACGGCGCCCTCTGGACGCAGAACATTATTGACGAACATCGTATCGACGCCGCAAACTTTGATAAGACGTGCCTCGTACAGATTGTCGTTGGGGTCGACCCCGCTGCATCGGCTGAAGAGGAGAGTGATGAAACGGGAATCGTCGTCGTCGGTATTGATGATCAAGAACCAGCGCATGCTTACGTTCTTGCCGACCTTTCCGTCCGCACTTCACCGGCTAGGTGGGGCAAGCGAGCAATAGGAGCCTACCATGAATGGGAAGCAGACACGGTTGTACCGGAACGTAATAACGGGGGAGACATGGTCCGCCACACTCTTGCAACGGTTGAGGGAGGGGAGTTTGTCCCCATCCATCCAGTGTGGGCCTCCCGTGGTAAGAGGACCCGTGCCGAACCTATCAGCTCCAAGTACGAACAAGGACTTGTGCATCATGTCGGAGTCTTCCCGAAGCTTGAGGAACAGATGAGGGAATGGGTTCCAGGCGAAAAGAGTCCAGATAGAATGGATGCTCTCGTTTGGGCGTGCACTCATTTAATGAAGACGGTGAACTTTGCAGGGCCGTCCGTGGTTAGCCTATAATGGCGAATCGTCGAGTTAAGGTGAAGCATTGCATCGTAACGGATAATTGTAGAAAGATGCACACGAACGAAGGGGCCTTGAATATGGTCATTGAGGAATTAAGACAGTCCTTTCGTTCGACGATTAAACATTGGCCTCACGGGAAGCAAGCGGAATTTCATTTTGAGATGTATGTAGAATATCCCCGCGAAGTCTCAGTCGAAAGCACAGCTTCTCAGAGACCGCTCCGCGAAGTCTCAGTCGAAAGCACAGCTTCTCAGAGAGAGGAGAATTAATGGTCCCCATTATTCTCGTGGCTGGAACAGCGATAGGATCTACGAACTTGAAAGAAATCACAAAAATGTGGTGGCATCCACGTTCAGCGTTCGGTGACCTTTTCAAACAAAAGGGCCTTAAGTTCTTGGACGAAGCAGAACCCGCCATTTGGAATCAGAACGTTGATGGAGTCTTTGGGCGCAACGACGACTGGATCGTAGGAGCCGCAGATATTCTGTGGTGGAAGATCCAGCGAGATAACGACACGCCCGTCGACATCATTGCTCACTCGCACGGTGGACAAGTTGCAATGTTTCTCCTGGCGTTGAGGCTTCGTATTCGTCGTCTTATTACGGTGGCCACGCCGGTGCGCAAGGATATGCTCAACATTATGCTGCCGGCAATCGAGCAATCGAAGACCTTCGAGTCGTGGCATCACATCTATTCACCGGATGATGGCATCTGGCAGAAGTGGGGAAGTTTCTTTTCAGGTAATAAACAGTTTAAGCGTCAGATGCCCGAACCCGCTATCAATATTGAGCGGCCAGGATTCGATCACACGGAGCTGATGTTCCCTAAACTATGGGCGGACGAAGATTGGACCTCTATCTTAACGTAAACATTCGACCGTTTCGCGAATTGGTTATGAGACTCGATAGAGCAACGAAATATATTGAGTGCTCAAGCGAATGCTACGAGTTCAGTGAACGTTTATTGAAATTAGTTGAACGACATGACGAGTCTAATTTTATGATCGTCGGTCAAGTATGCTATCCCGGGTACGAACTCGAGCAAGTACTGTTTGAGATAGAGCGTGAGGCAGAGAATATAAAGCAAATCGTTGATGACGATGAATTATTCGACGATGACGAGGAGGGCGGTTACCTTGTTTGATAGACTTCGAAATTATTTTACGAAAGAATCTGCGGTAGGGCACCTCATATCGTTGATGCAAGTAGGTCGTGCTAAGTGGACTCCTCGTCTTTACGACCAATTGGCGAAAGAGGGCTATCAGAAAAACGTCGTAGCCTATCGCTGCATTAACTTAATAGCGAATAGTTCGGCGAGGATTCCTTGGGTGTTGAGAAATCGAAAGTCGGGAGAAGAGGTCACAAACCACGCGGCTTTGACTTTGATGGCAAGGCCCAACCCCTCCATTCACGGACAAGTTGCCTTTTTATCGACGTGCTTTGGGTTCAAGCTCATCGCGGGCAACTCGTACATCGAAGCTGTGGGCCCACGCAAAGATGAAGTAAACCCGCACTCTCCCCCTCGAGAATTGTGGCCTCTTCGCCCCGATAGAATGAAAATAATTCCCGGCCCCTTGGGTATGCCTCAAGGTTACCAGTACGAAGTTAATATGAGGAAGCACGTATGGCCTGTGTCCCCACTAACTGGGCGTTCATCTATTTTGCACTCTAAGAGCTTTCATCCGACCGACGACTGGTATGGGTTCTCCCCAATAGAGGCTGCGGCCTTTGCGGTTGATCAACACAACGAAGCGGGCGCATGGAATAAGGCGCTTCTCGATAATCAGGCCCGTCCTTCTGGGGCGTTGACGTATGCTCCTAAGATCGATGGCCGTGAAACGTCGGCATCGCTATCGAAACAGCAAGAAGATAAACTGCGTGGTGAAATCGAAGAGATGACTGATGCGAGTCGTCAGTTGGGTCGGCCCTTTTTATTCCAAGGCGGTTTGAGTTGGGTGGAGATGTCGCTTTCGCCGAAGGACATGGACTGGTTGAGAGGACAAGACGTATCTGCGCGTAATGTTTGTCAAGCCTTTAATGTTCCTCCACAGCTGGTGGGAATTCCAGACCAGCAAACCTACGCCAATAATCGAGAAGCGCGGTTGGGGCTCTATGAAGAAGGGATCCTACCGTTCCTCGACGAATACCTCACGGACTTTAACAGCTGGCTGCTTCCTATGTTCAGCGACAACGACGAGCTCGAATTTGCTTACGACATGGACGCCATTCCAGCACTGACCCTTCGACGTGAACGAAAGTTCGAGATGATCCAAGGCGCTGACTTCTTGACGTTGAATGAAAAGCGTTTAGAAATGGGTTGGGAAGAATCAGAGGAAGAGAATGCAGATAAGCTGATAGTCGATTCGTCGAAGCAACTGCTTGAGAAGGTGGGTGAGGAACCTGAGCCTCCAGACGACGATGACGATAACGCAATACCTCCTGAAGATGAAGACGAAGATGAAAAAGAGTTTCAAAAATGGATGAATGCAAATGGCAATTTAACGAAGCACACGGATAGGGTTCGTAAAATAGCCTATGGTGATTAATATTCTTAAGCCTCCAGAATATAAATTATTGGGTGATCGATCTTTGCGTGCTCGTCATCGAGAATCAGTCATTCAGCAACGAACCATGCGAGGCATCGAGAGAAGAGTCGTTCCTAGACTACGACGGATTATTCAGGAGGATGTTCGTCGTGCTGCAGAAGCCTTTATTGAAGATGGCGAAGGTATTTTGCCATTGACTTTAAAAGGCCATGCTGCAAACTTAGAAAGTTTGCTCGTTCCTGTATGGAGAACGACTGCTCGACGTTTTGGAAATAGAATACTTGCAGCTGTTCAAAAAGCTCGATGGGATTTAGAAGTTAAAGATGCGGGCGATACTTTTCGAAAGCGAGTTGAGGATTGGGTCGTTACTTACGGTGGTGAAAAAATTGTTAATATCTCGAATACGACAATGAATCAAGTTCGTTCGGCAATTCAGCAAGGTGAAAGTGAAGGAATGAACGTCCGTGAAACTGCAAAACTTATCGTTCAAACGACAGGTGGTACAATTGCGAAGATGAGGAGTCGAGTAATTGCCAGGACTGAGGTCCATCAAGCAGCAGTTGCTGGAGGTGACTTTGCAGCAGAGGAATTGAACGATGACCTTGATCTTGATCTCGTTCGTGAATGGTTAGCAGCTGAAGATTTAAGAACTCGTCCTTCACATGCACGGGCCGATGGCCAACGACGTGATATGGAGACGCCTTTCGATATTGGCGGTTATAAATTACAACGCCCGGGAGATCCTAATGCTCCTGCTCACGAGACAATTCAGTGTCGTTGTGTTGTTGGGTATGTAACTCCAGAGGATAGAGACGACGAACAAATCATTGAGCCCTTTCAAACAATTGAAGGCGGCTTAGGAAACGTTGATAAACCAGACGTACAGCGATTAAAACCAGTTGATAAATTCGATGCAGCTGAGACGACGAAAGATGCTGATAAGTTTTCACAGGATGTACTTGGCTTATTGAATCCTAAGTGGCGCAAGACAGATTTGCATATTGCTAATTACGCTAATGAGACAATGCTTGATTTAAAGAATCGTGGTCTGAATATGCCACGTCGTATAATGGCGGATTCAAAAATATTCACGGAGATGAATAAGGGGAAGAACGACACACAGACGACTTCTTTTTATTCTCCAGAAGATGACACGATATACTTAAATCCTCGTTCGGTATTCTTTCGTGATAAGGGAAAGTTTATCGATAAAGCCTACAATGCGATGAAGGGCAAAGGCTGGACGACAGGACAATCGAAGCGTGATGTATTGACACATGAACTTGCTCATAGAGAACATGTGCAAAGGGTGGGTGATAAAGAATTTCGTAATCTTAGTGGTTGGGATACTGAATCAACGTGGAATGCCGCAAAGGGGCAGATACGAGAAAAAGTTTCTAGGTACGCTGCCACGAACCCAAAAGAATTTGTGGCAGAAGTTTATACGAAAGTAATCAATGGTGGGGAAGTAGATCCCGCCATGATGAAATGGTATAAAACCTTTGGTGGCCCACTTGTAAAGGAAAGCTTTTTAGATGGTGGTGTCGTATTAGCACCGACTGTTCCTAAGATTCCTTCAACTGTTAAGCCCGCACCAAAGCCTAAAGCAATTATTGCTCCCGTGCCAAAGGATAGGCTAAAGATAGTGGGGCGTATACACGAATTAAATGAACAAGAGTTTGAGAACTTCACGACAGTTAAACAAGGCAAAAAAGTTTCGTTCGACGAGAAGGACGCCATAGCTGATTATCAGATGGAAGGCAGTGATGAGGTAAATAATTTGCTTCGTAAGCATGGTGGCATTCCTAAAATCAAACTTCCCATTGGAGACCCGATATTCGGTTCGTCTAAATCAGACGTCAAAATAATTAAACATGCGCAGGCAATCGATAGAGCGTTAGCGAAAACAGAAATGGACGGTAATCTTCAAGTGTACCGTGGAATAAATAAGACGAATAAAATTTTAGGCATTAAGAATATAAAAAACGCAGTGGGTAAGACGCTTACTGACGATGGATTTATGTCAACGTCAGTTGGTAGAAAAGAAGCGGAGAACTTTGCCGGACGCGACGACGATTCAGCCCTTATTAAAATCGTCATACCTAAGGGACACAAAGCAATATCGATGTCTGAATTGGGAATGAAACCTTCAAATGAAGATTTTGGTATGGGTGATCCCGATGATGATGATGAAGATGACTTCTTAGCTGCTATGTACGAAAGTGAACAAGAAGTACTTTTGCCGCGGCGTACAGCTCTTAAAATTACTCGTGTAGAAAAGAATCCGAATAAGCATGGGCCGAAGAACGTTATGTATGCTGAAATCGTCGAGCATCCTGACGATGTGAAAGCAGCTTTACCGCCTAAGCTTAAAGTAGAAAAGCCTAAAGACATTCTTAAAATTACAGGTCCTGTAAAGAAGATTCCTAAAGTTAAGGATGTCAAGAAAGTAACGACAGTTAAAAAGAAATCATTGACTAACGATGAACTTTCTGCTGTCAACGAGTATCAGCAAGAAGGTTATGAAGAAATAAATAGAGTTCTTCGAGAAAACTCAGGGCTTCCTCCAAAAGATTCGACTGATTTTGTTGATATGGAGGTGACAAAGTTCTCTAAAGATATTGATACAGCGATGGTGAAAGCTAAAATGCCCGTGAATCTTGAAGTGTATCGTGGTCTTAGTTATGCAGAAGATATGTTTAAGGTAAACGATTTAAACAAAGCAGTTGGAAAAGTTTTCGTTGATGAAGGCTTTACTTCAACGACGACTGATAGTTTCACTGCTAAAAGTTTCATAATGGATGAAGAAAATGGGTCCATTGTTAGAATGGTTATACCTAAAGGCCATAGTGCTTTAAACATGACACAGCTTGGTGCTAATTGGATACAGTACGAGCATGAAAGAGAATTTTTGCTTCCACGCGGTACAGCTTATAGGATTGTGAAAGTGAAAAAATCTAAAGACAAAGAAACACCGAACGAAATCTTTGTTGAAATTGTTCCTCGTCCCTTGGCAATTGGCTCTGTGAAATCTTTCATTAAGCCATATAGTCGTGAACGTCAGAAAAAGAAATTTGTTTGGTGGCCAACACAAATGAGAACTTTTGATGAAGATGGCATAGAGGATTAAGATGACAACCGTACTTATTCAATGCGCTAATTGCCTATTATTTAATAATGAGTCAACTTATGAAGATCGCTGTGCAGCATTTCCTGATGGTATTCCTGATGAGATTATTTCAGGGGAGCATGATCATCGTCGTGAGTTTGGTGGTGAACGTACGAATGAATTCGGTCGTCCATTATTGTTAACTCCTATCGATAAGGACCTCGTTTCCACGGAGCCTATTGAACCTTTACCATCGAGGCGTAAGATTCCAAAGAAAACAATTAATAAAATGGGCATTCAGCCCGGTGACGTTAGTGTCTATAACGAAGCGGGAGAAAAAGAGGTGATAAGATGAGTGAATCTGTCTTGGAAAGAAAAGTATTCGAGTTCGAGATTAAACAAGTAAGTGAGGAAGGTCAAGTCGAGGGCTATGCTTCGACTTTCAGGAACAAAGACTTGGGCGATGACGTCGTCGAGCAAGGCGCCTTCCTAAAAACAATTGCAAAAGCAGAAAAGAGTGGGCGAATGCCCAAGATGCTTGACCATCACAATCTCAGACAGCCCGTTGGGATCTGGGATCATTTGAAGGAGGACAGGAAAGGCTTGTTCGCGCAGGGTCATCTCGTCATGAAAGTTCAACGAGCACAGGAACTGCATGCGCTGATGACCGAAAAGGTAATGGATGGATTATCGATTGGGTTTAAAGCTGTGAAGTATTTAATCGATGAGAAGTCCGGTGTTCGCCGTCTGATGGAAATTGATTTAATGGAGGTGTCGATCGTTACCTTCGGCATGAATCCTAAAGCCCTCGTGACGGGGGTCAAGGGTTACGAAGGTATGATCGAAAATGTAAGGGAGTTTGAGAATTTCCTACGAGAGGTAGGAGGGTTCTCGCGCAACGAAGCCAAGCTGCTTACTGGGCACGGCTTCAAAGAACTTCTTGTTCAGCGAGATGCTGGAGAAGAAAATTTGTCTGGCTTGCTCGACTCGCTCACGCGGTTGAGCACAACGATTCGGGAATAATAAAGGAGTTAAACAAGTGAGTGAAGTTACTGCGAAAGAAGTTCAGGAGGCAATCGAAAAGGTCCACAAATCTTTCGAGGATTTCAAGGGTGAAAACGATTCGCGCTTGAAGGAGATCGAAAAGAAGGGCCATGCGGATCCTCTTCTTGAGAAAAAGGTCGAAAAGATGTCCACTGCGGTGGGCGAGCTCGACACCTCGTACAAGAAGATGACCGACGCTCGGGAGACCGAGGAAAAAGAGTACAAAGAAAAGATGGAGAAGCTCGAAGCCGACCAGAAAGCCTGGGTCGACAAGATTGAGACCGTTCTCAATCGCGGCGACGTGAAAGAGGACAAGGAAACGGGTCTCATCATTACGCCGGATATGAAGGAGCATCACGAAGCCTTCATGAACGGCTTCCTTCGCAAGGGTCGTGACGAGAGCTTGAGCGAGCTCGAGGAAAAGGCTCTCTCCGTTGGGTCGGAACCCGATGGCGGCTACGTTGTTCCTGCCACCACGACTCAAAGAATCATCACCAAGGTTTTCGAGACGTCGCCCATTCGCCAGATCGCCGCTGTTGAAACAATCGGCACCGACCGCATGACGGGTCTTGTCGATAAGGACGAAGCGGCCACGGGTTGGGTTGCTGAAAAAGCTTCGCGAACGGAAACGGATACTCCGCAGCTCGCACAATGGGAGATTCCCGTTCACGAGCAGTACGCCGAACCTCGCGTCACGCAGAAACTTTTGGATGACGCTCAGTTCAACATCGAGAATTGGCTGCAGAATAAGGTAGCTGATAAACTGGCACGCACCGAGAACACTGCGTTCGTCGCCGGCAACGGAACGGGCAAGCCCCGAGGCTTCACGGACTACACGACCGTTGCGACGGCCGATTCGTCCCGGGCTTGGGGTTCTCTCGAGCACGTCATCACGGGTCACGCCACTGCGTTTACCACATCTGACCCGGCTGACCCGTTCATCTCGCTCGTCACCGCTTTGAAGGCGGGCTATCGTACGGGCGCCACTTGGGTGACTGGCAAATTGACACTAGCCACCATCCGCAAATTCAAAGACGGCAACGGCCAGTACCTCTGGC
>CEPX01197979.1_pt1 | contig 11081 bp, 9 predicted proteins | sample 361361 | NCBI WGS metagenome assembly CEPX01 (sample SAMEA2619974, study PRJEB7988) | marine metagenome | biome: marine biome (ENVO:00000447); feature: mesopelagic zone (ENVO:00000213) & marine oxygen minimum zone (ENVO:01000065); material: "saline water (ENVO:00002010), including plankton...
AAATGGCAAGATATTAAAGAAATATCAAATTTAGCTCAAATATTATTACCGCAAATTGAGCAGAAGGTATTTGGCTGCCATACATCTATAGATTTTGTTCATATTTATCGTAGTATACCTAGTAATGATAAGCCAACTGCCTCATGGTTATGGCATTATGATGATTGTCCTAAAGAGTTTCTTAAGTTAATGATCTATCTTAATGATGTTGACAAAGATAATGGATGTTTTCGTATTCTGGTGGACAAGAAAGGTAATTTTCCTGTTGTGGATACATTTAGATTTAGTCCAGGCAATAAGGGGCGTTCTCATAGGCCTCAAGTTTATGATGCCTCTCGTATTCCTAAAAGTATTATTGATAAAGTAGTTAGGTCAGGAGGAAAAATTCTTGATGTTACTGGTCCTGCTGGCACATATGCGTTAATTACTCCTAACATTCATCATTGCGCAACTATTCCCAAATTGGGCTGTAAAAGCCCTAGAGATGTTTTGTTCTTTTTTATTCGTCCATGTTTACAGAAAAGAGAATACATTAATAGCGATACGGGATCATTTCTTCCACCAAAAAATGTAAAAGCATATAAGCTTAATTAAAAGGTATATTTTTAGCTTATATTGAAATAATATTATAATCTACCTGATTATATTGTTATGGATAACATTTTTTAGGGAGAAAAGTATGAACGATAAACCTATTTTTGAAGCCCTTGAACCCAGAATACTATTATCATTTACAGATGTTACAGCGGCAATTTTTCCAGTATCTAATATAGGGGCTCCTGCTTGGGGAGACTACAATAACGATGGATGGACAGATGTAGCCACAGGTGGTCGCCTTTATGAAAATAATAATGGCGTATTTACAGATATTGGACCTGTTGGCGGCGGGCAGTCATATTGGGGCGATTTTAACAATGATGGCTATCTTGATTTGTTAAATAATCCTGGAGGCGGCGGGCTTAGTTTAAGTATTAACAATGGCGGCGATGGTACATTTGCAGGAATAGGTATTGGTAATTTTCCTAGTAATACTGCAAGCCAGGGAGCAGCTTTAGGTGACTTTAATGGCGATGGTTGGTTAGATGTTTATGTTGGCGGTTTTGAGAGTTGGCCAACAGACTATTGGCCTGATTATGTAGCTATGTCTACTGGCGAATTGACTTATCAGATGATCACGCAACCTATTGGAGGTATTCGTCCAGCTAGGGGCGTTACGGCAGTAGATTATAATGAAGATGGAAATGTTGATGTATATGTCTCTAACTATAGATTAGAGGCTAATTACTTATGGAAAAATAATGGTTCGGGTTCAACATTCCCTTTCTCTGATGCCGGTGCTTCGGGAGGATCAGGCCACGCAATAGGTTCTGCATTTGGGGATTTAGATAGCGATGGCGATGTAGACATTTTTGCTGGCAACTTTGCTCACTCTGGACAGCCTCAATCAAGAGTTTATCGTAATAATGGACCTGGTAGTAATTATAGTTTAACAGACATAGGTTCTAGCGGAGTATTTTATCAAGAGGCATATACTTCACCTGCATTAGGCGATTACGATAATGATGGCTATCTTGATTTGTTTTTTAATGCATTAGGTCCAGGTCAGGGTTACGGCTCTCATGGAGTTTTGTTTCATAACAATGGCAATCCGTCATTCTCTGACGTAACTGGATCGCAGGGATTGCCGGAGAATTTTAGCGGCTATGAAGCATCATGGGCAGACTATGATAATGATGGAGATTTGGATCTATCTGTATCTGGTAAATTGTATAGAAACAACTTAAACTCTACTAACAAATGGCTTAAAGTAAATATTGGCGCTGATGGAAATACTATTGGTGCTATAGTTAAAGTTACTGCTGGTGGAAAAACAATTACTCGCCAAGTAGAAAGCGGAACTGGGCAGGGCAACCAGAATGACATTAATCTTCATTTTGGTTTAGGCAATGTTTCTGGTTCTGTTTCTGGCGAAATAAGATGGCTTGATGGAACTACTCAACAATTTACATCTCAGGTTAATAAGTCTGTTAATTTTTCTAATGGTGTTGCTGTAACTCTTCCGTTCTTTGAAGATTTTAATGATGGCGTTGCTGATGTATTTAATGAAGTTTCTGGAGCATGGAATGTAAATGGCGCTGGTAAATATGTAGCTAAGACTACAAGCGGTGAAAGGGCTGTTTCTGTTGTTAATATTGATGGAGATCTTCCTGAAGATACAATCATTTCTGCTACAATGCGTTTAAGGGTAGCTGAAGGTCTTGGGCAGCAAGATGGTATGGTTATATTTGATTATCAAAGTATTGACGATTTTCGTTTCGCAGGTATTTGGGCTAATGTTGACAAATTACGTCTTGGCAGATATAATGCTTCTAATGGAGGATGGAATTTCCATGTTGAGCAAACAGAAGTTATTGATGTTGGAGCTGTTAGAGATCATACATTGGAAGTAAAAGTAAATGGTAATACGGTTGATGTTATTTTAGATGGCGTACAAAAAATAAATAGAGCTTATGGCTCTTCTATTGCTGATGGTGAAGTTGGCATAGGCAATAGAGCAACTGATACTGTCTTTGATGATTTTAGAGTTAGTCGCCCATCTCTCCTCCCTTACTCTGAAAATTTTGATGACGGCGTTGATGATTTGTTTCAGAGAAATTTAGGGACATGGGTAGTAAATGGCGCTGGGAGATATGTTGGCAAAAAAGGTATAAATGGCAGAACAGTATCTGTTGTTCCAATAGAAGATGACCTGGTTGGACTAGATGTTATTGAAATTAATGCTACTGCTAAAACAAGAGAGGTATTAGGTCAAGGTAAAAATGCATTTATAGTCTATGACTATATTGATGAGAACAATTTTAAGTTTGCGGGTCTGTGGGATGGCATAGACCAGTGGAAAATGGGTCGTTACAAAAACGGGCAATGGATTTTCAACGCTAGTCTTGATGAGGTTATTGATACTAACGTAGAATATAATCTCACGGTCAGAATTGATAATACTACATTTACTACAACCCTCTTTGTTAATGGAGTTGAAAAATTAAGTTATCAGTATTTGGGCAATCTTCTTAATGGAGACATGGGCCTTGGCACTAAGAATGCTGATTCTGTGTTTGATAATTTTCAAATAGTTAGTGCTTAATATGCTTGTATAATATTATGAGACATGAGAATGGATAACAAACAGCCTGAAAAAGTGCCTGATAACGAAGATATGCTTTCAGATAGCAAGCTTATGAAAAAGCAGGCTATTAAACTCATTTCATTAGAACGTTTTGCTCGTCAAGTCCAAGGAACTATTAATCCTCCTTTTGGAGACTTTTTAGATTTATGCTATCATTTTGTCTATATCGGAGACATATTAAGAAACAACTTTAAAGGCTCTCTTGAGTCTTGGGAAGATCAGTTTGACTCTGCATATAGAGATATGAAAGTATGTTTAAGAAACTTTGATTACCTTCTCGCTAATAAGCTCATGGAAAAAATGGATATAAATATTAAAAAAAATAATGACAATGATATAGATGAGATGTCTGATCAGATATTTAAGGATTTAATATTCGCTCAACAGCCGTATACAGAATGGGCAAGAGACACATCGGAACGAATAGCTAATTTTTATGCTCTTATCAGAGGTATAGCAAATGCTAGACATGAAGAATATCCTATACTAGAAAAGGTGATCTATTTTGCCCTTATAGGTCATAAAATAGAACGAGTAAAAATGCTTGAAAGAATGCAAAATCGTTTATTACTTACAGACTTGCCAGACTTGTCAGATTCTCAAGAATCTCCAGAGTAACCTAACAGGCTTTTATACATAGCACCAAATGCCACATTACTCACATTATTTTCTATTCATTCGTGACAAATAAAGGCAGTATAATGTTTTATGTCTAAAGGAAGATAAGTCATGTGGCTATTTAAAAGAAAAACTCAGGTAGAAAAAGATGCCGAGCATGCTCAATATATTGAAAGCCTCAAATGTCAAGATTGCGGACAGCAAAGATCGACAAAATGTCATGTTGGCGAATTAAGTGTTTATGAGACTATAGAAGAATGTAAAGTCTGTCTTATTTTAGATGCTTTACGCATAGCAAAAACACAAGGAATTATATAGATGGACAAGTATGAAAAGCTAGAAGAAATTTTTAAGCTGTTAAACATGGAATCGTCTTTTGACTTTATATATCAAAGTTTAGTGTCAACCTTTAAAATAGATGAAAAAGAATTGACTGATAAGTTTATGACTCGATGGAAAGATACGGTTTTGCCAAAAATACTACTTAAAGTTAAAGAAGTTTGGATAGAATGCTATACAGAAGAAGAAATTGATGGGCTTTTAATCTTTTATAAGACTCCTGTTGGTAGGTCATTTGTATCTAAGCAGGCCGTAGCTGCTAAAGCGGTTATAATAAATTTGCAAGAACTCAATAGCGAGTTGGAGTCTATGTCAAAAGAAATTATAGATGAAATGTTTAAAGATAATTCTGATGATCTTGATGATATTATATCAAAACAAGATACTAATTCTCAAAAAACAAGCGAGAAAAAAATTATAGAGTCCACAAGGCGAGCTATCTTAGACAAAGATAATGAGTAAGGTTTATTTGTGGCGAAAATATCTAAAAACAATCTTTATGATCGGTTTAAGATTAAAGCAATCTCTCGTAAAGATTTCAACAGCATCTTTTCTTTGTCTGTTAAACGCATACGCGAAATAAAAAGCATTGATATTCAAGTTACAGAAGATAACGCTACAAATATTATTGTATTTGATTCTATTGCTGTTACCATCTTAGACGACATTCCATTTGCTTATAGAAGAAGTATTGTTTCAAGCTGTGAAGCACCAGATTACTTTAAATTTTATATAGCAACAAAAGATTGGCAAGTTATTAATAGGTCAATCATGTCCAAGGCTAAATTAATTTTTAAAGATGTTGCTCAAGAAGTAATAGGAGTTAAAGTATGGTGGAATATAGCTAATGAGTTAAAGAAGCATGAAAAGATATTACCAGGGGAGTGGGATAATGATTCATTACGAAAAGAAGATTTAAAATTTGCTAAATTGTTAAGGATACTTTCTTCTTATTTTCCGGGAACTAAAGGTAAAGTCTCAGTTGTCCATAGAACTTGTGGTAAACGTATTTGGGATGCTTGCGATAAAGAAGCTCTTGATATAACAATAAGATTATTTGGATTTTCGGCAAATTCAACGCACTATAATGTAATATTAGCAAATAAAGAAGAAGCTATAAAGATATTCAAATCAACTCCTGCTGTTCTTCTGATTGCAGTTCTACAAAAAATTAGGCAAATATCAAAAGTTAGAGAATCGTACCAATGTTGTGACGCTCTTAAAGGTATTACCCAATCGGATGAGATGCTAAGATTAACATCAATAACTGATATTGTTCAAGAGGCTAAAGCCACTTTAAAAGAGGGAGGGATTAACAATAAAAGATATTGGAATTACATTACTAAACTCCCTGCTAATAGAGCTAAGGCAATATCTATGCTCTTGCCGCATACAAATGATACAGATATAAGGGAGACAGGCGAAGATGATCAATTTGAGTTTAGAGAACATATTGGTGGTCAGGGTAATACGTTTGCTTTTGTGTTAACCCTGTTAATTCTTATTCAAGATCCTCCAACATTTACAACATTTAAAAAGTTTATAAAATATACTAGAGTTTATGAGTTTAATAGGATACCTATATCGCATCCTGATACCATAGCATTATTTAGGGCTGCATTTAGAGAAAGTCACAATAAACGTAAAGATTTTTGGGAAACTGAAGTTGAATTGATAATTGATTGGTTTAAAAATTTTAAAGAAAGAAATCTTAATTTTGATCGCAACCAACGGTCTGCTCCTTGGACATGGTTTGTTTTACAGCAAGAAAATTGGCATAGAGATGTATTAGCAAGAAAAGAAAAGGATATGAAAGAAAGCCATTGGGAATCGCTTCTTGATGGATGCACGTTAAAAGACTTTGAAATCATACCATTAATAACTGCTATGGAATTATATTATGAAGGTAAGAATATGAAGCATTGCGTTGCTTCATATTATAAAGAATGCATGAGAAATAAATCAAGAATATTTTCATTAAAGAAGGATGACAAAAGAATAGCTACTTTAGAATTAAGACCTGATTTGGCAGCATTGTCTCCGGCTGGCAAGTCGGACATATTAAACATAACATGTGAATGGCGTGTTGGCCAATTAAGAGGACCATGTAACAAAGTTGTCTCCGGCGGCGTAAAAGATTTGGCTAAAATGGTCTGTGAAAAGTATAATCTATTACAAAGGAAAACTGAATCATGAAAACTTTTCTTAAGTTTCTGTTGGGTTTTGGGCTGATTGCTGCTTTCTCTCTATATGCATGGGAGCGTATTGATGACAGCTTAACAATCAGTAGAGCAAATGAAATCACATCTCTTCAGGCTAAACTTTCAGAGCTAGTGGCTCAGCGCTCGGAAGATTTATCTTCTATTGACTCCGCTATAAAAGAAGTAATTCCTAAGCTTTATACAATAGCAGCAGATGGCTCAAAAGAAGATAACATTTCTAATGTTGATGAGGCTATGAGTCCAGTTATAGATGTAATAGAAAAAGTGTCAAAGTCATTATCGGTAGAATCATTGGCAGATGAAGATGAAGCTGAACCAGAAGATAAGCCGCACGAAGATACTGAATAATCATATTTCATACCTTTTGATCGGAGTTATATAAAGATGGAAAATGTTCAACCGATTGCTAAAGTCAAAATTATAGATAAGGGTTCATCCCATTATCGATTTTGGTTGGCTATTAGAAATGCCTGGGGTCTTGAAGATGCTCCTGATACCTTTAAACTGTGCCCGTATGCTCAAACTATGTTTTGGCTATCGATTCTCACAGTTTTCTCTATTGTTGCGTTGATTATTCCAACTGGCTGGTTTACTATCAAGCTTGGCCGAACTCTTTACAAAATAAATGAGAAGTGGTTTGTCGGGCGATTTCTAAATGATTTGCTAGATAAAACACCGTTTGGCGATGCTTTAAATGAAGCGCCTGCTGAATTGCAAAAAGCCCCGCTTATTACTTGCGCTATTGTAGGTATCTGCGTGATGCTAACAGGATTGGTGGTTACTATTGTTGTTGGTCTCCTTTCTATTGGAATATGGCATTTAATTGCTCTTATTCCTCAAATCCCAATGGCCATCTTTATAGGTATTTGTTATGTTGGTTGGGCTATTTTTTGGCTTTTAGGTTTATTTGGATGGCTTTTAATTGCTATTAAGAATATAGCTGTTATGGCAGCAGGTTGGGTTGCTACTACGGCGATTGCGTTGTTTGAATTTTTAATACGTCCAGAGATTTGGATGGCTATTGGTTTTTGGACGTTAATTGTTATTGCTGTAGGAATAGGTATGGTAGCTTTTACATGGCTTTCATATAAGCTGTTTGCAGCAAAATGGTTTGCTCCGATCTTAAATTGGATTTTGATAACACTAAATGGATATCCTGCGGCAAAAGAAAAATCTAAGGCAAGACAAGAATTGGCCAGAGAACAAGCTGCTATTGATAAAAAGGAACGACCAAAGCGAAAGATTATTCCTGCTTTTATATCAAGCGCATGGAAAAGCTTTGCAGGGGTCACTAAAGACATATTTTCATCTCATATTTATGTTAAAGGTAGCGCTGTAAAAGTATTGGGTCTTGGGTCGATCTTTTTCGAGTTATTCAAAGCTTTTTATCGAGGTGCATGTCCGCTCTATGAAGCTAAGACTAGCGAAGAAATTACCGATATGCGAACGTTTTATGTATATGACTATACAAATAAAAGCGGGACAGTTATGTCTGGCGTTGTTGCAAAAGCTGATTATGAAGATAGAATAAAAAAATATGAACAACTTGTTGCTGATGACATTAACACATTGAAAAATCAAGACATGTTAGATGCTTTGAAATCTGCCAAGCCTGTTGTAGCCAATTCTGCATCAGGATCATCGTTCTTGATGGCTAAAAATACAGGTAAGGTCTAAAGTCATTGCAGTATAAGAGGCTATTATGTTTAGTTGGCAAGCATCATTGGACAACTATTAGAGTATGGCCCAGTACTGGTGGGCCTTTTCAAGGCTGGAGCCATTGGTTTATTAATGAATGTAAAAGATGCGGGCATAGGAGAAGATGGTATGAGGGGAATTATCCTCCATATTCAGGTCATCGAGCATCATTTGATGAATTAAAATATGCAAAACAGTCACATGATATGGCTAAAGAAATAGGCCAGCGAAAAATTATACAAAAGATTAAAGTAAAAATAGCAGGCTTTAAAGTATAATATAATAGAGTCGGGAGAGCAAAGTGCTTACATTGTCTCCGGCAAATTAATTACCTGATATATAAAAGATGTTATCGCTGGGAATTGTCTCCGGCGAACGTAACATGTTGGGTACATATAGTAATTGGAGTAAAATTATGAAAATTGATTTGCCAGATATGCAAGTGATTCGGGGGAAACCATCTCAGTTTGAAGAAAAAAGCTTTGGTATCGGCAATCTTGCTGTTATCCTTGAAATTCTTAGAAGCAAAATGTATGGCGATCCTGTCAAGGTTATTTGCCAAGAGATTTCTAGTAATGCTAGAGATGCAAATAGGGAATTGGCAAGAATACTTGGTGACCCCAGTAAAGCAAATATTCCTATCGAAATTACGCTTCCTAACAAGTTAAACAATTTAACTTGTGTCATTAAAGATAATGGGCCTGGAATTGACCCAGATCGAATGGAAAATGTTTTTATTTGGTATGGCGTATCAACAAAACGTGATACAGATGAAGAAACTGGTTGCTGGGGCTTGGGAGCAAAAACTCCTTGGGCTGATGGGGATGCTTTTGGCGTTATTACTATTACGCCGGAAGCTCATTTTGAAGAAAAAGGTATTGCTTATGAAAATTGCATGGTTAGGCGTCAATATGTCTGTTATATTGATGAGACTAGAGAAGGTCGTTTAAGTTTGCATAGCGAATCTGTTACAGATGATCCGCAAGGAACTGCTATTCTTATTGCCTGCAAGGAAGGCGAGGAACATCTTTTTGAGGGAGGCGTCATCAATGCTTGCCAGCATTGGACTAATAGACCAATTATTAGAGGTAAGCCAGAATTTAAATGGCCAAGCAATGAGAAAAGGTTTGAAGGAGAAGATAAAGATTGGTTCATTTTAGAAGATGGGCAGGGCGGTTCTGCTATTGCCTTAATTGATGAAATTCCATACAAGATTGATAAATATAATTTGCACATGTCTTATGTTGATGATGAAGAAAGAGAGAAGGTTTATGCTATCCTGAATAAGCCTGTCTTTTTGAAGTTTAAGACAGGCGAAGTTATATCAACTGCTACAAGAGAAAGTATTGATTATGCCAAGAAAGATCTTGGGCAAATCATTAAAGACAGGGCGGTAAAAGTCTTTGATGAATTGCAAGAAATGGTTAACATCGCTGTTAGCAAGGCTAATAATCTATGGGATGCAAAACTTTCATTCTCAGAAAACTCTGGTTACTTTATGTTGCAAACAGCAGAATGGAATGGTATTCCTATTGATGGCGATGACTTTTCCTTTAACTCATATGGCGTTACCATGTGGAAGTATGACCGGCGACATGGAGAAAAGTTTAGACGACAATCAGAGCGCTCTCATGGAGCGAGAATGATTAGAGTTAGAAATGGTCATATGATGGTTATTGATGACAATATCGATGGCCAAGTTTATCCATCAAGGCAGCGTATTCAAACTATTTTTGATAGCGATGAGAATATCCAAACTCTTTACTTGATGAGAATGCCATTTTTGCCTAAACGAGAATCTTTCAATGGGCAAGAAAACGCAGATGTAAGGTTTCTTAAGGCTACTGATCTTGTTAAAGGTAAATTGCAACAACTTGAAACTAAAGGTTATTTTAGCAAGTATAACGTTGTTAAACTTTCTAACTTTGAAAAGGCTCCTATTGTTAGAGAGCATAATAGCTCTGGGGAAAGGGTTGCTCCAGTTGTTACCAGATCGTATAGGTTTGATGGTACTAAAAATTGGTATCGCAACAAAGATATTGATTTGTCCGAAGAAGAGGGTTGCGTTGTATTGCTCGACAATAGGCATCCTGTTATGCAGTTTGAAAGCAAGTATGACCAGCAAAAGTATTATTGGTTGTCTAATTTGAAAGATGTTCTTGAGTTGGCAGCCCCGAATATGAAGGTTTGGGGAGTTCCTAAAAGATTTGAATCAAGTCTTAAGAAAACTAATCTTGTAAGAGTTGAAGCTTTGATTCTTATGAAAATGCAGGAAATTGAAGATGATCCTAATTTTATTAAGATTCATTGCGATGATGCTAGGCGAGACTTGGCAGATAGGCAGCTTGGCAGCTTTTTGATTGATGCTTTGAAAAGCCTAGCTTTTACAGATAATCTTGATAATTCTGATAGCTTATCTTCTTTGTATGTTAAATTCTCAGAAACAATGGATATAAAAATCAATGATATTTCAAGGGTATTGAAGCAAGCGATTACTATGCGAATGGATATTTCTGATGGAGATAAATATGAAAAGGTAATTCTTTTACAGAAGCTGCGTCAAAAGTTTATAGAAGCTTATCCCATGCTTCATGCCCTTTCTCAATCATACCATACAAGGGGCAGATTGTCTCCCGAGAACTTAGTTGAATACGTTAATATGAGAGATGAGAAACTAGCTAAAACCTCAAAGCCCAAGGAGCCTCAAAATGTCTGAACGCAAGTATGTCAATCACATCATTACGGATAACTCTCTTAGTATCTCTTTTACTGATAAGGTTATTCCCCTTTCATCTAATAACCCTATCTTCGATGAAGTACGGGCAGCGTTAGTCGCTGGCGACATTAACAAGGCTTGCGGTCTTGTTGATGTTGAAGGTATTATCGCTAGGGGAGCGGCGGCTGGAACGTTTGCTATTAATGATAGCGGAGAAGTTATTGTTGATGGCCAAGCTATTCCTGTTGCTCTTTGCGAACGCATTCATGCTCATGTTAGGGGTAATATGAGTGTTATCCCAATT
>CEPX01139608.1_pt1 | contig 11078 bp, 9 predicted proteins | sample 361361 | NCBI WGS metagenome assembly CEPX01 (sample SAMEA2619974, study PRJEB7988) | marine metagenome | biome: marine biome (ENVO:00000447); feature: mesopelagic zone (ENVO:00000213) & marine oxygen minimum zone (ENVO:01000065); material: "saline water (ENVO:00002010), including plankton...
CCGATCAGTGCTCAGAACACCGGCAGAGTTTTATAGCGTTTCTGGTCTGACCGCCGTGTGGGCAGCGCAGAATACGCGCGAAGAGATTTTTACTGCCTTGCGTCGCCGCGAGGTCTACGCCACAACTGGAACCCGGATCCGGGTGCGTTTTTTCGGTGGCTGGACGTATCCGATGGATCTTGCCGAACGGACAGACCCAGTGGCCAAGGCTTACGCCAATGGTGTACCGATGGGACAGACACTAACGAACGGCCCCGAGTCCGGTGCCCCGCGTTTTTTCGTTTGGGCCACCAAAGATCCGAACAGCGGAAACCTCGATCGCATTCAGGTCATCAAAGGATGGATTGAAGACGGTGAAAGCCAGGAACGGATCTACAATGTGGCGCTTTCAGACGAGCGCGTCACCGCACTCGACGGCAGTGCTCCACCGGTAGGCAATACGGTTGATGTGAAACAAGCGAGCTACACCAATGATATTGGCGATGTGCAGTTGTCAGCACTGTGGGAGGATCCTGACTTCGACCCTTCAACACCGGCGTTCTACTATGTACGAGTACTTGAGATCCCAACGCCGCGTTGGACAACCCACGTCGCCGTAGCTCGTGGAGTAGAACTTCCGCAAGGGGTACCGGCGAGCCTGCAGGAGCGAGCGTACACATCGCCGATCTGGTACGAGCCCTTATGAGTTGGCGGGCTCCGAGCGATGATTCCGTAACTATCCGGACACCGGCCCGGCAGACTCAGACGCGCCGTACCGTCCGGCGCATTCCGATCAGGGCAACGAGGGCGCCCAAACCAAGAATGGGTGTGAGTGGAGCGGCGGCCGGTGTATCGTCTTTGGATGCTTCTAGCAATGTACATCATCAAACTCAAATCACCAGTTAGTCTTAAGGAGGAGTACCATGAAAGTTTCTATTGCAGTAGCGTTGATTTTTTCGCTCGCCTGCCCGGTGTTGGCAGCCAGCGAAGCGATCAAAGCAGGTATCCTGCGTACTCCGGATGCCCGGTTCGAAAATCTGCCTGGATACGACTTCGAACCACACTATTTAGAAGCGGGAGACTACCGGGTCCATTACCTCGATGAAGGCCCCACCGACGGCGAAATCATATTCCTGCTCCACGGTGAACCCACGTGGTCATACCTCTATCGTAAAATGATCCCCGTACTCACCAAAGCCGGATACCGCTGCATCGTCCCTGACCTGATCGGTTTTGGAAAGTCGGACAAGCCGGTCAGCATGGATACACACACTTACAAGTTTCACGTGGATGCGATGGCAAAACTGGTGAAGGGTCTCGATCTAAAAGACGTGACCTTCTTCGGTCAGGACTGGGGCAGTTTGATTGGTTTACGGGTGGTTGCGGAGAACGAGGCACGGTTTGCGCGGGTCGTTGTCGGCAACGGCGGTTTGCCCGTTGGCGTCGCGTCGGGACCGGAAGCCTTCCCGGAGGGGAGCGCGTTCCTGCGGTGGCGGAAGACGAACCAAGGCATGATCGATCGGGGCGACATACCGGTCGGCATGATGGTATCGCGGTCGGTGGGCGATCCTTCAGTCGCGGCCGCGTATGATGCGCCGTATCCCGATCCCAAGTATAAAGCGGGCGCGTTGATCTTGCCGCAGCGGGTTCCGGTGTTTGCCGACGACCCCGCCAACGATGCGCAGCGCAAGGCGTGGGAAGTGTTTGAGAAATGGGAGAAACCCTTCCTGACGGCGTTCAGCGATGGTGACCCGATCACCCGCGGCGGCGATAAACTGTTTCAGCGGAGAGTGCCGGGTGCAAAGGGTCAGCCGCACACGACGATAAAGGGCGCCGGGCATTTTCTGCAAGAACAAAAGGGCGAGGAATTGGCCCAAGTCATAGCCAGGTTCATCGCCGACAATCCGGTGCCGTAAGCAGGGCGATGGGCGCGCGGCATTCCCCGGTGAGCAAGGAGAGTTGCCTATGGAGAATGCTTTAGCGCATGGCATCATCGGGTGGAGCTTTAGCGTTTTGGATGCCGACTATTGGCCCAATGTGCGGTATCAATTGAAGAACCTAAATGAACTTCCGAACGCCGTGGTATCGGGTAAGGGGCTTGCGCGGACGCGGAATGAGGGCTGCAAGCCGGGTAATAAAGTCGATGGAACCGAACACAATGTAGGTCGGCCCTGACCTTTTATCCCAACAATCCCATTAGTGTGGCTTCAACCACCACTTTCGCGCGTTTAACAGACAGCTTCTGGACTTTACGCAACCGCTCCCAGCTTTCCCAACTGGTAATACTATCAGTGGATAGGCAAAAGAATGGGTCTGTCTGGCGATCGAGTCAAGTACTGTGGTCCGATGGTGTGTCGGTGATTGTTCGAAGGTTGATGGGAGTTGGTGGATCTTGTACGGGTCGGCTGGTCTAGTTCCTACGAGGTAAGTGGGAATGCGTGAAGTTGAGAATTGAAGAGCGCAGGGGTGACGTCACGCCACTAGGCCTCAATGAATGGAGTCGCTGGCATTTGATTCGCTGAGGGGTGCGGGCGGGGCCCTCTGCTGGACATGGTCGAGAATCCTGCGGATAACGTCGGGGTCGGTCACGTCGGCTATGATGCGGAGCTTGCCGCCACAGAAGGGACATAGTGTTACATCGATACCGAACACACGCTTGAGTCTTTCGGCCCAGGAGAGCGGTGCGATAGGCTGATCGGCGCCAGTGTCGGCATGGAGGGTCGGCTTTGAGCGCGAGCAGGTCTGCGATGATGTCTTGGGGCGAGAAGATCGGCGTTTGGTAGGACCGGAACCCGGTACGACTGCACGCCGAAAGGGCGAATTCGGCGCCAGCACCCCATGGTAGCGGGTCAGATGGGTGCGTGGTCGCGGCACCAGCGCGGCAAGGCGCGCGATAAAATCCTCGGGACTGAAGACGATAGTGGTGGTGCCATCGTCGAATGGATGCTTGAGGCTGTAGACCACCTGGCCTACGGTATTGATGGATAGACGCTCGAGGCAGACCGGCGGGCGTGTGATATAGCGGCAAAGGCGCTCAAGGCGCTGTCGCTGATGCGGCTGACAACTTACTGAGGCGTTGAGCGAGAACCCGTCCCGGTTGACGGTGAAGGCTTTCGGGGCGGTGGGCTTCGCGATGGCGGGGTTCTTCAGTGTGAGGGTTCGTTGACCGGCATCGGACCCGACAGCGATACGATACTGGATGGATGCGGCCTTGATGGCATCGAATTCGTCGTCCTGCTGAAAATCCAGCCAAGGGCCTTCCGGATCCTGCACCAGCACCTCGTCCTTCGTTAGTCTGCGAACGATCCGGTGGATGAGCCGGTTCAGGAGCTTTTCGAGTTCCTCGGGTCGTGGGGCGTTGACACAGTGGAACTTGATGCCGTTGTCTTCGAGGGTGTAGACGCCGTCGAGAACCAGCATGTGGAGATGAACATTAAGATTGAGAGCACTACCGAAGCGCTGTATCAGGGTAACGGCACCGGTACGAGCGCCACTGGCCACCTTGAGACCTGCTCGCTGGGTGAGATCGGTCTGGATGGCCCGAAAGATGACGGCAAGACAACGGCTGAGGACATCAGGGCGGTTGGCGAAGAGCAGACGCAGGGGCCAGGGGAAACTCAGCACCCATTGCCGAACCGGTACCGGGGGAATGACATGATCGATCAGATGTGCTGCGGTCTCGACCATGCGCCGGGCGCCACAGGACGGACAAAAACCGCGTCGTTTGCACGAGAACGCCACGAGATGTTCGTGCCGGCAACCGTCGCATTTCACCCGCAGAAAACCGTGCTGAAGGAGGCCACACTGCAAGTACTCGTAGAATTCGTTTGTGACGAATGCCGGCCATCTGCTGCTCTGGCCATGGGCCATGTGCTGCTCGACGATTGCATAGAGTGCGGTCTTCTCGGGTTCGTGGCGAGCGTACCGGCGTGTAGTGGCCAAGGGCCTGGCAAGTGCCAAACAAAGCTGGCTGGCCCCAACCGACGCCAGAGGAGCAGACGCAGCTACGGGAAATGTTGTGGCAAGAGGCTAAGTAAGGAAGCCTCGCAAATGCGATACGTACGCTATGCCATGGTCCCATCGGCTAGGTAGCGCATCCAGTTCTTCAGACGGTCTGACAGTAACGCCTGATTAGCGAGAGCGAATGCAATCATCTCTTCAACGCTCAGGCAGTGAATGTTTTTGGATGGCGTACCAACGTAGCGCCCTTGTGTAGTAAACAAAAAAACATCGCAATCAAGGCTTTCGTATTTGGCCAAGTCGATGGGGACACCTTGTTTTACTTGTACAACCGCTCGCCTGCCCGAGTCTCGGTGCTTCAGGACAAATTCGTAGGCGACCGTGTCTGATTTACAGGAGCTTGGAATCAGGCGGTATCCCTGCTCCTGCAGATAGGCGCCCACGATATCCTCGCAGTCTTCCGCAGAAGCCAACGAGAAGAGGCTGACATCAGTTCTGTCAGGGCCATACACAACGTTGCCGGACAGTTTATTGAACAGTAGTTGCGAGTAATACGCGACGGAATCATCAGCGACGGTTTGAACGGTTCTTGCTGGAATGAAGCTGTTGACGACCTTCCCCGGAACGGAATCCACGGTACCGACCCGAAACCACTCACAGTCTCTTGCGTTGATGATGTCAGCCTCTACGTGATCTGGCGATCCATCGTAACGCCACTCGCTTGCTATCCTGCCGAGGTAGTATTGACCATCCCTGTCTCGAGTCCAGCATAGATCGTTGACCGACATTCGGTTGTAGACGGCGTTCACGGCAGGCCACCAGCCCTTGTCTTCCGGGTAGTATCTTGCGTTTGCTAGCTGATAGTAAGAGTCCCAGTCGAGGGTCTCATGCTCGTCCACTCGCCAGCCGACCCCTAAAACTCCCTTGTCCAGGCAAAATCTCCGGGGATCAACGCCTGCCTTTGATGCGGTCTTTATATTGAGTCGCCAGATCGCGGTCATACAGAGATTGAAGTAGCTGTTCGAGTTTAAGGAAGTTTGTACCCGTCCATGCATGCGGGTGCGGAATGACAAAGGAGCGGAAACAGTGAAAGATCGTTCTCCCTTCGGAATTCTCTTACTCGTTTCATTTGCCATCGTGGCCTGCGGCGGGAGCGGAGGCGGCACGTCCAATTCAAGACCGGTTGCCAACGCTGGTTCTGATCAAACCGTGGATGAACGGGCAACAGTCACCATTGCAGCCACTGGCACCGACAACGATGGATCGATTGCTTCCTATTTGTGGACCCAGACTCAGGGTACTCCGGTCGCGCTGTCCGATGCGAATACTGTCGAAATCCAATTTACGGCGCCGACATTGATTGCGTCGGAAACCCTGACGTTCCAGCTAGTCGTCACCGACAACGAGGGCGCAACCAATTCCGATTCAGTATCGATAACTGTCAATCCGGTCGATGAGTGTGTGGATGGACTCGTGGATCCGGCCCCACCAAACCACACAGTTGTCCTTTCCGCAACGGGTGATCTGGAGGTCGTCCTCGGAACTCGCCAAGTCGCGTTCGATGTACTGGACCCCTGTCTGCCGGTTTTCATGCAGTACACAAATGCGGGCTCAGACCCCATCTATCTTTCCGATATTGAGGCGCAGCAGTTGTCCAGCCGGACAATCACACTCGGTGAAGAGCATCCATTCCTGAGTGCAGCACTCGTTCACTCGTCCGGAGCAGCGATTGGCCCAGGGCTGTTTCTGCTGCCGGGCGAGAGCAGCACGATGAGTGCCGTCTTTAGCAGGGAGCGGATTACGCTCTATTCAACGCCGCCCCTCGGCGGTGGCGTTGTCACGCGACATCTGAATCTCACGGCACGCCACGAGCTGATCGAATCAACGTTGGACTTGGCCTTCGATGTGGACTTCGGCACGTTGCCTGAAGAACGGATCCCCGATCCGGGCGTCGCACCTGGCGAGTTGCTGGTTAGTTTCAGATCTGACGCGACCTTTGCGGAAATTGAGGAAATGGTCGCAAGGCACGGAAACCATATCATGGGAGGCACGACCATCCGGTCGGGAGGAATCGGACTTGCCGTTCATGTTTGGATCCCGTTTGGGACGACGACGGATGTGATGATGGAGATCCTATCCAATGAACCCACGGTCTTGTATGTCGAGAGGAATATAGACTATGTCATTGACGAAGCCGAATATGGCCCAACTGTTCAGTATGAGGAGCTGGATTTCCCTACACGCATTGACTTGGTGGGAGGATCTTTCTTGTGCGAAATCGGCGATGGGCTGTTCACGTCTGAAGACGATCTTGAGAATGAGTTCTTCCCTAGCGAGTGCTATGAACTGGCACCAGCGATTGAATTTAGCGCTCACTCACTAGTCACATTTGACAGCGGCGTCGGCGGTGGATGTGGTGAATCTGGTATTGTATTGGAAGGCGTTACATATGAACCTGACACTGGAAAAGTATTTGTTCATCTGCACGGGTGGGATCATCAAGGTTGTTTGGCGTGGTTCAGTTTTCAAAAGTGGCTGCTGATCGATAGGGTTCCAGATGATACTGTCCTGCAGATTATCATCAGGGAAGGAGGGTGGGGATGATGAAACGGGTGAAATGACACCGGCTCGAGCCAATACTGGCTCAGGCCCTGATTCGCCGATCCGCAATGCTACTGGTCGGCCTCCACAATCGGAAAACAGCTGAACTTTTCGTTACCGATCATCCAATACGGTATGTACCTGTAGCCGGGGTATCCGCTAACGTCATAGTGAAGGGGCAAACCGGGTAACGGTTGTAGCAGATTGGTCAGGTCACGCGCAGCGATGCTAAGGCCGGAAAACGCTCCCGCAGAGCTCGCCGGAGTGACCCGTGGATATAGAGCATGGTTCCTCACTGCGTCTCGGCGAGTTCTATCAATGCACCCTCGGGGCTTTCGATATACGCGTAATTGGTTCCAAGGTAGTCGTGCAGTTTTGCCACAATCTTCTCGCCCCGCCCCTTGATGCGCGCCATCTCCTTAGCGAGATTGGGCATGCCCCATCCAAGATGGTCGATTGAGCGAAACTCCGTTGGCGCAATTTCTCTGTTCGTTTTTGAAATGATAAGCCACATGCCGCCATATCGAATGGCGGGCAAAGCGCTCAGCCCTTTGTATGTCGTAATCTCGCCGCCGAAGATCTCTTGATACCAAATGATGGCCTTTTGCGGGTCCTTGGAGACGACGTGCACATGGTGCAGACCGAAGAGTTCGGGATCCTCCATCACTTCAAGTTTGGTTCCCCATGGATCCATGATCATGGCGTACTTGAACTTGCCCGGGACCTCGCGTACTTCCTGAAGTATCTCAATTCCAGCGCTCTTGAACTCCTCCATCTTGGCGTCGAGCTTCTCGAAACTGAATCCGAGATGATCCGCCGCAGTACCTTCGCTCCCCTTCAGTTCCCCGCCTTGGTGAGGAGAACCGTCCGCACCGAAGAAATCCTCGGGAAAGACGAGTAGATAGGCTGATGACATTTGCACTGCTGAGTCGTCCAGCTTCTTTCCACCCATGTACTGGCTATACCATTCCGCTGCGGCTTTGGGATCGGAAGCGCGAATGTGAACATGGTGGTAGGTGGACTCGGCGGCACGGGTCGCGACGCTGGCGCATAATACCACGGTAACGGATGCGAAACGGATTAGCTTCTTCATGTTCCATGTCCTCCGGCGTGCATTATCACCACATATGAGCGCTGATTGAAGAGAGATGTTGTGCGTGCTGCTGCAACGCATGACAAAAGCCCATATCTCTGAGACTCGTATCTCCGTATACTCTTACATATGAGGGCAGTCCGCATCGAGGATTCCATGAAGACTCCAAAAAAGCTAGCAAAAAAACTGGACGCTTTCAGCAAGAACAAAGGCGCGGACCTATTTGGCGTTGCGAACCTGAAACCGGTACAGGACTTCATCATTAGCCATGGCGATCCGGTCGTTGCCGGTTACCCCCGTGCAGTTTCGCTCGGGATGCAGCTTAGTGATACCATCGTGGAGCACCACTCCCCCGATGAACCCAGGGCCAAGAGTCTCTATTGGCACCACGTCTACGACGTGGTCAGCGAACGTCTCAATTCTCTGGCTTACGATGTGACGAGATGGCTGACAGATCGTGGTTTCGGCGCCCTACCGGTTCCCGCGTCAACGCCGTACGATTTCACTACGCTGCAGGGGATTATCTCCCACAAACTAGCAGCACACTTGGCGGGACTTGGGTGGATTGGCAAGAACTGTCTGCTGCTCACCAAAGAATTCGGACCCCGCATCCGCTTTATCACGATACTCACCGATGCGCCTCTCGCTCACGGTAGAAGAATCGACAAACTTTGCGGTGAGTGTCGGATCTGCATCGATGCCTGTCCGGTGAGTGCCTTTACCGATGTAGAGTTCGACGAGTGTGATGACGTTGAAGTTCGTTTTGACACGCGCAAGTGTTCTGACCACCGATCCAAGCATCCCTGTGGCCTGTGCGTTTCAACATGCCCAATCGGCACCACCGCTAAGACAAAGAGAGTAAGGGCAAGCTCACTCTGATTTGCAGCGGGCCACCGAAGGCTCTGATCTGACCATGGTGCGTTTGCCGGCTAGATGTTCCTGGTGCAACGGCAGGTGATACCAATGAAGCCACTCGTGCAGGCGAGGCAACGGAGAGCAGACCAAGAAACCACACGGTCAGAATTCCTATGTGCTGCGCCATGAGGACGTCCTTGGCCTGCCTCTTGAGCTGCTCGGGCCCCTTTTCTATAGCCCGCCGCCTTCAATCGTCGGACAGACGGTTGCATCATAGCGATATCTGTGTGAGGGTTAGCGCTTCACACCATTGAAACCAACGAGGGGTTCAGTATGAAAGCAAGACTCGCAATCATGTTCGCCGTTTTCGTCTTTGTAGGCGGCTGCGCAACGACCGGTGCGATCAATCCCGCAGTGGGCACCTGGTCCGTGGTAATTGCAGCGCCTCAGGGCGATTCCCCAGGCACATTGAGCATCAACGAAGATCTGACAGGTGCCATGACCATGACCATGGCCCCCGGAGAAGAAACTGTCCTGAATAACGCTGCATTCGCTGACGGCAGTCTGACTTTCGATGTTGTCTTCAACATACAGGGCAATGAGATTCCGGCCAAATTCGTCGGAACCATCGTGGGTGATGAGGTCACTGGTGAATTTCAAACGGACTTCGGCAATGCGGGCGTTACGGGTACGCGGCAATAGGATTCGCCGCCAACACCCTCTAGACAGTGGAGCATTCCAGGGGATTCAAAGGTAGCATCGGCCGCACGCTGAAAGATTCGTCAGCTTCATGGTCAACTGATGAAGCCACCTTGGCCGCCAGGCCCAACATCGTCATGATCGTGCTTGACGATGTGGGCTATGCCCAAGTTGGCTGCTATGGCAGCGATATCGAAACGCCTGTGCTCGATGGGCTCGCGGCGGAGGGTTTGCGCTACGCCAACTTTCATGTGACGCCCCTTTGTTCACCTACCAGAGTCTGTCTGTTGACGGGCCGTAACCACCACAGTGTGGGTATGGGGCGCGTGTCTGAAATGATCAATGGGTTTCCAAACACGCGCGGCTTCGCGGCAAGGGAAGCGGCGAATCTTGCTGAAATCCTGCGCCCTCACGGGTACCACAGCATGGCTGTGGGCAAGTGGCACCTCACTGCCATGGATGACACCAGTCCTGCCGGGCCGTACGACCACTGGCCGCTGCAGCGGGGTTTCGATCGATTCTATGGATTCCTCGCCGGCGAGACCAATCAGTGGAACCCCGAGCTGATTTTGGGTAACGAGCGAATCGAAGTGCCGCAGGACAGCGACTACCACTTGTCAGAAGATCTCGTCGACCGGGCGTCCTTGTGGCTGAGGCAACTGGTATCAGCCAGTCCGGACACACCGTTCTTTCTTTATCTCGCCTTTGCTGCAGCCCATTCGCCCCATCATGTTCCGAGGCCCTACGCCGACAAATACTGCGGCCACTTTGATGACGGCTGGGATAAGGCGCGCGAACGGATTCTGAAACGGCAGAAAGATTCAGGCCTTTTGCCTGCAGACCAGCAATTGGCGCCGCGCAATCCCAGAGTTCAGGTCTGGGACGATCTCGATGCCGATGAAAAACGGGTGGCGGCACGCATGGAGGAGGTGTTCGCCGGTTTTCTCGACCACACCGATGTGCAGATCGGCAGATTGCTTGAGCAGATCGATGCCCTTGGCAGACGGGATGACACGCTGCTCGTGGCACTGTCAGACAATGGCGCAAGCGAGGAGGGTGGGCCACACGGCACTTACGACCATCAGAGGTCCCGAAATGGATTCGCAACCAGCGTAGCAGAGATGCAGGCGCGACTGGACGATATGGGTGGACCCCTGCTCTACAATCATTATCCGTTCGGCTGGGCCATGGCCGGTAACACGCCCTTCAAGCGCTACAAGGCCAATACCCACTCCGGTGGCGTACGCGCACCGCTGATTTTATCCTGGCGGAATGGGATCGCTGCTCGGGGCGAGACGCGTAGACAGTTCTATCATGTGGTGGATATCGCGCCGACGATTCTCGACCTTGTCGGCGCCGAGGTCCCCCAACACGTGAATGGTATCGAGCAAATGCCGATGCACGGCATATCCATGCGGCATACACTGGATGACGATTCAGCCGATACACGCAAGGAAACGCAATACTTCGAAACGCTGGGCCATCGTGCGGTGTGGCACAAGGGGTGGAAGGTGGTCGCCCATCATCTCCGGGGGAAGGACTTTGACGAGCCGTGGGAACTCTATCATCTCGACGAGGATATGGCTGAGCTGAATAACCTGGCGGAGGAGCTTCCTGACAAACTCGCCGAGCTTGAAGGCCTGTGGTGGCAGGAAGCTGAGCGATTCGGTGTCCTGCCTCTGGACGATCTGTCGAGTCGCTCGGACTTCGGTTGGGCTGCGAGCCAGCTAAGCCATTGGGTACTCTATCAGGATGCGGTCCTGCCTCATTTCTACCCCAGGGTTCCGTCGGTACGTGGTCGATCTCACCGAATTACCGCCCGTATCGAACGACTGGATACCGATATGAGCGGCGTTCTGATAGCCGATGGCGGCCGATTCGGCGGCTGGAG
>CEPX01415030.1_pt1 | contig 11077 bp, 13 predicted proteins | sample 361361 | NCBI WGS metagenome assembly CEPX01 (sample SAMEA2619974, study PRJEB7988) | marine metagenome | biome: marine biome (ENVO:00000447); feature: mesopelagic zone (ENVO:00000213) & marine oxygen minimum zone (ENVO:01000065); material: "saline water (ENVO:00002010), including plankton...
TGTTTGCCCCAAATGATCTGCTGAGGTGCCAATATCATTGTACTTCGGGATATCAGAGATGTTAATTGATGCACTCCATAAATCTGTTAGCTCGCTGCGTGAAAACTCCACATTCTGTCTTCGAGTTATTCCTATGCTAGGCTCACTATTTGCTAACTGGTATACCAAAGTTAACTTTTTGTCTTCAGTGCCATTTTTCTCTTCAACATTTCGGCTTAGCGACAGTAGTGTAGAGCTAGTGTTTGCATCTGCACTGCCCGATTTAGATCTAAAATAACTACGGTCTTCGTTTTCTAAAACGTAATCCTCATAGGTTTCGTAATCACTATCTTCACGGAGTTTCAACCCAAAGCCGCACTCAAGAGCCTTGTCTTCATACTTTGAATAAAGGTCCAAATAAGCATCTACTAACTCTGTCATTCCTTCCCCGCCTACAGGGTACAAGACATTCTTTTTTGCGTCAGGAGTATCTTTAGGGTCACTAAATGTTTCAAGTATCATTCCGCCATTTAAATTCATCATTTCAACAAATAAGGCATATTGCTGTAGAGAGCGAGGGATCGAAATTGATTGCTTTTCTCCCGCTAGTTCAACAATGTAATCTTGAGATACTTGCATGTCTTTATGAGGGGCATCGCTAGCTCTGTAAATAACATTTCCCTTGCCATCGTTTCTAATCGATACTATCTGGACAGCAGGTTCTGCCGTACGAAAACGCATAAACATCCCTTCCTTGATAGATTTAATACAAAGAAAAGAAAATTTGAAATCGATATTGTTATCTTGAGACATAGCAGGACCTATTTGTTGCTTAAAGTAAAAACATACCATTAGCGCCCTTTTTGTACAACAAAAAAAACGCACCAAGCTGTTATTTTTACGTTTCGTTTTGCACCAAATTGGAGAGTTTAGCACGCGGAAAACAATTGATTTAAATCAATGCTTTTGTTTTTTAGGGAATTAATTTTTCTGGTCCGAGGTTTGCAATTGTTAATGTGTGTTATAATGTTATTAACAGTGAACGAAAAGGTAACTTGTGATGAATGCTTCAAACTCAGACGAAAAAAGTGAATTTAGTCACCTTGCGAAAAGAACTACGTCGACCTCGCCGGTGAATCAAAAAAAACCAAAAAAGAAAGCCAAAACATCAGCTTTCATTCTTGGCCATTCTCGTGACGAGATGAGTAGAGTTTGCTTGCTTGGCTATAACTAGAGTCGGTATCCAACCCTAAAGAATAACACTGCTTCATAGTGTTTTTTCTCAGGAAAATCATCATTCATGCTTTTCCCGCTATTGTAATACGTTACTGGGTAGAACATTGCAGTGAAATCTAGTGCTAGATGGTTATTTACGTTTACTGTCACGTAAGGAAGTGGTGCTACCATCCACTTTCTTTCTAGCCTAAACTCGTTCTCCGCTGAGTAATACATATCCTTAACACCCAACTCCTGAACAGGAGCGAACCCGTACTCTTGAGATATGTATGAATCTACGGCCATAACACTTCTATTCATTACGCTAAGTCCAACCCCAACGTCCACTGAGTCAATTAACTTAGGTATGTGAAATCTGTGTTTATAACCAGCAGAAAGTTGGTATGAAGGTTGGTAGTTACTGTCTTTCATGTACCAAAGATCAACTAGGTAAATATGATCCGTGTCTTTGTATGAATTGGCGTACTGAATACCCAAACCTCGGTGATTCTCGTTGTAAACAAAATCTTTCCCCATGGCTTTCTTGTATTCGCTTTCGAACTTCTTATTTGACGAGTGATGTGACCACCCACCAAAGTAAAGAGAATACTCGGCGTTTTTAGAGTAAAACACATCTTCTGCATGAGAGGCAAAAGAGGTAATTGCAAACAAAATAAACATCATGATTTTCATAAACTTCATCCTTAAAGATTTTTTTCGCATTATAAAGTAAAAGAATGTAAATGTTCAACTTTTATACGAAAAAATAAACAATAAATAAAATTATCTATCTCGACCCTACTCACAAACAGTCATAAAATGATATTATCACTACATATACTTAACTACGGGCTTGATTATGAAAGGCTTTAATTTTAAATTCCCTGATTTTATAGAAAAAACAGCTTTAACCAATGCCGAACAATGGGCTTTCATGGTCAAGTTTCACGAACGCTTAACTGCCTATGGTTACAACACCAAGTTAAAGCTCTCTGAATTAAATGGGAGAAAACAACTCACCGTAGATATGGCCGGTATATCATTTGATGCGTTTTTAAATGTAGTAACAAATGAAATAGGTAGAGAAAAAGAGATTAAAATTGACAACCTCGGACATTCTGCTTCCTGGAACAAATTAACCCTTGAAGAAATTCAGCAGCACTACCCCGAGCAAGAAGATAGGCTAAGCAAGGCTATTGATCTTAGTATCGAAGATTGGAAAGGGAGAGCGTTGCGATCTCAATGTGTCAAAGATTTCTCTCTTGAGGCTCGATTGTTTATGGCCCGACAAGAAGGGTTTAACATACACAATGTGTTTTTTCATGAGACCGAAAGAAAATTTGCTTCTGCCATTATTAATAATGGGTTTGATATTTCCATTGTTGAAAACAGAAGTATGGATTTTCAATTGCCTGATGGCGCGTTCTTAAAACCAACCATGGAAAGTATCGGGGTAGCAGAAAGACCGAGGCAAATCCCTTTCTTCATGAAAGATATTTCCATACTTGAATTTAACGACAGGGATGAATTTGATGTATTTACTAAAAATATTGATGGGGTTTCACAGGTTCAACTTGAAATTAAAAATGCCAACTCACACTATGACTCATTGCTAGAAGAGCTGGAGCACAAAAGTGGGCCGTACGAATTAGCAAAATCACAATCAATTATCCAAGAGTGGAGACAAGTGGTCAGCGAGAAGAGCGCCCAATCCCGAAGTCTTATTTCTGAACATATGCTAAAAAACGAACAACCGGCAATTCTAATCAAAAACGACAAAGGAACATTCAACCGGGTCGTACAATCACTTATTGTTTTAGATCCTTCTTTGCTTTCTCATTCCAATATTTTAAGCTTAACTCCTCCTACTGTAGAGGATGTGAGAATTTCTTTAGAAAGAGAAGAGGAGTCCCCTAAGGGGACAAAAATTGAGAGTAAAATAGAGAGTGAGGAACCGCGTATAAATACAAGAAGCACAATGCGGTACTAGACCACACTGTATTTTTCTAGGTCGAGTCCCCAACGATTAGATAGGCGGTTAGGGAGAGTTGGATCTTTCTTGGCAAAAGACATGGCGTTATCACTGAGTACGCCAAAAAGCATACTGTCTCTTTCTATGTCTGCTATCTTCATTGCTGTGACACCAGCCTGTTTTGAGCCAAGCATTTCCCCCGCCCCCCTCAACTCAAGATCTCTCTTGGCCAAAAGGAAACCATCATTCGTTTCCCTCATAACATTCAACCTAGCCATGCCATCTTGTGACAAAGGGACACCGTAAAGCAATACGCATGTTGAGGCGACTTCGCCACGGCCTACACGCCCTCTTAATTGATGTAACTGCGCCAAACCTAACCTTTCAGGGTTTTCGATGATCATTAAACTTGCATTTGGAACGTTAACCCCGACTTCTATCACAGTGGTTGCGACTAGAACATCCAATTCAGCATTCTGAAATTGCTTAACAACGCTTTGCTTTTCTTCGCCTTTGAGTCGTCCATGAACAAGACCCACGTTAAGATCTGGTAATGATTGAGACAGGATTTTATGAGCCTCAGTTGCGGCCTCACTTCTTGAACTCTCTGACTCATCAATCAAAGTACAAACCCAATAAACTTGCCTTTTCTCTACTTTGCACTGATGAGCTATTCTCTCAATGATATCTGCTCGCCTAACCTGAGGTATTACAACTGTTTTTATAGGTGTTCTACCAGGCGGCAACTCATCAATAACAGAAACATCAAGCCCCGCATAGGCAACTAACGCAAGCGTCCTCGGTATTGGAGTGGCCGTCATAACAAGCTGGTGAGGAATAACCCCTTCTTTCTTACCTTTCTCTGCAAGCGCAATTCTCTGGTGAACACCAAACTTATGTTGCTCATCAACAACTAAAAGGGCTAAATCTTTAAATTCTACATCATCCTGAAATATTGCATGAGTTCCTATTAAAAAGTCGACATCGCCATTCTTCAACTTTTCGCATAACACTTTTTTCTCGGATGATTTAGTTTTTCCCGTCAATGACTCAATTTTCACCCCTAAAGGAGACAGCCATTGCTTCATCCCTTCAAAGTGTTGCTCTGCTAAAATTTCCGTTGGAGCCATCATCGCCACTTGCTTGCCATTTTTCACTGCATTTAACGCGGCAAAAGCAGCAACAAGAGTTTTCCCAGAACCCACATCCCCTTGAATTAAACGCATCATAGGTTTCCCAGAGTTAACATCATTTTCTATGTCTTTAAGCACCCGAGTCTGGGCATTTGTTGGCTTAAACGGGAGTGTCGACAAAAGATGTTCTTGCGAAGCAACATCAAGAGGGAGCAAAACCCCTTTTTCGCTTAATGTTTGACTCTTTATCGATAGTAAACTAATCGCATGAGCAAGCAGTTCTTCCGAGATCATTGCTTTTTGCCTTGGATGGGTTTGGCAATTTAGTTCATCAATATTTTCTGATGCTGGTGGAGAGTGAATGAAGTTGAGCGTTTCCAAAAAAAAGAAACCACTTTCTTTCTGATCTTCCATTTTTTCATCAGTGAGTCCTGATACTTGTTTTAAGGCAAGGGATATGTACTTCTTCATAGAGGCTTGTGTAACACCCTCTGTTAAAGGGTATATCGGAGTCATGCATTGTTTGCTCGTGTCTTCATTGCCGCTCAGTGCCTCTATTTGGGGCTGCATAACTTTGACTCCGTAAGAATCTCTTTTTACTTTGCCATATGCAGATATAAGCTGGCCATTCGAGAATAATTCAAGAAGTCCCTTTGTGTATCTGAAAAAACATAACTCAACCGGAGCGGTGCCGTCATTAATTGTGACAAGTAGCACCCTCTTTCTTCCTGAGCGAATTTGGGTATTTGTGACTTTACCAACAACTCGAACGGTCTCAGAATCAACCAACCTAAATATGGGCGTTACTTTACTTCGATCCTCGTAACGCACCGGAAAATGAAAGAGCAAATCATAAACAGTATCTATTTTTATTCGATTCAGTTTTTCCACAGTCTTACTACCAATGCCCTTCATTGCTGAAATTGGCTGATTGACGATGGATTTGAATTGCTCATTCATAGGCTATCCTATTAAGTTTCTGGTTGTAGCTTTTTCTGATTTTCAAAAACATGGTTTTCAACAAATGAAAACGCGTTTTTCAACTCATTAAGCGGAGACGTTAACTGCTTACTCAAAATGCTAATTTTCTCCACTCGTGCACAAAGCTCGCTGTAGTGAACTTTGTATTCTTCAGCTTCCCAATCTTCAAGAAGTTTCTTTAGAGAGCTTTGGAATCGAGGCAATTTTACGCTTTTAATTAAAGATACTCCCTCTGCTACATTCCAAAAAGAGTTGCACAGCGCTTTATGTTTCATTTCAATTAAGCCAAATTGATCTTGACAAGAAGTTACTGCATCACTTACTTTTTGCAAATACGCTAATGTAAACTCCAACTTGCTTCTATCAAAGTCAGACATTTTAGATTTATCAAAGCCTGAGAATATATCAAAGCACGTCTTGTACGCCTCGGACACAATCATTAATTCTTCATGTTCATGGCCTAGCACAGCGCGCTTCTCAACAGGCTTCTCTAATTCAAGAATATCACTTGCCGTCCGGGTGTTTTCCCACGCAACAACAACCTTTTCACTCATTAGTTCTAAGCTAGCAATTAGGGCTTCTTGTCGCCTTGACACCTTACGTCTAATCCGACCCTTAGTGTTAAGAGTTAGAAATGAGCGTGCACTTAACTCAGAGGATAGATCAAATCGGTCTAGCAAGTCATGAACTTCTTGTATTCCATAGATAACACCTGTGTCTTCATTTGAGCACAAAATTGATGACACTATGTCTAAAGATTTGTTTAACAACCCCGCTTTAACCCCATCCAAGGCATTCAAAATAGGTTTCGACACACCCTCTTGCAGCATGACACGATTTTCTGAGTTGCGAATTGAAGTTCGGATCTCTTCAACCAAAGCGTCAACTTTGATTTGTCGTTCTGTATCATTTTTTTCGTTTTGATTATTTTCCATTTTTTTCACTCATCCTAGAATAGAATACTTTCTTTATTATCCAATAAATAAGAAATTTAGGCAATCACTTTACAACAAAAAAGAACAAAATTTAATCAATAAAGTGTAACAATATTATTTAGTTTGTGTATAATCAAAACATCACAAAAGGATACATTATTTTGAAACATATTTTTACAACCCTACTTCTTACACTTAGTCTCGGAGTTAACGCTTCCGTCGTCGAACTTGGCAATGCCGATGATTATGTTATTGCTACCGGTGGTTACGGGAGTGTAAATATAGGCTCCTCTTCACACATAACTGGCAATGTAGGCTCTGATTATTACGTAAGCATTGGCTCAAGCAGTGTAATTGAAGGCAGTGTTTGCTCTCCCGCCGAAGGGGTTGGAAGTGGCGCTTCTTATCGGCCTTGCAACAATCCAGTTTCTTTTTATGATGATATTCTCAATGCAAGCAATATCCTTGCTGCCATGCCGCCAACAGAATCTCTCTTCTCTATACAGAAATCAATGGAGTTGTCGCCAGGGGTTTATGCTATAGATAGCTTGTCGTTGTCAAATGATGAAACACTCACGTTATCTGGAGACCCTGATGACGTATTTGTCATTAATATATCAGGTTACGCCGCCGTTAGCATGCAGTCAAAAATACTCTTGGATGGCGTATCCTCCAGTAATGTGTTTTTTAATTTTCTAAATTCACGAGAGTACTCTGGCTTTTCTTTTTCGGGAAGTGAAATCGCCGGCACATTTATTTCTAGCGCCCGCTCTTTTATTATGGGAACAGGGCAAAGCATAAATGACGCTCGTTTCTTTACTAATGGTAGTGTTATTAGTCACCTTTCGAATTTAGAGTACTCTCCATCCATCCCTAATGAAGATATCTCTCCAGTGCCTGTTTGGGGCTTTAACATCCTGTTTGTGTTAATTTTTGCTTTAGCTGTCTTTCCCATCAAGACAAGATAAATTTGTTGATATTTTTTCTTTATTATATTACCATATTGGTAGTTAGTAAACGGAGAGAATAAATGAGATTTGCAGCCCTAGTGTTGGTTTTTGTGACCTACTTCACATTATGTTTTTACGCTATGCATTCCGAGAGTTACCTTGGCAAAGCAATCACAGAGGGTATCTTTAAAATGCAAGGCAACTCTACCGCCTTCGCGTCAAGTGAGCGCTCTGATAGTATATCTTCAATATTGGTCGATGATGGTACGTTCTCTTCTTTAAGCGGCGTAGAGGTTGAGAGAAGTGATATTGTCACTTTAAAAGTTATACCAGAAAATGAACTCAGTCCCATCAGAGCTCTATCTGATAGCGAAATGAAACCTATTTGGGCCGCCCTAGATAAAGCGTATTACGAAATACCACCTAAGTGTGAAGATGCAAAATTTATGCTTCTCAATGTTTTAAGTAAAGCAAAAGAGCGAAACTTCGTCACTAAGGAGCTGGCTTTACAATGGGTTCGCCATGTTCGCCTAACTTACTGTTTCGACATGAACCTCGCAAGAGCGATGTTTCCAGAAAAGCAACCCAAACCAGAGTAAAGCTTTCAGGAAAGAAAAAAGCCAACAAGTGGATTGTTGGCTTATCCTGTTATATAGCGAGAATTATTTTAATTTCCACACAAACCACCATCACACTGACGGGCAAATTCTTGGCCTTCTTTAGTTGTGTCGTCATAGGCAATATCTGTAGGTAGATCCCGAAGGTTATAACCTTTCTTGATGCACTGCTCTTTGATATCCAACCAAAAAGCTTCACGCTCTCCTTTTTTCATTCCACCTCTATAAGCAGAATAGTCAATGCCTGGAATTTTGTAATCATCGGGGAAAAACTGCACCTTAAACCCACGCCTTCCTTCCGCCCACTCAAGAACTTGACGAATACCAATGGCACCACCTTTCTTATATGGTCTAGCGAACGTCCTTGGCTTACCGTTTGATGTGTGCCCAAGCTCTTTCTCTAGGTTCTCAAGCCTATATATAACGTTCGGGTACTCTCTCATCATGCGGTAATCTTCTTTGCCGCAACAAACGCAAGGGAAGCACTCCATTGATGAGTGCGGAAGTGGCTCGAATCCGAATTTTTCAATTAGGACATCACGCATTTCAGTTGTATGTTTGATTAAAGGGTTAAATACATCGCGACCTTCGTAGACAGAGGTGTTTTCTTCGATCAAAGAAAGACCTGCCCTATTTGCGGACTCCTCTCTACGCCTACCTGTCACAATTGTCCATTGCGCATTAGGGTCATACTTTTTCAAAAAGTTTAACGTTGGCTTCGTTTTAAGTTCTTGAGTACAAAATTGCATAGCAGAGGCAGGCATAGGAAACCCTTTCCTCTCCTTAACTAGCTCCTCAAAGCCAACTGAAACAGTGGAAACAAAAGGTATCCCTCGGGACTTCAGTTTCTTTGATACTCTTTCCATTCTGGCTGGCCAGTCTTCCCTGGCCCAGCCGGTATCGTTGTAAAGAACAAGAAAAGAGCCTATTTCACACTTCTCTGCCATTAATTCTATTAAAGCAATAGAGTCGTTTCCCCCTGAGCAAGCAACAACAAACTCAATTTCACTTGGGTTGAACTGTAAATTTTTTACAATGTTGACTTCCAATTCTTCCGACATCCTGTATCATCCTAAAAACAATTATTTTATAATCTAAATTTGATAATACCACAGAAAGGTGTAAAAGGGACTTCATATGTACAAAATGTTCGCTGGAATTGTTTACTTCCTAATCTTTTCTTTGTCTGTTATTTTTTCGTTGATCATTTCTTCTGGAATTGCTTTTTTTGGCAACTTAATTGAAAGCAAGATGTCTGCTAGTGAAATAGAACCGACCGTCAACTCAGCTTACACCATTCAATACTTCTTTGAGCAACAAGGTATATGGGGAAATGTCTTTTGGGTTTCGTTTCCTCTCCTAATAGTTTCCTTGTTTTTCTTAATGAAGAAGCGCGTAAATCTGTAAAATACTAAAACCATCCATTTAGATGCTCTCCATTATTTTATTTTCTCATATTGAAAAAATAAAAAAGAGAAGTAAACTTGGTTTTTACGCTTACTTATGGAGGCATTATGGTTGCCGCAAACAGCAAAAAATCACGTATTGCTACTGTTAAAGACAAACCAACATTTAGAGCTTGGTGTAATTACATGATGTTGAGTCACGAGCAGGTTTCTGCCTTACTAGGTGGAAGCACATCGATGGTTTATAAAAACATCAAAGGAAAAGGGCCTCTTCGCCCTCTTTTGTGTTTGGCCTGTAATCTGATTTCAGAAAAACCCGCAGAGGAAAGAGTTACATGGATAAAAGAACGACTGGCCCAGGAGATCCCTGATAAACCTTGGCCGTCAGAAGCTCCAATCACACTTGAAGAAAAGTAAGTTCTTAACCAAGGATGGTCCTGCTTTTGGCTCCGTGGGGATTTCTGTTGTTCACAAACGAATCAACAAATCGCCTCCCCTCATCCCGCATAAAGATAAATTCTGCTCCACATTTAAACTTGTTTTCTGACAGAGATACATGCCTCAATACAGCAATTGCATCTAACACAAAAGGAAACCCTCCCGTGTAGGTTTGAACTCTAAGATGAACCTTCTGCCCCGCTTTGAGTTGCGAATTGCTAACAAACAGTATTCCTGACTCGGAAATGTTTTCTGTCACAGTGTTGAATTTACCACCAGAAGTAGTCGCCACAGTCACAGGCCACTTAGCAGGAACACGCTTAGCCCGCCTTTTTTCTTTTGATGCAAAGAGCTGACTGGTCAAAGAATCTTCAGTAAAATCATCATCCTTCAAGCAAGCATCCATAATTTCCCTTTTCTTCTTTCTTTTGTTGAATTTAAATTTATACCCAAAAAAAGACCAAGTCAATATCTTTTCTTTATTTTATTGCAAGTAAATACAACTCAAGCATTGAGTTTCCACAACAAATTTGCTAAGCTTTAAATAAGCTAAAAAAGGAACCATCATGTTAAAAAATGAAAGCAACTCAGGTAAAGGCGAGCGCCAAACTCTCCGTCTCCCAAAAGGTGTCAACAAGAAACCTCTCGGTTGCACCCTGGGTGGGAAAAAAGTATTTTCGGTTCCCCGTGACAACCCTAGCCTTGAAGGAAAGGAACCTATCCGCACCCTTAATGTAAAGCAAAAAAAGAAAGCAGCAAAAGACATCCCCTCTGCGTTGCTTGATACCTGGTATTGGATGTGGAAAATGGGACAAACAAGCGACATCACACAGGAAGGTAAGCGAAAGTTACTTTCTCATTTTGGTACGCTGGATGAAGCGATGAAACACTTTGAGAAAAAGAGCAATGAAAAAGACTAAGGCCGTAAATTGGAAAAATGTCGAACAAAGACATGTGACTGAGTACGTACTTTTTCTATTCTCTAGAAAAGAATACACGGAAGCTCAACTCAGAGATAAAATGAAACAACGGTTTCCTGAGCAGCCAGAGTTTCACGATCCGGCCATTTCCAGAATGAAAGAATTGAACTATCTCAACGAAAAAGAGTACGCAAAGCGATTCATCAACTCTTTACTGCAATCAAACCTTGGGCGCAACAAAATCAAAGAAAAGCTTTACAACAAACGATTTGATAAGCAAATAGCGGAGGAAGCCTTGACTGTGGCTTTTGAATGCATCGAAAACCAAGAGAGTGAGGCTCTTTTTTGGAGACAAAAGTGGTATGGAGAGACTGCCATAACCGACAATAAAGAGCGCCAAAAAGCGTTAAGAAAACTGGTCTCTAAAGGGTTCTCTTTCTCCGACGCACTTGCTGCCATAGACATGAAAGATCAGTATGATTAACAACCATATTGTTTCTTTCGTTTTTTTGTAGTATCTTTTATTTTTTT
>CEPX01166542.1_pt1 | contig 11073 bp, 9 predicted proteins | sample 361361 | NCBI WGS metagenome assembly CEPX01 (sample SAMEA2619974, study PRJEB7988) | marine metagenome | biome: marine biome (ENVO:00000447); feature: mesopelagic zone (ENVO:00000213) & marine oxygen minimum zone (ENVO:01000065); material: "saline water (ENVO:00002010), including plankton...
CCTCATGATTTTAAGGAGGGTCCAATTTCTGCAACTTCAGTATTATTACATGCGGTTCATAAATTGAAAGAAGAAGGTTCTGACTTTTTGAAGAAGTTTGTTTATACTTCATCAAGTATGGTTTATGGTAATTTTGAACAAGATCCTGCTCCGGAAGATCATCCAACTAGACCGATGAGTTTGTACGGAACTTACAAATTGGCGGGCGAAAATATTACTCAAGGTTTGTGTAAAACTTATGATTTAAACTACGCAATTATTCGTCCTTCTGCAGTTTATGGTCCAACTGATTTGAATCGTAGAGTAAGTCAGATTTTTGTGGAGAATGCAATTCACGGTAAGACTTTGAAAATTAATGGTGGTGATAAAGAAATTTTGGACTTTAGTTATGTTACTGATGTTGCAGAGGGTTTTCTCCTGACCACTCTTAGTGATGTTAATGATGAAATTTTCAATATTACGGGTGGAGATCCTCGTTCGCTTTTAGATTTTGCCAATATTGTAAAGGTGCGTTTCCCTGATGTAAATCTTGAAATTATGGGTCGTGATGAAAGTCGCCCCATTCGAGGCGGACTTGATATTTCAAAGGCAAGAAAATTATTAAATTATGATCCTAAATTTAAATTAGAAGATGGAATTAAGGTCTACCTTGATTTCTTATTAGATAAAAATGGAAATTCCTCTGTGTAAGACATATACTGACGAACGTGAAGTTCAGGCAGTTAAAGAAGTTTTAGATTCTGGCTGGTTAGCACACGGTCCAAAAAATAAAGAATTTGAAAAATTGTTTACTTCAGAAATAGGTACTAAACATGCAACTTGTTTCAATTCTTGTGCTTCTGCACTTTATGGTGCAATTGTTGCGCTTGGATTGAAGGGAGAAATTATCTTACCAAGTTTTACTTTTTCAGCATCTGCAAACGTTATTGAACTTGCGGGATGTACTCCAGTTTTTGCAGATATTGATCCAATTACAATGAATCTTGATTCTGAAGATCTATCAACTCGGATTACTGATAAGACTGTTGCGATTATGCCCGTTCATTATGCTGGTCAGGTTTGTGATATGGAAAAAATTATGGCCCTTGCAAGGAAACATAATTTGAGAGTCATTGAAGATTCTGCTGAAACCCTTGGAGCAAGTCTTAATGGTAAGGTTGCCGGTTCATTTGATATTGGATGTTTTTCATTTTATCCCACTAAGAATATAACTACGGGCGAAGGTGGAATGGTTACACATGATTATGATGAATTAATTGCTAACTTGAATGCAGCAAAGGCGCATGGAATAACTCGACCTACGTTTGTTCGTGAGAAGGAAGCAAAACCCTATCATCGTGATGCTATTGTTCCGGGTCATAATTTTAGAATGTCTGATATTAATGCCGCTATCGGTGTTGTTCAAATGAGTAAATTATCTGAAATGAATCAATTACGACGTGAACATTCTCAATATTTAAATGAAGGTCTGAAAGATTTGGTTCGAGTGCCGGTTGTTGAAGATATTAATACACATGTTTACCAGATGTATGTTGTTCAGGTCGAGGAAATTGGAGATAGAGATCCTCTTTTGGAGTTTTTGAAGGCTTCAGGAATTGGAGCAAGCGTTCATTTTGATCCGCCAGTTCATATGCAATCATATTATAGTAAAAAATATCCAATAAAGTTGCCTGTTACTGAAGATGTTTGTCAGAGAATTATAACTCTACCAATGTTCCCAAGTCTGAAAAAGGAAGAGTTGGATTATATTATAGAAAAAATTGGTGAATATTTTGCAAAGAAAAAATAAAATGTATTTGAGTATTGTTATCCCTTGTCATAATGAGGAAATTGCAATTCCTAAATTGTGTAGAAAGTTGGAAAAGGTCTTGGCTAAAAGTCTGAATAAACCTTGGGAAGTTTTCCTGGTTAATGACGTTAGTACTGATAATACTTTGAAGCGAATTGAGAGTATTAGTAAAAGAAATCCTAACTTTAAAGTTATTAACCTTAACAGACGAGGTGGTCAGACTGGTGCCTATCGCGTTGCATTCAAAGCTGCTTCTGGAAAATATATCTTAAGAATGGATGGAGACATGCAAGATGATCCTGGAGATTTGCCTCTGTTCTTGGATAAAATGTCCAATGATTACGATGTTGTTGTGGGTATTCGGGAAGCGCGTAAGGCTTCAAAATTTTTAAGATTTGCTACACAGGTGTATAATTTAATTGGAATTCTGATGTTTGATTCTCCTTTTCGTGATGGTTCTTCCAGTTATATTGTTTTCAGGTCCAAATATCTTAAAAATTTGAATTTGAAACATAATGATCATCGTTATTTGGTGCTGATTTCTCACTTGAGAGGATTAAATAAGCCTGGTGAAGTTATTGTTCGAAATCATCCTCGGTTGGGAGGTAAGAGTAAATATAATTCTTATAGAAAACTTGTTTTTGGAGTTCCAGAATTTATTAGATTTATTATTCGTGCAAAACGTGGCTATTATAATTAGAATATCTTTGGTAGCTTTCCTGTTTTGATTGCATCTTCTTCAATGAACATTTTGTGCCAAATTTGGAAATTTAGTAAAGTCCAAAGTTGTCGTGCATAGAATAATGGTGATGTTTCATAGTTCTTTTGGATTTTGTTTATTGTACTATAATCAAAGAATCCTTGTCGGTTTACTTCTTGTTTATTTAGAACTTTATCAAACATTCCTTTGATATCTTCTTTCTGCATCCATAAATCAATTGGTACATAGAATCTGTGTTTCTTTCTTCGGATTATACTTTCAGGTAAGTATGGTCTCATTGCTTCTTTCAAAATATATTTTTCGTTCTTGATTTTATTAAGCTTGAGGTGTGGTGGTATTGTGGCTGCAAATTCTGCCAATTTATGGTCTAAGAACGGTACTCTTCCCTCTATTGAGAATGGCATTGTTGTTTTATCTGCTTTCATTAGTAAGTTCTCTGGAAGCGGTTCTTTCACCTCGTATCGTAGAATTTGATTTAGATATGGTTTTTTATCATTATAGTACGTTTTATTGATTCTTTGGGAGTGACTATATTGTTTGATTTGTTCTAAGAATTCTGGCGTCATTAACTCGTGTCTTTCGTTATCGTTGAAAATTCCCATAATCTCAAAATATGCTTTTGATTTGTCATCAATATTTGTAACATAGTTTTGGAATCTCTTCCTTCCTTCTTTTCCTATGTTTGATGCAAATGCAAAGAAGTAGTTTAATCCTTTTTCTGGAACAAAATCTACTGATTTTGAACCTGCTGCTCGTAAAGGTTTTGGGATTAGTTTTAGTTTGTTTCTTTGTAATAAGAATTTATTTTGTTCGTAGCCTCCAAACATTTCATCAGCACCTTCTCCGGATAGAACCACTGTTACATCTTTTGTTGCTTGCTCAGAAAGCAAAAACCCTGGTAATGATGCTGGGTCGGCTAACGGTTCATCGCCGTGCCAAATTACTCTTGGTAGATTTTTAACTAAGTTAGATTCAACAATAATTTCTTTGTGATCTGTATTGAAATGATCACTTACTATTTTTGCATGTCTAAGTTCATCAACTTCTCCGCCGTATCCGAAACCCACTGAAAAGGTTTTGATGTTGTCTGTAAATTCATTCATTACTCCCACTATTGAACTTGAATCTAGTCCGCCACTGAGATAAACACCCAATGGTACATCACTCATCATTCGTCGTTCAATAGAATCTTTTAGTTGTTGTCTAACTCCTTCTATGAAATATTTCTTTGATTTGTTTTGTACATTGTATTCTAAGTCCCAATATTTTTGTATATTGAATTTATTGGATTTAAGATCGTAGGTAAAATAGTGTCCAGCCATTAGTCTTTTGATTCCTTTTATTATTGTTCCTTCACCTGAAGTGTATCTCATCGATACAAATCGATTTAATGCATCTGGATTAATATCTCGGGATACATCATTTACTAATATACTCTTGAGCTCTGAAGCAAATATGAATTTCTTTCCTTTTTTGTAATAATACATTGGTTTTATTCCAAGCCTGTCTCTTGCTCCAAAAAGTAATTTTTTATCGGTATCATAAATTACAAATGAAAATTGTCCGTTGAATTTTTTTAGACACGCTGGGCCGTATTCATCGTAGGCATTAATTATTACTTCGGTGTCAGTGTTGCTATTGAATTTGTAACCCTTTGCTTCCAAATCTTTCCGTATCTCTTTGTGATTGAATATTTCTCCGTTAAAAGTTATTACTAAATTCCCTTCGCGATTTGACATTGGTTGACGACCGCGTCTACTTAAATCTATAATGCTTAGTCTTAAGTGTCCGAGAGTTAGTCCGTTATCAGAATAGGTTCCATTATCATCCGGTCCACGATAGTTCATTATCTTGAGCATCTTTGGCATAATTTCTTTATCATTCCAATTGTAACCAGCAATTCCGCACATGGTTTTTATTATATTGAAAAACTTATAAATTATTCGTGGGCGCTACAGAATATATATATATATTATACTTGCTGTTTGAAAATACTTCTTTGACTTCTAGTTGGTTTGATGGTGATCTTTCTGACACGATATAATCTAATTTGTAATTAATTTCCGGGTTATTTTTTATTTCTCGATATTGACCCATATATCCATTAATTTCTTCTTTTGAAAATATATGGTTTCTGTCTATGTATCCTTTTATTACAAATCCAGGTTCGCGTTCTTGTAGTCTTCCATAGAAAATGTGATTTAGTACTCCTCGATCTTCTACTTCGTGGGCACGTAGAATTAATTCATCTTTTGGGATGTCAGTTATATGTAATTCATTTATTAATTCCCGTTCAAACTCTTCTTCCGAATAACCTAAAATTGCGAAAGTTGTGAATGCTCGGTTAATTAGTTCATCAATTTTTCCTATTGTAAATCCCGAAGCACCTCCGAGATAAACGTCATGATCTGAATAGAGCGGTATATTCTTGTTGATTACAAGGCTGTCGGTCATAATTACTGAAGTCTCATCAACATTATCGCTGAACCAATCATATATTTCTTGTTCTTCAGTAGGCATTGTGAGTATATCTTTCTTATTTTCAAAATATTTGAATTGCCAGGTTGCTGAAGTGATTAGTAAAAATATAATTATTGCAGTAAATATTGTTTTTGAGTTGATATATTTGTGTAGTATTTTAGGAATCTTTGGATCTGCCTTTGTTACGCCCAGATAAATTAAACTTAAGAAAATGAATTCGATTCCAAATACTACTAATCTTGAAAAATGATCGGGTTCTGGATTGAATCCTGTGATTAGTTGTAAATTTAATCCCGCTATTCCTGCTACTGTGAATGCTGTTACAAAATATACCCATTCTTTCTTAAAATTTTTACTTAAAATTAGGAAAGTTACGATAATGATTGCCCACAAGATATAGTCTCCGAGAATTCTGATGAAATACCCTTGTTCTACTGCAACTCGTGCCATATAATCTGCATAAAAATTTGAGTTTTTGAATCTAAAATAATTTAACCAAAACGGAATTGCGAATAGTGTTGCGAAACAAGTGGTCTGAATTAGATTGTATGCAATTTGTCTTTCTTTAACTAAATAAAATGTGGCTAGGAATGCAACCGTTATGAAGAATACTACGAAGTTGTAAAAGTATGAATAGAAAAGTGAGCTCCATACCAATCCAATTAGTACTTTTGTTTTTAGTGTGTGTTTCTGTCTATTCATTAATTTGATAAGTAATATTGAAGAAATCATTAACAAAATGAATGTTAGATTTGGTCGTGTGACTCTTTCAAAAATTAGCGGTGCATGAATTGTTAGATTTGAAAGATTTCGTCCAATTAGACCTAGAAGCTTTTCAGAGAGTGGTGCAGAGATGAGAGAAAGGAAGTAGAATATCATTAACATTAAATCTTTGTAAATCATCTGCGTTACCATTGCAATTGAGAAGAGTATTGAAAATCGTTCGTTTCTGAAAATCATTTTTCCTAATATGAAGAGCAGGATGAAATTTAACGCAATAAAGAACGTCTTAGCAATGATTATTGCAAGATTTATTCCGAGTAACGGTATAAGAAAAAAGAAAGGTGCATAGAGAATTGGATTTAGAAGTGAAATTGGACTTATATTGATATTTTTATTTTCATATAATTGAATATCTTCAGCAATCAAATTTCCTTCAACAACTTCTTTGATAACAGAGTTTTGGCTCGCACAATCGTGATTGGCAACAGTGTTACATGGCGCGTAGTTTTCTAAGGTTGTGTATCCTAAGAGGTGTGGTATTGAAAATACTAACAATATTGCAAATAGTGATAAAATCACTGATTTTTTCATAATTCCCTTTGATAGTAATTTATATAAGTTTGTTGAGTTGAGCTTGAATAATGAGGCGATTTGAACGTTTAATTACAAATAACTTGAAGCGACTTTTATTTGTGATTGGATTATCTTTATTGGTAGTTTATCTTTACAAATTTGATTACTATTTATTGACTCCGGTAGTTATATTGGGAATTTGGACTCATATTTTTCCGATGACTTTTTTGATATTTGTATACTTTCTTGTCCGAGCTGTTCGTTGGAGTGTTTTGTTAAAGGCTATTGGGATTTCGGTTCCATTCAAAAAACTTTATTTGATGAATTCTGTTGCTTTAGGTATTGGAATATATACTCCTGCTTCATTGGGTGAAGCTGTCAAGTTACAATTGCTCAAAGATTCAGATGGTGTAAAACGAAGAACTACTCTTCAGTTATTTATGCTTGAGAAATTTTTGGATTTCTTGTCAGTTATTATGTTTGCACTGTTTTCTGGTTTTTTATTGAATTATATCTCTTTGAAGATTTTTGGGATTGTTGGCGCACTTAGTATTGTGAGTTTTATTCTATTTAAGTCAGTGTTGATGAACAAACTTCAAGTTCTGAGAAAGATTAATTATGCTTCGTTAGGCTTTGCATTTCTTCTTACTGTTATTTCTTGGTTAATTATTATTTACAATTGGATCTTGTTGTCAAATATTATCCAACTTAATTCGGGATTTATTGAAATGATGTTGGTTAATAGTTTAAGCACGTTAGTTATTTTGATTTCGTTGGTTCCAGGGGGCTTGGGGTTCTTAGAGCTTTCAAATACTTATTTAATTTCAACAGTTCTCGCAGTTGATTTGTCAATAGGAACTTTGTTTGCACTGTTTGCAAGATTGTATACTCTTTATGTGTTGGTTATTGGATTACTTCATCTTTTATTCAAGAGTTCTAACTAAATTGTATTCCAGAGTCTAGTAATTCCTTTGGAGAATATTTTTCTCCTTCATGTCTTATTTGTGTTATTAATAATCCGGTATCTTTGGCCATTACGACCAATCCCTCTTCATAAGATTTTATTATTTTACCTGGTGTGTCACCATATAAATCGCTCAGTTTTCTTGCTTCTAAAATATCTATCTTTTCATCACCGTGATATGTGAATGCTCCACGGAAAGGTTCCGTTTCTGCTCTAATTAAATTGTAAACTTGATCTGCAGTCATTGTATTCCAATGGATTTGTGCATCGCTTTCTCGTCTTCGGTGCCAATATTTTGCAATTCCTTCTTGGGGTCTTCGTTCTAGAGTTCCATTTCGCACATTTTCCAGAACTTCACTTAATAATCTTGGAAATATTTCTAATTCTAGGTTTGTTACATCTGCAATTGTTGTGTTTTCAGTTATATCATATAATTGTTCAGCTAAAATGTAACTTGTGTCAATTCCTTCATCTACTTCAAGTATAGTAAATGCTCCTTGTTTTTCTCCATTAGCAATTTGCCAGCTTCTTGGTGATGAGCCTCGATATTCTGGAACTTTTCCACCATGTAGGTTTATTGTTCCTTTCTTTGATCTGAAATGATTTAGAAATTCAGAAGGTACAATTTTGGTATATCCGCAGAGTATTGCTAATTCTGCTTCACTCGCTTGCAATAGTTGATATCCATCTGAACCTTCTGTGAATGAGTTTGGATAATACACTGGAATATCGTGTTCGTTTGAAAAATCTTCCACAATGTCTCCCGATCTAGATGGTTCAACAATTATTGAAGTAATATCATCTGTTTCTATTATTTTTTCTAGACATGCTTTTGCTCTTTGGCCGTTTCCTAAAAAAAATATTTTCATAATTACTCTTATTACTAATTCTTAAAAAATTATCTAATTGTAACTTAGCTTTATTAGAACTTATAAAGTTTGAGTTGTACCCATTATCATGAAAAATTTCTTTACTTCAATAAGGTTAATTTTGTTCTTTTTGTTTGTTGTTTTGATTAGTGTTGATTTGGAGAGAGACTCTGTCCATGTACAGAATTTTGCTGATTTTGAAGAAGTAATTGATAACTGGGATCGAACTAACGTCAGTTCGTTGATTCAAATAAATAATGAAGCTGATGTTTTATCTAAAAGAAATGACTTAATTGAATATATTTGGAAAGATGAATTTCCAGACTCGGACCAAGTAGGATTTATGGAAAATGTTGTAGATAGCTCATATGAGGATATAGAAAGTTTGGAAAAAATAGATGCATTTAGAGTTATTATGGAAAATCAAGTTAGTAGTATTGCTTACCATTTTAAAGCTCATAACTCTAATGGAAACTTAATTATTTATGTTCAGGGACATAAAGGTGACTTTTATTGGGGTCGCGAAACAATAAAGTTTTTTTTAGATAATAATTATGATGTGCTTGCTTTTTCTATGCCTTTGATGGGTATTGGGAACGAGAACTATTATGCTTCTGCTACGACTGAGTTTGGAGCTCTTTTGCTAGCAGATCATAATGCTTTTTTTTATTTGGAAACTGAAGAATTTTCCCCAATTAAGTATTATGTTCATCCTATTGCAGTTGTATTAAATTATTTAGCGGAAGATTATGATACTATTGCGATGACCGGTATTTCTGGCGGTGGATGGACTACTACTTTATATTCTGCTCTTGATCCTAGAATTGATAAAAGTTATCCCGTATCGGGTTCTCATCCACTCTATCTATACACCAATAATCTTAGAATGGATTTATCTTTGGGTGGAGATTATGAATATTTTGTAAAGGATTTGTATGAAATTTCCAATTTTTTGGAACTTTATATTTTAGGCTCTTATGGTGAAGGGAGGAATCAAGTTCAGATTTTGAATGAGTTTGATGATTGTTGCTATGCAGGTACTGGATATTTGACTTATGAAGGAATAGTTTCTTCAAAGGTTTCTTTGTTAGGATTAGGTAACTTTGAAGTTTTTTCTGATACTTCACACCAAACTCACAATATTTCTTCTACTGCTTTGCAAGTTATTCTTGAAGATATTACTAAATAGAACTTAGTTCAATTAATTTTATAAGCTTGGTTCTGAGGTCAGTCCATGACAAAAGTTGCACTTATTACTGGAGTTACTGGGCAAGATGGAGCATATCTTGCTAAATTATTATTAGAAAAGGATTATCGAGTAGTTGGTACCTATAGACGATTAAGCACTCCAAATTTCTGGCGACTTCAATATTTGGGAATTTTAGAGCAAGTTGAGTTAGTTTCATTTGATTTGCTTGATCAATCTTCAATGATACAAGTTATTCAAAAAATTAAACCGGATGAAGTTTATAACTTGGCTGCACAAAGTTTCGTAGGTGCAAGTTTTGAGCAACCGGTTGCAACTGGAGAAATTACTGGGTTGGGAGTGACAAGATTATTGGACACTATTCGCTCAATTAATCCTAAAATTAAATTCTATCAAGCATCAACAAGTGAGATGTATGGTATTGCTCATGAGACGCCTCAGACTGAGAAAACTCCTTTTCATATTCAAAGCCCTTATGCTGCAGCAAAACTTTATGCTCATTGGATAACTGAAAACTATCGTCGAGCTTATGATATGTATGCCGTTTCAGGAATATTATTTAATCATGAATCTGAAACTCGAGGATTGGAATTTGTAACTCGAAAGATTACAAATGCTGTTTCTAGAATTAAGCTCGGGTTACAGAAGGAATTAGTTTTAGGTAATATTGATTCAAAGCGAGATTGGGGCTATGCTCCGGATTTTGTTGAAGCCATGTGGATGATGATGCAACAAGAAAAACCTGGAACGTATGTTGTTGCTACAGGTGAAACTCATACAGTTAGAGAGTTCTGCGAAATTGCGTTTTCAGAAGTTGGGCTTGATTACAAAGATTATGTTAAAACGAGCGAAAGTTTAATTCGACCTTCTGAAGTTAATATTCTTCTTGGTGATGCAACTAAAGCTAGGGAAGAACTTGGTTGGGAACCTAAAGTTAAATTCCGAGAACTTATCTCAAAGATGATTAAGGAAGATATGAATCGTTGGGAAAATTATCTTGAAGGTAAACAATTTCCTTGGGATGCGCCAAATTATACTGATTGGAATTTAAAGCTCGCCCCAAAATATACTCATAAAGAATAATGACTGAATTACTAGAATTGGATGGTAAAGTTGTCGGAGTTATACTTACAAAGTGGGCTCGTAAAGGTGGTGTGGAGTTTCCAACACCTGAGGATTTGCCGATGCAATTTGCAATTCATGTTCGTGGCCCGGGGAAAAATGTTCCACCTCATGCGCATTACAAAGTTGATGCAAAGAAACATGATTATTTTGAATTCTTTTATGTTGAGAAAGGTAGAATGATTTTAGAACTATTTGATAATGATTCTAAACTTTGGAAATCGATTGAAATGTCTACAGGTGATATTGGAATGATTTCTTGCGCTCATGCCATTAAATTTTTGGAAGAAACAACGTTGGTTGAAGTTAAGCCAGGTCCATACAAGGGTCGTGATAAGGATAAGTATGATTTGTGAGATGATACCTACTGAAGAATATAGAGAAATACTGGAGAAGCTTGCTATTCCTTGTGTGGATGTTTTTGTTGAAAATGATTCTGGTGAAGTTTTGATGATTAAACGTGATAATGAGCCTGCAAAGGGTCAATGGTGGTTACCCGGTGGCCGGATATTCAAGCGGGAAACGATTAAAGATGCGGCAATTCGTAAAATTCGTGAGGAAGTCGGGTTGGAGCTCAGCGATGTTGCGATTGTTGGAGCTTATGAAACTATTTTTGATGAAGGC
>CEPX01198212.1_pt1 | contig 11068 bp, 21 predicted proteins | sample 361361 | NCBI WGS metagenome assembly CEPX01 (sample SAMEA2619974, study PRJEB7988) | marine metagenome | biome: marine biome (ENVO:00000447); feature: mesopelagic zone (ENVO:00000213) & marine oxygen minimum zone (ENVO:01000065); material: "saline water (ENVO:00002010), including plankton...
TAATAAGTTGTATCATCACCATCAGACCACTTTGAAACATTGAAACTAGATGCTTGAACTGCAGTTACTCCTGATGAAGTTGCTCCTGTCTGAAAAGATATATTTTGATTATCAGCAGAATAAACAGAAGGAATTAATAAGATTAGTAAAATTGCAAATATTGTTAATAATATTTTTTTCATTTTTTGTATTTATAATTTTGTTGTTTTTAAGCCTTTCTGAATAAAAAGACTATCTGGCATGAAAGCATAACTGCCAGATAGCCGTTAATTCAGCAATCTATGATTATTTTTTTTTCTTCTTTTTCTTTTGTTTTCTTCTTTTAAATTCCTTCATTAAGCTCCACCCCCGACCCATATATTTCTTGCAATCACCAGCACAAAAATTATTGCCAGGATAGTATATAATATGTCAAGCCAAAAAGGCACTCCTAAAGTATCTCCAAAATCAAAAAATGCCAGTTTCAGTACATTTGTCAGCACTTTAAATGCTGATATTGAGCTTGTTACCGATGATTCTGAAGCATCCTGAGCAGTCTGTTTGACATTACTTTCAAATTGGTCATTATCAAATGTGCTTATGTCAGTTCCTAAAGTTGAATTGACAAAAGGTATTATTATCCCTGTTAATATGAATACTGAAGCTATGACTGCTATGATTGAAATGTCATTGATGCCTTTTTTTCCTTTGAATATTTCATTTTGCATTTTAGTCTGCATTAGCTCTTAATCCTGTAATGAATCTTCCTAAAAATACTCCTATTATTACAACAGCTAAAGTTACAATTATAACAACTAATCCTGTTGATAATATTCCTAATCTTGCTCCTAATATGATAAATAAGACATTAATAATAGCAATAGCTCCTACTGTTGAATTTCCACTCCATTCCATAGTTGCCCCATGAAAAAACATAAATAGGCTAAAAGCCAACATCAATATCAGCCATATTGTAGTTCCAGCCAATCCGCTTATATCTGAAAAGTTTTGTATTCCGGTTATAACTGAATTATCAGTTGCATCTACGCTTATTGTTGCATTTTCAATTATGCCAGAAACTTCAACTGTTATGTTTGTTGAGCTTGATGTTACGCAATCTCCAAATTCAACTCCATTATTAGCAACAGAAAAACCTCTTGATTCTGATAATGGTTGCATATTTACAGAATCAAATGCTTCTATTACTAATATTGATGTTCCTATAGTTTTGTTAAGAGTAAATGTAAATGGTATTGTAGTTCCGGAAGTTACATTTGCACTTGTTTGAATCTGCTCATTTGTATCATTGGCATATATCGTTATTCTTGATGCAACAGAATCTCCTTCAGGGTCAGTAGGTGTTACAGTTATTGATAATGTTGTATTTATCTTAACTGGCCCTGCATCTATGCATGGATTTGTTATAAAATCAAATGAACTTACAGGCTGATTAATAACATTATCGTTTAAATAAAATAGATTTGTTGGTGATAATGCCAACCAATCTTCAAATCCTACATTATCTATATCAACTGGAACTATTGTAGAATTTGGAATTGGATTCTGAAATAATAAATTTAATTCACAGTCACCTGTAAGAGAACATTGTGTTCCGCTTAAATCAAGTTCCAAAGTTCCATAAGCTGATATTATTTCTGAATTATCATTTGAACTATCCGCTTCTGATGAATGTGTCAATACTTGAAAGTTATCATATACGTCGCTTAAATTAAAAGGCAATCCAAATGTTAAGTTACTTCTGAACTCTATAGTATTTAAGTTAAATAATCCAAAACCATCAGAATCCCTCTTAGTTCCGCAAGTAACAGATACAAAGTTACTAGGGTTAGCTCCAATACTTTCTGAGCTTCCTAAAACGCAAAAATCAACTGTTCCTGAATCGTCAAATGCATCAGCCAGGAAAATGTTGCTTATTATCTGCCCTTCTGTTTCCTGAATTAAAGGAAACTCCCTTATTTCGCTTCCAGATGCCCTATACATTATCATTATATACTCATCTGCATCAGTAGCAACACCAATTATTGTTTCCAGTCCTGCTTCTGTAAAGTCAGCATCAAAGACTAAAGGAGCTGTAAAATACTTATTTGGCAGTATCTCTCCAAATCCATCTGCATCAGCAAAACCATTCTCGCTTAAACTATCATCACAAGTAAGCTCAGGGTCTGCTCCTGCTCCTTCTTCAAATATATCTCCAACTTCTGTTGTTGTTATTGTCTGTTCAAGATTAGGAAAAAGAGTTGAATTTAGATTAAAATAAAATATATTTATCTCATCATCATCAGTTTCATCAGGCTCAGAGTATGCAAATATAAACTCATCAGTTCCATCCTGGTCATAATCAGCGATTGCCATGTGTCTTATTTTAGGAGCGCAAAATATAGCTCCTGTATCAGCAACCTGAAAATTTACTTCATTTTCATTGGAAACCCTAGTTGAGTTGAATACTGTTACTAAAATAGTTGAACTGCTGTCAGACTGCATCCTGTCTGCATAAGCCATTACACAAGTTTCTACTGCTGAACAGGCTATTGTTATTTCTCCTGCAAACTGACCTGATATGTGAGTTGTTGAAACAGGAATCCCTGCAAAAGCTGTATCATTTACTAATTGGGAATTGTTAAATTCTAGAATCCATAATTCTTCTTCTTCTTCCCCAACAGTTATTATTTCAGTCAGTCCATCGCCATCAATATCGAATGTTATTACATTTGAATATCTTTCAGTTGAAGCGGAATCCAATGCATAACTATCAACAATACCTAAAGTTGTATTCTGCAGGATTACAAATGTCTGGCCATTCAATATAATTATCTCCTGGATGCCATCACCATCCAGGTCAGAAACTAAAGGCATCTTTTGAGGATTAGAAAAAATCTGAGTACTTGTTGATATGCCTAAGTCAGGGTCTAGTCCAGAATTAAACTTGCTTTGGCCTCTTAGATAAGTCCCTGAAAAGTCATTTGACAAATCAGGCGGATTTCCAGACTGATTGTAATCAACAAATGCGGTAGAAAAAGGAATAACCATAATTGCAATTAACAATATTAATAGGTTTTTTATCATTGTTGCTTTGATTATTTTGAGGTATTTAATTCTTTCTATGATGACCTAATCTGCCTTATCAGCGAAAGAGCTAGTGTAGTTCCAAATATCAACTTAGCCATTACCACCTTTCGCTGATTGTCTGATTTAAAACTCATTTTTAAGCACTCTCCATTTGCCTTTGTGTTCAACACATTCATTAACCTTTAAGTCAAACTTTCTCCAAATTATTACTCTGCAACCACAATCAAAATTAACTTCATTATCTGCGTATTGTTGCATATTATCTGTCCCATCTGCCATTCTGTTTTCTCTTTATAGACTTGATTTGATTAATATTATTAATATCTATGCCCGTTTTTCTTCTGAACATCATAACCCTTTGAAATGCCTTTCTTTCAGAAATATCCTGCTCCAAAGAAACCTGTTTCCTGTCTAGCTCTCTTTTTAGGCTTCTTTTTTGCCTCTTCCCTTATCTTCTGTATTCCTCTTCTAGCTCCTGCCCTTGCCAATGCAACAGCTCTTCCAGCTTTAGTCCTTGCAAATCTTTCTTTTTCTATCCTGGTAAACTCAGCTTGAGTTACTCTTCTTTGCTTAGCAACTTCCTCTCTTGCCTTTTCAACTTCAAGTTCAGCACTTAATCTTTCTGCTGTTTTCCTCTCTCTTTTTAGAGCTTTTAGCTCTTTTTGTATTCTCTCTCTTCCCTTTCTCTCTTTTCTTTCTCTCAGCCTTTTCTCTACCTTTTGTTCAAATCCTTTAATCTTTCCAATGATAGATGGTTTAATGTTAGAACGAGATTTATTATTTAATTTAGACATAACTGCTTTTCTCTGATTGTCTGATTTGAATACCATTTTATCATTTTCTTGAAGGCAACGCTAATCTTAAAACTCCTATTAACAAAAATACCATTAACAACAAGACTACAACACCTGTTGAACTGAATAAACTTGATAAAGGAATTGTATTAAAATCATTCTGGCAGAATCCAGTTCCTTCTTGTGATGAATTTATAACACAACTAGGTGTTAATGTTGAATTAAAGAAACAACCTGATTCTGCACAAATATCAGAATCCTGCAATTCAGTTCCAGCAGATTGAACTTCTGGCATTAAGCTTGAAAATAAATTAAAAAGAATTACGATTGTAATTATTATTGTCAACACACCTGTCAACTTTTTTCCTATTTGAGCTTTCTTATTAAACTTAGTTTCCATTTTCCCCATAAGTTTCCAAAATAAAAAAAGAAGCCTACATTAATAGGCTAGTAGATTTATTTCTTTGAGCCAGGTATTGCAACCTTAAGCACAGTCAATAGAAGTCCTACCATAAGAAGCAAGATAACAATTCCATTTCCTGCAAATAAAGTTCCTAAAGGCACAGATGATGCATTTAGCGAGTTTCCAGCAGACTGTGCTTCTGGCACTAAATCTGCAAACAATATAAACAATACTACTATCAGTATTATCGCTTCTACTGCTGTTGTAACTCTAGAACTAATCTGGCCTTTCTTGTGTTTTAGAAAGTTTTTTTCCATAAAGACTTATCAAAACCGAAATCTATATAAACCTTCTTTAAAATAGCATTACAATATGAGTACAGATATTGATAACAATTACCCAAATGAAAAAGGGTATAAGAGAAAATTAGCTTGTTCTGATAGAGTTTTTGATTTAATAACAAAAAATTGCATTACTGAATATAAAAATCATCACCCTGACAGAAAAGGGTCGCATATAACTCAAAATGAAATATTATCCATAATGGGAGAATGTTTTCTGCAAATGCTCCATCACAAAATTATATTGAAAATTATTAAAAAAATGAGAAAGTGATTCAGTAGGCTAAATGGTAAGTTTTTATCACCTCTTTTCTTATCATGGTCTATACTGACCACCTCAAAATGCCAAACATAACAGGTTTTTTTTTTGAACCCAGTAAACAATGCTTCAACTGGTGCCGTGAACAGCACTTCATCCATGCAAATAATCTACAGATTCAGGATTTAACTTTAGTTGTCTTGTCAATGATAGCATTATTACTGATGCACTTGATAGAAGCTCATCATGATAATATTGATGTTAAACAGGAAACTTTAGAGAAAATATACAATGCACTAAGCCACTTTGCTTTTTATATCCTGGTTGTATTTTTTACATGGTTTATATTTTTCAGGTAGAAAATGGATAATAAAACTAAAGATATAATATTATCATATATTAAAATGAAATGCCCATTATGTAATGAAGAATTTAAATATAAGATTAATCTAGGTTTTCATCTTAAAAGAAATCATACAGAAGTTGAAGGAGAATCACAAATTAACAGGTTAATAAGGCAATAAATGAGGTGATAAACCAATGATTAAAATAATATTGGGTAATGTTCGGCTCAGGTAAAACAGCTTTTGCAGTCAGAGAAATGGCATTAAACATAGCTAACAGAAAGACATATTCCAACATCCAAACAAATCTCAAGAATCAGATTAACATATCTCCTGATATGATACTTAAAAAAGAAATTGTTGATTACAAGAAAAACAGCAAAACAGGAGAAAAAGAGCCAGTTTATAAATATTCCCTGAATACAGAATATTGGAAAAAGATAAAAGAGCCTATCAATGTAACTCTGGATGAAGCCCATACAATATTAAATTCTCGCCGTACTATGAGCAAAGTAAACATAGTTGTTTCAGACTGGTTGGCTTTGATAAGAAGAGTTTTAGGCTCATCAGATTCAGGAGCAGGTGAAGTAACCTTTATATCCCAATTAGCAAATAGAATTGACAATATTGCAAGAGATATGGCAACAAATGTTATTTATGTAATATGCCATTTTTACAAGACCTGCAAAGTCTGTTCAGTTTCATGGACTGAAAACTCAGAGATGCCAGAAGGCTATCAAGTTTGTCCTTATTGCCAGAGCAATTCAATATTAAAGCATAGCCACAAGATAGAATGTTGGCATTTTCCAAACATCCAGCTTTATCAAATGTGGCATCAATTTGGCCAGAGAACTTTCTATAAGCATTATTTCATAAACAACATCGATGATAATTATTTCAAGCTCTATAACACTCTACAATGGGATAATATGTTTAGTTCACTTTATTAATTAAAGAATATAACAATAACAGCAAATATGATAATGACAGCAACCAAATAAATCAGCCATCCTTCCCTGTATGCTGTGTCCATGAACTTAATAACTACTTCAAACTGAGCTGATATTATCTGAAATATGTCTATTTTCATCGTTTCAAGTCCAACTGGAAATACAATATGAATTAACCCAATACTCCTGGAATCTTGAAGTCCTGCAACATTCCACTTCCATAAACAAACAATAAGAAATGGATAATGACTACTATCATTGTAACTATCAAGAACATCTGCAATTTTCTCATGAACTCATCAAGTTGAGTTCCTTTCATTACTCCTTCAGCTATCTTTGCAGTCATGAATCTTTGAAGTGTTGAAGGATTAATTGCATATTCTATATCAGTAACAGAAGAGCTTTCAATTGTCTTTTTAATATCTGTAATAGGAACTTTTCTTCTAAGTGGCAAAGCCAAAGCTTCATGATAATCATAAGCATACATTCCACTTCCAGCATCTATGTTATAATATTTCATTTCATCATCAAATATATATTTTTGGTCTTTAAATACAAAACCTTCTTCTTTTTCTCTGACAGTAAATAACCTATGAAAACCGTTCTTCAATTCCATATTGATAAGAATTATAGAGCCTGTAAAATATTTATCAAAAAACCATCCCTTCCAGCGAGAAAAGGATAATATTGATTTTGATTTTGTAATATTAAAAGGGTTTATCTTGCTATCTACTATCTTTATCTCTTCTGGCTGTTTCTTTATTTTCTTCTCAGCTCTTTGTCTTATTTCAACTTTTTTAGTTTTCTTAACAAGTTTCTTCAGGCTATCATATAACTCATCAAGTTCTTCCTTAGAAGGAATCTTAGATTTTTTATGCCTAAAATAATTTATTCCATAAGCAATAAAGAAAACAACAAATATAAGTATAACCAAATAAGCATATATAACATGTTTTGTCAAAAATTCAATGAATGTCATTCCAACCACCTAAACCAATTGGAGCTATAATTAAGTTTTTTATAAACAGAAAATTTCTTTATGATTTTTTCATATTTCTTACAATCAGTTTTATTCCAAAATTCTATAAATCTAACTTCTTTTAGTTGATAACTTTTATTAAATCTTTTTGTAGTTCTAGTTGAACCATGTTCATGTTGTAATAATCTTCTTTTTAGATTCATGGTAATACCTGTATAAGTTGTTAACAATGCTTCAGTAGTTGTTAAGTGTCCATCATTTTTTTCATAGATTATCAAGTACAAGCAATATGCTCCATCTGCACAAAATCCTTTTGTGGTCGAGGTCATTTTATCAGTTTCTCCCTAAACATTATCAATATTGGATTGTCCAGCATAAAAAATACACCTGTAGCAAATACACCAACTATAAAACCCATAACACCTTTAAGGCCAATATATCTGAAAAAAAATATTATTGCAAAACTAACAGCTATGCTTGTCAACACAATAACAATCCTAGCTGTTGTTTTTCCTATACGCTTCAATAATCCTATCAGCTTTTTCATTAAGATTTACCATTTGGTAATTCATTTTTTGCAATAGTTCTGTTTGAACTTCAATATTCTCAAGCAACTTATCCAATAAAATAACAAGTTCATTTATCTTTTCTGCCAATGGAGCGGTTATACCCTTTAAGTTCATCCTCCACCACCACCAAAGAAGCCTTTAACCCCTTCCTGCATCCTGGCCATAGCTCCCATCTTAACATCAGATTCCCTCTTACCTGCAACAAGTTCAACCATTTCCTGCCTTCCTTTTCCCAGCTCTGAAACATTTAAACGCTTCTTTTGTGTTGATAATGGAAGGCATTTTTGAGGCAAGACCCCTAATGCAACAAGAGAATCAATAGCTAGAACAGCGGATATTTCTATAGGATGCAATCTTGTCCGCATATCAATTGCTGACATTCTTGTATCTGGATTTATAATATCAGCATTTAATTCTTTAAGGCTTCCTTCAAGTTCAGTCGGTTGGATAACATTAGTAACGCTATCACTAAATTTCTGCGTAATCTTTTCAACACCACCGACAATCCCATCATTATCTAAATCAGGAGCTTCAACTTCGATACTTACACCATCAATCTTAATTATTGACATCTTCCATAAAAATAAAATAACCTCTTTTTTATAATGGAATTATTCTAAGTCATAGTAAACCCTTCCTTCCTTGCTTTTCTTTTCAACCATCTTAGCAATTACTGGAAGTTTATCTGCAACTTGTTTTATCCTATCATTAACAACCTTGCTTCCAAAAGCTGTAGAATGTGTTTTTCCATTTAACTCAACAAGAGCAACATAAAAAGCTCCATGTTTTCCACTCAGCTCATTTACTTCTTTCAAAGTAAATTCTTTTCCCATCAACTGAGAGCTTTCTATCCTCTCAACATCTGGATATAGTTCTTTTCTTTCTGGCATTACATCCTTTAATTTTTTTGCTTCCATTTGCTTTACCTCACTTAGTTTTTAATTTATCTCCTTTCTTTAGGATTATCCTGATAGCTAAAGTAATGATTTTTTTCATAGACATATTACGCTTGGCACAAAAACTTTTAAATCTAGAATGGAGCTTATCATCCAAGTCAATAGTAAACCTCACCATCTTAAAACAGGAAGTGCTTTAAAGTATTTAAGTTTTTGTGTTATTGATTACATACGTTTATATTTTGGTTTTCTGTTGAAATCCCATCCGCCTCTGCAATATTTATAGATGCAATCTGAATTATGTTCATATTTATTGTTATAAGATTTTTTAGATACAGGACATACAAACTGACTATTACTAAAATCATTCGATTCAGATTGTATTTTTTTCTGATTTAATTTTTTACTTTCAGCTAAATCATAAATATACATACCTGGATTAAACCCAAACTGATTTAATAACATTTGATTCATTTGAGATTCAATTCCCTTATCCATGCTTTTCCACCTTCTTTATCTTATTGATGCAAATCTTCCTTTTACATCCCTGAACCTTACTTGTGATTTTCCTTTGACTTTAACAAAAGTCTTTCTTGCAAATATAACCTTTCTTTTAACAGTTGCAGGAATAACAAATTCTTTTCTTCGTCTTAACTGCTTAACATTTATCTCTTCCTCTTTAATGTCAAATCCAGCAAAGTCAACTCGTCTAGCTCCTTTTTTTATAAATTCTTTATCAGTTTGAACTATTCTTTTTGCGGTTTTTCTTCTATCCCTCTTTAAATCTTTTCCACCCGCTTTCTTAAATAATCTATCAGTTCTAACGCCAGGATGTTCCCTAACAAATAACCTAAAAACATCCTCCCTAAAACCTACCTGCTCAGAAGTCAACTCATCTTCATCTTTGCTGATAACATCATTAAATGCCAAATCAAAGGTATCTCTGTCCTGAACCAGTATTCCACTCTCATTAAATATTCTCTCACTCATTCTATCAATATCATCTTCAGGTGTTAATCTTGGCATAAATAACCTCAGGCTTCATGTTCTCTAATTTAAAATCCAACAATCCTTTATAAGTCAATGGGTAACATACATATATATTATTTTCGTAAATGACCAAACTATAAGGTAATTTACATATTCTCCTGGAATCATTTATCTTATAATCAACCATCTCTGAAAGTTCCAGATTAAGCTTTTTAGATATGAGAGAAAATTGAGAATATATATTATCTCTATCTTTAGGATTAAAAGAATATTTTTTATCTTTAAAATATTCGTAAGGTATTATTATATGAAAACCACAACCTGAAAATCTAATATTATGAGGAATATCAAACTTAACTAATCTATCAACAATATTAATAGTAGATTTCTTAGCATAATCCATTTCTAAATGATTAGTAGCATCAATATCTATAAGAAAATCATTAGCAACCATATATCTCCAATGTTCAGCTCTCCATTTAGAATTATCTCTCCTTTTTAAATCAAATTTCTGATTAGGTATGCCAAAAGAATACTCAGCCATTGAATAATACATATTCCATTTGTTTCTATACCAATTTAAATTTTTTAAATGAAAATCTATATGCTGAACAGAATGAATTTTAAGCATCCTTAAAGTTATTTTTTTATCGTCGGTAATCAGAGCAGTTTCCCTATTTCTAGTATATTTTATTATACTGAACTTAACTTTAGGAAGAAAATACCATTTATAATAATTATTTTTATTAAATATCATCTTTTCTTTTTTGTAATTTGTTCCAATTGTTTTGGTAAAAAATCTTTAACTATATCCCATTCCCTTAAGAATCGCATCAAATAACTTTCGTTTTTTAAATGTTGAATATTTCTCCATTGTTCCTTCATATCTTCTTTAATACCATCATCCATCAAGTCATAAGCTTTCTCATACTCATCAATTAATTTACTAACAACTTTCATGTTTAATTTTCCTGTAGTTATAAGTGCCATTTTACTATGGTTTATTATATGAGTAAAAGCTCTCTTGATTAGATATAAATCATCATTGTATCTTGTTATACCTTTTTTTTCATTAACAAACTTAATTTTTCTTACTAATTTCTTAACTTCCTCGTCGTCAATATCACTCTTAGTTTTTTTTAAATAATATAATACCGAAAATCTTAAAAAAGCAGAAATGGTAACATTATTTTTAATACAATAATTCCAAACAGCCTCTTTTACAGAAGAATCCAATCTTATAGTCAACTTTTCCATTATTCATGTTTCCGTTTTAACTCTTTATTTATTAAAAAAACAGTTAATGCACTCATAGTCATGTTTTTACTCTTAGCTAATTCTCTAAATTCATCTTTTAATTTCATACCTAAATAAACATTAAGTTTTCCACCATACAAATAATCTTTAACCATTTCTCCTCGACAAACTAATAACTTAAATCCTTTATATGTTTTTGCACAATATAACATATACTTTT
>CEPX01415029.1_pt1 | contig 11067 bp, 16 predicted proteins | sample 361361 | NCBI WGS metagenome assembly CEPX01 (sample SAMEA2619974, study PRJEB7988) | marine metagenome | biome: marine biome (ENVO:00000447); feature: mesopelagic zone (ENVO:00000213) & marine oxygen minimum zone (ENVO:01000065); material: "saline water (ENVO:00002010), including plankton...
AGAGTGGGCCTGATGTGGGGATCTCCGGTAGTATTCCCGCTTGCAAACCGAATTGTCTATTAAGTCCCCTGGATAGAGCAGCTTCCGGGGTATTAACAGGGAGTGGAGTTGAGCTAGGGACACCTTGGCCTATAGTACCAAAGACCTGATTGATTAAGGTTTGCTCCCCTGCTGACGGTGGAGGGACATTACGGACTCCACTGGTAACTGTCGGGGTATCGTTAGTAATAGCTGCGATAGTAGTAGCTGCACCCGCACCCGTGAGAATAGCCCTACCTAGCGTTGTAAAAAAATCATCTTCTTTTTTTTCGTCGCCTGTTGTTATTGTTATCGTCATTCTCTACCCCTATGGTATTACTGGAAGTTTTAATAGATCCTTTAGCTCTGTAGTCTGGTCTACTGTAGCATCTACTCCGGTACTAGAATTAGCCTGGAAAGTAACAGTCACTTTTTCTTTATTCCCCTCCACTAATACGATCTTATACACATGGACCTGTGGGGCCACACACCCAGAGAGTATTAATAATAATATTAACCACTTCATTTCTTGCCTATGAGCGTATTAATCTGATCCCATATGGAAGTAACGTTTTTATCAAGGGTGTCATGCTGTGTTATATCTAGCTTTTCATGCTCCTCTTTCCATGTCCACAGTTTGCCAATAGATCCATTCATCTTGTTTAATTTTTCATTCATCGCAAAGATGCCTTTAATCCCACCAGCCAACAACAAGATGATAACAGTCTGAAGAACAGTATTAAGATTTAGCTGTACGTCCAATGAGTTCCCTCCCTAATCTTGATATTTCTTCTTGCATCTCTGCTATCACCTTCTGCATCATTCCTAACTGTGTGTTAAGGTTATTAACAGCAGCACTGAGAGAAGCAATATCTTTGCCGACTTGGTATGAGTCCATTATTATACCTCCCACTCTGGTTGCTCCGGGGGAAATCCCGGTAATACTTTAAAACATTTTATATCTATCCCGCTAAGATCTGTAGTCCCAACCGGGACTAAGAAAGGAAATACTAGGGTATGCGTTAAGTCCGGGGTTATGTTCTTACGGACATTAGAAAACCAGCTATTAACATCTACGAGCATAACCGTATCCGAAGGAGATCGAAGATCTATCTGGTAGTATTTATCCTTAGTCGAATGAGCCACAATATTAACTACTGTGTTACCTACGATAGTCCGTCTTTTACTTTTATCTTTGATCTGTTTAGTAATTTTATTCTGTAACCAGACCCTAGCCCGTTTACCATCCGGCATTAATTCGGCTCGTCCATCCTGGAAAAACGCCGGAGGAATCTTTTTCTTGTCCAAAATTCTCGCTTGTCCTGTTATCTGAAATATTCCCCCGCTTATAGTTAATTGCATTGGCCCCGTTTGAGTCACAATAAAATCACTAAAGAGAGGGGTGTCACCCGCATAAGTTATTTTATGTATAATCATTTATGTCCCTATGGCTAACCAATCAAAAGCTGTTACTGCCCCGCTGCCCGATCTGATTCCATATAAATTAAATCCAGTGGTAGTAGTGGCATCAATAACTCCAAAAGCATCAACGCCATCATTGTGTCCAGCACCACAGAATACATCTGGTGCTGCGCTGTACGCTGTTCCAAATGTTACACTATCCGCTGTAGTCCTATGGTTAAAATTACTAACGGCGGCTTCTGTATCTCCCGTAGTTTCTGTATTAAGTTCTGTCCTACCTCCCAACAGAATAGTCCCAGTTTCATTTGGCAAGGTCCATGTCCTATCTGCTGATGCGGCATGGGTGAAGATCCCCGTTAACCCTGTAGCTGCCGTACTACGGAAGTTATATTTTTCTTCCATAGCAACGCCGCCCACTACAAGATGGACAGCGAACTCAGAATCTTCAGATCCGGTAGATACATCTGTATATGCAAAGGCAACCATCCCTGCCGATGCTGGCTTGTCATCATCTGTTTCTGCCTGAAAGACCATCCCGGTCCCGATACCATTGGCCTCATTGCCGCTCGTAGTAGACCTTAATATAAGAGCTTGATCTATGGTGTTAGTACGAGCATCCTCTATGACATCTATAATCGCTTGAGAGCCGAGAGAAAGGACACTCTCCCCTCCGGCGGTAAGGGATACATTATCTGCCCCCGTGGAATATATACCTGTATTGGTATCACCAGTAAATCCAATAGAGGGGACCGAAACAGTCCCTAACCCTAACCCGGTAATAATAAACCCACCTGCGGCTAAATTTGCTGTAAGAGGAGATACCGCAAATAGGGTATTGTCGATTATATTATCAAATTCTGCGTTTAAGTCTGATGCAGTTAATGTTTCCGCCGTCCAAGTCTTAACTCTTGAAATCGCCATTACGCTGTTACTCCTGTAGATCTCGTAGGTGAAGATGGTTTCATTAGAATCCCTATCTCATATATCTGTGCATCCTGGCTGGCTCCACCCTGAGTAATGTCTAGTTCTACTGATCTAGCTTCCCCTGATAGTCCACCAGCAGATGCTCTAGTAGTAATAAGCCTACTACCACCTAGCACTCCAGTATCCAGGGCATCTGTATCCAGTTGAAAACCAGAACTACTTTGATCGAATGTAAATGTCTGCGCCGTTTCATCATCCCTAGTGACATCTACATTAATATTATACGATCCTACTGGAGCAGACTTCATATACATATCATACAGTGTAGCCACATTATCTCCAGGCAGTAAAGTAATACTAGGAGTTGTTACCCGCATAGTATAGGCGGTAGAGCTAGGCAATATCCTGGTAGATTGATCTTCTGATAATACATATCCATCCGTGCTACCGAATACTAACTGTCTAGTTTTATTAGAAGTAATCCGAATAGCAGCACTTAGGGCATCTCTACCTGTAACCAGGAAGGGCTTAACCCCTTCTTCCTGCTGTTTAATATAGCTAAGTCCTAGCGCAGCATTAGGCTCTGATTGTCCTGACGGAGTAAAAGTAAACAGTGCCGCGCTCTTGTCAGCATAATTAACAGCCCAGCTAAGATTTAACTGACTCTTGTTTATACTATCCCGGAAGAATGTTTTTAGGAATCTGGTAAGATCAGCCTGAGTAAAGTCTGCAAATCTTTGAGTAGCAGCTAGGCTATACACGCCGTTATTAGTCATAAACCAGACATCATCTCCCACCTCTATCAGTCCGTTAGGAGATTGCAGCACCAGGCCACCTAGCAGTTTAGTCCTGGTTAGATCACTATTAACGGGAGTAGCATCTCTACCGCTAATGACATGAATACTACCTTTGTTCGGGCCTTTAAAAACAAAGAGTTTTTCCTTATGGGAGATACAGCCTATAATTCTATCCCCATCATCGTTGTCTACGCTGATAGTGGCACTATCAACTCCGCTCCAGGTAGTAGGATCATTAGTAGCTGAATATCGTAACTGGGATGGATTAGAATTATCTCCCCATGTCCACAGTCTATTGAGATGCCTGACTGCACCTCTTCCAGCCGGAGGAGATCCGCCTAATGTAGCTGCGTTACCAGCACTGGTGATGCTTAGCGGAGTGTCATTGTCGCTAGTCCAGAATGTAAGCACATCGTTTAACTGAGCGAATACAGGGTTGGTACTGGCTGTAATACTGGCACCCCCGGTAATAGCCGTTGTCCCTCCCCCAGAGTCTAGGGTATGCAACGTCCCATTAGAGGCTAGAAAGATAAATCTATTTGTATCAGACCCGCTCCCTCCAGCCGAATAGAAATCATACATCCCTGTAATGTTGGCACCACTGGCAGCAGCAGCGGAATTGAGCCTAGTGGCACCACCAAACTTCCTGACAGCCCCGCTCACCTCGTATATGACATTCTCCGCACGGGTGAGGAAGGTGAGTTGTCTGGATTCGGGGGCCAAGTCTGACGCGAAGCCCCCTTGAAATTGGAATGGAAATGTTTGTAAGCGTTCCATTACTGATCCTTGGTAAATTCATCCCCTACTATAGTAAATGTATGTGCGTTATTTACCGCAGATAGGATTGCTATATTACCACTCTCATCCATCGGGAGTCCTTTGTCCCATGTGTACTCGTTAATCGCTGTAGAATCCCCGGCTCCATCTCCCTTTACCAACCAAGCAAGAGCTGTACTTTCATCGTATGTAGTACCATTATCATCAAGACATATACTAAAATCTGATGCCCCATCAGAAGTATTAGCCACTGTGATTTTGTAGATCTTAGCCGTCTTGCCAGCAGCAGGACTATATGTAGAAGTAAGAGAAGTGGTTCCTCTTGCCTGTGCCAAGATTTTACTGACAACCGGGATTGCCATTTACCTCTGTATCCCTACGGGATTACGAGAAAACGATGCTCCCATTATTCTTAATAGCGGAATTTTTAAGTGCTGAAGTTGCACAGGGGTAGCATCTTTCATCCCTAATATTTTCCCTGCTTTCTCGTCGGGTATTAAATCTAGTCCATCCATGAATAATTGCTGTTGCTCTCTAGTCATAGCAGCAAAAGTTGCCTCATCCATCTGGGAAAATTGTATAACATATTCGTATGCCAACTGCCGACTTTTTAGAGAAAAGACTGGTCCTCCGGGGACGAATCCCCCTTCCTTCCCCTCAAAATGTTTTGCTTGTTTAGCATCACTAGCTTGTTTAGCCAGACCAAATTTCCCTTGTATCTTATTTTTTAGAAGAGACTGGACAGCATTATCCTCATCCTGTTGTCTCTGTATTTGCTGTTGTAATTGCTGCTGTCCTCCTTGTGGCCCTGTAGGTGGGGTAGTAAACCCAGGCTGGCTAGATCCACCAAAATTAGGGGCCCGTGGGGATAACTGGGGTGTCCCCGCTGCACCAAAGTTTCTTGCTCCTGATGATGGGTTAAATCCTTGGTTAAATTGTGCCATTTATAAGTCCTTCCCCGGATCTGGATTACCAAAGTTATACAAATTCCGTATGGAATCTATAAATGCCTTAGCTGTCGTTCCTGGAGCAACGCTCCCGTCTGATAATTTAGCACGGGGAAATGTCCTCTGGCTGTCCGGCTTCCTAAATTCTGCCTCTACTTCTGGGAATATTTTAAGTAACTGGCTCCATTGGAACCCGTCTAACTGCCGTAAATATTCTTCTCGTTGTGCTAAAGATAGCGCATCCCATTGTTTTTTAGGGAGTCTAAATTTTATCATCGCTTCCACTCCGCTCATACTATGAATTGCCCTTTCACTATTACTATCAATTAATGGAAATTGATTAGGAATAGCTCTCTCCACCATCCCTGGAAGAAGGTTAAAGGGAGTAGGGATTCTAGTTTCATTTTCCTCTCTCTCAACGCCTTCCATAAACTTCCTACGGAATTGCATCTCCTTGTTGAATAAGCTATTGGGGGGCATCTATAACCTCTTGATATTGCTTTAGATTTTCAAGGTCTCGAATTCTTCCCCTGTAGAATATCTCGGCCTATTCAACCTATTCCCCTTCCTCGCAAAGTAGCTCTGAGGGGCAAATCTGGGCCTATCTTGGCCCTCTATGACTTCTCCCTGTACCCGCCGGATAATATCTATATACTCCCCTTTGGCCTCTTGGCTCCTAGGATCGTCTTTTCTGTCCCTATACCAGTGATATAGGGCATGGAATACAATTGCATGACGGTAACGAAGGGGTACTATAGGCTCGTCATCTGTATTTGTAAGCTGCGCCTGTTCCACCCCCGCAGACGTTACCGCCAGGTTGGAGGTAATGTAGCTGTATGGGATCTTATAAACCTTATCCGGTGGAGGATTCAGTACCACTCTGTATCTCGGTGTGGTCGCATCGGTGGTATTGAAAGCCAACTGAATCACCGTAGCCACCCGTGGCCTACCTGTAACGTAGTTGTTAGGATAGTTCCTTCTAAACTCCTTCTCCCCTATAAAGGGGATTCCCCACTCTATCGAAAAAGAGCGGGCATCTACGGGACGGAAGAAGTCTGAAGCCAGGGCATACTCATCCTCAAAGTAGGTGTAATTATCACCGGATAAGGCTGTATCAGCTATCCATCTATTTACCAGGACAATGTTAGTGTCATCTGTGACACTGGATACCTCATGGACATCCGTGGTTCCTGCCAGGGTCATCTTTCCCCCGGCTCTGGCGTTATTAAACCCCATGCCAGTAACAGCGGTGTCCCATAAGGTATCTGTCCCTACGACAGCAGTCCTAGCAGACGTAGTTACGGCTACTGTCCCGGTATTATAGAGGGCATGGGTATTTAAGACAGCACGACGGATAGCCCACGGTACATAATTACCGGGGCTAATGTGGAGATCGTGTAAAGCGACGTTGATCGCACGGTCAGCAGCGTCATTGGTGGCTGTGACACCAGTTGCCTCCCGGACACGATATAAAAAGTCGGTACGGAGATCTTCTAGAGTCGTTACCTGAGTGGCCACCGCCATGAGAATTCTCCTTTGGCGGTTGCAGTAGAGCCTCTGTTATTGGACAAATGGAGCTAGGGTACTGTTAAGACTCTCTAGCTTTTGGGTTAATTCACCCCGGAGCAAAACAGTGGCCTTAGTCTCCGCATCTAGCCAAGTTCTACTCTAGCAGCAGCTAAGTTAGTTACCGTAGTAGACCCTGCACCGAATAGATCCTTAATCACGTTAGCTCCCATCCCAAAAGGATCAATATCATCAGATACCACTAGAGCAAGAAATTGCGATTTCTGGGCGTCTGTCAAAGCATTATAAGCAGCATTAATTACTCCGGCGGCTACCTCTCTACCGGACATACTTGTTCTATTCCGACTTCGGGTTTCCGCTCGCAAATCTGCCAGGACTTGTTCATCGGTCATACCAGCATAACCACGGGCAATCGGGTCTGTAAGAATCTCTACTTTCATGGCAGCATATTGTGTCCTGCTTTGTGCCATCTCTCCCCCTTACTTAGCGTACTGATTCTTTCTCTTCAGCCCACGGTCCACATAATTAGCATGGGACATTACGGGTGATCCGCCATTAACAGTAACAACCGCCTCAAATGGTACAGTAGCAGTAGCGGTACCAGCATCGTCTACAAACGCTAAACGGACTCCCCTTTCAAACTTAATAGGACTCTGGAATCCAGGGACAACTTCTTTTGCTGTTAAGCCTCCTAAAATCATTCGGGGAGCACGGGCACCACGCCCAGTAGATATAGAATCATCCGTATCAGTAATAATACACTGTTGTAGCTGGGTAGTAGAAGTAAAATGAATAGAATCTAAAATACAGGGGCCGACAAAGGCCACTTCGTTTTGGTGAATATATTTAGTAGTAGGGAATCGCTCTTGTGGATAAATACGATTATCACTTGTCATCACCATCTGATCTATAAGAAAAGATCCAGACGCACTATTTAAAGTCTCTCCCTCCGAGCTAATACCTAACCATCCGTCAGTAATAACAGCTTGATCTAAAGCGGTGATCTGCGCTCCAACTGGGTTGCCATCCACATAAAAATCTAATGTACCATCGTTTCCACCACCCGCATCTAAATGGACGGTTAATTCTATCTGGTGCCATACTTTATTATTCCGGGTAAAAGTTATAGTATTGGTCGCCCCTGTTTCCCCGGCATAGAATTGATAGTCCCCACCTGCGGTCCTCTGAATCCCGAATTCTACTTCCGTGGTAGTGGTACCGGACTTTAGCTGGAATACAGGTAATACATCACTGGCAGTAAGAGTAAAATCTGCCTGTACGCAAATAGGAAACCAAAAATAGAATGTCTCGTTTGCGTCGATAACAGTAAATATATTACCTGCTGCCGTACCATGCAAATAAGAGGTTGCGCTCCCGCTAGGAGTACACTTCATCGCCCGATCCCCGGACCACGGAGCTGTCCCATTGCGAGCTAATTCCGAATAGTGAGGAAATGTAATGAGGCTAGATCCAGAATCAACCTGAGCGTTAAATAATCCTAGAGTTCCCCCATCAAAATTCTCTGAAAAAAATTCAGCGTCTAATGCCCTTGCCATTGGTTACTCCTTTTGCTCAGCCGCATATATACCAGTTGGCTGTGGCTGCGCTTTAGCTTCTTGTTCTCTCATTTCTTTATTTGCTTTTCTTCTGGCTCTCGCACGGGCCAGATTTTCCGCAAGTTTGGCCTTATTTTCAGCCGACATAGCTTTCCTTCCAGACTTAGTGCGCTCCACTGTTTCTGGCTCTGGTCGTTCTGCCTCCTGCTCTTGTCGCTCAACTTGTTTGAGAGCGGTGTTGCTTGTAGGGGAGTCGGGCATGGCCGCTTTCCAGTTTTCTTCCGGGACTGAATGGTAGCCAAAAATCCCAGGGATCTGTGCGTCAGCCATATAGGTTGAGTCACTTCCTGGTGTAGCCATCGACGGCCTAAGCATCTCAATATTTGCCAGATCTTTAGATTCATCGTCAGGCTCCAAGACCCGTTGTATATTCTTGTATTCCAGAATATTGTTTTTATTTTTCTTTTCCCATTCCATATGCCTATCTACGGCACCAACGGGGTTACGTCTTTGGACTTCATGCGGATTCATCCCCACTCTAATTTTTGTCTTAAGCTCTTCCCGCCGTTTATATAGGGCATCTCTTGTCTCACCGGAGACTTCCGGGGCAGCATGTTTAGCCATCTGCTGCTTAAGGTCTTTAACCCTACGGATCGTAATCGCCCTCTGTTCATCCGATCCGCTACGCATCCATGCAGGTTGGTTAAGCTGAGCCTCATATAATGCCAATTCTTCTACTCGTTCCGCCTTTTCTCTTGCGGAATAATACCGGACGCTAGGCTTAGTCATCACCCCGTCTTTATTATATTTATTAGTAACATCCTTAACCTCTTCTAATACAGATTCTTTCTCCGCTTCGATACTCATAAATCTACTACTCCTTTTTTAGTAAGATTAGCCGGATTTCCATAAATCCAGTCGCTATAAGTAATGTCATGCGTCACCACAGATCCGGCTCCAATCTTAGATCCCCGTCCTATTGTGACTCCTGGTAATATAACCACTCCTGCTCCTATGGATACTCCATCCTCAACAAAAGTAGATAACCATTTATCTTTAGGGCCAGGGGGATATTTATCATTTGTAAATACAACCCCAGGCCCGATAAATACATCGTTTCCAATCGTCACGCATGGAGGAATAAATGTATGCGCTGATATAATACAATTCTCTCCGATAACCACGCCAGTTCCTATCTCCACAAATGCTGCTACCTTAGTCCCCTTGCCAATGTAAGGTCGCCCCCATACATTCGTCAGGTGGGGACACCTGAACTCGACTCCGGGGAAATCCTCCGCTCCGTTGTGGTGCTCCATGTTTAATTACTCCTTCCAGTAATTCATGCGGGTAATCCGCCTTCAGCATTTCAACTCCAGGAATAACACAATGTCCACCAATCTGTTTATCCGTAAGATAAATAAGCGGCCTACGTAGCCTAGGCTCTACTCCTAGGTTATAATCTAGATCCCATTCCATAAGATCTTCAGGATTAATATCCAGTTCCTCACAAACTTCTCTCTGATAGTGAGCAAATGCTATAATAACCCCGTATTTAGCTAGACACATTAATTTCATCAATTCCGTCTGCTCTGGTTTTGCAACTACCCGGCAACGGATCTGGGCTAATCGGAATACTTGAGCTACTATCTCCGCTTTCTCTCCTCCGATCCATTTGCCGAATCCCTGAATGTCTCTCTCCATATGTTTATGGCTACCCAACACAGGGGAGTGGACCGCATTGTTTATTTTGTTGGTAGTCCCAACAGGGACAGTTGAATGAATGACAGTAACAGTAGGTGTGTATAGTTTCTGGTAAGTCTTGACTGCCGCTATAAACTTATCGGAGTAAGGGATACATATATGGAGAATATCAGCACTGAGAAGGGGCGGAGTACCATTGGCACTATCATACCCTTTTACGTTTTGGTAAGTACGCTGGAGGATATTAAGTAGTGGTTGGCCTATCTCGCCTAGTCCTATTACAATTTGGCGCACTGTTCCACCCCACCGTCTACTGCGTGTTGAGGTACTATTTTAGGTCGATCAGGGCTACCAGCCCCATAAATAGTCGTTGCGTTTACCGCCCAGTCAGCAAACCGATCACTAAAGGTATCGTCAATATGAAAAATATGAAGATGTCGTATCTCAATAGTGGTATCTACCCAGCATCTAGCGTGTGCCTCCATCTGCAATCTCCATACAAACTTACAGTCTTGATTGGCAACCCGCTTAAACATCGCCCCCGGTCCCTCTTCCTCAACACTCTCTGCAAACCACGGGTTAGATAGAGCTAACAGATGATCCCGGTGAAACATCAACACCCCGGACCCTATGAAGTTAATTTCCTGCATCTCTCCATCTTGACGTTTTATAACATCCACTAACTCCGGGTCTATGTGCATCCCACGATAAGGCTTCTGTTTAAAATCATTAGTCCCGTTTCGTTTAAATCTCCATGCCATAGGTTGAAACGGCTTCATGGGCTGCCAGCTTACATATCCCCTACACGGGACCATAGCAGCCACCACTTCATATCCTTCCTCAAATCGTTTAATCAGCCGGGGGAGTAAATCCTGGGGGTATAACTGATCGCCCCCCAGGATAAGAATTAAATCTGCTCCCCACTTAAGAGCTTTATTACAAGCATTATTATGTCGGGCTGCTGGACACCAACCTATCCCCCTTATAAATTTAACCTCATGGCCTTCTGGATGCTGAAGCCCCAGCATCGAGTCCACATAGTCGGTGAACATAAAAGGGGACGACCAGATTGTACAGACAGCTAATTTCACAATTATGCAGGTGTCAGTACGGGCACCCTTGCTCCGCTGGCAGCTACATTATCGCTAACCAGCACATTAATCATCTGGAATCCGCCAGGGTCAACCGAGTCATCAATATTAGCAATGGCCGCTCCAGCGGCAGCATTTACATTTGAAATCATTCCGTCACCTTGGGCATTATCACTGGAATCGAAGTCCACGATGGCAACGTCGAACCCGATAACGGTACAGTTATTCATCAGTCCACCAACGGGGGCATCGTCATCGCATCGTAGGACCGCCAGATCCAATCCTGCGCTATTCGCATAGTTGAAGT
>CEPX01197723.1_pt1 | contig 11063 bp, 10 predicted proteins | sample 361361 | NCBI WGS metagenome assembly CEPX01 (sample SAMEA2619974, study PRJEB7988) | marine metagenome | biome: marine biome (ENVO:00000447); feature: mesopelagic zone (ENVO:00000213) & marine oxygen minimum zone (ENVO:01000065); material: "saline water (ENVO:00002010), including plankton...
AGCACGGTGAACGCGCAGTGGTTGGCGGCGTGTCCGGTAATCGCAGACAAGCCCGACATTCGAACACCTAGCAATTCAAACTTGCGACCAGGTGAAAAGGAAAACCCGGCGGACGTACCGGCAACGGTTGCGCCGCCAAGCGGAATAGGAATGGCATGGAACTCAGCCATGGTGAAACCTCGAATGAATGAATGGGCGGCGCCCGGTTTATAGGTTGAATCCGAAATGGCAGTTGGCCGTTGCGGCCGCGTCTGGGGTATCCATGACCTCACGGATCGTCGCGACCATGTTCACGGAACCGGACACGATCTCCTTATCGACCTCAACGGTTGCGCCGCGCTTGACGTACCGCTGCCAGGCGTCCAGGTCTGCCAGGACTGCGCCAGTGGTGGCGCCGGCCGTGGTGTATAGGCCGCTGACCGGCAGGTCGTTGGAGACAAAGCGAGACAGGATCAGGGGAGTGCCCAGCAGCTGCCCAAGCTCACCGGTGTGAATCGTGGCCGCCGGCCCGTAGGCATCGACCGTCAGCACCTGGGTCAAGGTCAAGAAATCCTTGACCATAGCCTCGGGACTGGTCACACAGACCAGGTTGCCGACGCCACGCTCACCCAGCGATCCCTTCATGGTGGCGAAGTTCGCGGCCGACATGGTGCCAGACAGGTCTGTGGTCTGGCTGGCGTCAAACGCTGCCGCGCGCCATCCCAGGAAGTACCGACGATGGTCGGCGTCGCCGCCGAGACCACTCGCGCCCCAGCGAGAGCGCACGTTCCAGCTGGACAATGCCGTATCCTGGTGCGTAGCGTTGCTGTCAGCGTTGATCATTGCGTCCTCGAAACCATCGTCCAGCGCGTTGACGATCTCGCGGCGCAGGATCGTACCTGCGGCCACGGCGCTATCTTCCAGCGCGGCGTCATCCACAATGCATCTGACTGCGAGGCCTGACATGCTGATCGTGGTGTCTGCAGTGGTCGGCGTGCTGGCGGTGTAGCGGCGGGGATCGTCGGTTGAGATGTTTCCCTTGATGTAGGGTCGGGCGCCAACGGTCAGGCGTGGACGCAGCACGGTGTTTCCCGTGACGGGCACGACCTGGAGCAATGCCCGCAGCCGGCGGGGCACCTGGAACGCCTGGTAGACGCTCGGGATGAACTGGTCCGGTATCCACTCGGCGCCACTGCCACTGGTATCGTAGAAAGCCTTCTCGATGGCCACACGGAGCGACCGCGAGGGGCAGCGTAGAAGGTGCTTGTACAGTTCGTAGTCAAGGCCCGGTGTGTTGGCCGGGTCTGTGCCCCTGCTGCCGTCCCAGCCCTTTTGGCTCAGTCGCATAGCCATGCGCGCAAGGTTGCGCGTTGAAACCATCTTGATCAGGTCCTGGTGCCACTGGTCGGCCGGCGCCGGGTCGGACAGCAGCCCGTGATCGGTGGTCTTGACCACAGCGCCGCCCATGATGTCTGGCAGGCGGACTGTCTTCTCATGCGGGCCCCAGTGAACGGGGCCCAGACCGTCGCGGCCACTGTCTGAAGACCACGACTTGTCAACATATTCATCCAGCCGCAAGTTCCCGCCGTATGGCGTCGGCTCTGTGAACTGACGCTCTGTAAGCACGCGGTGTGCATCTGTGAGGTCCTTGACCTTTTTTTCCAGCTGGTTGTTCTTGGCTTCCAGCACATCGCCCCGCTCAACTAGCGTGGTCTGGTGACGCTGAATGTCTGCGATGGTCTTGCGTGCCTGGTCCGGTGTCATGGTCATGGGTGGATCCTCTGTTCGGGTCTCAGCTTGCCAACCAATCGGCGGCATCGTGGAAGGTGGGTTGGGGCTCTGGCCTCGTTAGCTCAAACGCCCTGAACAACTGCCTGACGGCGCGCTGTGTTGCTGTGTCGTGGCGCAGTGCGTGGCGCAGTGCGCGCAGCACGCCAGCGTCTGCGGCCTCTGGTGTCGGTGCGACGCCGTAGCCCATGCCCAGCGCCTTGACGGCAAGCGCCTCTTGCTGCACAGGCACCGGGGCGGCGGACAACTCCAATAGCTCGGCGGACTTGATCACAAATCCGTTATCCGACTTGCGCGGATCGTCGTCGTCCAGCGCGCTGCGCTCAACGAAGTCAATAGGCCTGAAGCCCACGCTGACGCCGCGCATGAATCCCTCTCGGTATTGCCTGGCAAGGGTCGCCCCAAGCTCAAGGTTTGTATCCCACACGATGTCCATGGCCAGCGCCTGATCTGCGTCCTTGCCGGCCGCCTTGGTCCCGCTTCCAAGCGACACCAGGCCCACGTTCTCACCTCGCCCCACAGGCGGGCTCGCATAGTTGTGGAATGGCATGATCACACTGTTGGCCTTGAAGTTGTCAAGCTGCCAACCGGACTGGATCACGATGTCACCGTACCGGTCTGGGGCGGCTGTGGAGGCAATGACAGAGGTTCGGGCGCCGCCCTTGTCCTCGTCGTCGTCCTCGTCGCCCTCGCCCTCGTCGTCGTCCTCGTCGTCGTCCTCGTCGTCGTCCTCGGCCGGCTTGGGCTTCTGCTCGTCTGGTCCTTTGACCAGCTGCCACGGTACAGCCGTGCGCACGTAGAGCATCAGGGCGCCGTCAGCGGCAGCCCGGAAGAGTAGATCTCGGTCCAGGGTACGTGATTTCATGCTGTCCTCCGGATGTATCACAAGTGCCAACGGTACGTCCAGCACTACTGTCAGAACAGGGGATCCCCGCCGGTCACCTTGGACGAGGTCGTACACCTGCAGTTTATGTCTTCCGACGCCTCACCAGACCCGCCAGGAAATGGCGACGGGACACCGTTTAGGTCAAAGTCAGCGTCAAGCGCCCGCACCTGACCGTGCAATCCCGGGTAGCTCGGGTGACGCTCTCCATCCTCAGCCGTACGCCAGATCTTCTCAACCGTCAGGCCCAGCGCCGCCACCTCTTGGTAAGCGTTGATGGTGCCCAGGTTGACGGCGCGCGTGGCCTCAGTTCGGGCGATCATCCTAGCTCGTGCGGCTGTGAACAGCCGGCTGTCGGCTATGCCGGTCTCAATCAGTGCAAGCTGCTCTTGCATGGTCCCAATCCCAGCGCCTGACGCTAAACCCTCTTCCACAATGGTGCGCACCGTGATCGCCTGGGTCTCGGTGATGCTGTCGGTGAACGACTTGATCAGGTTCACCACCTCTGGGGTGTGCGGGTCAAACGTCAGATCCGTGATCGGCAACTCGCTGGCCGCCGCTGTGGCAGCCACCAACCACGACCGCTTCCAAGCTGGGCTAAGCGCCTTGATCGCCTCGTCTGACTCGTCGGCCATGTCAATGATCGCCTCTATGCTGATCCCTCTGGCCTGCCAGTCCACGCCATCGCCCACTAGTGCCAGCTGAATGCTCCCAGACTCAGCCACCGCACGCTTGAGGCGTTCAATGTACCGGGCCCGCGCGGCGCGCAGGTACGCCACAGTGGCCCGCTTGAGGCGGCGCTCTGCTGGCTTATGGACCTTGACCAGCCAACGTTGCCAGCTGGTGCGACGTTGTGGGGCTTGGCGCAGCGCAGCGACCAGCCCGCGATCTGCGCGGTCGTCATTGTCCAGCGGCGTGCCGTCGTCGTCTGTTGGGGTGTCAGCGCCCTGCACCTCGTCGGGCGCCTCGGCCTCTGGCGGCGCGTTGTCGGCGTCCTCGGCCGCTGGCGCTGGTGGTGCCAGGTCGTGCACCTCGTCGGGCACTGGCGCGCCCGCCAGCCCCTCGTATGTGTACGCCTCGGCCGGCGTTGCGCCTGCCAAGATGTGCTTGTGTGCGCGATCAACCTGCGCTGTCCGCTCGCCCTGGAGCGGCAGCACGGCCGAAAAGTCGTGGCGCAGGTGCAGGCGCTTACCGCCCACCTCGCCATACAGGCGCGCCAGACCAACAGTCCAACGGGCATCGAACAGCCGGGCGTCATGGGCGATCCCTCGCCAGTATACGGCATCCTGTTGGCGGGCCGTCGCATAGTTTGCCGTGGGCCTGCCCAGTACGATGGGCGGCGTCTGCATTGACGCCATGATCGCAGAGATGATCCGGTCGTCCAGCTGGGTGTATTCCATCTCACGGGGTGTGAGGTTCAGAAAGTCGGCCTTGGCGCTGCCGCCCATGATCAAAGGCCCGCCGCCCTTGCTCATCTTGGCCCATGCTTCCTTGATCGAGTCCCTGTCCTTGGATGTCCATGTGTCGCCGTCGTCAGCCGGTGACAGCACCACATCCGGGCGGCCCTGCCCAGCTAGCTTCATCTGGTGCTCACGCGCCTTCAGCTTGGTGGTCAGTTCGTCGGACAGCGCCTCGATGTTTCCCTGCCCATACAGCCCCTGTGCGCCAGGTCGCCAGCTTGGCCCGCGCGTGTGCAGGACCAGATCCGGATCGACCAGCTGGGCGGCCTCGCCCACGCCAAGCTCGTAGCACTTGATCCGGCGGCCATGCCGTTGGGGCACGATCCGCACCTCGTCTGGATGGTACCTCAGCAGCGACAAGGGCGGCGCGTCTGTCGCTGCGCCGACCTTCAATAGGTAGCTATTTCCCGGCAGCATCAGATCCACTGCGCACTGGCGGCGTAACTCCTCGCCGGTGTCCTCAGTGTTGGGCCGGTCCAGTAGATCCAGCAGTGGGTGATCTGGGATCTCGGTTGCGTCAGGATCCCGATCTGGGTTGCCGGCGTACAGCTTGATCGGAAGCGATGCCATGTCCGCCGCGCGCCTGGTGGCCGCCGCGTACACGTACGCAAAACGTGCCATCGCTGCCATGGAATGCAGCTGATCGAACCCATGATTCCTTGGGTGATCCGGGGCGCTGTCCGCGCCGTGATCCGGGGTGTCCACGCGCGCCATGAAGGCACGTTGTATCCAGTCCCAGCTTCTCGGGTCGTACCAAGTCATCGATCCCACCGTACCTCGACACACATCACAGGTCCAGCGATGACACCGGTTGCCGGCCCCACAATGGCCCCAGGCTTCACTCTGGCCACTGCATGGCGCACAGACCCATGCCGGACAGTTGAAGGGAAGCCAGACGGCCGCCAGGGCCCCGCAATGGCCCCAGCCGATCACACCATGGACCACTGTTTTGGCGCTTTCAGGCAGTGCTTAGAACATCCGCGATAACGCAGGATGAACCTGCCGATTCACTTCAGACGGTTTCAGGTGCCAGCATACGGATGGAGAACCAGAGGGAAGCACAGGGCAAGCCAGGGGCCTCTATTGCGATCTGGTGATTGTTCACGCGGTAGCGCCGAACCCCTCACGTCTGGACAGCCGGCGACACACATATCTGATCACATCCATAGCGTGATCGTTGCGTTTTAGGGGTGTGTCTGGGGCGTCGGATTTGCTCTTTACTGGGTTCCAGATGTACCCCTCGATCTCTGAGATTGTTTGGGTGCAGCAGTCGTGGAAAACCAGGTGCGGCCGACCCTCGACATCCAGCGCCAGCCGCTCGGCCACGTCGTTGATCCCAGGTCGGATCGCGTTGTCGGCGATCACGGTCTTCAGCTGGTGGTGCCGCGCCAATGTCTTGCGATCACCCTTGGCCGCCGGGTCTGCCACTCTCCACTCTGGCTCTGGTTCTGTCCGTCCCGGGTGGTCGGTGCAGTCGCGACAATGCCACCGGGCCGCGCCCCGATCCCGGCCAAACGCATACACCACATCCTCACCTTCATGCCGCCAGCGTTCCGGGTGCTGGGTCACCTCGCCGCCGTCTGTGCGGGTCGGATCGCCCTGGCAGGTTGGGCAGGTCTCAATAGACAACACATGCTCTGCGTGCTGTTTTGTGGTCCAGCCCGCCTGGTGGTGCTCGCGGTAGCAGTGCAGAACGTCATCGTCTGGGTCAAGCGCAACCCACAGCACACAGGCAGGATTGCGGGTTCCAAAGTCCCAGCCCTGGTACCGCTGCCAGGACAGCGGGATCGGGAAGGACGGCACCACGTGCACGGCTCGGCTGAACTCATACACGCGGCCTTCAAGTGCCACAAAGGATCCGCGCTCACGGGCGGCCCTCTCATGGCTGCCATACTTTGCGAACAGCTTGTCCAGAAACCACTGTGGGACGTGCGGGTTGTCGCGGCTGTTCAGCGCGTACGCCGTACAGTCGCCCTCGTACTCGTCGTGGGTCGCCTCATGAAACCGGCGGAAAACCCAGGTGCGGCCCTTGAGCGGTGTCATGGTAAACACCGCCGCTCCCGCATAGTCAGCGAGGCGCATACGGGCTTCATTGAACACCGGCTCATCATGCTCCTCATCCATCCACAGCAGGTGCCACGCAGCGCCCTGGAATGCCCGTGCTGTCTGGTCGTTGCTCTTGAAGATGATCACGCCGCCACCAGGCAGCCGGGCCGTCGCCTCGCCGCTGCCGTACTGGTTCGACCAGTCCGTGCCGGCGGGCAGGTACTGGGTCACCTTGGGCCGCTGGATGCGCTTGGACTCATTGCCGGTCAGCGCGCTACAGCAGACAACGCCGGGGCCGGGTTGGATGCGTCCAATGTCCAGCCCGTTGATCTTGGCCCATGCTTGGACCGCTGGGTGGTCGCGACCAAGAGCAAAGGCCACAGCGATCATCGCCCCGGTCTCTGTCTTGCCGCTGCGATTCCCACCAGTCAAGAGGCCGACCATGAGACCCTGACCAAGTAGCGCCTGGGCCGCGTCGCGCTGACTGGTGCGGCTGGACGACCACAGCCGGGCACGCGCCAGCGGGTACGCCGCCAGGAAGCGCCGCAGGCGGTCGAGACGGGCCGCTACGTGTGCAAGTTCGCGCACAGCTGCGCCGTGTGGCCAGTGTCGGCCCGCCTGACCTCAAACCGAGACCGGACCACATCCCACAACGGCATCCCGTCATGGTGATCCGTGTGATCATCCAGGTGCGTGACCGCCACCAGGCGCGTCTCAGGGTAGGCCCATGACAGTGCTAAGATTGTCTCACCGCTGCCCGTTGGCACCTCCACAACTGGCGGCAGCGGCCCAAGGTGATCACGCAGTGCGCGGCCCAGCGCGACGACCAGAGGTAGAGGCAAGTGCCCGCTGGTCGCGTCGAAATGGTCGGGCCATGTCTGGCGGATCTCGCCAGGTGTCCACCACCGGGTAGCAGTCATCCCGCCACCGGGCCCGACGATCACAGGTGCCAGCCCCTCGGCCACCAGTGCCGCGCCTGCGTTGCCGCTGGTAAAGCAAACGAGGCGAGCGGCGGCCGGATCTCCGGCTGGGCACAAGTGACGCCGGATCAGCGTGGCGCGGATCGGCTTGGCCATGACCCTCAACAGTGGCACGTCAGCCGGCATCGTCATCCGGTCCCGTAGTGTCCACGTACAGCGCAGGCAGATCGCCCAAGGACTCGTTTACCTTCCTCGGGTCGCCCTTCCAAAACACAAGCACCGACTGGTGCACGCGCTCTAGCTTGCGGCCGGCACGGAAATGCCTTCCGGCGCGCAGGGGTGCGGTACCTGCTGGCGTTGCCAGGATCGCATCGTTGTACAGGTGCAGACCCAGGCGACGGAATGCGATCACATTGTCGGCAACAAACCCGCGCAGGGCGCCCACCTTGTCTCGTACGTCGCCAACCTTGACGACGACGAAGGACCCAGGGCGCAGGCGGTCCACTACCTGCGAGAAGATCCGCTCATACCACTGCATGAACTCCTCATAGGTGCCCAGCGTGCTGCCGTCGTCTGACTGGTCGCTGTACACTTCCAGGTCGTAGTAGGGAGGCGAAGTGACACAGCCGTCGTACATCGCGCCTTCGGGCAGGCTCTGCTCCAGCAGCGCGCTGTCGCCCAGCAGCCACGTCGGTGTCCGCAGCTGTGCGCTGGACACGTCCTCCCCTTCGTCGGCGGGCACGCGGGCAGCGATCCCTGCCCACTGGCTGCGGTTCACCTCCACCTGCTCGGGGCGCACCTCCACTCCGGTGTAGGAGTAGCCCAGCATCCCCGCCACCACGCCCTTCACAGCCTCGCCTGCGAAGGGGTCCAGCACATGGCCACCAGCAGGCATGAACCAGCGGAACGACAGCTCCGCCAGCACGGGGTCGAAGGCGGAGCCGCCTGCCTCCCCATACTGCCCGCCACGCCCCTGCATGTAGTCCGCTCCGCTGGAGTTACAGCTGGCCACCAGCTGCTCCCGCCCAGCTGTGGCGGACAGCCCGATCGACCACCACGCGCGCTTCCGCGCCTGCCAGTACCCCTGGCGGCTGTCCAGCAGGTTGAACGGCGGGGCGCCGAACTGGTCCACCAGGCGCACCACATCCCGGGGCTTGTCAGGGCCGCCGCTGCCGTCTGGGTCAAACAGGGCTACAGCCTCGTCCTCGTCCCACAGATCGTCATAGGCTCCATCCCAGTCTTCCAGCGCCTCGGCCAGCACGGCAGCGTCCCAGCCGCCAAGCTCAGACGTACGGTTGAGACGTACGGCCAGCTTCCTGCGCTCCCGGTCGTCCACGTCCAGCATCACCACGTCTGCGTGTGTCATGCCCAGCGACACCATGGACAGCGCCGTGGCGTTGCCGGCGATTATGATCCCGGTGCTGCACTGGACCACCAGCGGCGACACCTGCCCATGCTCAGACAGTGAGGCAGCGATGGCCCTGTAGTTGCGCTCTGTGTGTGTCTTGGGGTTGTCCGGATCCTGCGTCAACTTGTCCAGCGGCACATTCCCAACATGCAGGCCCCCACTAGTGATCGCGTCCTTGAGGCCATCGGCAACGGCTGCAGAAAACGTCTTCCGATGTGTGGCCACCATGTTGGCAGCGCCCGGATCTTCGGCGGTCATAGGTACGCTCCAGCCCAGCTTAGAAGAAGGGTGTATGTGAATCTGGTCCAGGTCGGGTGAACCTCCAGGGCCTTGTCAACCAAGGACATCATGTCGTTGAACCCGGCCTCTGTGGCGTGGACCTGGCATCCGGCGGACCACTTGCCCACGACGTTAGACGCCGCTCCGGCCTTGTGAATGTTGATCCCATAGACGCCTTCCACAATCGTGGACGGGTCGCAGTTCAGCACCCGGTCAAGGTTGGCATCCCTATAGATCGCCACCGGGCCACGCTGCACCAATGCGCGGTACTGGCCCCGATGTTGACCTACCTGGTAGGCGGATCTGTACTGCCGGTCCTCGACCATGGCCGCACACCCAGAGACCCGCATAGGGTTTTCCATCCAATACACGCCTGGGTCTGTCGTGCCGGGCCACCAGTGGACTCGGAACGGCCCGTCTGGCGTCTCACGGTACGCACACCCCAGCAGGTCGTCAAAGCTACCAGCGACGCCATTCCACAGGGCGCGAGACCTGATCCCGAACAGGTTGAGATTGTACGCGCCGGTGGTGAACACCGCGCCCCCTATGGACTCGATGCGCTGGAGCACCGGCGGCAAGCTGTATGTGTTCGGCATGGTTGTCTCACCTCATCTTGATGTGTGTGCCTGTCTGGGTGTCTCATGTCACGCCGCGCCCCACAGCCGCAGCTGTCCATGCACGGGCGGGACCGGTGGCGGCATGTCCTCGGGCAATAACTGCAGGGCAATGAGCCCACCTTGAGTCTCGCCCACTCGCGACCAACCAGCCCGCAGATAGCAGCGTCCTGGGTCCCGCTTGCGCTTGACCTTGGACGCATTCACGAATGTAATCATGCCCAGTTCTGGCGGATCGCCATACTTCCACAGGGTCGCAGCCACCGCCTGACGGATCAGCGTTGAAGACAACATAGACCGGTCTTCATTCCGGAAACATGAGCACACCCACGCGCCCGCCCATGCGTGCTTAGTGTATTCGGCGAACGGCCATGAGGTGACCCACAGTGCAGTCGCTGGAGATCCCGCCACCAACACCAGGCAGCGGCCCGGTGGGACAAACTGTGGCGCGCCAACCTTCTGCCGATTGTAGTGTCGATCCGCTATGACTCTGGCTACCGGATCAGCCCTCCACGATTGACGCCACAACATGCTCATGAACCCTCCACCGGCGCCGCCAGCGCCGGAACCTCGGTGAATGCAGCGTCCACGATCTGCCGGCCGTCTGGTCCCAGCATGGACGCGACGAACGGCAACACGTCGGCAAGGTCCTGGGCCATGGCCGCCGGGTCTTCCTGTGCAAGCGTGACCACCACCTCTGCAGGCGTGGACAGGCCCAGGAGGTCCTTCTCCAGCTGTAGCAAGGTGACCGCGCACCGTACCAGCCCGCCGTCACCTCTGGACAGCCCACGGGCTGCCGCAGCTGTGCGCAGTGCCCGCACCTCGGCCAGCAGGCGCGCCGCCCGCTCCTCACGGTCTGACCTGGACAGGTGCGCCCGCCAGTCAGCCACGACAGCATCCCGATCCCTCCACACCTGCCGGGGCGTGACACCCCACTCATCGGCAAGCTCACGCGCCTTACGCCGGGTCAGCGTGCCAGTACGCAACACGGCTTCCACGGCCTCATGCCGCCTCGCAACCTGTGCCCGTGTGTGCTTCCTACCGCCTGCCATGGGTTGCACCCCTCTCATCCCTCGCGTGTGTCATAAGTACGTCAGCCAGATGTTCCCGTCAATGACAGGATGCGCGGCACACCGGCGCGGGGTAGCGTGGATGGGTCGGGGTACCTGTCCCCTGACCGCCCGCCGGATCTGGTGTCCCCTGTCCCAGATCCTGGCGGGCACCTGTTTATGCCAGCGCAATACATGGCAACACCTTGGCCCATGTCAGGGCCGCCTTGTATGGTGCTGGGCGCGTCAGACGGCAACCACAGGCCGGCACGGGCTACGCCTGGGCTGCCCCGTCTGAGAGCACAGCAGCCAGCGCCAGCGCGGCAGCGTGCAACGCTGTGCGCAGCTGGGCGAGGTCTGCCAGGTCGTTGCCGGATCGCGGCATGTTGATCAGCCGTGACCCGTCACTGTCGTAGATGCACCAGTGGGATCCCCCACAGTCCAGCTGCACATCGTACACCAGGCACAGCGCAGCTATAGCCGTCGCCGTCCTGGTGTCTGCCGTGTCAGCTGTGACCATGTCTCACCCTACCAGCGCCCGTCAGCGTCAGCGTCAGCGTCAGCGTCTGGCGTCCTCATTGGGATCACAGGGTTGTCTATCCATGCTGACAGGTTGAGGGATGCCAGGTACGGATCT
>CEPX01195841.1_pt1 | contig 11058 bp, 16 predicted proteins | sample 361361 | NCBI WGS metagenome assembly CEPX01 (sample SAMEA2619974, study PRJEB7988) | marine metagenome | biome: marine biome (ENVO:00000447); feature: mesopelagic zone (ENVO:00000213) & marine oxygen minimum zone (ENVO:01000065); material: "saline water (ENVO:00002010), including plankton...
CTCTGCCCCGCCACCTTTATTTTATGTAAATATAACAGATTATAAGTTGTCATAAACAGATTTAAACCTGCTGCTAAAAGTTTATATTTTTCAGCTACTTATATGGAATATGTGGTATAAGGCTCATGACAGAAACTTAGTTGCCATGTACCCTTGTATCCCACATAAAGGAGGTCCAAATGGTTTTTGAACTACTGAATGTTCAAGCTACCCCGCACATCAAAACAATTTGTTATCCAACTATAAATACAGCTAGGTGGTCAAAAAACGAATTTGTTGACCCTGAAGATAATGAAATTTGGGATGAGCAAGATCTATCACCGATTGAAAAAGGCCATGTATATCTCTGGAAAGAGGACTCTGAGGGATGGATTCATATCTTCATGCCTTACAGAATCATGGATCTAGAAACAGCGCGATTCGTAAAAAATTTCAAAAGCTATCGAAGTACTGCACCATTTTCTACTGGTAAAAATACCGCATTAGACAGATTCACCAAAAGCCATAAAAGCTGTCTCCAGAATTTTAAGTTCACTAAAGAATACTTCCCAGTTTTTAAGGAACGGGTTGAGAATTTTGATGGGCTACTGGAGAAAGATGAGGTTGACTTGGATAGCTTTGTTGCTCGGATACAGGCTGTAAGAGAGACTTCAAAGCAGTTATCCGTTGAAATGTCTGAGCAGAGAGAAGCTTTTTGCACCACTAATTCTCTGTTTGTTATGGATAGCAAGGATAAAAAAGATTTAGCACTTGCACAATTTTCCATATCGAGAAATAGGGTTCTGGAACTTGCCAGTGAAAAAATTGCTCTAGCGAAAACGCTAGATAGATTGAGTAAAGAAGTTGGTAGAGAAACTGCCTACATCGAAGCAGACGAGTGGTTTAAAACACTCAGTGAGGAAATTGAAATACTGAGAGGGGTAAACTTCGAGAGGTTGGAAAGAGAAGTCATTCACAAATATCGAGTTGATACGGGAGAGGTTTTAGCATCGACTAAACCCCCAACAGTGATGTCTCTAGATGCTGAATTGAAAGCCCTAAAACAGTATTACCCAAGTCTCAATAATCTTAAAGTAAGTGGGAGCGATATTTACTTAGAGCTTCCTGGGCTGAAGATAATGTTTTTGTCAGACGGTTCAATTAAAGTGGTTGGCGATCCTGCTTCTTTAAAGCCATACCTTGAAGGAGCTACCCAAGTTAAGGCAAAGGGAAGAAGAAGACGTGCTATTTCAGCAAAAGAGGAAAACCACGGGTAGGGAACAGATTGATATCTGTTTTCATGCACAAACCTCTAAATTCCATAACCCACGAAAAAGATTACATTTTAATGACAGATTATACATTGTCATAAACAGATAACAATCTGTTATTTGTGGGGCTATATACATATTACAGATAATTATGTCGTGTGTTGCATCAGGCATACAAGAGGATTAATAATACATGCTCGGCTATTGCGGTATGCCCGTATCAGTAACGATATATTTATCTAATATTTTTAACGTCAAAAAGAAGAAATCTTTTCATTAGAAGGAGATATTATGCAGCGTCAAATGAAGCTGAAGAAATTTGACTTTGACGACATCGAAAGAAATGTAGACGGTTTTCAAAACTGTCGTAAAGCAGATAATTTCGATGTAAAGGATTTGCGTGAGTCCATCAAAAAGGATGGCCTCTACAATGATCCTATCGTTAGGGTGTATAAGGACAAGAAGGGCAAAGAGCGTGTTGTTTTACTCGCTGGCCACCGAAGATACCAAGCCATCTCTGATGAGCGAGAAGAGTTGAAAAAGAACAAAGAAGATACTTCTAAGTTCTATGACAAAATCTCATGTTCGGTATTTACCGGGGGGCTTGATGAAGCCTTTGCTCTTAATCTTGCTGAAAACTTCCACCGCGATTCGTTAAATTCAGCGGATTCAATGGAAGCAGTTAGTGAGCTTTGTGACCGTGTTGGTAACCAAGAGCAGGTAGCTGCCATGTTATCTATCTCGCAGTCACAGGTATCAATTTACACAACTACTTACCAAGGCTTGTGTCAGGAAGCTTTTATGGCTCTTCGTCATGAAAGTATCCGACTTAATCAGGCCAAGAAATTGTCTAGGATTCTCAAGAAAGACGGTTCGCCAGACACTAAACGGCAGACCGAAATCCTTGAGAAAATTCTTACCAAACCCAATGACAGTGTTATCGATGATCCAGATCGTAAGCGAACTAAAACTTACAGAAACAAAAAGGAAGTTGAAGAACTCAGACTCACGCTGTCTCAGATGGATGATGATGAGATCGACTCAGACCATAGAAAGTCTGTTATTCAAACACTTCGTTGGTATTTCTGTGAGCTTGCTACGGATGAGATGCTGTTCCGCGTTGAGGAATCAGACGGTATAGAGGTTGTTGAGGATGATGAACCTATCTACATCCCAAAAACCACAAAGAAGCGTAAGAAAACCAAAACCAAAGCTAAAGCTAAAACTAAAGTTAAAGCTGGCGCAGGCAAGTAATAATTAAATGAGAAGCATCGAAGAACTCGATCTTCTGATAAGGGCTGCCTATCCAGCCATCTTCGTAGTTTCATACGAGGAAGGTCGGGTAGAGCAAGCCTTGTCAGAAATACTCGATAAAAGAAATGAAGTTGAGGGTAAGAACTCAAAACTACATGTTTGGTCTATTACAGAAGGGTGTCGATGCGGAGAACTTGTCTTGGGAGATTTAGACGGGCCGATGGATATTCTGGATTACATCCAAGAATACCACGAGTCCGGTGTATTTCTTCTAAGAGACTTCGCAAATTTTCTTAACACAGGCCCAGAGTATCTTGTTCAAAGGAAACTCAGGGACACCCTAGCTAGACTTAATCCAGGTGTTAACATTGTAATTGTTGACTCTGAGCTAGAAATTCCACCTAGACTAGAAAAGCTTATTGCTGTGGTTGATTTCGATCTTCCCAGCATCCAAGAATTAAATGAAACAGCAGAAAGTCTAATGTCAGATTGTGCAAGCACATCCTCACTCAAAGAAGATGACAAAAAGCATATGGTTGAAATGGGGTCGAACGCGGCACTCGGTCTGACTCTTGCTGAAGCTGAGAATGTGTTTGCTAAGTCCTTGGCTCATGGAAGCACCCTGGATACACAAATAATCATCGAGGAAAAGAAGCACATCATTCGTAAGAGTGGCGTACTTCAATTCTATGATGTGGATAGAGACATGACCTCTGTTGGTGGTCTTGGGAATCTTAAGACATGGCTGCGCCGACGAGGAAACTCGTTTAGCGATGAGGCCAGAGATTATGGATTACCAAACCCACGCGGAGTTCTCATTGTGGGAATTCCAGGCACCGGTAAAAGTCTTGTATCTAAGTGTATTGGTCATGACTGGGGTATGCCTGTTCTTAGGATGGACGTAGGCTCTTTGTTTGGCTCATTGGTTGGTCAGTCTGAAGCAAATATGCGTAAGGCTTTGAAAACCGCTGAGGCTCTTGCCCCATGCGTCTTGTGGATTGATGAGCTTGAGAAAAGTCTTGGTAGCCCAACAGGTGTTTCAGACAGTGGAACAACTGCTAGGGTCTTTGGCTCTTTTTTAAGTTGGATGCAGGAGAAAACTTCTCCCGTATTCGTCGTTGCAACAGCAAACGATGTGTCAGCACTCCCACCAGAGATGCTACGAAAAGGACGATTCGATGAATTGTTTTTCGTAGACCTCCCAGGGGAAGAAGACCGTAAATCTATTATTGAGATCCACCTAGCTAGGTATGGAAGAAATCTTAAAGTTAAGGGTAATAACATGACCCAACTTATTGATAAGACCGATGGGTTTTCTGGTGCTGAGCTAGAGCAGGTAATCATTGATGGTATGTACAGAGCTTTCCCGGAAGGGAGAGAACCAAGCATAGATGATTACACTATGGCTGCTATAAACACAGTACCATTATCCGTCACCATGAAAGACAAGATTGGAATTCTTCGTGACTGGGCGTCTGGTAGAGCAATTCTAGCCAACGACACTACTCCGTATGCTGAAGGAACTAAGACCGCCAAAAAGACCGGACAGCGTCGTAGGAGAAACATGAATTGAAAAAGTATCGTACTGGGGTATGCCAGTTAGATGAGGCATTATGGGGAGGTCTTCCTTGCGGTGTTTCTGAAATTGTTGGGGGTGACGCCTGCGGCAAGACAACGATATGCCTTAGTGTGATGCGAGAAGCTTCAATTGATGGTTTACCAACCGTACTTATCTACACAGAAGGCTTACCCGATAAAATTTACTTTGGTAAAGCGGGACCAAGCGATTGTGTAGTCGTAACTCCTAGGTTCGGGGAGGCTGCTATTGAGGCAGCTTTCTCGGCCCTTGGGAGTGGCGCTAAGGTCGTAGTAATAGACAGCCTAACAAGCCTAGATACCTTTACAGATAAAAATTACCAAGTAGGTTCGAGAGAACCCTACGGCCAGAAGAAAATGGTTTTTCATGGCCTATCAATCCTCAGAGAAGAAGCACTAAAGCAAGAAGCTTTAGTCTTGGTTACCAGCCAACTACGTGTCCCTATCGGCGCATTGGTTCCAACACCTGCATCTTCTTTCGAGGGTATTATTAATAATATTTGTACCACACGAATTATGTCACGGAGAGCTAAGATACGAACAGAGTACGGAGAGCTTGCATACGCAAAGATAGAGTTCTCCATATTCAGGTCGTTATCTACACCTCCTGGCAGTAAAACGTATGGCTTTATTTTCAACCAAAAAGGTTTTGACAGAAACTTCGAGCTACTCAGGGCACTGATAGCCAGTGACATAGTTCGCCAATCAGGGACCTACTTCACAGACCCGGATGGTCTCAATTTGGGACCTGGGTATTACGAAGCAGCGAACCAGATTGGTCAACAATTTAACAAGTATTGGAGGCTTTATGGAAGTCAAAGTAACAGTGAATCCTGATGGAACAACCGAAATAGAAGTTGATGGGATTAAAGGAGAAGGGTGTACCAAGTACACTGATGCAGTCGTAAAAGCTCTTGGGGGTAAGGTTACCTCAGATCAGAAGAAGCCTGAGTTTCATGAAGCAGCCGAAGACAATGTGAAGGCTTAGGTGATGAATCATGACCACGAATTAAGCCTATTTAAGACAGATGATACTGTCTGGATTACGGTAGACGACAAAATCACAGTCCGTGTAATGCAAACGGACGAAGGGGCGCTGTGCGACATGTACAACGCCGCTACAGTAAACGAAGACATGCAAGATGCTCATCTAGCGGCTTGCTATGCCTTCTTTAATGAATATGCCAAAATGAAACAAGTCCGAAAATTCAAATGTGATTGGTGCGGTGAAACAACTACTGAGCATGAAGTCTCGTGGGATGAACTTGGGCCAATTTGTATTTGCGGTAGAACAGAAGACATAGAGGAGATTGAAGAAGATGAGTAAGTATTACCTCCGTCTGACTTTTGATGGATACGAAGAATACCTCATTGACGCAAAGAGCAAAGAAGAAGCAGAAGAACTAGTAAGAAATGTAGAAGCGACCCCAACCAATTTTGTTTGCGGGAATTGGTCAGTAGAAGAAATTTATGACACCCAAAATAAAGAGGTAAAAAATGAGTGAACGTGATCATTGGTCTGGTCAGCGTAGCCATTGGTCAGAGTACCCATGGATAATAGACATCTGACAAGATGGAACCCTGACCGTGCGTCAGGCTAAAACTAAAAACAAAGAACAAACCAAAGCCCTACCATGTGCTGGCGTGGATTCTAAAGATGAAGGAGAGAGGATTATTGTCCTGGTTGGCTCTGCTGGCTACGGAGAACTGAAAGGCCGCTACATCCTGGCTGGATTCTACAATGATAAGTTCGCCAAGGACTCCCAAGGCATGGTTGAACGCATCTATGTAGCAGGGGATTACCTAAATCTCGTTCGGGATTGGGTTCAAGCAAAAAAGCCAGTAGAAGAGTTTCCTAAACAACCTTTTGAGAGGATGTACTATGAGGATAGCGGGGATAACCAAGGGTAGTTATGTGAACGGCCCAGGTCGTCGCAATATACTACATGTCCAAGGGTGCACCATAGGGTGTCCTGGTTGCTTTAATAAAGAAACATGGCCCAAGGACGGGGGAACTGAGATAGACCCCTCAGAAGCGGCCATAGAGCTTCTAAAAGGCAACCCGGATGGTATTTCTATCTCTGGTGGTGAGCCTATGGAGCAGTGGGAATCCGTTCGTAAAGTCCTACAAATATGCTTGATGATACGGCCAAGTCTAAGCACGCTAATATTCACAGGGTGGACGAGAGAACAGTTAGAAAGATCAGGGAGACTCCGTGAAATGTCGGAGCCCTATGATACCAATGAGAAAGACGCATTGGTTGACTTAGTTATCACAGGACCATACATCGAAAAATTAGCATGCAAGTATTCATTCATCTCATCAACCAATCAAGAAATTATAAGACCAATAAGTATAGATACAAATACTGCTAAAGAGCAGGAAGAATTAGATGATCTACCAATAGTGGAAGTACACTGCGAAGATGGACAGGTGAAAATATTAGGCTTTCCTGATACCCCTATCCTGGAAGCGTTAAAGGAGAATTTATGAACGAAGAAATGGTAGGTAAGCAATGTCTGCGCTAATTACTTGTGAAACCTGTATGAAGAATCAGGCAGAGGTAGTTGCTGCGCTGGAAAAGTTAGGCGTGTCACGGGAACAAATATTAGTTGCCAGCCCAGGAGAACTCTTGGAGCTTAGTGGATACGGTCAACAAAGTGCTAAAGTGGAAATACTCATTAAGAAATCCTTTCATGGCGGCTACGGCGACGTAGGCTTCTCCAAGGATAGTAATGGGAACTACAAAGTATATGTAGACGACCTAGATGACGCTGGTAGCCTTAGTAGAAAAGTGGGGACCAAGTTCTCTTCTGGGGTAAACCAATGGTATGCTGCTGTTGTTGCCCAGAAAGCTTTGAAGAAACAAGGCTTGATAACTAAAGTAGAAAAAGACGGTAATAAAATCGTGGTTGTTGCAAAAGGGTAGCTTTGCGATAATCGGTGTGGGCGCAGTCATGGGTGCCCACACTTTTTTATCTAGGAGTTAAATATGTTTTGGTTACACCTTTGGTCAAATATCAAATCCTTCTGTAGTAAATCCTGGACAGCAATCAAAAAATTACCTCACTGGGCGATGGTAACATTCTTCATGTTATTCGCATTTCTGTGGTGGGGAATACAAAGATACACTGCCATGAAGAGGGGGCTCGTAGTGAGAACCGCCCAAGCAAAAATCGAAAAAGAATATCAAGAAGCAATACGAGCCGCTGCCATGAAAAGTGAGGTAGCGGAAATAAAGAAAAAATATAAAAGTGACCAAGAGAAGCTTAATAAAGCTAGTCAAGAGATCGATGAGGCTGCTAAAGGGGGGCCAGTCGGCGTTGCAAATGCCTGGGCAGAATATCTAGGGGTGAAGAAGTGAGGCGAGTTGTCTGCATTTATTTGTCAGTAATGTTAACCGTCTTATCGATCCCTAGTACAGCACTTGCCGATGACTCCTGCAAAGTCCCACAAGCAGTAACGCTACCATGTGCAGGGGTTCTTCTCCCCACCAAAGCTGCTGAAGAAGGGCTACGGTGCTTGCGTGTTTTTGTTCCAGAGTTGAAACTAGAACTCAAATACCAAAAGGATTTATTCCTAAATCAAAAGACCTACTACGACCTTGTTCTAGATGCAGAACGGAAGAGATCTAAAGGCCTAGCTGCTCAGATTGATATTCTCATAGGAAAGCCACTGCCCGAAAAAGTTATCTTCGAGAACACGATGTTTTGGGCAGTTCTGGGAGTGGTTATTGGAGCAGGGGCTACTATCGCAATAGCCTATTCCCTACCTAGAGACTAACGCTTCGCCACGGCTGTTGCGGGGACTCCACGGCCTTTAAGTTTCCCCAGCCTGACCCCCTCTGCTCTAAGCTTCTCCTTCCATTGAGGGCTCTGCGGCATAACCCCAGCAGACGCCAACGCTTTGGCTTTCGCGTCATGCGCAGGTACGCCGCCCTGCCAAGGAGTAAGTGGGGTTCCTTTACCATACCCACTGCCACCACCCGTTGTCCGTGAAGCTTTAGCAACAGCGGTTGGTGCAGCCCCTCTATTACTTCTAAGTGGATTAGCTTTAGCAACAAATTGCTCCCCAGGAGTTGGCTTTTTCCGCCACCGATCAGAGGCAAAAGCAGTATCTCTTACTACGGTTTTGCCTGGAGCCTGTTTCGTCGGGTTAACCCTAAACCGTTTTCCACTAGCAACACCGGTCATAATCGCCCCTGACGGAACGTGGGGCTTGGCCATTTGGGTTGGGGCTTGTTTCTTCTTAAAGGTACTGCCCCACCCTGTAGCCTTAGCTCTGGCAATTTGTTTGGCACTTTGGCCGCCAGTTAGAGCACCTTTGCCAGCGAGGGTATTCGGATTAAACGAGTATCCCCTTCCAGCATAAAGCATCTGACCGCCCATACGCTTTTTAAGCTGAGAACCCGTTATGGTTTGCCCATATTGTTTACTGAGTTGACCAGCCAACCAATTGTATCCCTGGCCTTTTTTCATTTGAATGGAGGAGCCGCCTGCTTTTCCAATAATCGGCTTTCCTGCTGGCAAGTTGAACGTCTGTCGTGGTTTTGCTGCTGCTACTGCTGGTTTTGCTGCTGCTGGTTTTGCTGCTGCTGCTGCGCCGGTTACGGTGGCAGCCTGAGCAGGGGCAGCGGGCGTTGAAGGCTTAGCAGAAGATCTATGAGCCCGAAGTTGGGAAATTGCTAGTCTCTGGGCTGGAGTACCTGAGGGTGCTGGTTCTGGTGTCGGTCCTGTTGCTACTGCTGATCCCCCAATCGGCGTAGCCGGGGCAGCGGGCTTAGACTTAGGCTTAGGCCAAGGCCCGCCCATTAAGGCTCTGTGAACATCTTTTGGGTTTACTTTTGCTCTTGCTGCTGATCCCCCGACCGGCATAGCCTTAATTTTTTTAACTTGGGCAGGTGCCATAGGAGTACTACTGGCTCTGCCGCTAGCGGGTGCCTGAATTTTACGAAGCTGTTCTGGCCTCATCATACTCATCATAGGACCGGTAGGTTGGACTAGGGCTAACTTCTCTTTGAGAATTCGTTTCGCCGCATACTTTTCGAGAGCATTCATTATTTAAGCTTCCCCAGACCTTTGTTGGTCTTACTTTTTACATACCCAAAAATCTTACCTAACACACCAACACTACCAGCGAAATAGGCGATTGGACTGGTAATAACTACTGTCCAGAGAATTGTATCAAACATGATTACCTCTTTTTGCTTGGGTTAAAGCTTGTGATCAAAGTAGAAGTTTGTTTGTACAAAGCAACATTCAAGATCGCTCCAACCAACCCTACAGAAGCTCCCCAAGGCCAATGGATAAAAAGTGTGCCTGCATAGGTGCCAATTATTAGTGGTAATATTCTAAAGGCTAGTAACCATGGCCACGGATCTCTGGAATTAACTTCCGTCCCAATCCATTTTTTACATGGTATTTTTATTATTTGGGTAAGACCGTAGGAGATAACGCCACAAAGAAACAGCACGACAATCAGAGTTGTGTACTCTGGCATCGGGCCTGCCGTTTCTATGGCCTTATCCATTAAAGTGTCGAACCATCGCCACCAGAGAAACCACCAGTCCCATCAGCCAAAACATTCGTAAGAAGCTTAAGCTGGGTACTCTTAACTGGTTGCATTCTCTCGTACTGAATACCAACAGATTCCTGAACAATCAGGCCCTGGGCATCCACGGCAATAGAGTGCTGCGGCACATAACACTGGTCCAGATAAACTGAAGCAACTGTGTTCTTTGCGTTGTCCTTAAAAACAAGGAACAAGCCCATAGGCTGACTAAATAAGTCAGAAGCTAGGTTCAAGAACATATTACCATATCCAGGCGGGACCTTAACCGAGTGAAGACTTGAGCTAAGTTCCCCAGCGCCACCAACAGCAAACGGAGTAACGCCCTGCGAGGTAGGCGAATTCGTCAAACTGTCGATTGCATAACCACCAGGAGAATTGTCATTAGACGTATTGTAGTACGCATACAAAGCCCGAAGGAGGGAAGGCCCGTGGTACACAACACGCCCAAGGGACAACTGCCCGACACTGCGGCCAGAGATAAAGTAACTCCTGTCTGAACCAATCTCAAAAATTCGGCTGATGGCCTTGTTCTGAGATAGTGCGACATTCTGTGTTAACCCGATGGGGTACACAAGCATGTCTCCAGTTGCAGCAAGAGATGAAAAGAACGGAGGACCTGCACAAAGGAGGATAAACTGCCCATTTAGGAAGTTACCTTCTCGCAGACCACCCTGTACATGTGTTTTATACGGTGACCAATCTTCTAATCCAGGCATTCGTTTCTCCTTCTAAATGGCTTAGATGACAATAGTAATTTTGATTCTATTTGCTGGGTAGAATGGTACCAAACTAACACCAGCAATGATTTCATCAGGACCAGTAGCCGATTGTTCCAACGTATCTAACGTAGCCTCAGCAACAACAGACCCAGACACACTAGATAACGCTGCTTGCATTGATAGAGAGATGGTCTCTAGCAACTGAACAGTGATGTTATTTCTTCCGATATACTTTTTAACCTGTGTCCGAAGAAGCTTGGCAATGAAGTCAACCGCCTTCAAAATCGAAAGTTCCCGCGTCTTAAGCGAAGTAACATCGGTGGTTAATTGGTGTCTGGAAGAGACTGCGCCACCAGGGGTGTCTTGGATAACCCAATAAACACCTCCAGCCGCAGCAGTAGACATTTGATTCTCGCTGAACAGATCACTCGATCCAACAGGTCTCGTAAAGCCAACCATTGGCAGATTAGTAAACGGCTGCGATGGGTTTTGCTGCCCAATCATACCCGCTACACCTGCTGCCAAGTAATAACCAGGAACCAACACTTCAGTACCGCCGACAGAAGTTCCAACCTGTTCTGGTTGAAGCATAATCATTCGTCGGTTCTGAAACCCTGATGCGCCTCCCGCAATCGCTGCAAGAGTCTCGCAAGCCTTAAGCTTGCCA
>CEPX01020378.1_pt1 | contig 11057 bp, 3 predicted proteins | sample 361361 | NCBI WGS metagenome assembly CEPX01 (sample SAMEA2619974, study PRJEB7988) | marine metagenome | biome: marine biome (ENVO:00000447); feature: mesopelagic zone (ENVO:00000213) & marine oxygen minimum zone (ENVO:01000065); material: "saline water (ENVO:00002010), including plankton...
AGTCTGGCCTTGACTTGCTTGGAAAACAGGGAGGTTATATTAAATCCCCAAATAATGTTAATTTTATTAGAACATCTGAGACAGAGCTTCCTTTGCATTATGACGAAGAAACTATTAGTCTACCTATTTTAGGGGACATGGAAATTGAGCTTTCAAGATATATCGAACATGATATATTGCTTTGTATCAATGATTTCAGGTTTTTTGAGGAGATAGGCTTTGAGATTTCTGATGCAGAAATTGATACTGAGGTGGATATTTCTGATAATTCTGTGTATATAAAGCTTGATTACCCTGTGAAGATTAAAGATAAAGCTAATAATATTGTCACATTGACTCCTTTTAATAAGAATATTCCTATAAAGCTTAAGAAGATGCATGAGTTTGCTCAGGTTGTGGTTAGCAAAGCTTTAGAATATGATCAAAGCCATGAACTTCTTCCTGACCTTAATATTAACTCATATATTGATGATTTTGAGCTTGTGCTTGATTATTATCCTATTGGATTCCAGACAATATTATGGCAGGTTGAAGGCAGATTAGGAGAGAATCCCTATTATTTTTTGTTTAGTACAAGATTTAAAAGAGAATTGCCTAATTGGTGAGATGAAAATATGAAAAATAAAATAATGATATCATTGTTACTGTTTTTCCTAATTTTAATAGCTTATCCTATATCGGCTGAGGTGACATGTTCATTAGAACAGGACTGCTATGATGGAAGCTGGATTGATACTGATAATAGAGTCTGTTCGGGAAGATGTTATACTAGGGATGAGATGCAAAGAGAGATGACTCTTGTTAATGGAGAGAGTTCTGTTGATGTTATTGTGGAGAGGATGCCTGATAATTCTGTGGTGGTGTTTTATGAAGAAGTAAATCCAATTATAGGGAAACTTCCTATTGAAACATATAAAGAAGATGATGGGAAATATTCGGTTATTATTGATAAGATTGTCTATTTGTTTGAATTTGATTTTTTTGATGTTTATAGGGAAAGTGGTATGGAAATTGTAGAAGAAGTTTGCGATAATATTGATAATGATCTGGATGGAGTGGCTGATGAAAGATGCCCTGTAATCATGGATGATAAGGTTGAGGTTTATATGTCTGAAACGCCTCATAATCTTATCTGCTTATACCAACAGTTAGGTCCTCATAAAGCTGAGCTACATATTAAAGGAATATCGCAGACTGATCCATCATTTTCTGTTGAAGCTGATTTAACTTATGATTATGATAAGCATTATGAGTCAGGAAATTATTATCCTTCAAAAGAAGGGAAATGGATTGTTGAAAATATTGTATATTCAGAGATGCCTCAAGGTTATTTGGAACCGATTATTAGAGAGTTTGGCTGGCCTCGTTACACATATGATAGCACAGAATGTGTACAAGTGCAGGCTGGGGATGATTATGAGTACAGGATGACATGGGAAATTAAAGGAAGTGCAACTAAAGGGGTGAGGCCTAATCCAATAATGTATACAAAACCATTTCCATGGGCTGGTGATAAGAAAGTGCTTGTATTGAAGGCAAGACATGAAGAAAATATTGATCCAAATGAACTAATAAGTCCTGGTTTGAGTGAGGATCAATTGAAAGAAAGATTGAACAATTTTTTTGGTGCTTTTTCTCAAATGTCAAATGGAATGCTAAATTTTGATTATGATATAATTGAAGCTATGGATCCTTCTCCTGACACGAGTAAAGATTATTGTTCACTGTACAGTAAATGTGGATCAAATATGGTTAAGAGGATTTTAGGTAATATTGGAATTGATGAAAGTAATTTTCAGGAGGATGAATATGATCATACGTTCATTACATTTTATAGGTCCATGTATGATTATTTAGGAGGATCAAGGAGATTAGGTAGTGCAGGTTCTTCACAACGTGGATCATATAAATGCAAACAATGTGAATGGAGTTATTATTTACCAAGTGTTTTTGGTTTACATGATTTAATGCGAAGATTTATTTTTGCATTTGATGTATATGGTGATACTGTAAGTTATAACTTTAATGGAGCAGGGCCTGAAAATGTGATGGAAGATCATCTTTTCTTTGATTATAAAAATAAATATTTTTATCTTTCTACTCTTTTAGGTTATGGTTCAATGAGATTATCACCTCTCACCAGGTCGATATTTGGATGGATATCTGGTTCTCAGGTAGAACTAATAACTGAATCAGGAGTGTATGATGTTTACAGCGATAAGGATGATATGAGTTATCAAGATGGTGAACCTATAATACTTCAAATAGCTGTGAAGAGAAGTTCTAGTGATAAGACTGAATTTGTTTATGTTACTGTACCAAATCTTGATCATGCCAGTCCTATTGAAGAACTATCGGATAATGAGAAATATGGTTCAGTTAATATATGGAACTATGGTTATGAAGATTATTATGAAGATGGAATACAAATATGGACTCAAAGAAGTGACAAGATGTTTCAGGGGTATAGTTCAAATCTTGACGCACAAAGCGGAGATCATTGGAAAGCTGGATTAGGAAGTCCTATTCTTCCAGGAACAGAACTTAACCTGAAATGGGAGAATACGAATATTAAGATTAAGCATCTTGAAAGAAATGGAAGGCATGCAAGGATTGAAGTTAATTATAACATGCCTTTATGTCTGGTTAATGATGAGATATGTGATGGGAAAGATAATGACTGTGATCCTGGAACAGCTGACGGTTTTGATGAACCATGGTTTATGGATCCTTGTGACGGGAATGATGCTGATCTATGTAAGGAAGGTAATAAAGTGTGCTATAATAAGAAGATTTTGTGTGATGATAATACTGACGATTCTATTGAATTGTGTGATGGAGAAGATAATGATTGTGATGGAGAGGTTGATGAAGAGGTTAAGAATGCGTGCGGGGAATGCGGAGAGGTTCCTAAAGAATTATGTGATGGAGAAGATAATAATTGTGATGGGGAGATTGATGAAGGATTTGATCTTAAGAAAGACAATAATAATTGCGGCCAATGCGGAATTGTATGTATTGATTCAATATGTGTTGATGGGAGATGCGGTGCAGAAATTAGACAGAATAAAAAATCTATGGAAAGATATGATGATAAAGGTGTTTTCCTTATTTCAGATCATGACTGGAAAGATGTGTTGCCTTTTGTTTCTGTTACAACATGGACAGGGAATGAAGAGTGCCAAAAAGGGTATGGAACAGAAGATAATGTATGTGTTTATCCCACATTGATTTTTCATGAAGAAGTGTATAATACTCTTATTGAGGAGATTCTAATGACTGAAATGGGGATTGGGATTTTTAGAACGAACAAACAGCATGGGTTTTTTATCAATGAAAGAAGGATCAGTCCACATATACCTGAGCCAGGGGAAATACTCACGTTTGAGTTTAAACTGAAAACAGAAGATGTGGTAGATTATATAGATATCACTGTTCCAGATTATGTTGAACTTGTTGATCCTGAAAATGGAGTTATTCGGGATATTAATTCTGCTTTTCCTGAATATGAATTGTTTCAAATTAAGTTCAAGCTAAAAGAGAATGTACCTATACATGATGTGTTTAGATATTTTGATATAGATTCTGTCATATATTTTATGCAGCAATATAATCCCAGCAAGGTAACAATAATCGGGGAGACTCAAGAAGAACTTGATAATATATTGGTAGCTGAGAGGGATTTTGGAGGAGGAGTTGAACAGGAAAATATACAGAGGATAAATCCTAACGATTATTTGTATTATTGGGATTCTTTCAGTGAAGTTGTTTATGTTGAGGATGATTATGAGTTAGCTTTATTAGCATCAACTTATGCCTCATTGATAAATGCCCCATTAGTTATACAGGGCACTGTTTGGGATACTGATACTTTATTTTCCGGGAGAAGTATTGTTTGTGTTGGAGATGTATCTCCTAAAGGGAACAGGTGCAGTGAACAATATAATATAGAACAATTGAGAGATAAGTATAAAGAAGAAACACAAACAGATAAGGTTATTTTAGTTAATCCTATTGATTTTAAGACTGGTGTTAATCGTATATTTCAACCAGAGAAATCTCCTGACGAGATTGGAAATCTCTACACAAAAACCTCTTTAGCAGCGCCAATTCTCGCTTCGGCAAAGCATGAGTTGATTTTGAGTACAACTGAGACAGATTATCAAAATATAGATAGTTTTATTGGATCTCGATTAGAAGGAATGAATTTTCTTACTGTGATGGCTGGTTTTAATACTATTCCTCATAGGATATATAGTCACCAAGCCTTTGGGAGTGATATTTATTGGGCATTGGACCAGCATTATTATGCAGACATTGATAATGATCAGGAGTCAGATGTTGCTGTTGGAAGAATCTCAGGAATCACTATATCAGATGTATCAAGTTATATTGCAAGGGATTTGTTTTATGATAGTTTTCATAAAAGTAATAACATGAAATTTATGGCAAGTTCTTTTGTTGGGACATTAAAGATTTATACAAATTTTATGTTATTAATAAATTCTCTTAAATTATTGAATTATAATGTTGTGAGTTCTACGACTTCTTTAGAAGGAGTGGACTTTAGTCCTATTGAATGGGAGAATCAGGATTTGATATATTATAATGACCATGGTGATAGTTCTTGGTCTGGTATAGACTCTGATGAAATTCCTTGGTTAAAGAATTCATTAATTGCTAGTGCTTCTTGTTCAACAGTTTCTACTAATAGTAAAAATTCGTTTTGGGCGAATGCAATAAGGAAAGGCGCGATTGGGTATGCTGGATCAGTGAGTGTTACTTATCTTTCAACTAATTATTATCCTTTTGTAATGAATATTTATAAAAGAAATTATCCAACCATTGGTGATGCATTTAAAGATTCAGATTCTTCAGCAGGTAATATTCGTATGGCAACTCTTATTGGAGATCCAACATTGAGTTTAACGTCAACATGCGAAGCAAAAAAAGTTAGCTGTTCTGAAGATCGTGATTGTGCAAGTTGCGGTGCTGTGGATTCAAGATGTAATATCTTAAATACAAAGGTTAAGCAATATACTTTCAAATGTGCTAAAGGTGAATGTAGGAAAAGATTAGTCGCTGATAAGATTAACTGTCCTAATGGCTGTTCAGAAGCAGGAGGAGCACATTGTATAACAGAGGAGGAGCATGTTTGTGAAGGATCAGATACAAGCTGTGGTTATGATTTTGATACAAGAGCGTGTAGTGATTGTACTGCTGTTGAGCCTATTAATCCAGAATGTACTCTTTTTGGGAATTTAAAACAAACACATTTTAAATGCAAGAAAGGATCATGCGCTCCAAAAACATTTAAAGAAAGGACAGAGTGTGAACATGGATGTCAGGGCGAAAGTATTTTAGGAATAATTATTGAAGAAGCACGTTGTGTAAGTGAAGAAGATGTTTCATGTGGGGGAACATCTGCTAGTTGTGGTTATGATGTAGACAAAGGGAATTGTTTTTCTTGTAGTGGTGATCCATCTGAATTGTCTTGTAATGTATTAAAAACAAAGGTAAAGGGAAAGAAATTAGAGTGTGAGAATTATAAGTGTTCCAGGCCGCTGCTTAAAAAAGATGTTATTGAAGAATGTGATTATGGATGTTCAAAAGAAGGGGAAGTGCATTGTATGACTGCTGAAGAGTCGGGGTGTCTTACAGCAGGAATAGAGGTTAATGCTTTTAGTCAAGGAGATTGTTGTGATGGATGGAAGTGGATTAAGAAAACTAAAAAATGTGTACATTCCACATGTCCTGTCAAAAGGATTACTTATGAAAGATGTGAACATAAGGATTGCGGAACTAACTGGAGAGGAAAAATCAAAAAATGCGTAAATTCTGGATGTCCTGTAAAAAAAGTTACTTATGAGAGGTGTGAGTCTATTCATTGTGGAACAAAAAATGATCACAAGGAGTGCATATAAATGAAGAATAAAAAAATGATTTTGTTTTTGTTGGGAATTTTGTTTAGCTTGAGCTTTGTTTCTGCGAGCATTACAATTGACATAGACATGAAAGAATCCTTTGGCATTGATGAGGAGATTTTCTTTGATTATACTATTGTGTCAGAAGAAGATATAGAGACTGAATATGTTCCTTATGTTATCTGTCCTGATGCAGCCTTGCCTTTGATAGCCAGCAGGACAGCTCAACTGAATGCAAATGTTCCTTTTGAAGGAAAGTATGTTTATATGTCAGAACTTAGCGATGATGAAGAACCGCAGACATGCAATGCAAGTGTGGGAATAATAAGGCCAGAGGAAGTGATAGAAGTTAAATCTTTTAAGATTAGTACTAATCCAGGTTATGAGTTTTCTGTGCTTTCCTGTAAGGATATAGACTGCAAAAAGAAAGCTAAGGTGTTTATCCTTGATGATTTTATTTATTTTGATTATAGCTCAAGTGTTGAAGATCTTAATGTGATTGGATCTTTAAGATTTCCTGATGAATCAATACAGAAACTAACTTTGCCTACTTCAATTAAGGCTGAACAAACTGGTAACTTTGAGATGGAGGTTACTGCATCAAAAGAAGGGTATAAGACAATTGAAAAGAAAGTTCTTTTTGCAGTAATTGAAGAAGCGGCCGAGTTTCAGTTGGTAAATATGAGTGATGTTGGAAAGAAGGAAGAAGAGGTTTCATCTAAAACAGAGATCAGGGAGGAAATAGATGAACAGAGAAAGGGAAGGATTTGGTGGTATATAGCATCTATATTTGTAGCAATAGTGGTATTTATTGTGGTTAAAAGAAAGTTTGGAAGAGATTAAAGATTATTAGTTGTAAAATGAAAAGGAAAAGATCAAAGATTTTATTGATAACTCTGTTGATGATACTTTTACTTATCTCATCATGTAAAGAAGAAAGTACTGAAGAAGAGGTCTCAATTTCTATAGATGATCTCTCATCCAGTTCTGAAGAGTCTAATGTGCCTTCATCAAGACCTTCTGGAGAAAGTTCATCTGCGAGTAAGGAGACTTGCGAAATGCTTGAAGGTGAAAAATGTTCTCTTGAAGAGGATTGTTATAATGGTGGATGGATCGAAGCTGTTAAGGAAAGGTGCTGCTCAGGATCATGCTATACAAGAGAGGAGATGCAAAGAGAGATGACTCTTGTTAATGAAGATAATTCTGTTGATGTTATTGTTGAGAGGATGCCTGATAATTCTGTGGTGGTGTTTTATGAGTTTGTGAGCGAGCAGATAGGGAAGCTTCCTGTGGAAGCTTATGATGAAGGAGATGGGTTGTATTCTGTTATGATTAATGGTGTTGCGTATGAGTTTGAGGTTGATTTTGAATTCAAGGAACTTCCAGAATCAGGACAAAGAACAATAGATAAAGAAGATGAGACTCTACCTTCTGAAGAAAGTGAACCTGAAGACACCATACAACAAGCAGAACAGGAAGTTGTTCCAGTTCAGGATCCACCTGAAGAACCAGAATCTGCTCCAGTTAAGAAAATAATTCCAATAAAGGAAGACAAAAGAGAGGAAGAGGATAAACCAGCACAAGAAAAAGAAGAAGAAAAAATAAAAGAAGAAATTAATGAAACTATCAAATACAAAGGAGAGTTAGGAGATTTCTCAATGTTGGTTAATCTAGGGAAAAACTCTCCAACAGGATTATTTTCTATGTATTTTTCTGATAGTCTTGGAATTGACCTAGAAGAGCTTGCTTCAGAGATGAATAATGTTGTTAGTGTTAAAAATAATTCTATTTTAATAAAGAATGAAGAAAATAACATTCAGCCATTCATATTATCAAAGAAAGGTAATTCTACGGTTAAGGTATCATATCAAGGATATATAGTGAAGCTTGAGAAAGAGCCTCTTATAGAAAAGAAAATCAATATAGAAGAAGATATTGAGAAAAGAGTTCAAGAGATAGAGAATATTAATACAGAAGGCTTTTGGAAGATTGTTACAATTCCTTATAAAGTTTTCAAGGAGATGAGGTTAAGAAGTGTTGAAAATAATTTTGAAAACAATCTTGAAAAGCATGTGAGAAAAATTGAGGCTGGTCAAAGTAAGGTTTCAAGGAAGATACAAAAACTTATTGAAAAGGACAGGAAAAACAAAATAACAGGTAATGTGGTTTACACTGGCGCTAACATCGAGCCTGGATTCTATAAGACATTTAATGGTATTCTGGTTGAAGATATATCAGATGATGAAGCAAGAGATATCAGAAAAATAAGAGGTGTGGAGAAAGTCAGCCCTAATCTTGAGGTTAAGGTTAGCCTTTATGACTCTGTAGGATTAATTAATGCTGATAAGTTATGGGACAGCGGATTTACAGGAGAAGGTGTTAGTATTGCAGTAATTGATACAGGAGTTGATTATACTCATCCTGATCTTGGCGGCTGTCTTGGAGAAGGCTGCAAGGTCATAGATGGTTATGATTTTGTTAATAATGATAACGATCCTATGGATGATCAAGGTCATGGCACCCATGTTGCTGCGACTGCTGCTGGTAAAAGTGATTCTATAGTTATAGGAGAAAACATAGAGGACACTTGTGAAGTAGAAGATACTATTAAAGAAGGAGAAACAAAGTCTTATACTGTAAGTGATATATTTATGGAGATTGAGCTAGTTTCTATTAATGACACATTAATAGAATTAGTAATAAATAATGATTCTACAAAGGTAACTATATCAAATAATGAAGGTTATTTTTACTATTATGGTATTGAACATAAGATTACATATCTCTTTGATAGTTATGCAGAGTTATGTTTAAACCATTCTATTCAAACAATTGATATAGAAGTGAATTTAAGCGGCGTTGCGCCTGATGCAAAAATTTATGCTTATAAAGTACTGGATAGCAGTGGAAGCGGGAGTTTTAATGATGTTATTGCAAGTGTTGAACGAGCAGTTGACCCCAACAATGATGGAGACTTGTCAGACCATGTTGATATTATAAGCATGAGTCTTGGAGGACATTGCGGCTCTTATTCTGAAAACTGTGGGCCTAATGATGATATTTCAATTGCTATTGATAATGCTGTTAAGAATGGAGTTGTTGCTGTCATTGCAGCAGGTAATAGTGGACCTAATAAAGGTACTATAGGAACTCCAGGAACTTCAAGAGAAGCTATTACTGTAGGCGCTGCATGCAAACCTGACCAGATTAATAATATGGGAGGGTATTGCCCTAATGAGATTGCAAGGTTCAGTTCAAGAGGACCTGTTGAGTTTGAGGATGGAATCCTTAACAAGCCTGATATACTGGCTCCAGGTGTTATGATATGCGCTGCCCAATGGAATAATGCTTGGTCTTCTTCTGAATGTTTGGATTCAGAACACACTGCAATTTCAGGAACAAGCATGGCAACACCTCATGTTGCAGGAGCGGCTGCTCTCCTTAAACAGGCACATCCTGACTGGGATCCTCATAATATTAAATCAGCGCTCCTCTTTTCTTCTAAAGATTTAGGGTTTGAAAGCTATGAACAGGGAGCAGGCTTTATGAATGTTCAGGATGCGAATAATGAAAAGTTATTTTTCAATCTATATAGTCTCAATCTAGGAAGGATTACTAATGCTCTTCCTGAATCTATTAATCTTACTATCAAGAATGATGGTGATTCAGTTATTGATCTTAACCTGTCTGTAGGTAATAGCAATATCTTCATTGAGAAAGAACAAGTCAGTATTGAACCTGGCTCTGTTGAAGGTATACTGATTTCTCTAAATAGCTTATTAGGAGACGGTTACTATACAGGATTTATCAATATAAGCAGTCAATCATATTCATATAAACTACCATTTTCATACTGGATGGGGTCTCAGATAATTCTTAACATTGAAAGCGGGATAGAGCCTTCAACTTCTCATATTGCAATCACTAATGAAAATATTACATATGCTGAAACAGAGTTTAGGGTTGTTGATGGCAAAAGCTTCTATGTCACAAAAGGGAATTATGTTGTTTATGCATTGGGTGATGCACTTAGTAATGATGTTGAATACATACTCATGGACAAGGTTGAGGTTGAACAAAACAGTGAGGTTAGTGTTACGCTTGACATTAACGATGCAAGGCCTTTTACAATCAAGGCAGAGGCATTGGATGGAACAAAACTGCTTTTGTACCAATGGCAAAAAGTGTATAATGTTTTCACAGAAGATGGCTGCTATCTTACCAACTACATTCTTGACCCTATCTATGGTGACAGGACTGTCTATGTTTCCAATAAACCTGAAATCGATGCTACTGTAGATATTATTTTCAAGTATGATGGCGTGCCGTCTGATAAAGAGAGAGGGCCTGAGGAGTTTTCATATTCAGGAGGATTCAGTTGGAGAACTAATTGTGATCAATATGAAGAAGAATAAATTGGAAATAATCAGAAAAAGATGGATTATGTTATTATTAATAGTTTTAAGCCTATTCATATCAGGCTGCCCTGGAAAGAATGATAAATTTTATCCTTTGGCTGAAGAGATTTATATGATGAGCTGGATTCTTCGAGATATCAACGATTCTACACCCACTGTACTTGAATACAAGCCTGAAGAGTTAAGTAAATATAATTATTCATATGGATTTCCAGGTGGTTTGCCATTATATTACCAAGGTATAAATTCATGGATTGCTCCTTTTGAATCGTTTGTTATAAATTCGTTTATGGACTTTAGCGCGCCAAGTAACCGGATCCATTATCTCAGAGCAGACAACGCATTAGAACTTGGCTATGGAAGAGACTGGAGCTTCTCTAACATGATGTATATCAATCTTAAAAACAGTGATGATGAGATTGAAAGGAATATTTATAATGATATGCATAAGGAACATTATAGGTCAGAAAATATTTTTTATGGAATCAACCCAGTTCCTGGGGAGGAGGTTAATGTGTTCTTCGGGACAGCTCCATTTATTCCAACAAGTGTGAGTACATGGCATAATACAATATTTCTCAAATATCCTCTCTTAAGGGGTTATAATGGGAACTCATATTTATCTAGAACTGTGAAAACCAGTTATCAAACAAACGAAGGAGAGTTAGTCTTTTTACATATTCCTACGCCATGGTTTAAGATTTATAGGAATAAT
>CEPX01042276.1_pt1 | contig 11044 bp, 3 predicted proteins | sample 361361 | NCBI WGS metagenome assembly CEPX01 (sample SAMEA2619974, study PRJEB7988) | marine metagenome | biome: marine biome (ENVO:00000447); feature: mesopelagic zone (ENVO:00000213) & marine oxygen minimum zone (ENVO:01000065); material: "saline water (ENVO:00002010), including plankton...
AACCGGCAGTAACAGCAACAGTAATCTGTCCGCTACCAGGAGTGTCGTCACTAACAGTGATACCAGTACCACCAACAACATCGCTAGTCAGGGCTGTGTCGATCTTAGAGTCAATCGTGCCATCAACGTAGGTTTTGTTGGTTGCGTGACCGCCAGCAGTAGGTGTAATAGTGGTCAACTGACCAGTCATGGTTGCACCAGAGGTGGTGACAAAACCAGCGGTATCAGTTACACCAGTAACCCAAGCACTAGAAGACGCATCGTAAACCTTAAGCGTGTCGTTAGTAGTATCAAACCACAGGTCACCATCATCCAAAGACGTAGTAGGTGCAGATGCACTAACTCGATAACGTGCAGCAAAGTCATTAACACCGCTCATGTTAGTAGCAACGGTGTTTACGTTACTAATAGAACCTGCAACAGTGTTGACATTGCTAATATCACTTGCAACAGTACCAATATCTGAAGCATCGTTGGCAACAGAAGTTACATTGCTAGAGATACCAGCAACAGTGGTAACGTTTGCAGAAATACCTGCAACAGTACCGATGTCAGTCAAATTATCTTGTACATCACGGACATCAGCAATATCAGTAGCGACAGCACTTACATCACTAATGTCGGTTGCAACAGTGTTGATTGGAGTGACGTTAGCTGCAACAGTAGTAACTTCCGTAGCCAGAGGTGTCAGGCGGTGGAAGGAATAGGTATGGAGAGTAGAAGTAGTTTCAACAATCGCACCATAACCAGCTGCCAGAACAGTGGAGCCACAACCAGTAATGGTCACAGTGTTAGAACCAGAGCCATTAGCAATGGTCACAGTACCGCTAGACGGTGTACGGCTAGTAGCAATCTCTTTAATGCTAATCAGAGTACCAGCACCATTATTGACATCTGGGTTAGCAGTCGGGAAACTTGTTTCATTAGCAATAGGAACAAAACCACCAACGTCATCTACAAGGTCAATAACACGGGCATCAATAGCAGCAGTAGTTGCAATGTGAGTATCAGCACTACTCCAAGTTGCACCGCTAGTAATAGTTTCTGTACTGTCTTGACGGAAGTAACGACTGTCAAGCTGACCACCCACTAGGTCGGTTTCTAGGCTGTCTACATAAGCCTTAGTAGCAGCATCTTGTGCACCAGTAGGATCACTGACACTTGTAATGCGGCTAGACTCAACGTCTACAGTACCTGTACCATGGGGGCTGATGACAACGTTTTCGTTACCAGAATCACTGACAATTTTCTTACCGTTGACATCCAGGTTTTCCAACAGTGTTTGTACAGACAAAGCACCTGCAGGAATGCTAACAAAACCACTTTGTTGATCTACGCTAAACGTATCACCAACACGGAATTTACCGTTGTGGTCAGTAATAGCAGCCCAAACTTTACCATTATTGCGCTCTACTTTTTGGTGAGATTCTTGGTGAACACCACATTGACTTGTACCAGAACCAAGAGGATAAGTACCAGTTGCATATTCAGGCAAAGCGCGATAATCAGTACCAGAACCCACATATTCCATGGTATGCCCAGAAGAGGCAATCATAGAACGAAGGTAGAATTTAACAGAAGAGTTATCGGCAGGAGCGTTTGAAAGTCCTAGGTTTTGAGTACGGTCGCTAGAGTCAGGACGACTAATAGTAACTGTAAACTCAGTAGATGATGTTACAGTAGAAGACAGGACAGGATAAAGATTACCACCGACCTCTACCAGCATATTACTAGCAGGTCGCAAAGACGAACCATGCCAGCTGGAATGCGCTGTCACACCATCAACAGTAAATGTAATATCACCGGAGCTAGGAGTACCCTTTACTGCACCAGAGAAAATTTCACTGGTAGATTTACCGTCTGCAATCAAAGAGAACCGACCAAAGTCAGAAGTCGATGCTGCCAGGTTAGCTTGACCACCGTTAAAACATGCAATATGGAAGTGGTTAAAGAATGCATAGCTACTGGTAGCCTGCATGTAACCGTTGTTGGTAACAAAGATACCAGGTGCATCCAGACCAGTGTGTGTATAGCTGTCACAGACAATCGACCGAAGAGGAGAATCGTCGTGAGGTACAGAACCGTCAACCAACAAACCACCACCAGTCGGTGCAGAGTCAAGGTCACCAGCCTTGCCTTTATCTTCTACACCTGAGTAGAAAGCAAGGTTACTGTTATCAATCTCAGAATCAGAGAAGTTAGTGCAGTTCTGGATGTACGGTGACTTGTAAATCATCGCGTCTGGATAGAACGACACGTTCCAACCTTGTGTAGGAGGGAGACCATAAGTAGAGTCTTCCCACAAGGATCCAGTGTCACCACGGGTACCGCTAGCTTTCATACCCGTAAACGTCATGTTATGTAGGTATGTACCGCTGTTCACACGGAACAGGCTGTTGGTTTCAGTAGCAGCAGTCGGGTGTACGATAACATTACGGATAGAAGCACCAATAATTGCAACATCACGTTTTTCGATGTCAATAGGTGCAGCTTCCTGATAAATACCAGGTGCCACCAACACACAGCTTCCATCACCGTACGTTGCATCAGAATTGATAGCCTGTACAGCAGCTTTAATGCTAGCCTTTGGTGTAGAGATACGGTGACCATCGTTGTTATCATTACCGTTGATAGCGTCAACGTAGATAACCTTTTCAAGTTTGGTAAACGTACCACCAGAGGTGATACCTTCCCAGCTAGAACCGTTCCACACATGGAAGGTTTTGTCGTCATCATTTTGATACCAGAACTTACCAGTTTGATAAGTAGAACCGGCTGGTGTACCAGTCTGGATCAGTGTATCGTGACGAGTCTTGGCTGCAAGAGCAGTAAAGATATTAGTGTCAGCAGGGGAGGGGGATTGTGCATCCTGCTCCGCATTGTTAATAATATCGCTGTTCTTAATACGGTCAAGGTCAACAGAGTTAGCACTAATGCCAATAGTTACCTGACCACCAGATGCAGTCTTATTAAGACCAGTGCTATCTACAAGGATGTCACCTTCAATAGCAGTGTCAATCTTGCTATCTACTCGGTCATCAATAGCCTCAGTAGAGGCAATCTTGGTGTCATTGCTGACCCAGGTATCACCATCATACAGTGTATTGTCATAGCGATCCCAATAGTAGTCCTTCAGATATTGATCAACATCATCAGGAATACCTTGGCAGTTTGCTTCTTCAATAGCATACCGAAGTTGCTCAAAGTTGTTATTAAGGTCGTCAGACCGAATAGCTGATCCAGGATTGAACAGAGCACGGATGTCGTCAATCTTGGTAATCCTACGGATCTTTACATTGTCAACAGTGGGCTCACCAGGGTCAACAGGGGTGGTTGGAGACGGAGGTGCAGTACCGGTAAACTCCACAATAGTGGGGTTAGCATCAGTAATGCGCCAGGGGTAGGTGGAATCAGTCGTGAGCTTTTCGTCGTATTCTTTAGTTGTAGCGTTCCAGAAATAAACGTGGATCTCAGATTTAAAGATATACGGGAAATCAAAAGAAAACTGTGTCTTTGACCCGTTACCTGCTTGAATTGTTTGTACGTCAGTGCACGACATAATTAGTTAATTACCTACGAATGTTTAAAGATTGTTCAAGACCAAGAGTTTGTGCCCGGTCTTTTTCCTGTTGTTCATAACGAGATGTAAGAAGACGTTGTTGATACTCAGGATTCAACCGTCGATAAGCCTCTTGTTCAGCAAATTTCTGTGCCATCCGAAGACGACCGTGAATGTTATGCCATTTTTTAATCTCAACTTCGTCACCAGAACGGCGAAGATCATCAAAAGATTTCAAAGATTCCCAATCTTTAACGCTTTTCATAACCTCTTGAATACCACGTCGAAAATGACCATCTTCACCCATTAGCCTGAACAACTCAGACTGAATTGCAGGAGGTATTTTTACACCATCCTTAGTTTTAAATGTAGTGCTTACGTCATATTCTACTTGGTTCAAGAACTGCTCTTCAGGAGAAGATTCTGCATGAATAGGAATAGCAGTATATGCATTCCAAACGCGCTGCATAAATCCAAAGCTGTTAGCCTTTTTACCACTAACAGGGCTGTAAATAACAGGAGCAGATGTGATACCAAGGATGCCCTCAGCAAAACGATTACGGTTACCCATATAGGCAAACATATCATCTTCTACAATACGCAATCCATCAGTAAAGATTTTACTCCACTCACCGCGTTGTCCAGCCAAAGGTCCGAGACCATTGAGAAACCCAGCACCCCATCTGTTTCTCGCACCATCGTTACCACTAAGCATTTCAAGCAATGGACGAATAGTAGACAGACCAGTGTTGTCAGTAATAGAAGCACTCAAAACAAAACCAAGTTTAGGACCAAAGTCCTCTAGACCAGGTGCACCAAGAGTATCAAAGTTATCGATAACGTTAACAGTAGCAGCAACCCAATCAGCAATAGGACCAAGGAAGTTGTAAGAATAGTACTTACCGTCTAGTCCTTTAATGCTACGAGGTTTCCAGTTACCCTGTTTAACACGGGCAGCTTGTGTCTCTTTGTCGTAGTGACCATCACCAGTAATACGATCCTCTTGGAAGAAAGACCAAACACCAGCAACAGCTGCTGTACCTAGAGCCTTACGACCCATAGCTTCGTATTTAAGGTCAGTCACACGGTTAGCTTTAGCCAGTGCTGACATGTTTTCAATATCAATACCACGGGTAGTTAGGATGTGATCGATAAACTCTTCGTTACCTAAGAGCTGCTTAAGAGGTGTAAACGCTAGCTCATTGTAATCTTTTTGGAAAGGTGCAAATGGGGCATACTTACCAAACATAGTAATGCGGTTAGCGCCAGTGGTGGGAAACATTAGAAATGGTTTCATGAAAGATACATGCTTTGCAAACTCATCCATGTTCTTAACCAACGGTGAGTCAAGGTTCAAAGCAAGTTCGTTGTTAGTCCAGCGAGCTGCTTCATCCTTAATCAAACCATTCTTATCAAACATCTTTTTGTAATGCTTTTCTACCACCGGAGCCAAGGCTTTCCTAGTAAGAGGGGTGCCTGCATCAACTGCTTCTTCCATAGCTCTAAAATAAGCTTCAGAGTGAGCAGTCATAGCACCAGTAAATCCGTCAGTTGTGATCAAACCATTAGGTCCAAAACGGACAACAGGATCTTTTGAGAAAGCAAGCTGTGCTTCCATCTGCTGTACAATGTAGCTTAAGCCCCAGTTACCTTCAACTTCACGACTTTTGGCAACTTCTCTAAGAAGTTCCATGTCGTTTTCTTGTTTAAGTAAAAGGTCTCTACGAGTTACATCTGCAATGTCATCTACATTTTTAGAAGCCTTAGAGTAGATCTGCGCCATGTAGTTATACGACCGCCTCATGGAGTCATTCATAGCGCCATATGCAAGGTAACCTCTTTGCAAAGATTTAAAGTCCAGATGCATCATAGCGCCGAGGAAGTGGGTAGTAGGCTTAGAAATAAGACCACCCATACCACCAAGGACTGCCTGCATTGGTGTCTTAAATGCAGACAGGTAAGAAGCGTAGATGTTAGACCAGATACCAGTCAGCAGTTTGTTATCTACTTCAGGGTTAGGATCAAGAATAGCTTTACCAAGGTTGATGGATTTATCAAAGATAAACTGGTTAAGCTCTTTAATAGTACTAACTTTACCATCAGTCAGCTCATAAGCCATCAGGAACTGCTTCATCAGTTGAGGTTTTACTTCAGCAATAGAAGCCAGGGTATTACCAAACTTTTCAGATTTGTCATAAAGAGTTTTACTTAGCTGACTAGCACCAGCAATAGTATCTTCGTTATAGCCGGTAATGTTTTTAAAACCGTTCCTTGCTAATGTAAGTAGATCAATTTTACGATTTTTATAATAATCAGCAGAACCAGACAGCTGTACAAGGTACTTCATCAGGTCAATAACCTTACTTTGAGCCGCTTCGACAGCAGCTGTACCTTCCATTAGACGAGCGCCTTCTGCTAGGTCTGAAACACGTCCAGACAAAGAACCGGCAAGTAGAGAATGAGCACGGGTAACATCCATAGATGTAATATCATCACCAAAACCACGCATAGCTTTAGAAATAACACCGAACCCTTCTTCACTTAGTACTTGTTTGCCAGTCTCATCTTGGCTAATAAATGGCTTGATAATTTGATCAACTTCTGCACGACTCATACGTGGGTCAAACAGGTCAGCTGTAATGTTAAGGGTGTCGTCGATTTGGTCGTCCAGACTGATCTTCCAACCCTTACCTTCCATGCCGATGTCGCCTGCTTCATTGAGCTGCCGTGCAAGACCAAGAACAACATCGTCTACCTTACCTTCGCCACTAAGTCCATACTGAAGAGCAGGCTCAGAAATGACATTACCGATACGACCGTCTACACTATCTAGGTTACGAGTAATCCGAGATTGGTCAATACTAGCACCAACGATGCCGAAGTCATCAACAGTACGCACGCCAATTTCGGTGTAGTCGTACATGTCATGCACACCTTTCATAGGTATATTGATCTGAGGTGACTTGTACATATTGTACTGACCAACCTCATCCAAAGCCTCGTCCAGACGCACCATGCCAAGCTCAACGGATTCTTCTACAGTATTAGCAACAGCTGGTTTGTTACTTTCAAGCCACTTACGTGCAGCTTTAGAGTTACCTACCATGCGGTTTGTTGCAACTTGTGCTCCGACTTCGCCAGCCATTGCAGCCCCCATCTTCCACATAGAACCAGCCAGGACTTGTACAGAACCTAGACCGATGTCTTGTAAGATATTTTTACGACGTTTGTCGTCAGCAGAGTCACCGTCTAGCGTTGCTAGAGAGTCAGGAATAAAATCATATTGAGGGGGGAGTGCCTTCTTAGCCATGCCAAGTAGGTTATCACCTTCTTCATACTGTTCACTAACTGCACCGACAGCAACACTACCGCCAACCTCAGCTGCCCGATCACCCAGGAAACGCATGAAAGGTGTGTTACCGATATTCCAACCTGTACGAGCCTTACCTGCTGCAGTAAGCGCTTTAAGACTTCTAGTAGCAATACCAGTCGGCATCAGAATAGCCATAAGGTCTCTTGCCGACTGAGCGATTTGGTTTTCGTATTTAGGGCGTTTAGGGATGTCAGTCCTAAATACAAAATTTACAAGGTCGGTGCCAAAATCAAGGGCAGAGTCTACTGCAATGCGGTCAAACTCACCGCCTGTTTTCCTTATAGCGTCTAAATCGACACCACCGTCTTCAGTACGAAATGGGCTGGTAGGGACTGCTCCTTCCGTAGTCGGAGCTGGGGTTTCCACTGGCGTTTCTGTAACTTCCGTAGAAGCGGGTAGTTGTGTTTGAGTTACTGCTTGAGCTTCGTTTGCAGCTACTTGATTAGCAGCTTCTTCTGTCAACTCAAGCTCTCCCTCATCTACCCTAAACGACTCTAGGGGATCATATTCCATAATTTAGTTTCTAAGAATCAATGGATGTTGTAGTATAGCCGGATCTCCACTATACTTGTAAAGTGCTTTAGCAAATTTCTTACCGTGGTTAACCATTTCTGTAGTGATACGTTGCCACTCAGCACGGTCTGCTTCAGTTTTAACCCAATCAGGTGTTTGACCAGCAGCCCACATATTATAGTAACCAGGTCCACCGTTGTATGCCATAGCAGAAACAATGGGGTCGTTATTGTACTGCTTTTTCAAGCTAGCATAATACTGAGTACCATAGTCAATGTTAGCAGCATCATCATTTTCCCCGTCATATTCAGCAAAGAAAGCAGGATGGGCAGACTTGTTAATCTGCATAACGCCATACGAAGTACCGTTATAACTGACTCTGTACTGACCATGATTACTTTCAATCTCACCCATTGCAGAGTTTTCAGCAGGTGAGATACCATGTTTTTCTGCGCTAGTTCGGTAAAACTCACGAAGAGTTGCAGGTACCAAACCTTCATTCCAACCAGTACCAACAACTGCTATACCTACACCATGACCGCGTGTATCTCGGTTTGTACTGCGGAATCGATTTAGTAGATTTTTAGCAGCGGGTGGGTATTCAGTAATAATCTGTAAAGACGGTGGGGGTTGAATAGGAGGTCTACCTTTTGCTTCAGCAATCTGCTGCATAATCTCCATGTGTGATGCCTTTGTTCTTTCAGCAATCATATCAACTCTTGCCGGGAATGTATATCCAGGGCGAGTCATAGAAGCAATGTTTTGATCAAAGGCAACGTCAGTAAGAATCATGTTAGGGTCGGAAAATAAATCATTTACTTTACCTTTTTCAAGGTTTATCCTGAACTGGTCGTCTGCTTGATCAAGGTGTTCCGCAATTTGTCGGGCTGTTTTTGTGTATAAATTAGGGTATTCGTAAAAACCAGTGTTAGGGTTGTACTGTCGATAGAAAGGTGAGGATTCATCTTTATGACCTTGTTCAATTAGACGACCAGCAGAGGATGCTGCATCATCAATTGACGCACCGTCCGCAACACCGGCTCTTACGAGTTGCTTATAACTTTCTTGTAATTTCTTTGAGTCATCATCACTTTGAACAGTGGATTGAGGGTAATTACCATACTGATCCTTTTTAGTGTTTAACTTGCCGACAATTTCAAGCTTGTCTTTATAATTATCGTTAAGCATGAATGGATCTTGATCGTTAAGAGATTCCTGCAACTCGTTACCAAGCTTAGGATCAGACTCAAATACCTTATTCACAATATCTTGGTACAATATACCCCGAGCTTGGAAATCTTTAGCCATGGTAATCAAACCAGCGTTATAACCACCTTTACTAGGATCACCTGCACCCCTCAATTTACGAAGCCATTCAGGCATACCTTTTACATCATCTTCAAATGATTTAGCCGCCGCTGCAAGATCTTCAGGTGAGTCATTACCATCGACAACAATGTGACGATGCCAAGCTTTAGACTCTTCCTCGTATTGTTGACGTTCAGTGGTGTTTTGGTTTCTATTCCACTCACGACGTTTTTCTTCTCTATCGTTGGCAATTTCTAAACCTCTTGCTTCGTTAGTGCCAGGGTTTTTAAAATCTCCAGTATAGTAAGGTTTACCATCTTCACGTAAAGATGTAGATTTCCATTGAGGATCTGAAAATATAAACTCACCATTGGCATCCATAGCAGTGGCTTGTTTTTTAATCCAATCTTGAGCCTCTGCATGGGTTGAAACGGCAGCAACTAGACGATAAGATGTAGCCAGCTCAGTGCCAACTGGATTAGCCATAACAGCGTTTGTTGCTGTAGTTATAGTCTCGGCTTTAATTTTATCTGTAGCTCTGCTAATAACACCTGATTTAAAAGTTTCATCAGATTCTTTTTTGATATCTAAACCCTGACCTAGCAGTTCTACAGAAAAATTGTTCCAACCTTGCTCTTCTTTAAATTGAGCCCAAGCTTCAGGTAAAAGTTGGTCTGTTGCTTGGACATCACCTAAAGCTTCTGGAGCATTTTCTGAAAACCATCTAGCCCTCGCTTCAGGCCAAAGACTAGCTGTCTTTTGTTTAATATCATACTGTAGATAAATAACAGCATTGTTTACAGCGTCACCAGCAGTTTGCTGTAGAATAGCTTCCGGTACACCGGCTAAACGTCCCTCTTCAACTGCTGCACGAACCTGTTCAATACCGACCCGCTCCATGTTTAGAGCATTTCCAAAACTTAAAGAAGCTGGATCAAGTGGACCAATCTCTTCGCGCAGCCGCTCGATTCTTTTTTTAGTTTCAGCTTCCTCCTCCTCAATAGCTTTATCTTTAGCTTTTTGAGCGGTTGCACTAAAATCTGCAATACCAGAGAGGAAAGTTGTCATAACTTCAGCATCCCTAGCAATATCAGCTTGCTCTGCTGCTGCGTTGTATTGTGCCTGTTGGATTTCTGTTCTTACGTTTTGATCAGCAATTTTATATTGACGCTGCCTGACTTTATCATAATAAGCAGCATCATCTCTCATTGCCTGCAAGGCACGTTCATCATTTTGACGAATGGATTCCTGACGTGCCCGCATACCGTCTAGAATGCGTTGATTTTCTTGACGCATCCTGTTAATGTTAGCATCACTAACTTGAATAGGGGAAAACCCCTTGGCGCGCGCTGCGCCGGAAAAATTTCGTGCCATAGTTTATGTTATAGGTTTAAGCTTTATTCCAGAAACCAGCACCGCCTGCAAACGTATTAGCAACACCTGCAACTGCGCCAATAAGAGGCATGATTGTGCTTTGTCTTTGAACAGGTGGTACAGCACCAGGCAGGACCTTAGCAGGTTTAACAAACGTACGTGCAGGACCAAGCTCAGGTTTAACAAGCTCCGGCAAACGATCAGGACGAATCATGAGATTAGCCTTGGCTTGCATGTCAGCACCATACTTTTGCAATGCAGTGTCCATCAAACTACGTTGCAATTCTTTCTGACTACTGGTTAGTGTAGCACGTAAAACTGCTAAATCTCTGCCATACTTAGAAGCAACGGCTTGGATAGCCTTACCTCTAGAGGTACCAGCCTGTCCCATAGAAGCCCTACCTTCAGCCTGTAACTGCTCTACAAGCAAACCTTGCTTTTCAAATGCAGCTGCGTCTAACGTTTCGTTATAAGCTGCCATTTGAGATTCTTTAGCAGATTGGTACGCCATATTATTATAGACTAGCTGTTGCCCATAATTTTCTACAGACTTACCATAAGCCTTTACATCTTGCAAATAACGAAAGTCCTGTATTTCAGTATCGTACTGCCACTGTTTGACAGCCGTGTCGTACTGGAACTGCCGAGCAGCATAGTAATCATTTTTTTCTGCCTCAAAAGTTTCCCTATTATACTTGTTTGAAATGTTGGCTTGCTTTTTATTTAATTTTTCCTGTCTTCTACGTGCTGCTGCCGCCGAACGATTAGACTTACTAGCTTGGCTAGCACCAAAAAGGCCACCAGCAACGGTAGCAATAGCACTAACACCAGCCCAGGTAATATGCATTTCCAGACCAGAGACGGCAAGCTGCTGATCCAGTAAATTTTCTTTTGGATTAAACATCAAGCCCTCCTAT
>CEPX01048185.1_pt1 | contig 11040 bp, 21 predicted proteins | sample 361361 | NCBI WGS metagenome assembly CEPX01 (sample SAMEA2619974, study PRJEB7988) | marine metagenome | biome: marine biome (ENVO:00000447); feature: mesopelagic zone (ENVO:00000213) & marine oxygen minimum zone (ENVO:01000065); material: "saline water (ENVO:00002010), including plankton...
TTTGGTATCCACCTATCATGGCTGCCTGGGATGAAGATGTGTCTCCCGTTGAGCCGATCAATGATGCGCTTAGCCGCGCCCGTAGTAGCCAGCGTGAAGTCGCCGAGATGTCGAGTTGTGTCCTCGGGGCCGACTACCGAGTTGTGCCTGTTGATCATCTCCTCATTCATCTCTTCAACGGATGCGAACGGTCTGTTGGAGTACTCGATGATGTTCCGATGACCGTAGTGCTCGTCTGCTGTGAAGAAATACACTATCTTCCTCGAAACTCTGGAGTGTGGATCATGCGTGTGTTGGCTGGGAAGATGCTGTAGTAGTCTCCGTCTGCATACTTGGTCTTACAGGTGCCGTTCTTGGTCCTGTCGTTCCAGACCTTATCGGCTTCCTTTTTGGAGACAGGACCTGTAATGTCTATCCATCCATCGAACATGTCATAGAGACGGACTACGTATTTCTTTTCTTCTTCCATGATTCCTCACTGGAGCCCCAAGCGGGGGCTCACCTGCGCTGTCCGCACGAGGCTTCACCTCGTGTTAGACATAGGAGGTGACACTATCCTCCGCCCTTCCCTATCCCGTAAGCACTGATTCCACAACTTCTCATCCAGCTAGTGTCGACGCCAGTTGGGAGGAGGAGTACAGCCAGAACCAGTTGGTTTCCGACCGGGCCATGCGTCTGGTGCAGGCTGCGATCGGATGATGCCACGCTTCACGAGATTCTCGTGAGTCGCGTATTGGAAGGTGAACTCACTACGAGTTGCACGATCCCTCACGAACTTTGTAGTAGTGACGGCGCTTGTCTTCACATCGCCGAATCCTGTTCCCAGGTCCCCGCCCTTGCTTATATCCAGGCTGCGGAGCACGTGGTTGGGAGAGTTGGAGTACGAGAGGGACTGTCCGGAGGCTGTGCCTCTTTCTCCCGTACTACTGAAGTTGAAGCTTGCCGGTGCTACTTGACCCAGTAGGCCACCGCTTGTCTTCTCTTCCACTCCCTTGTCGAAGCTCATGTCTGGATTGATGCGTCCACGATACCTGCGCTTGGCGGGCTTGATGAGTCTCCGGGGGACGACGACAGCCACTTTCTCGAGGAAGGTTGCGACGCCCACGATTCCTACGTTCTTGGTGTCTCCCTTCTCCATCTGTGCTGCGTAGCTACCGGGCTTGGTGCCGAACTCGAACTCAGCTACCTCACCGTCATTCAGACGCCAGCCATCGAACCACTCTGTCTGGTAGGCGGAGATTATGTACCCGCGCTGGGAGGGAGAGGCATTCTTCCCGGTCATGATGGACTTGCCATCAATCCCGATGACCACTTCCATGCGCCGATTGGTCTTGTTGCGTACCTCGATCTCGAAGGGGAGCCCGAAGGGTGCCTCAACGAAGACCGTGCCACGTGCCTGGTGGGTGGGGAGGGGACGACCCTCACTGATAATGCGGATGTCGCAGTGTTTTTGTTCGATCATGGTTTCTCCTAGTCCCAGTCCCAAGGGTTGCTCTTGTCCTTGAGAATTGGTACGGACCTGTCCCAGTCGCTCCGGAAGATGTACTCACGGATGGTGGCACGGAATTTTCTCTGACCATAGTGCTGGAGGTATTGGCTCCAGGGTCTGTGTGGCCAGCGAGAGTAGTTGTGCGATGTGCGGGTCTCCCCACGGCGATGATTGATATGCATGTCAGCCTCCTTAGATCAGAGGTCAACCAGTTCCTTCTTCATGTTCTTCTCCCGAAGTCAGTGGGCTATGTTCTCCAAAGTCAGTAGACTATGGACTGGAGCTCCTGTAAAGCGGGTTGGCTTTACTCAACTGGACGTGCGACGAACTTCATCCCCCCAGAGAGGGAGAGGTCCACGTTTGCTGTTCTCTTCTTACCCGCCAGAGTGTAGAGGAGATATTCTGTTTCGGGAGTGCCCATGTGTTCGAACTCGAGGACTAGCTTACATTCCCACCGTGAGCCTTGTGCCCGCCACGTGAAGACACTCCCCGCCGGGATGATGATCTCCTGATCGAGATCGTAGGCCTGTTGGTTGTGGTGTTTCCTGTAGCGAGCGAACGTATGGGACTGGAGTTGATCTCCCTTCAGCACTAGGGGCTCTTGCAGGATGTATTTCTTGTTGTGTTCGTGCTTTGGTAACCAAGCTTGCATGTCTTCTCCTACAAAATATTTGGGGACGGTGGGACTCGAACCCACACCCCCTTTCGGGGACAGCGCCCTATTTGTAAAATACCTCTAGTTCACCTCTGAGATATTGCTTGGTCCTAGTCTTCTTTTTGAGAAGATGATCGGTAACTGTTCCTCTTTGTAGAGCAACAGTCCTTCTTTTATCTCCTCTCATACCTGTCCCAACCTGTTTTTTTCTCTTCTGATTAACTTGGCTCTGTTGGGTTTGAGTTCTCTGTTCAGCCAGGCGCGACGAGAGTAGTTGGAGTGCCAACTCTTTGTTGCGATGCTGGCTTCGTTCTCCCTCACACCTTACACTTAGGCCTGTTGGATCGTGTGTAGCGATGCAGGCTGAATCAGTCGTGTTGCGGTGTTGACCGCCGGCTCCACTTCCTCTACAAAACTTAAAGCTAACGTCTTTTTGGTTGATGCTAAGTCCTTTGCTGTCTTCTAGTGGTAGAACAGAGACAGTTACTGTTGATGTGTGGACCCTACCCCTTCTTTCTGTTGGAGGTACACGTTGCCAGCGATGACCACCGGCTTCATGTTTGAAGGACTTCTTGCCGTTTGCGACTTTGAATACGGCGAGGCCTGGTCGTTGTTCTATTAGCTCCCAGCTAAAGAGACCTCCGGTCCATGTAGCGTGCATAAACCTGTAGTTGTTCTGTGACTAGTAGCTTAGCGTCATTGCCGCCTTCTGCTGCTCGAATTTCTACCGTAATATCCATTCCGATCTCCTTTGCCACTGACTGGAATCGAACCAGCACTCCCGGTTAGGGAACATCGACCTCAACGATGCGTGTCTTCCATTTCCACCACAGTGGCCTTTCTGCGACTGTGTGTATCTGTTTGTGAGTGGCAGTTGGGACAGAGGAACCTAAGGTTCTTGGCTCTGTTGTCCTTCCTGTTGCCATTGATGTGATCGATCTGGAGACGGAGGGACTTGCCTTGCCATTCCTTCTCGAGTTCACACCACTCACATCGTTCTCTTCTCCCTGTCTCCAAGAGAGCTCGTCGCAACATGCTTGCTCTTGGTGGTTCTTTGTCCTCATCTAAAACGAGAACCTGTTCTGCTGTGAGTCTGTTCCGTGCCTTCTGGCCCTTGGCCCACCCTTGTCCAGTAAAGTGAGAGGTGTCTAGGCCTAGCCTCTTGATCCGTTGTCCGATGTGGGTTTGGACGCTCGATGAGTTACCGGTGTAGCCTAAGGCTCTGACCGTCTGGATGACCGACTTGCTTTTCTCAACTGCCGCTCGAATCATATCGTCTGTGTACTTCATGCAGACAGTATATGTTAGAGCTGGTTGCTAGTCAAGCTGCGCGTCTACCAATTCCGCCACGTCCCCTGTGTTTACTTGAGAGGTTTCTTTGGTGGCGCTCCATGCCCATGATAGGGAAGGGCCCCAGTTGTTGTGGTGGCTGGGAGTAGTACGAGCTTGCCGTTTCTGAGGTAGTGGGCTTTCATTTGTTCTCTCCGTTGCTGGGGTTTACTCGTCGTCGAAGGAAAATGGTCCCCGTTTGACCCTGATGGACTTGTGTTCGCGGATGGCAGCGATGAGCTCTGCTGCTGGGGTACATCCTGCGGCTACTGCTCCTTCTAGGAAGGGGATGTCCTTCTCTTCGAGCTGGTGCTCACCGAAGGCGTACTTGGTGATCTTTTCCAGTACGTCGTGGAGGGCCTTTGTCGAGATGGATACTGCGGCCCAGTTGTCAGGGTTGGGTCGCCATGAAATTGTTGCTGTTCTTGCCGTTGAGTTTCTCTCTTGCTCTGTCCATGTCTTCCTCTGTTAGTCCAGCCTGATGGTCTGTCTTCACGAGGTCGCCTAGGAGGGGTCCCATGTCGGTGTTGTCGTCCAGGATCACCCACCTCTCTATTGGATAGCCATGGATGGCACAGTCCGATAGGTAGGAGGCGATCTCCTGTCCGCGTTCCGCATTTCTAATGATTGGTGTTCGGTCTACCAGTCTCCCGGTGAACCCATACTCTTCGAATCGTTGCTGAAGGGCTACGAGTGGCCAGACCTTCCTCCAAGTGGAGGAGACAACTACGACAGCTCCTGTCTCATCACAGAGGCGGTTGAGTCTCTCAACACAGGCAGGGTTCAGGGTATGGAGGCCCGGCTTCATGATGGAAGCTGCGTTGTTGATGACTCCATCGATATCGAGGAAGATTACTTTCATGGTGGAGATGCGGGGAGTCGAACCCCGGTCCTCAGATGGCTTCAGTTAAATGATCCACAGGCTTTCCCGGGTCTGCTCTGCCCACATCCTACCGGGTTAGGAGTGGTGATAAGGTAGTCTCTTCTAGTCTTTTTGCTAGCTTTCTGTTCCCAGGTACGCTAGCTACCCGTGCTTTTGGGCTATGCCCAGAGCTGTGCCTGCTGCATTGGAGCGATGGTCTCAGTTCCGACGGCCATGTAGCTCTTGGTGCGGCAGATGGTAACGTTGTCGTTGCCAGTTAAACTGTTAGTCGCTTTTTATCGAGGCTGCTACTATCCCCGGCCTGCATCTAATCCTCTACTTCATCCAAGTCGATACCTGGTCATCCCCAGGTGTAACTAAAGACTCTCTACTTGTCGTGTCTGGTAGAGCTTGTGTTCCAGTTTACTCCCAAAGAGAATATTGACAAGGTTTTTTACTTCGATCCGCAGTGTGTTGTTGTCACGAGCGGCAACTGCTGCCTTCCAGTCTCGTTGGAGACGGACCTTGTCCTCCTTCTCCCACTGCACTAGGTTGAGTTCAACAAGTCTCTCGAGGAGAACCTGTAGCTCCTGTTGCTTGCGTATGCTGAAGTGTCGGGCGATGAACTGGAGTGCTTCATACCCCTCACGTGCTTCTTCTTCTGCTTGTGCACGGAGCTTCTCTTGTCCCACGAACTTGAGCTCTTTGACCGTGTTGATGGCCCACCTGTCTGCGAGCTCACCGGGAGCCACTGTCTTGGCTATCTTCAGGCTGACATATGCGCGGCGTGCTATTTCGTCTGCTCTCTTGATGGTAAGCGGGAGCAGAAGAGTCAGGGCTGCGAACGTGACACTGAAGAGGGTCAGGGCATTGGCTAGGGTCCAGAAGGTGAGCACACCACACCAGATTGTTAGTCCGTAGAGCGCCCATCTGAGCCAGGTGTTTTTATACAAGTCCTTCATCGCGCATCCTTGTCATGATTTCCTCAACAACGGCAGGGACTACCATTGTAGCATCATCATGGGTCTCGATCCACTCCTGTAGTGCATCGGACAGGAGATCGCGCATCTTTTCTTCGGTCTCGGCCGCGAACTCATCGTACGAGATGCCTTCAGTCGCATACTCTTCTTGTTCTACGTACCCAGCCATGCCTGATACACAGACAGTTTGGGCCATGAACTCGCCAGGAGAACCCTCAAGGATGGGGTACTCGACAAACTCATTGGTTGGGCACTTGTGTACACCGAGGTCGTCACATGAGTTGGCCAGATATTGTCCACATTTTGGACACATTGGATCGCCGGTTGGCATAGCTTCTCCTAGGGCCCGGGGCACCGAGGGCTGGTTCTACTTGAATTCATCTTGAGCTGCTCATAGGCAGCCCTCGGTCCCGGAGGTGTAGAAGTGGACCTACACTGTCCTATTGGTTGATCATCCTGCAAGGATGGCTAGGGCTCTTTAGAGTCCTAGCATATCTCCCTCGTGTAGCATTGGAGATATACTATTTGCATCCACCCGACGAAGACATCGGGGTTCTCCGGTCTTACAGGCCGAAGTCGCAGGTAATCGCCAGCTCGCGCTGGGCCCCATCACGGGAGAGGTTGGCCTTGTGGGCTGCCAGCTGTCCGTTGACGTTGCCTTTCTTGCTGGCTTCATCGAGGATCGCTACGGCCTGGGAGTCCAACCCCTTGCTGATGAACTGCATGACCTTATAACCTGTCTCACCGTACTGATTGCGATAGTCACGGCGGGCCTGGTTGGTCATCTTTGTGGCTGCCTGCTTGGCATTGGCACGACGAGTCGCCCACGCCTTCTTGGCTGCATTGCTTTTGTTCTTCATGACTGCTCCTTTACTTTTCCAGATGGAAGTGTTCGTACATCATGGGGTGCTTGTTGTCTTGGTACTGACCACGGTAAACCTTGACATGTTTGAACCCTGCCTCCCTGAATGAAGAGATAAGAAAATGAGGCATGAGTTGCTGGTAGGTAGCGTAACTGTTGATGCGACCCACCGTGGTAACGAGACCAACAACTGCCGTGGGTTGGCTGTTCCAGTAGATGAGCTTGGCCCACATGTCGAGGTCTACACCAGGGGTGATGCCCATCATGAGGTCCAGGTCGAAGAGATTGTAGCGCTTGTAGCTACCTCCTTCTATGACACGCTGGGTGAGGTGGCTCCAGATGTTCCCCTCAACGTACTCGGGTTGTCTCTGTTTCATCAGGTCTTCGTAGAAGTCCCAGACCCAGTTGAGGACGTCTGCATCCCTCTCTACCATAGTGATGTCATTACCTAGACGGCGACGTACACACTCCACGTTGTAGGCAGGGAGACCAATGTAGGTAGGGTGCTGGAGGACTACGTCTGCTAGCCTCCACAACTCACCATACATGACGTCTTTGTGGTAACGACTCCTCATTCCTGTCGAGAAGTTGGTGGGGAAAGAGGGGAGGCGCTTGCCTGACGCTATCTGATTCTTGATGACACTAGGGTAGGTGTGGCCCATCTCTATCCCATAGGAGGACAGCTTCTTCCAGGCTCGCTCCTGATATCCTCTGCCACGGATGTACTCGTCGCAGACGACCCAGTTAATCACCTGTCGTCGTAGTGTTGGGTCCAGCATTGAGCGTCTCTCTAAGGGTGTCTCGTTGGTCTATGAGTAGCTGGAGTTGCTTCTTGAGCTTCTCGCGCTGTTTCTCTGACATGAAGGTATCGTGTTGCAACTTCCGACAGAGGTCCATGATGTCACTGGACAGGATGCGTTCGGAAGTGGCTTGTTTCATGCGTCTTGCTTTTCTAGGTAGTCGGGGGGGAGTTCTCCAGCCTCTACGGCATCTACGTCGGAGAGCCCAACGATAGTGGGAGGGGTCTTGATGACGATCTTCTCACCAGGAGAACACTCCACGAGAGACCGGGGAACCAGCATGACCTGTAGGTCTCCCGGAAACTCGTGTTGATGCTCGGGCGGAACGGTTGCACCCTCGAGACGGATCTCGAACGTCGTGATGACGTTGTCCTGGTGCTTGACCATGTTCTCTGCCCTGGTCGCTCGTTGCTCCATTTCTTGAAGCTGGACCACGAGTGCATCGCGCTCGGCACAGGCTTCCTGGTAGAGGTCCTCCATGGCGTCAGCTTTCGCTTCTGTCTTTGCACTCATGGTCCAAGTCTCCTAGAAGGGGATGCCGTCGCTGCCGGCGTCCTGGTTGGTGTTCTCGTCCTTGTTGTCCGCGTTGTATGCGGCCATGACGGTCTCCTGGAACTCGTTCCGGAGGCCCTCGTCGACGAAGTATACCTGGTTGGCCCACTTGGTCTCTCCGTCCTTCTCGTAGGAGCGACGGGGGAGGCTGGCGAAGTTGCCCTTGGAACCCTTGACGATTGTGAAGTCGATTTCCACAACGCCGTTGTAGACCAGCTTACCGCCGGCGAGAAGGCTGCCCGCGTTGATGGGGCGAATGGTGATGTCGGTGAAATTGCTCATAGTTTCTAGTTCCTTACACAGCTTGCTCGGATCAACCAAGCGATTAGTACTACTCCTGCTATTCCTGTCAAGTGATTCTCCCAGCATGGGAGTAACACCTACTTCTTCAACTGCTTGTCTCAGGGCGGCTAGTGCCACCTCCTCTTTCTGTCCTGTGTCTACTACTGGCGCTCCGGAATATCTTTCTTCGATGTTTTCTAGCGCGTAGTCAATGAGTCCTTCCTCTGAGAGGTCAGACTCCCACATGAATGGTACTCCCTCCTTGTCTCTTGATGCGAGACGTTCCAGTAGGGTATGTCTATCTGCCAGCAGAATGACTGTAGATACACTCCCGTGTTTCTCAATGAATGGTTTGAGTCTCCAAGAGAGGCCACTACTTTCCACGACACAGGTGTCGAAGGTACGGGCGTCCCTGAAGAGACGAAACCAAGCGAGTTCCTCTCCATGTGATGGGCTACGGCCAGCGTAGTAGTACCGACGGTACTCATCAATGCAGAGGAGAGGCAGGTCTAGCTGTGTTGCCAGGGTTGTCTTCCCAGCTGCAGGTGGACCTACGAGGTTGATGATGCGGGTGGCGATGGTTCCACTCCCATTTCTTTGAAGGCCGCTGTCTTCTCTTCTTCTGTCCACGACCCAAACTTACCCTTGAAGGCTTTTTCTGTTGCTTCATGGATGGCGATGGTTTTCTTCATGATTGCTGTGCGTGCCTTCGGAGTCATGTATTTCTTCTCGGCTGCTGGTGGGTTCACACGTGACAGCCAGGTTTGCATGTGTGCGGACTCACAGTCGGATAGCTCTCGGATGTGCAAGCCGTCTTCCAACTCGAGGGGAAGCCATGCCTTCTGGTCTACGAGGCGAGCTAGCTTCTTCCGCAGGTTCTCTTTCTTTTCTTTTTGAGGAGATGCCGGCTTTTCTTCCGTGGCATCGCCACTGGAGTCGGTGAGTCGGCCTTTCCCCATGTCCAAGTCTTTCATGTCGTCAACTCTTGTAGGATTTTTGTTTGGGCCTGATGGTGATGCCGCTAAACGGCCTGAGCTGATACTTGCTGCTGTCCTTCTTCACTTCTGTGACCGTGACCTTGATGTTCTCCCTGCTGTCCAAGGAGAAGGAGTAGCGCGCCGTGATGGAGCACGCACATCCATTGCACCAGAAGGTGCTGCTTATCCCCGCGTCTTCCTCATTGGTGTAGCCACCAGGATGGAGGGGTTCAATGTCTCGTGTGTTGGGTGTCTTGCAGTCAGGACACTGGACTGTCGCTTGGTGTTGCATAGACCCTCTTGATATATTCCTTGAGCCAGACGTTGTCGTTCTTCTCTGGTTCGTTGTTGGTAAGTCCGACCAGGGCAGGGATGATCTCGTCGACGTCCTCTGCCAGCTGTTTGATTTCCTCTCGTGTGATGTCCAAGTCGGTCTCAAATACCACAGGGTTCTCACCAATCACTCTGTTGACTCGTGTAGCTAGCCCATTCATTTGTGAAGTGAAGGGAGCCTTGTCCTGCTTGGCACGATTCCCCCGCCTATCTGCGAGTCTCAACAGGAGGAGGTCGTACCAGTCGGGGCCCACACGTAGTAACCAATGACGAAGGGCCTTGTCCTTTGACTCTGGAGTAAAACGAAACATGTGGTGCCTGACGAGGTGGCTGACATCCTGAGTGATCTTCTCGTTGAAACCAAGACGCGGGAACAGTTCCTTAACGATCTGTTCTCCTACGACTTCGTGGTTGTGGAAGGTCAAGCGGCCTTCTTTCTGGGAGGCGACAGCAGGTTTCCCCACGTCGTGAAAGAGGGCGGCTAGTTGTAGGATAGGATGGTACCCGGAGGCTGCATCGAGTGCACCAATCATGTGTTCCAAAACGTTCTCGGCATGGTAGTCCCCTCCGGGGGTCTCGCCACACACCACCAGCTCAGGAATGAGAGCATGGAACTCTCTGATGAATGTCCCCGCCTCTCGGTTGAGACATGACATCATGAGCTTGGGGCCTAGAACGGAGATGTCCATCTTACCTCTGGTAGAGCTTGATCTGGTCCACGTTGACCAGGGTGTCGGGCTTCTCTTGCACGGACGTGACGGTCCCGAGGGCACGTTCGAATCCCGCAGTGATGTCATGGCAGGACTTGTCGGCCACTCCATCCACTTCGATGATAGTGGGTTTCCCCGGGCGGATCCTGAAGGTAATGGTCTTCATTTACTTCTCCTCTGGTTTACGGAAGGGCGTGCGCTCTTCCTTGGTGCGTTCCAGGTAGATGGTACGGTTCTCCACATCTTCCTTGGAGAGTCCCTTGTACCAGTGGTCCTTCCTGGTTGTCTGAAGGGAATTGATAGCCGCCACGACTGCACGACGACCAAGCTCGGAGTTGCGAGGCTCCTTCTCATCGACCACGCCAATGGCTCCGCTTGTATGGCGGTGCTTGTTGGGTCCCTGGAGCTTGTGGAGCTTCTTGGTGGCCCGCTTACGTCCTTCCTTCTTGCTGAAGTTGTCATCGGGTGCGCAGAAGCTGACGGCGAAGAAGTAGCTCTCTCCGTCGGGGGCTAGCTGACCGGCACATGTTGCAGTCCCGGACCCCACTCGGAAGTGGGAGTATCTGATGTTAGTGTTCTTCTTCATGTTGTCCTCTCTTACTGGGTCACACGGACGGTGAGTTCCGTTTTGTCCTGGTTCCAGCTGTTCTCCTGTACGAACCAGCCTGACCGGCGTGCCTGCTCTAGGGTCACCGCCCTGGTGTACTCGGACTCGAGCCTGTCCATCCACTGCTTGTCCACGGCGTCGGAGTAGCAGGTCATGGTACCATCGGCCTGCCTTTCCCAGCCAGTCTCCGCGCTGTAGCGGCTGATGCCGGCTCCAGATGCGACCTTCACGTGGGCACGACGACGTTGGTTGCCGTATCCCTTACAGGTCATACCCTTCTCGTCCACCTTGATGTGCTCTTTTTTGATGCCCATCTGGACAAGGGCAGTCACTAGGTGCTGCGTGTCCTTGATTTGGGTCTTTACCTCACTGTAGTGACTCATCTTCCTCTCCTTAAAATGCTCGGACCTTGATGGTGATTTCGCCCGACTCATCGGTTGTGTTCTGGACCATTTGGTAGCCCATCTGCCTGGCCTTGACCTCGACCACCTCGGCCGTGTAGTTTGCTTCTAGGTTGTCCTGCCAGGGCTTCCCGTAGCGATGCTTCTCGTTCTCGGAGACGTGGAAGGCATATGTCCCATCAGCCTGACGTTCCCAACCCA
>CEPX01198076.1_pt1 | contig 11040 bp, 8 predicted proteins | sample 361361 | NCBI WGS metagenome assembly CEPX01 (sample SAMEA2619974, study PRJEB7988) | marine metagenome | biome: marine biome (ENVO:00000447); feature: mesopelagic zone (ENVO:00000213) & marine oxygen minimum zone (ENVO:01000065); material: "saline water (ENVO:00002010), including plankton...
CAATTTTACAGAAATCAAGCCCAAAAAGTAACTATAGTGTTAAAATTCGATTCTATAACATTTTACCAAAAGTTTAAATAGATGACATAAGTTCTGCAAAATATATGACTGAATTGATATTTACAGAAAAACCAGCGCAAGCTGAAAAGATAGCGCAAGCTCTCGCCGATAAAAAACCAACAAAAAAAACAATTGGCAAAGCACCATTCTACGAAATAAAACACAAAGGCAAGGACATAATAGTTGGCTGTGCAGTAGGACATCTTTACAGCCTCAAGGAAATCAAGAAGAAAAAAGGCTGGCAATATCCAGTATTTGATATTAAATGGGTGGAGGCTCATTCCGCCAGAAAAAATCAAGCCCATTCCAAACCATATTTAGAAGCTCTAAAAAAGCTATCAAAAAATGCCGACAAATTCACAGTTGCATGCGACTATGATACAGAAGGGTCCGTGATAGGGTTCAATTGTGTTAGGTTCATAGCGGGCAAAAAAGACGCAAGGAGAATGAAATTCTCAACACTAACTAAAGACGAACTGGTAGAATCTTATGAAAATGCATCCCCGCATCTAGATTTTGGTGTAATAGAGGCGGGAGAAGCAAGACATTACTTAGATTATTTCTGGGGCATATCATTGTCAAGAGCCCTGACATTAGCTGTGAAATCAACAGGATCATTCAAACTGATGACTTCAGGTCGTGTTCAAGGCCCAACTCTAAAGGTGATAGTGGAAAAAGAAATAGAAATACAAAAATTTAAGTCAGAACCTTTCTGGGAAATAAATTTAGAAGCAAAAACAAACGGAAAGAAAATAAATGCCCAGCATAAAGCCGGAAAGATATTTGATAAGAAGGAAGTAAGTGGGATACTCAAAAAAACGAAAAACGAGATAGCAAAAGTAGAAAAAGTTTCAGAAAAAGAGTTTAAACAAGAATCACCACATCCTTTTAATCTAACAGCACTCCAAACTGACGCTTATTCTTTGTTTAACATAACCCCCAAAGAAACATTATCAATTGCACAAGATCTTTACACTCGGGGTCTAATATCTTATCCAAGAACATCATCTCAAAAATTCCCTAAAGCACTAAACTTAAGAAAAATAATTACAAAACTCCAGAATAATAAAGAGTATTTATCACTATGTTCAAAAATACTAAAAACATCTCTGCAGCCCAATGATGGTAAGAAATCAGATCCAGCACATCCAGCAATTTATGCCACCGGTGAAAAGGCAAGGGTGGGGGAAAAGAAAAAAAAGATATACGATCTAATTGTAAAAAGGATGCTATCCACTTTTGCTGAGCCAGCAAAAAGAAAAACAGTAACCATAGATATAGACATCAACAAAGAAAAATTTATTGCAAAAGGCACAACAACCATCAAAAAAGGCTGGCATGAATTCTATGAACCTTATGTCAAACTAAAGGAAGAAGAGCTACCACACATAAAAAAATCCCAAGAATTAAAGTCACCTAAAATTTCAAAAGTTGACAAGGAAACTCAACCGCCTAAAAGATATTCCCCAGCTTCAATATTAAAGGAGATGGAGAGATTGAATATTGGGACTAAATCAACAAGAGCTTCAATTGTAGATGCACTTTACCAAAGACATTACATAATAGACACATCAATAACAGCAACAAAGCTGGGTATAAAAGCTGTGGAAGCTCTAAAGAAATTCTCCCCAAAGATCTTAGATACTAAACTAACAAGACATTTTGAGGAAGAGATGGACAAGATAATGGAAGGGAAAAAGAAAAAAGAAACGGTTCTACAAGAAGCAAAAAAAACTCTTATCGAGACATTAGATCATTTCAGAGAACATGAAACATCTATTGGCAAAGTTCTGATTAAAGCAATAAGAGAAACAGAGTACGAAATAAATACCATTGCAGAATGCTCAAAATGCAAAAAAGGCGTGATTCAAATACGTACAGGTCGTTTTGGAAAATTTGTCGCATGTAATCAATATCCAGACTGCAAAACTACATACTCGCTCCCAAGCAATTCATTGATAAAAGTCCATGGTGGAAAATGTAAGGAGTGCAATTTCCACACAGTTTTAGCAATTCGTTCTGGAAAACGTCCATTCAATTACTGTCTAAACCAAGAATGCCCGCCAAAAGTTGAATGGAGAAAACAACAAGAAGCTAAAAAAGCTGGAAAGGCAACCAAAAACAAAACAAAATCTAAGAAAAATTAAAACCTTTGTCAGATAATACAAAATCTTTTTCTGAAGTTTTGGACCCCATAATTTTTAATTTTCGCTTGCCATCAACTTCGCCAAGTTCAATTATATAATCACACCATTTTTTCACATAATCTCTGCCCAATGGTTCTATTCTATCTTTTCTTAAGTCATGATAAACTTGATTACACACCACTACCGGTTTGTTTCTTGATATCTCTTTAAGCACCCTCATCTGTCTAGCCAATTCATTGTTTGCAGTCTTTGGATTCTTCTTGACAACAGCCCTGTAATATTTTCCAATTGTATCAATACCTACAAAAGAGAATATCTGCGGACTATTTACAATAGAACTTATTATTTTAGCCTGTTCTTCAAAATTATTAGGTTTAGATACTAAAATGTTATTAAGATTTACACCATCTCCTGCAACTTGTTCAAATCTTTCAATACTAAATCCATGTTCAACATCAAGAACAAATATTTTGCCACCACATGATCTAGCCAGTTCCATCAAGAAAGTTGTTTTCCCAACACCAGCCTTGCCATAAACTAAAAAGAGTCCATTATCTAGGGATATATTTTCCCCTTCTAAAAATTTTGAAAGCTGCATTCAAGTATAAATCAATATCAGTCTTATTAAATTCGTTGCCGCTCCGAAAAGTTTATATACACTTTGTGTATACCCATTGTGTATACAAAATGAACGGAATAGACAAGGCCACAATACTCTGCGACAAATGCAATGTCAAGGCAGAGAAATCCACTGTAAATAAGAATGAGTGTACTTTAAGGTCATGGAAATGCCCTTCTTGCAATAATGAATGGGTTCACCCAGTAGATATAAGGGAATATGAAAAGTTCAAACAGATGCATCAAAAACAGTTTCATGTCAAACTACGCATAGTGGGTAATTCATATGCCGTATCAATTCCTAGGGAAATTATAGATTTTCAAGAGAGTATGTTTGAAGAACTTAATGATATAATAAGTATGTCTTTGGAATGTCCAGAAAAACTAAGTTTGTTTTTTTCAAAGAAAGATTATTAAATACCGAGGAGAAACTAAGTGAAATGAATAAAAAAAGTGTCGTTCTGAAGGTTCAAGAAGCGCTTCAAGAAGAAGCATACAAGGGAATAGTGAGAATAGACTCCCAAACTATGCGAGAGATTGGAGTGAAAGCAGGAGATATAATCGAGATAGAGGGTGGAAGAAAGACTGTTGGAATTGTCGATCGCGCTTATCCTTCAGATATTGGACAAAAAATAATCCGTATGGATGGTATAATTAGAAGAAATGCAAGAACCGGTATTGGAGAATCAATAAAAGTTTCAAAGTCTGAGGTTCGAGAAGCAAAGACAATAGTGATTGCTCCTGCACAACAGGGAGTAATGATTCAAACTTCAAATCCCGAATGGTTCAAACAAAACTTGCTTGGCCGACTTTTAGGACGCGCAGTTGTTAAGGGGGATGTCATAACTCTTGGCGGAGCCAAGAGAAGAAGAAGGACTATGACTGGATCCCCATTTGAAGACATATTTAATATAAACTTCTTTGAAGATTTTGTTGCCGGAGGTTTCGGCTTTGGCGGAGGCTCACTTAAATTTATTGTTGCAGATCTTAGCCCAAAGGCACCAGCAATCATAACTGAAAATACTTCAATTAAACTTTCTTCTAAAGCAGTTGAAGCATCGGAAGCAGAAGAGAAAGTTCCAGAAGTTACATATGAAGATATTGGCGGACTTGACGAAGAAGTGAAAAAGATTCGGGAAATGGTGGAGCTTCCACTAAAGAATCCTGAAGTATTTGAAAGCCTTGGAATAAATCCACCAAAAGGTGTTCTATTGCATGGCCCTCCTGGAACAGGAAAGACACTACTCGCAAAAGCAGTAGCAACTGAAACCAATGCTAATTTTATATTGGTGAACGGACCAGAACTTCTTTCAAAATTCTATGGAGAGACTGAAAAAAAGATAAGAAATCTCTTCGAAGAAGCAGAAAAAAATGCACCTTCCATAATATTTATTGATGAAATCGACGCAATCGCTCCCAAAAGAGAAGATACATATGGGGAAGTAGAGAGAAGAATGGTATCTCAGTTGCTGACAATGATGGATGGTTTGAAATCACGTGGCAAGGTAGTTGTGATAGGTGCAACGAATAGACCTAATTCACTTGACCCAGCCTTAAGACGTCCAGGAAGATTTGATAGGGAAATAACCATTGGTGTTCCAAATAAGGATGGCAGACTAAAAATTCTAAAGATTCATACAAGAAACATGCCAATAACGAAGGAAGTAAACCTAGATGAGATAGCTAGCAAGACCCATGGATTTGTAGGTGCAGATCTTGAAGCCCTTTGTAAAGAAGCAGCTATGATTGTCATCAGAAGGGAAATGCCTTCTTTCAACAAAAAAGATTCTGAAATTTCTCAAGAGGTTGTAAATCGTCTAAAAGTTACACCCAACGATTTTTTTGCATCGCTTAAACTGGTGAGACCATCCTCGCTTCGTGAGGTTCTCGTTGAAGCCCCAGATGTTCAATGGAAAGACATTGGAGGTCTGGAGGATCTAAAGCAGGAGCTTGCAGAGGCAGTAGAGTGGCCGCTCAAAATCCCAGATAAGTTTAAGCTGATGGGCATAAAACCTCCAAGAGGAATCTTAGTTTATGGTCCACCTGGAACAGGAAAGACACTACTCGCAAAAGCAGTAGCAAATGAATCAGAATCCAACTTTATTTTAGTTAAGGGACCTGAATTATTGTCTAAGTGGGTGGGGGAGTCTGAAAAAGGAGTTAGGAAAGTATTTGAAAGGGCAAGGCAGACAGCTCCAACTATAATATTCTTCGACGAAATAGATGCGTTAGCAACAAGACGTGGGCTTGATTCAGGTTCGCAGGTTACAGAGCGTGTCGTGAATGCTATGCTTTCTGAGATGGATGGTCTAGAAGAACTATCAGATGTTGTTGTTCTCGCCGCTACTAATAGACCTGACCTAGTAGATCCCGCGTTGCTAAGACCCGGAAGATTTGACAGAGTGATTTCAACAAAATTACCAAATGCAAAAACAAGGAAAGAAATATTAAAAATACACTCAAAAGATATGCCACTAGCAGAAGACGTAAATTTTGAAGAGCTAAACAAGAAACTTGAAGATTTCAATGGAGCTGATATACAAGCATTATGTAGGGAAGCAGCGATGGTTGCCCTCAGAAAAAATCTTGAGTCGAAAGAGGTCAGCCACAAGGATTTCGATAAAGCCATTGAGAAGATAATGCCTTCATTGAAAGAGGAAGATCTTAAGAGATACAAGACAATTGAAGACAAGTATCTCAGAGCAGCAAGAATTGCACAGCAAAGTCAGGTAAGACAGACCTATATGGGTTAATTGTCAACACTAAACTTTAGTTATAATTCCTTCACCAACTTTTAAAGTGTTCTCATACTGGGCAACCATTCCACCACTTTTCTCTGGAAGTTGATTGTATTGCTGTATTACTCCCTCTTTTTCCAAAAGTTTCAGCAAGAATTTAGTGTTCTTTACGCCCTTAAGCCACCTTTCTGTGAAAGGAAGCGTGTTATAATCATTCTTGATTTTTTCCATGAGTTTTCTTGCAGGACTCAATCTTATTGGTTTAATCCCAACCAGACCATAAACTCCGCTTGGTTTTCCTTCACCAACTTTTCCGATACCAGTTGTAGGAAATGGTTCAATTGCAATATATTGTCCATTTTTCAGTTTAGTTTCGTTCTTGTTATCAAAGTTTGGAATAGTTGGAGTAGTGTGTACTTTCCATCTCTCAACACCATGTCCACTTAAATTGACAATTGATGTAAATCCTGCATTCTCTATTGTTTCTTGTATTATCTTTCCAACATTTCTTATGGGTGCATCTGGAATAGCAGCTTCACAACCGGCTTTGCAAGCATCTTCTGAATTCCTTATCAATTCATTCCATTTACTTGTTCCAAGTTCAACAGTACAAGCATTATCGGCAACATATCCATTGATATGCACACCTATATCCAACTTCACAACATCCCCCTTTTTTAAAACATTATCATCATCAAGAAAAGGACAGTAATGTGCAGCCATACTGTTGACAGATAGATCCATAGGAAATGCAGGCAAGCCACCTTTTTTCTTTATGAAATCTTCTACACTATCCACAACTTCAGTATAAGTCTTACCAACTTTACATACTTCTTTCGCATACATTCTTGCCTCTGCCGCCAGCTTACCGGCCTTTTCCCAATCATCCATTTTAGTAATCCCCCAAACTCTTTTGTTTTTGCAAGCCAATCAAATCTTCCTTAGAATAACCCACAGCATAGAATATCCTCTCAACCGCAGGAATTATCTGCTTTGTTATATAATATTCGGGATCATACTTCTTTGCTTCATCTGCAGGAACAGATCCTTCTCCAACAGATCCTTTTAAATCTTGAACAACGTATCTAATTTCACTGCCGGCACCAACATATTCTCCTTTTTTTATCATTTTTTTAGCAACATTCACGTGCGGACCTATTGCACTATACTCATCAACTTCTTTGGTTAGCTGTTTTTTTATTACCATCTTATTTATTGGAATCTTGTTATTATTTGTATCATTGATTATTCCCCTAACATAATTAACAGCTTTTTTTAAGTCATTCTCTATTAATATAATATCCAACACCTTTTTTTGAACTTCCTTAGCTATTCCACTCCAATCCCCCCTAACCGTTTCAAATCCAACTATTTTTATTTTCCCATCTTCATCAATTAATGCGTATTTCTTCTTCGCACCACCTTCCTCACCTTTCTTCATCACAAACAACCCTCTTGGATAAAATCCTTCCATCTCCAATTCCATAAGGCTTGGAAGATCTTCATTTATATCTCTCATAAATCTCTTTGTATCTTTCATGGTCTTCCCATCACAAAGTGATATGAAAACAGAATCAGTATCTCCATAAATAATATTAAATCCATTTTCTTCAGCTTTGTTTATTACCTTGGAAATATACTCTCTTCCATAAGCTGTTGTCGCTGCTGCACATTCCTTACAGTACCATCTTGCACCAGAAAAGGCAAAGTAACCATAAATACTATTAGCAAGAACTTTGAGGCTGTATTGCCGGGCATTCAAAACTGGATCTTTCTTTTTTTTCTTCAGCATTTCTTTTATCCTATTTCTCCTAACAAGAATCTCTCTCAAAATCAATGGAAATATGCCGTCATGTTTGTAAGTAAAATGATAGTTTTTTTTCTTACCATTATACTCTATATCTGGAGACTTGTGTGCTCCCTGTTTTTTATCAGTTAAAGTACTTGGACAAATATTATGGGCGCTGATTATTGTAGGATATAAGCTCTTAAAATCCAATATAACAATATCATCATAAAGTCCCGCCTTTGGAGAAAAAACATACGCACCTTCAAAACTTTCAGCCCCTCTTTCAGATATTTCATCATAATGAGGCCTATTAGGAGCAATCTCATTAAACTCTGCTAAATTTTTAAGAATGTAATTTTCAACAAGTTGCCCATAACTCATTCTCGAGATATCGCTTGGTGGAAGCCCACAAAGTTTAACAAACTCGTGAAGGTGGGGGAGCATATTAACAACAAGATCGTGAGTTATTTCAGCATCAGCTAAATTGTAGTCACAGAATTCACCTATTTTCTTCCCTCCAGAATCCCATGCCTTATACAAATCTTCTATTTTGGCCCCGCTTTTGCCCTTGCCAATCAAATGTCTTGTAACAGTATCCAAATCATACGCAGGAAGGTTAAGTTCACCACTCATAACTCGTCTTATGAATTTGAAAATATCTACATGTGAATACCCAATAATCTTTGCAGTTTGATTTCCCTTTCTTCTTGTAAACTTAACATTGCTTCCATCCAGTCCAATGTTTAGTTTTATTTTATACTTATCAGCTCTAGCTCTAATGTATGGCAGGTCAAAACCATCTGAGAAATATCCAACAAGGTAGTCTGGTTTGAATTCACTTATCACGTCCTTAAAGCGCACCAACAACTCCCCTTCATCTTTAACGAATTCAACATATTTCTTCGCCCCCTGATATTTCTTCCATGTAAGTGTTTTTTTGAAATTTTTATCCCCATAAAAAGATACCATCAATATAGGATCATCTTCCTCTCGTGGATATCTTCTCTTATTATACACTTCAATATCAAAAGCCAAAATTCTTGGAGAATCCATAGATTCATTTTCATCCTGATAAATTTTCTTTGCACTAATTACTTTCTCAACAGAATAACTGCTTTCAACAACCTCCCCCTCAACACTGCACAAAACAGAAGGAATTATATTTCTACTAACTAAATATCTTCTCACAAAAGGCACATCTGTCTCTAGGCAGTCTTTCACACCGCTCATATTTTTTATATTATCTCTAAGTGGATTGACATCCTTTGGGTTATTAACTTCAACCTTCAGAGCATAAACATCTTCTGCAAGATATTTCTTCTGCTCAAGCTTAACCTGTGTGGCATAAGCAACTCTCTTTCCCTCCTTCAGTTTGAGTTCAAGTATCTTGTCTGTGATTTTTGCAACCTTTTCTTTACCATCAACAATTACCCAAAAATATTGGGAGAATTTATTATCCAAGACACAGATTCTCTTACCATCTTTGGACCTTCCAAAAATTCTAATAACTCCCCTATTGCCTGCCCCAGAATCATCTATATAATCTAATGTCAGGGGATAAAAATTAACTTTCACCATAATCCAGACTGCGCGAGAATACAATATAAAGCTTGCCATAGCCATTTATAGGTATAACAGCTGTTTAAGGCCAATAATAAATTCAAAACATTTATATACTACGATATATAGTTTTTAGTATCTAACTAGTGACAAAAATGATAAACTCAAATCTAACACAAGACCAAATAGGAGCTATTAGGCAAGGTATTGAGTTAGGCAAAATCCTAACAAAAGACCACCCAGAAATAGCTGATTTATACGAACAGGGTGATACTCTATCTACGATTGCAGAAGAACTAAACATACAATTAACATATGGCGTTGGAAAAAGAGTAGCAAAAAGCGGAATTCATAAAGCAATTGCAGGTCATGGTGGCAGTTTTAATTTAAGACAATATGACGGACTTATTCCAGATATAAAAGAGAGAAAAAGATTAATGAGAGAACATCATCAAGAATGTGGCTACAGATTACACGAGGAAGGGATAGGTATTCACGGAAGAACTCCTGAACAAACAAGTGAAGCTGGTCGTAAAGGTGGCACTATAGCTGGTCGTAAAATATATGAAAAATCGATAGGTGTTCACGGAAGAACTCCTGAACAGATGAGAAAAGATGGTCGTAAAAGTGCAATAGTAATGGGACAGACACCATGGACAAGAAAAGAAGATGAATTTGATGATAATATCTATTGTGCAATTGATGAAATAGTTTTTGCATACAATTTATCCCAAAAACCAGAATATCAGTGGGCTAAAGGTTGTAATAAAGGACAAACAAACAACAAAAAAATTGCAGAAATCATAAACAAATTATATCACAACAGAGAAGAGATTAGAAATTCAAAGACAATTCAGGTTTATCTCAGTAAATACAGAAAATCTCTTGAGGAGAGAGTTGATTGAAGATGACCAATAACAAATACAGTCTAACAAAAGCATTGACATTGGCGTCAGCCATGTATCTGGGAGCATGCTCAGATAATTCTCAACACACCAAAATTAACACTACAGGATATCCTCTATCAGAGAGAACATTGGAAGGTAAGATGATGGGTTTAGTAAAAAAAATACCTGACGAATTCATAGAAGCAAATATTTACAGCGAATCCGGAGGCGACTCAAATGCAGAACGCTACGAAGCGCACATCAATGACCATAGCTACGGACTGATGCAAATCCTTACAGAAACAGCAAGAGAAATATCCAAAAGAAATCCAGATCTTCCCTCACTCGATTTAAATTTAGATGAAGATATAACTCAAGAAGAAGTAAAAACATCTCTTCTCAATCCCCAAATAAATATTCTTTATGGAACAAGACTATTAGAAGAAGAATTTGATAGATACGGATCACTGGAACTAGCAGTAGCTGCATATAATGCTGGTTCAAGGGCTCCAAGAAACGCTTTAACACAATTTCAATTAAATGAAGTTTATCAGGAAAATTTAGATACGGATGGAAGTATTGGCCCTCTTTCAAAAGAAGTTGTTTCAAGATTCCAAGAACAGTATGAATTAGATATGGATGGAATACCGGGCCCAAAAACAAGAGCAAAACTAAATGAAGTTTATCGAGAAATGTTCCCCAATCAAAAACTCCCGTCAGGATTGATACCCCAAAATGGAATTACTCCAAGACATGTAAGAAAAGTTATGGATAGATACCAAGAAAATCTAAACAAAACTATACATACTGTTATTAGTAACCGCCTAAATCAGCGTTGATTAATCCTTTTTCTTCTATAGGCATAGGTTTAAACATATATGCTCTTTCCCAATCAAAATAACCACATCTAAATTTATCCAATGGAATTCCAGTTCTTTTGCTTAGCATAAGTGAATAAAAATAAACCTGTGTGCTAGCATATTTTTCTTTATAGGCATTTGGTTTGTAATCCCAAACCCAAACCTTCCCGTTTTCTATTCCAAGAACATCTATATGTCCTGTGAGTGGTTCATTACTTCCAAACAACCCACTATATCCCTCAATTTCATTTGAGTTCAGCCATATCGGAACTTCAATAGCAAAAGTATTCTTATCATTCTCCAGCATAAACATCTGAACCTTACTATGATTGCTTTTGAACCGGTTTTTGTTGACCTCTAATCCATTCTTAGCAAATCCAC
>CEPX01185421.1_pt1 | contig 11036 bp, 9 predicted proteins | sample 361361 | NCBI WGS metagenome assembly CEPX01 (sample SAMEA2619974, study PRJEB7988) | marine metagenome | biome: marine biome (ENVO:00000447); feature: mesopelagic zone (ENVO:00000213) & marine oxygen minimum zone (ENVO:01000065); material: "saline water (ENVO:00002010), including plankton...
CGATTGTAGTAACTGCTACATGTGCTCGCGCACTCACATGTCACAAAACCTTCTTTACACATACCGTGGCAACAAGTCCTCAAACTCAGCGGACTGCATGCAAATTACAAAATCAGACGGGCTATATCAGTGCGTTGAATGTGTGAACTGCAATAACTCAAAATATTTATTTTTCTGCAGTGAGTGCAGTGACTCCGCCTACATGATGGACTGCAGAAACTGCATGGACTGCTTTATGTGCACGAATCTAAGAAATAAACGTTACTGCTTTTTGAATGATCAGCTTTCAAAAGAAGACTATTACAAAAAACTTGAGGAATTTGATACTGGATCTTTTAACATGGTCAAACTAGCCAACGAAATGTTTGCAGGTATTAAGAAGAAAACAATTCGAAGAGATCTGATGACAGTGAACTGCGAGAACTCAACAGGAGATAACCTATTTGACTGCAAAAACTGCCACATGTGCTTTGGAACTCAATTTTCGGAGGATGGCAGATACCTCTGGGATGTGAAGCTTTATAAAGATTCAATGGATTCGTACAGTGGAGGACGAGACAGCGAACTTATTTATTACACAACCGCAGTCGCCGCTTCTTACAATGTCCAGTTTTGCCTGAGGACTTCTGAGTGCCGTGACGTGCTTTACTCATTTTTTATAAATTCATCAAAAAATATATTCGGATGCATCGGCCTTAAACGAAATGAATACTGCATTTTAAATAAGCAATACAGCAAAGAGGAATACGAAGCGCTATTACCAAGGATTATTGAGCACATGCAGTCAACCGGTGAATGGGGGAAGTTCTTCCCGCCTGGAATTTCACCATACTCATATAATGAAACAGTAGCTCATGAATACTTCCCTCTAGCAAAAGACCGCGTCGTAGGAATGGGCTACAGGTGGCAAGAAGACGATCCAAAAGATTTCAAGGCTCAGACTTATCAGATTCCCGACAACATTAAGGATGTTAATGAAGATATTATCGACCAAACGCTTGCATGTGAAAACTGCGGAAAAAATTACAAGATAATCCCGCAGGAACTGGCATTCTATAAAAAATACAATGTGATTATTCCAAGGCATTGTGTTGACTGCAGACACTTAGCAAGACTTGCAACAAAAAATCCTCCGAACTTAAGAGAATCCAAATGTAAACAGTGTAGTAAGGATATTACAACGACTTTTCCTGAGGGGACCGAGATGCAGATTTACTGCAGAGAGTGTTATTTGGATAAAGTAACTTAATCAGTAATATGAAACCTGCATATGTCACAGGAAAAAGGCACAACGTCCTTACGCCAATTTTAAAAGAACGAAAGGGTCACCTGCTTGACCTTGGATCCGGACACGGTAATTGGGCAGAGAGAGCACATGAAAAAGGATGGAAAGTAACAGCAGTAGATGCGCGCACAGAAAGATGGAGTGGGAAGGAAGGTATTACATGGATACAAAGCGATGTACGTGACTTCCAAATATTGCCGAATGAATACGATCTTATTTTTTTGTTAGGACTCTTATACCATTTGACATTCGAAGATCAGATAAAGCTTCTCTCTAAGTGTAATCACACAGAAACCATAATAGAAACACACGTAGGAAAACCGCAGGAATCTATTGGTAAATATAAGGGGCATTTTCATCAGGAATTCCCCGAAGACATGCCAGATGAAGAACGTACTGAGCATTTATTATCTGCTTGGAAGAATACTTATTCTTTTTGGCTTACCGAAGAATCGCTCGTTGCGATGCTTAAGGACTGCGGTTTTAAGTTCGCGGAAAAACTTCAGGAGCAACAGATGCCAGACGGTGAATTACGTATGACTTATAGGGCTGTTCCTTGAGTCTTTAATCACTGTATGTACATTGTACATACAATGCCCTCGGGCTTAAAAAATGATAAACTACCACTATGATCTTTAAGTTAAAAACGAATATCCACGTTGTCGCATTATTTGTAATGCTCTTCGCTTTTCTATTATATTTGACCACATGGAATAGGCAGTTTGTTGGATACGAAATGGATGTGCTTAATACTGCTCAGAGACTGTTGGAAGGAGAGTTCATAGCAAGACAAATAGGAATCTCCGGAGCACTCCTTTATGTCCCATTCATCTTATTATTCAAACTTTCCGGATCTTCCGACTTGTTCTGGCTAAGCATTGTGCCTGTGATTTATTCTGCGCTAACCGTTTACCTGACTTCCTATTGTGTATGGTTTTTGACAAAGAAGATAAGAACAAGTGTGATGGTGACATCAATTATTACTGCATGTTCAATAATTTGGCCGTATGCAAACGTCGGGATGGAATATCAGTTAACGTTTTATGCGACACTGTTACTATTCGTTCTTCTTAGATGGAAAAATAGAGGAAGCTCACTACTTTTGCCGGGAATAGTATTGGCTTTGCTTAGCACAGCAAAAATCTATGGAGTTGTTTTTATTTTGCCGTACGCAGTTTTCTTGGGATTCTCGTATATGAAGATAAATCCAAATAGAAAAAACCTGATAAGAGATTTGTTATATGCATTTCTGCCTGCAGCAATAGTAATTATTCTTTCATTATTACTAAAGTACAAAACATATGGCCAGCTAACCGGACTTTATACGTTGTCTTATGAAACAGCTTCGAGTATATGGTGGACAGGATTTTACGGAATATTTTTCTCGGCAAACAAAAGTATATTTCTGTATTGCCCGATGCTTGTTCTGACTTTCTTCTACTGGAAAAAATTCATTTTGAACCACAAAGAAACCGCCCTGTTTATTTTGCTTTCGTTTATTGCAATCTTGTTGATCAGGGCACCATTCGACTACTGGTCAGATGAGTTTTGGGGAATCAGATATTTTGTTCCCATTATGGGCATGTTGCATCTGCCTCTGATACACGCCTTCGACAAAAAATTTATTCCGGCTAAGATACTGTCTTTCTCTATTTTGGGCTTACTGGCGATATATATACAAATATTGGGCGCATCCTATAGTTACTCAAAACAATTGGAAATCTTAAGCTCGGCCAACCTAGACACTTTGCATAACATTCAGTACGAACCACGACTCTCTAGCATTCGACTGCATCATGCATTGCTAACCTCTTTCATTTTAAAAACTGATAAGGAGCTTGTTTTCAAAGAATATTCATAGAAAACCAGGGTATCCGGGAAACCGGATGAGTTGTACAAAGATATCAAGATTGATTTGAAGGACTTCAAAACTCCTGACATTATTTGGCTCAGGTAGACATTGTCTCGCCATACTCTCTCAATACTTGCCGTGTATCGCCAATTGATCTGACTTGTCCCTCATCCAACCACATAACCCTATTGCATAAACGCTTAAGCATATCATCCTGATGAGAAACCATAACAACTGTGCAATCTCCTTTAACCAACTCCATCATTTTTTTCTTACTCTTCTCTCTGAATCCTGCATCTCCGGCATAAAATACTTCATCAAGTAGCATTACTTCCGGCTCCAGATGAATCGCGATCGAGAATGCCAATCTTGATAACATACCACTTGAAAACTGGTAAACCTGCACATTTACAAAATCTTTCAGCTCCGCGAAATCAACAATACTATCAAAATTGCTTATGATTTTTTTTCGAGAAATACCAAACAATGAACTAACCAAGAATATGTTATCTTTCATTGTCAGTTTGGGCTGCAACCCAACTTGCAAATTGATAAGAGGAATCACTCTGCCACGAACTTCGATTTCGCCGGATGTCGGAGGATAAATACCAGCAAGTATTCTGAGTAGCGTGCTTTTGCCTGACCCGTTCCTACCGACTATTCCAAATACTTCGCCATCACCTACTTCAAAAGATATATTTCTAAGGGCTGTAAACTTGCGGGGAAGCTTAAGATGCTCACGCCATTTTATTAAACGCGTAAGCGCCGTTTCTTCTCCCCGAAGTGTAAATATCTTTGAAACATTGCCGACTGTAATTACATTTGAATCAGACATACTCGGCAAAGTGCGGATAAAGTTTTCGGAAAATTAAAATCCCAATAAAAAGCGTGGCAAAAGAAAAGGCGGAAAGGATCAACAAAGATTTAAAACCGGGTACCGTCCCGTATATCAAAACATCCCGCGAAATATCCAGAACATGAAACATCGGATTAAACATGCTTACTTTTTCGCCTTTTCCACCTTCATACAATGCGTAGAAAATTGGAGTAGCAAACCACCAGACTTTTGTAACTATTGACCATATCTGTCCAAGGTCTCGGAAGACAAACATCAGAGCGGCAAGTGCGTAACTTACTCCTAGTGTGAAAATAAAATTCAGCAGAAGAACTATCGGGATGAATACAACGGTAAATGATAGAACTCCGTAATACGCGGCAATTGCAAACAGGACTGCAATCTCGAAAAGATGGGAAATCAAAACATCCAAAACAGTGGAAAGAACCAAAAGTTCTCTGCGAACCGGTAGGGATTTTATTAATCCCGCTTGTCCAAACACACAAGTTAGTGATCTGGATGTACCCATGCTAAAGAAGTTCCATATAACAATTCCTGATAGAAGATAGAGCGGATAATGCTCAATATCTGCACCAAGTCTATGCGAGAAAACCAATAAAAGTACTACGAAAGTGAGGATTGGACCCAATAAATACCAACAAATCCCCAGATAAGTATTTGCATTGCGAATTTTGAAGCTCGCTTTGGTAGTCTGATATAGAATATTAATGCTTTGCCTCACACTCCCCATCTTATACTAACCTCTCTTCCCGGCAAACTGGCTGTTGTTACCACTCACTTCAATCCTGCAGGATATGAAAGAGGTCGGTGTAATTTCAACGCATTTGCCGAAGGTATGCAAAAACAGGGAGCGGATTTGTGGACTGCAGAAGTCGCATTTGGAAAAGATAAATTTTATCTGCCGTCCAACGAGAAAACAATTCAACTGCGGACTGAAGATATAATATGGCAAAAAGAAGCAGCGCTGAATGTTTTGATTGCAAGTCTGCCAAAAGAATACGACAAAGTAGCCTGGGTGGATGCCGATCTTATTTTTAATAATGACAATTGGTTAAATGAAACTTCTTCAATTCTGGAAGAATATCCTGCAGTGCAATGCTTCGATACCCTTCTTAGTTTGAGCCAAACAGGTAACAGCTACTCGAGAATTAAAACTTCTGTTGGTTTCTCGGTAAAAAATTCTCTTCCCGGATTCAGCAACCTTTTCTATTACCATCCCGGATGCGCATGGGCGGGGCGAAGAGACATATTTGAAAAATATAAGTTATATCACGGACATATAACAGGCGGTGGCGATTCTCTTATGACCATGGGCTTCTGTAAATGGCACAACCACTTATACATAACAGACTATTTGAACAAACCAATGCTTAAGCACTTTAAGAAATGGGCAAACCGAATATACCCTTCCATAAGAGGAAAAATCTCATATGTCAGTGGTTCCATTAATCACTTATGGCACGGCGATTACGCAAATCGCAGATATGAACAAAGAATCGAAATGTTAAAGAATAATGATTTCGATCCACAGACTGACATCAAAATCGGAGATAATGGATTATTGCAATGGGCTACGGACAAGCCACGGCTTCATCACGCAGTTCGGGGGTATTTTTGGGAGAGGCAGGAAGAGGGTGTCCAAGGCATTTCTGAGCCTGTTTCAGCCACTGCGTAGCGAAACCACCGAATCTTTTATGCAAATGCTCCAAATCTTCCAGATACATCTGGGAAAGATATTTTCTGATTTTTTTCGGCATTTCAATTCCTGGACCGGACATAATAACTTGGCGGGACAAATGAGTATGAATATGTTTCGAATCCACTCTGATTCCAAGAAAATTAAATATTGACATCAGCAAATCATCTGGATCCAAAGTGATTTTCTCAAAGAAATCTATAAAAAATCTTTCTTCTGGAAAAACTTGCATCCATCTATCCAGGCTTTGAATATAAGCACCGAGAGAACGCTGAAAGGATCCTTCCAGATACGACATAAGTTCATCTTCGTCCAGTGGATCGACTGACTTTCCCCAGACCTTAAACATTGTAAATACAGATGACCATGCACGATCTACAGGATTGCGCAGTAGATAAATGATTTTTAAATCAGGCATTATTTTTTTTATATGCATAATAGTTTCCAGATTAAGCGCGGCATATTCCGGCGTTGCTTCTCCGGCAATTTGATTACTCTTCGGCCTGAATCTGGATGCATACCACTCATCATTCATTCGCCCAAAAAGACATCTGTACTTTCTGCGAATGTTCTTGTATTTGAGACCAAGCCTAGTATGCATTCTTAAAAAATACCTCCATCTCCAATTTCTTTTGTCAAAAAGGCGTGCAAAAAGCGAAGTTGGAACCCTCTCTTCAATAATATTGAAATAATGCAGTTCTTTTACTGCCGGCATATGCACCTGTGGATGGTGTCTTAAGTTTACACTAAGCCATGTCGTACCCGATTTTTGGGCGCCGATTATGAGGAAGTCAGGATATGGCACAATAAACAGGTGCTATGCTACATATAATATGTGGAATATAGAATAAATAAACGATATGCTTTACATATGGATGAATTTCGCCTGAAAAAAGCCCAGCAAATCCGCGACCAAGGCGGTCAGCCATACATGCCAAACTTCAAACGTACAAAAATGCTTGCAGATGCCAAGGAGCTTAAAAAAGGTAAATCCTGTTCTATTGCTGGCAAAGTAATGTTATTCAGGCAAATGGGGAAAATGACTTTTGCGACTCTTCAAGATTATACGGGAAGAATGCAGATTGCATTTAAGGAGGATGAAATCGGAGAAAAGGAGTATGAGCGCGCTATCTCCCTGATTGACTTGGGAGACGTTGTTGGCGTAAAGGGCGAATATTTTGAAACTAAAAAGGGTGAACCGACAATACTTGTAAAAAAATGGTCTCTTCTTACAAAGGCCTTGCGTCCGCCTCCGGAAAAGTGGCACGGAATTGCAAATCAGGAAACAGCATGGAGACAAAGGTATCTGGACCTGATGAGCAATAATGAAACGATGAAACGTTTTATATTTAGAAGTCTGTTTATAAAGAAACTAAGGGAGTTTTATTGGAAGAATGATTTTATCGAAGTTGAAACTCCAACACTGACAAATACTGCTTCGGGTGCGTTGGCCACTCCATTCGTAACCCATCATGAAGCTTATGATATGGATGTGTTCTTGAGAATTGCAGCCGGTGAAACTTTTCAGAAGGAATGCTTGGTTGGAGGTTTTGACAGGACATTTGAAGTTGCAAGATGTTTTCGGAATGAAGGATTGGATCCTTCCCATTTGCAGGACTTTACGATGGTCGAACACTACTCGGCATATTGGGATTATGAGGATAATATGAAGTTCACGGAAAAAATGCTTTCAACTTTGATCAAAGATTTGATGAGTTCAACAAAAATCAAAATTCCCGATCGAGACGGAAAGCTGGTTGAAGTAGATTTCAAACCACCATGGCCAAGAGTTAGCATTGCCGAAGTTATTAAGCGGGATTGTGGTATCGATATCAACTCGACTAAGACTGCTGACGAACTCAGATCAGCAATTAAAAGCAAAAAGATAAGACTTGAAGTTGACATCGATATTCTTGGGCTTGGAAATCTGATCGATCAGTTATACAAGAAAGTCAGCCGTCCAAAGATTAATCAACCGACATTCCTGACTAACCATCCTGTCGAGTTGTCTCCGCTATCCAGAAGGAATGATGAAAATCCGGATGTAACTGATAGATTCCAGCTTGTAGTATGCGGGTGGGAAATTGTGAATGCTTATTCAGAGATTGTTGATCCGGTTGATCAGGCTAACAGGTTCGAGGTGCAAAGTTCTGCAAAAGAAAAAGGTGATAGCGAGGCGCATGGAAAGGACGATGAATTTGTAAAGGCTCTTGAATATGGTTGTCCGCCCTGTTCTGGTCTTGGAATGGGAATTGATAGGATCGTCGCATTGCTGACCCAGCAGACAAACATAAGAGAAGTTGTTCTGTTTCCTCTTTTGAAACCTGAGGTCGATGACTCTGAAAAAAAAACTGCTAGTAAACCATCAAAAAAAGATAAGAAATTGCTTCAACATGCTCAGTACGGTCACTTACTTCCCGCTGCACATGGACTGTTGGAAGAACATGCAGACAAAATTAAGGAGCACTTGATTGCAACCGGTGCTGTGATGGAAGTATTTGCAAAGAAATTTGGAGGGGATCCGGATACATGGAGAGTTGTGGGGATGTTGCATGATCTGGACTGGGATCATCTGGAAAAAGATATGGAAGAACATTGCGGACAAACTTTGGACGAACTTATTGGTGAGATTGAGAATAAGGATGAGCTACTGGCTGACATTCGATCACATTACGCAGAAAAATACGGAGGTGAGCATCCCCTTGAGTCACAGCTTAGAAAAACTTTGTACTGCGTTGATGAACTGACAGGATTTATTATTGCGGTAACACTCGTCAGGCCAAGCAAGAAGCTTGAAGATGTGAAAGTAAAAAGTGTGACCAAGAAAATGAAAGACAAAGCTTTTGCCGCTCAAGTAGATCGCGCACAGATAAGGAAATGCGAGGAGCTACTGGGAATTGAACTAAATGAGTTTGTTGAAATTACGCTGAACGCAATGAAGGAGATCTCTGATGAGATTGGGCTTTAATAAAATATGCCTGACTTTTATTATCCGTATAATCCTCACATGGAGGAATTACGATAAATTCTTCCGGTTTATCCGCAAAGAATCTTTCGACTGCCGGAGCAATGCCGGGAAGCTGAGGATGATGATAATCGTCAATAACTACAACGGCACCGGGGCTTAAGCGCGGATAAATGGAATTAAGTGCGTGCAAAGTTGGCTTATAAAAATCAACATCAATGTATGCAAAGGCGATTTTTTCCGGAAGTTCCTCCGGCATTGTATTCTCAATCCATCCTTCATGAATAATCGGAAGTTCACCGTCTGTCATATTTCTAAAAACACATTTATATTTCCCTTTTTTAACAGCAAGATCGCCTTCACTCAGCATATTATCTTCGCCATCTTCTATTGAAGGGGCGGGCATACCTTTAAAAGAGTCGTAAACATGAAATTCTTTTTTGCAATTTAAATGTCTCATCACGCGTGCAATAAACGCGGACGTGTGCCCTTCAGCCACTCCAACTTCCAGAATAGCTCCGGATACCTTTCGCTTAATAACCTGACGAAGAAGCCTGAAAAAAACGCGTCTTTGATTTTTTCCCATCCATAAAAAATGGTTCGGTATAACTTCCAGATACATTCTGGGGGATCTGGCGATTCTCCTATAAATGGAATTGCGACAAAGCATTACGATTGTTAGTTTAAACTAACATTGGCTCGATTGCAGTACCACGGAGACTATTTTTTAACTCATTGAAATTTTCAACAATATCGCTTAGACATGCGTTATCCGGCGTTTCTTCATCTTCATAATAAACTTTCTTGAATCCCTGCCCACTGTCATAAAGCTTCTTTTGAGTTTTACCAATCTGGCCCCCAATCTTCTCCGCGTACTTTAGGAGTTCCTCTGGTTCAATTATTATTGGTATTCCCGCTTTTTCTGACTTATCCAGAATATATTTTCTAATTGGATTTTTTTGCATGCGTAATATCTTAATAGGTTTCAGATTAGTCTCTGGCTTTTCTCTGTGAATAACTTTCCCAAGAATTTTCGAAACTCTTCTCTCCGCCTCCTGCGCATCTGACCAAAATTCAGAATCTATCCACAACGCTTCGAGTCCGTTCTTTCCCAACAACTGCTCAGCTTCAACACACAAAGTATCATGCCTCTGATCCCTGAGTAGCGGGAACATCCAATCCGCATGTTTATAAAGCAAATTATCTTCTCCAAACTTATTCACATACGATTCCAGAACTTTAATCCATTCCTTTTTGAAGAACGCTCCATATCCCATGTAAGCAACTTGCGCGGACCCGCGATCAAATTTTTCTTTAGTCTCGAAGTGCTTGGCTATAAGTCCATGGGTAATCTTCGAAGAATCTGAACAAAATGATTCGTAAAGCTTTTTAATATCAGTCGCGATCCAATCATCATCCTGCGTATATATAACTTCATTTATTGCATGCTGGGCACATAAATATCTACCATATCCGCCAATATTGCACTTACTCTGAATGACCCTGACATTGTGTCCGCTAACTGATAACGAAACTGGATTGTTATTCCAAATAATAATTTCGTCTATAAACGGCATCGTACGCAAGTGATCGACAATTCGCTGCATATTGTACGGACGTTGCCAGGATAGCAGGCAAGCCGATGCTTTGATCTGTGATACCATTAACCAAGCTTAGTTTTGTATTATGCGCCTATTTAGTCAACAACTACCGGGGAAACTGGCAATAGTTACAACATACTTTAACTATGCCGGATATAATGCTTTGTTTAACAATTTCAAAATATTTGCAGAAGAGATTCGTTCACAGGAGCTCGACCTCTGGACAGTAGAAATAGCATTCGGGAATGATGAATTTGATCTGGAGAAAGATGACCGCATATTGCAGATCCGTACGCCTGACGTAATGTGGCAAAAAGAAAGAGCACTGAATCTTTTGATAAAAACACTTCCAAAAGAATATGACAAAATTGCATGGCTGGATGCGGACATACTTTTTGAAAATCGAAAATGGGCAAAGGAAGCCAATAAATTATTAGAGAATCATAAGATAATACAATGCTTCAGCAAAGCTCACCTCTATAAAGAAGGAAACGCCAAGTTAACAAAGAATGCACATGTTGGATATGTATCACAAAAAATTAATCCTGTTCAGAAATCAATGGCAACCATGCACCCGGGATACGCATGGGCAGGCAGGAGGAATTTTGTGGAGCGTCACATGTTATATGACAGACACGTTCTTGGCGCCAATGACTTTTTAATGGCACTCGCGTTTATTGGCAATTTTAAACACAAATACATAACGGAGAGTATTAATGAATCTATGCGAAATGATTTCCGTCGATGGGCGAACAATGTGTCAGATGATATACAAAAAAAT
>CEPX01030040.1_pt1 | contig 11031 bp, 18 predicted proteins | sample 361361 | NCBI WGS metagenome assembly CEPX01 (sample SAMEA2619974, study PRJEB7988) | marine metagenome | biome: marine biome (ENVO:00000447); feature: mesopelagic zone (ENVO:00000213) & marine oxygen minimum zone (ENVO:01000065); material: "saline water (ENVO:00002010), including plankton...
CTCACGAACCCACTGTTGAAGTTTTCTGCCTTTTGATTTTGCTGAACTAGTTAACATTTTTATTAATAATCATTGTCTTCAATTTCATCTTGATAATTATCATCAGTAAATTCTTTACCACAAAATGGACAATAGAGAATATTATAATACTCTTCATCCATATCATGTTTTATTATACAGTCAGATTCACAATATTCACAGGCAAATACTTGTTTCATCTATCCAACCAAATCCACCACTTCACACGCTTCTCCTGTACAAGCATATGTTTGCGAAGCTACTGTTGTATCAGTTTCTTCATACTTAGTAAGGTCTGTCCAACTTACCTCTTTAGGCATTTTATTGAACAATTCTTCATATTCTTCTTTTGAACAATCTTGATAAGGAGCTTGTTTATAACTATATTCAGCAAAGGGCAAGAAAGATACTCCACTCATAGAATCAAAGTTTTTATAAACCCATGCGCCGACCTCAAACCATTCATGTTCTTTGACTGAAATAGTAACAGAAGGTTTGTGTTCGCACCAATGTTCTTGATATAATTTCCAAAGTTCTAGTTGTTCTATTGCACTCATATCGGTACGAAAAACAGCACCATTGTCTACCCTCATAGGAAAAGAAAATACTGAAGTATGGCTTGGATTTGTTGTATCATCCTCTACGGGAAACTTAGCTTCAACCATCATTTTAGTAAGAGGGTCTTTTTTATCTGCTCTCACGGTTCGTATATAAAAAGGATTGTGTCTTGCATGAATACCAGAAGCAGCATTTACTAATAGACTAACTGTACCCGAAGGTTTAACACAAGTAAGAGCGACAGATTGATTGATACCAAGTTTTTTTGCAAACTCAGCATTAATCTTAATTGCTTCCTCTTTTAATTCTTTTAATATTTTAGGAAGTTCTTGTCTCTTAATCAAATCTTTACCATTAGTAATACTAGAATCCATAATACCTGTGAGAGAAACACCAAGAAGCCGTTCCTCTTCACAATTCTTTTTCCATGCACTAGAAACATATTTAAAATTTATAAGAGTAGATTGAAATGTTCCAAGAATTGTTGATAATCTTACTTTATTCAAAAGAGTTTTTTTTGTATCATCAGAACGAATAACTACTTCAGACAAATTACAAAATTCACGGTCACGCAAAATAATTTCACTACAAGGATTAGTACCTAGTTCGTATCCATCTACATTGCGTCTTTCATTTTTCTGCGCTTGTTTAGTTGCTGATTCTCTACTAAAAATGCCACGTTCACCAGACTTAGATTCATAAAGCGCTTTCCATTCATCCATGAAAACTCCAATATCTGGTTTTTCAGTATAACACGCCGAATTGTTAGCAAGAGCACGTTGAGGATTTTCCAACCACCATTGTCCATGTTTTGCGACTCTCATACGATCATCAGATAGATTAGAAAGACTGATAAGGGCAGAACGACGAACACCGCCAACTACCACTACTTCAGCAATTTTACAAACAAGGTCATGGCACTCAATAGAACTTAATTTTCTTCCACAGGCATTTTTAAATATATTTACTGCAAAATTAAAAAGAGAAGCTAAAGGTTCTGGCCCACTTGCTCTGCCACCAAAAGTTTTCAATGGAGCTCCAGCAGGCCGCACTTTACTCATATCCCATTGTGGAATCTGTCCGATATACAACATACCTACCAATTCTTTAAATGATTTTGCCCATCCCAACTTACTATCTGCTACCAAGATTGTAGTATCAGTATGATGAAACTCATCAGCAATTATTGGTAATTGAGAAACAAATTGTCGTTCTACACTAAATCCAATTCCTGTTCCATTAAGAAGAATATAAAGAATTTCATCAAAGGCTTGTACACGGTCAATAGATATATAAGAACAATTATATCCTGCGATATTTTCTCTTTTTAATGCTTCTCCCGCTGTCATAAGACAACGCATTGAAGGCATCACTTCCGAGTGTAAAACAGCATTTGTTAATTCTTCTTTAAGAGGTTTAGGCAATTTGTAATTATTTGTTTCTAAAAGATGTTCTTCAAAAAAGGTAAAATATCTATCTACAGTTTCTTCCCATATCTCCCTACGTCCTTTATCATACAACCATCTAGAATATCTTGAAAGGTAGATAAATTCTTGAAAAGGGGTAGGCAAATAATTATTGGGCATTAATTTTTCTCCATCTAGAAAACTGTAATTTAGCTTTGGGCCCGCAGAAGACATTAGTATATATAATTTCTTTTATCTCTTCAATTGTCCTTCCTGACAAAATCATATCATTAATATCTTTTTCTTTTACTGATTGAGGCCACAGAACAACATTACGTCCTATATCTATATTTTTTTCAATTGCCTTACAAATCTCCCTATTTCTGGGTTCATTGTCAAAGATAATGGTTATATGGTTATTCTCGATTGAATGGTCGTCTATTATGAGGGGGTTTGAAAGACTAGAACCACCTACAGCAATACAATTATCCAAAAACAAACTATCTAATGGACCTTCTACGATGTTAATAGGATCATCAATATGCACCTTATCAAGTCCAAAGATTTTGTCTCGTTCAGGGTTAAGTTTAATAGTAATATATTTTGGTTGTTCTTGACCAAAAGCTCTACCCTGATATACAAATACCTCTCCATCTATATCTCTAAATGGAATTATCAATCTTGGATGATCTATAGCATTAGGAGGAAACTTATTCGGTATTAATGTATTGGTAAAATTATAAAAAGAATCGCAATAAAATAAATCAGAGAGAGCTTTTTCAGGTAAACATCTTTTTTGAATTATTAATTTAGCAGGATGTGTTTTAGGTAAACTTGCTATAGATTTTAAATTCTTAAAAATATCTTTTTTTATGAATACAGGTTCGCTAAATTTAATTTTTGAAATAATATTAGAATCAAGAGCAATAGCTCTATTTCGGTCAAAAAGTACTTTAACATTATTATTTTTATATTTTTCCAATTTATAGTCATTATAAAGTTGAAAATCAATTTGTTTCATTAAATTCATAAAAGTGGTTGAAACTCCACAATTATGACATTTAAAAAACAAGTCATTCTTTTGGCGAAAAATATAACCCCTTGCTTTTGTGCGAGACTTTTGTGAATCGCCACATACATAACAGCGAAAATTCCACAAAAATTCTCCTCTTTTTTTGAATTGTTGTAATTTAGGAGCTATTAGATTTACATATTTAATGTCAATATAAGAATTCATAATATACTATAGCTTATACTATTTAAATCACTTTGTCAAGAGAATAGGAAAAATTTTATGTAAAATAAAACCAAGAACAATAGAGCCGCCTATGATAAGCCATCTCCATCTTTCTAGAATTGCTACACGATTATTAATATCTTTTCGCAAGTTTTGAATTTCGAAACTTTGTTCTCTTCCAAGTGTAGTCATTCTAGAATGTATTTCATCTATTTTTTGTCTTAATTCAGTTCTACGAATTTCGATTTGTTTTTCTGCAGCATCAATTGCTTCTTCTTGTCGAGCAATCTTTGCTTCTATTACATTATGAAATCCCTCATCTTTTTCTTCATGTACGGCCAACATTCTGTAGATAGAATTGGAAACTTCAGTCAACTTCTCAAGAGCTAAATCCAACTTATCATAAATGATTTTTTGATCTTTAACATCTTTTTTAAGAAGTTTGACCTCCGTTTCCAATTCTTGAAGTTCTTGAAGTGTTGCCATTACCATTATTTTAAGTTATTTCTTTTCAGGCCACAAAAGACTTATCGCTCCCCAAATAATTGCACCATAAGCAGTAATTTTAGCAAATGGTCCCAAGAAAACTACAATAAGTCCAATCGCAATAAGAGCCCCACCGTCCCAAGAACTTCTTTCCCCAAACCTATCTTCTATCCAATCTAGTACTGCCATAAATTATCTCCTTTATATTTCAATTTTTACTTACGATTATAAATGCTCCACAGCACCCAAATCGCAACCAAACCCACTAAACCTTGTGATGAAAAAGCAGCTACAAGAGATGTAACATTACCGATTACGCTAATATTAGGCCAAAAAGGAATATTCTGGCCCTTAAAAAGAATCTCTAGAACGATTCCCAACGCAAGCGCACTTACGCCCACTTCTGTTAATCCTACTGCCCATTCTTTAATTTTTGTTAAAACTTCCATAGCTTCTCCTTTTAGTAAAACGCAATTTACCACACAAAAATATAATATATACCCTCCTATTTAGGTTTTTAAAGAATTGTCTAAATTATTTTAATACGTTTTGATAATTTTTGAAAATTTTTCTTTCTCTTTTTAGTTGCCTTTTACTCATTTTTTTAGGCATAGGTTCCTCTAAATCAGGGTTTAAACTCCATGGGCCCCAATGAGTTTTTCCTTCTTCACGCAATCTTGATTTTGCTTTATCAATATAATGTTGTAAATTATTAAAAGTTTCCATATTATTTTTTCTTTGATGCGGGCCATCCACCAAATATGCGAACTGATTCATATGCACCATATTTTTTCCAAGCAGGGACAGCTGGTTCTGCTGCTTTCATACCAAGAAGAAGAATTTTATCAGAAATTTTTCTTGTTTTTCTCCATACAGATTTATTCTTCGGCATTTCTGGTTTTCTTATAGCTTCTTCATAATAATTACGCAACCTTGCATATAGATAATCATGAATAACTGCTGCTCTTGCTATATCCCAAGGAGCAACCAAATTCCATACAATGCGTGGAACAGAAGCAAGATCTGTTTTCATACCTGTCTTACAAGTTATTTTGCCGTTAGGAGTAATATCTACTCCAATATTTTTTAAATGCTTAATTTCATCACCAGTAAGTTCTGTTACAACAAAAGAAAGAGGTTTATCCAATTTCCATGTTTGTGGCGGAGTAAATTCTGCACTTATTTTTCCTGTAAAATATCCCATTATTTTTTATCCTTTGGTTTTGGTGTTACTGCTTTCTCATAATATATTATGATTTCTTTTTGTTGTTCTAAATATCTTTTTATATCTGCCATATTTAATGCAAGAGTTTCATAATCTCTTACACTCAAAACATATCCAACTAAATCTCCATTTTCTTTTACAAACCGTTTTTTAAATTCCTCAAAATTTTCTTCTGTAACAACATAAAAATATATATCATTCATGCTAAGAGGTCTTGGACGATTCTGTATAGGAACCTTCCTTTCAACTTCTACTGTTCTAATCTCTACTCTTTTTGGTAGACTTTTAAATAAACTACAACTACTTAGAAGAGGAGACAGGTTTAGAAGTAGGAGTAGCACCAGTAAGTTTTTCAAAACTTTCAAATAATTTTTTCGTTCCACGGTTTATCTTCTTTTCCACCAAGCCAGGTTTTTTCATACTCAATTTAGCAAGGTTATGTTTACGCAATTTATCTATAAGTTTATTCTTATAATCATTTGCATGAACAAGTTTTGACTGTAAATCTTTATTTAGTTCTTCAAATTTTGCTCTATCTGCTAACAAAGTATTAATAGTTGTTTCTTGTTGCTTTGTTGCAACTTCTAACTTAGCATTATTTTTATTAAGAATGTTAATTCGTGCTTGGGTATCTTTATAATAATAATACCCGCCATATATTGCAGCACCAACAAAACCAAGAACAACTATGAGTACATACAGTTTTATCATTTTTTTATACTTTATGGATTAATCTAAGCTATCAAAATTACTCCCGACTATGGTCGAAGCTCATTCGGGGGGATATGATTTCCAAAATGTATTCTGCAAGAGTAGTACCATTTACCGTATAAGCATCTGCTTCTAACGTACCGTCAATATCAGCGTCACTAGAGATATCTAATGTTGCAGCATCTAATTCACCAGTAAGTGTTACGTTTCTAAAACCTGTAATATCTTTATTAGAATCTACAATAACTGCTAGTGAAGCGGAAATAATTCCTGCTGTAATTCCATCTAAAAGATTTAACTCTGCTGGTGTGGAAGTGATTGTAGTTGTTGTGGCAGCTGCAAGAAGTGGAATATACCCACCTTGATTGATTAGATATTGAGTATGATCTCCAGTTGGATCAACAACAGACAAAATTGTTTCATGTGCATCAGCAGTTGCACCTTCAAATACAACTGCGTTTGCAGCTTGCATAGTAACAGTATCAACCTGTGTGGTTGTACCCGCTACAGTAAGTTTTGGTACGAGTAGTTCACCTGTACTTGGATTATAACGTAATGCACCTGTATCATCTAATAGTGCATTTGATTCATTATGGAAAACTACAGGGAAGTTTGTATTTGCTGTACTATCTGAAACTGTAACTGTAGTTGCTAAAGTAGCAGTATCAGCATTACCTGTAGTATTCTGATTTAAAGTTCCAACTACAAAATCTATAGTATTATCACCATCTTGATATGTTACAGTGATTCCTGTTTCCGTATTGGAACCAACCATTGCTCCTACAGTATCAGCAATGTATTCATTTAATGCGGTGCCATCTACTGTGTATGCATCAGCTTCTAGTGTTCCATCAATATCAGCATTACCAGAAATATCTAATGTTGTAGCGTCTAATTCACCAGCAACAGTTAACACTCCATCGGCAACCGTTACCAAATCTGTATCAGAAGTATGACCTATTGTTGTCCCATTGATAATTACACTGTCAACAGTAAGAGTAGTTAATGTACCAAGAGAAGTAATAGAAGACTGAGCTGCTCCTGTAACTGTAGCAGCAGTTCCACTTGCATTACCAGTTAAAGCTCCAACAAATGTAGTAGACGTTAAAGTTCCAGTAGAAGGATTATAAGTAAATCCTGTATCAGTCTCAGCACCCTGAGCTCCAGTAGCGCCATCTACAAATACTGGATAAACAGTTTCATCTGTACTATTGTTAGCACTAGCAGTAAAATTGGCTACTGCAGCATCTGCCCAAGAAGGAACTCCAGAAGCAAGAGTTAATACTTGATCGTCAGAACCTTTAGCAAGACGAACATAATCTGTACCATTATAATACATAACATCGCCACTAGCATCTGAACCTAATGCTAACATACTGCCATCAACAGAATTTGCTTGAATAGCACTCGCACCAATCCATTTACTAGTAGAAGAATCATATTTTAAATATTTTCCATCTACCTTTACACTATCTCTATTAATATCATCAAGAAATTCTAAACGAACTTCTCCTCCTCCACCAACAGTAGACATTTGTTGTGATATTCTATTAAAATCTCTACTATAAGTTTTTTTAAAATTTTCAAAATCTTGTATTAATTTATTTAATGCAACTTTAACAGGTGGTGTTTTTATTTTTTCTTTAGAAGATTTTATTTTTTTACTTTCTTCAGCTTTTATTTCATCAACAGATTGTTCAATTACTAATGATTGTTTTTTAGGTTGTTCTTCAGGTTGCTCAATTACTAAAGGTTGCTCCTTTTTATCTGAAACTTTTATAGGAGCAGATAATTCTGCTAATTCTTCTTCATCTATTTCAATAGGAATTTCATTTTTTTCTTCAATTATTGGATTTAAAAAGGTTTCTAATTCTTTTAAATCTTTCTCTTCTTTTTTTAATTGCTTTTCATTTTGATCTTTACTTTCAGATATATATTTAAAAAAATCTGAAAGATTAAAAGGCTCTATATTAATTTCTCTTTCAGGAATTAATGAAGCTTTTTCAGATATTCTTATTTGCTCTAAATTTTTCTTACCTTCAGAAATAATTTTAAAAAAATCTGAAAGTTCAAAAGAATCTGTGACTTTATCCATAAATGTATTTATATGGGAAGGAGATTAGATAACTGGAAGATTTTCGCTCCCAGTTATCATCGTATAAACAAAAAATTACTTCTTTTTTGTCTTTTTTTTACTTTTCTTTTTTGTTTTAGCTTTTTTCTTCGCCGCCATAAAAATCTCCTTTAATTATTTTTATATAATATAACATATAATATTATATCTCTTTTATATAGTCGGAATATCTAAAATTGCCACCCTTTTTATAATCAGTATATGAAATAAAAACTTCATTTATAACAGCATCTATATTATCTTTCCAATAATCTAAGAACCTCGTTGTGCGAGGTAGTTGAGGAAGGACATCTTCTGTTTGCCAAATGAATTGTTAAATGATATGATTATAATCAGGCATAAAATAATTTACATTTATCAATACAAGTTGCTTTTTTCGTATGATAAGCATAACAAAAAACCATTACTATTTTTCTGGATTAGGCCATCTGCCAGCAGTTGATAGAATAGATTCTACAAATTTACCAACCTTCTTTTGTTCTAATCTCTTTAGTCTTGCTGCTTCTAATTTTTTACGATGCTCTTTATATCCTTTAGTTCTTGCATCAACATCATTAAAAATTCCTTTTTTCTTTTTCTTTTTTGGATCAAAGCCTGGTTCTCCATGAGGACCGACCCCAATACCATGAACAGCTCCACTTCCTGCTGAAGTGGTAGGAGCATCTTCTTCTATATCTCTACCCGTATAAGGCGAAACTTCGTCCCATTGTTTCATTTTATGTCCTCTAGACTAACATAAATTTTTTCTTTTGTTTTTATATGAATAACCGAAAAAATATCAACTCCTAATACAGTATCTATAGGAGATTCATCTTCAAATGCAATAACTTTATCTCCTTTTTTAGCAGTTAATTCTTCTTCATCTTTATTTAAAATATCATTAACTAATGTATATTCACCTTTTGGTAAAATTTCACCCAATCCAATAACAGTTTCAGAAATAGAATTATCTAGTTCATAACCTTCTTCTTTAAGATATTTTACAAATTCTTTTTCAAACATATTAGGATCTTCAACGTGTTCTTTAAATGTGTCTTTAAGTAAAAATAACGCTGCCGCATAAGTTCCTAATTTAGTTCTAAGTCCTGGTATTTTTCCAAAAAGTTTTTTAATGTTAAATACTAGTTTATGAAGAATAGTATAAGCATTCATTTCTTCAGAAGTACGCAAAGGCTCAGGTCTTGTTTGTCTTACTCCAGCTACAGGAGGAGGTATAATACGATGGCCGTCTTTATCAATAATGCCTAATTTAAATGCTGGAGTTTTTTCAAAAGGAGTAACAAGTAATTTTATAAATCTATATGTGACAAATAAATCTATCGCTCGTCCCATTTTACAATTCCCTTAAAGTTGCTAATATTTCTCTATTTTCTTTTATATCTTGTAATTCATTTTCTTCAAGAATATTTAAAAATAACAAAAACGATTTTAAAATGTCCCAATATTCTCTTTGAATTTTAAATAACAATAAAGTAATACAAGCTTCTGGATGAAAAACATTATTTAATATGATAATATGATTAAGTATTAACCTTTCTTTTAAAATACCTGTTTCACTATATTTTCTTAACAATCTTTTAATATACTTAAATCTTTTCATATCATCATAAAATTCTTTTTCCCCTTCGCTTTGTGGATTATCATAATGTTTAATTGCAAACATCATATAATTTGTATTAGTTATCTTCTCATACATCTACAATTATTTAATTTGAGCCCTCATTCGACACGCATTAGTATCTGTTTTTTCATAAGTAAGATGTAGAACAAGTCCTCCTTCAATCTGATGAGATAATCCATCATCCTTTACAAATTCAGCGTGTGGTGTATCTATATCTTTACCAAAACGTCCACCATACAAAGTCAAGGGTAATTCAAATGAACCTTTCTCTTCTGTAAATGCAGGAACTTCATCAAAACTCAAACCAAGTTTTGACAAAGATGTTCTGATTTGACGAACAGCTATTTCAGAATCTACCTGATCTTCTTTTATAATTGCTCCCATATAAGCATTGATTCTTGTAAGAACAGCTGGATCACCAAATCCACCAGAAGCATCGTTATGTGCATGACCCCAAGAAGGGCCTTCTGCAATATATTTTTTAAAGTTTTTCATCTTCTTTCTGTTCTCCCTCTTCGTCTTCAGGTAGTGTATCTATAATTCTTTCCTCTAATATTACTACCTTTTTATCTTCTTCTTTTTTTTTCTTCTTTTTATTAGTCATAATAGCACCACCGGCGCCATATCGTATTCCATCATTTAAAGCCATATACTTTTCCTTTCTATTAGTATAATAAAGAGAGGAGAGCAAATGCCCCCCTCTCTTCCAAAAAAACCATTACCCAATAGTTGGTCCGGCACCAGGCGTTCCTGGGCCCCATGCACCAATAACTTGCCATCCAGTAGCTATCCACATCAGTATCGCAGCATCTCCAGCATCAGCAAATGTAAGAGTTGTGCCGTCATTCATAGTCGCAGGCGTAAGAGTTGCATCTCCACCATCTGTAATGAAAACAATAATCTTAATTTGCCCAACTGCACCGTCTGCCAAAGTTAGTGCGATTGCACCACTAGAAGCAACAGTTGTTACCGGCGTTGTAATATTTACAGCACCAGCTGCTGTCATTGCCTGTGGTGTAGAGTCAAAAGCCAACCATGTTGGCATATTGTTGAAAAGATTTGCAACAGAAATCTTTTTATTTACAGGTGTCCCAGAAGGATCATCAATAACGTGCAAGAGATCCTCTCCAGCAATACTAGTACTCATATCTGTTAATGCGGTAATTTTTTTATCAGCCATCTAATTCTCCTTTAAACCCAAGTTTTAAGTTTGGTGCTGGAGTTATCCAGCACCATCATTGGGAATGCTACTGCTAGTATCTACACTAGCATCAACTTCTTTAAGAAAAGCATCACATTGCTGAATAGCACCAGTTAATGCATTTGCCATAGCTCTTGCCTCTTCTTGTGCTTTTGTCAATGTTACCATCTTTTCGTTTATAGTTTTAATATCATTAATTAAAACTTCTTTACGTTTCTCAATCACTTCTTTTGTCAACATATATACCCGCCTTTCACGTTATAATATATTACTATATATACTCTATTTTATCCTGCACATCCTAAACTGACTAGCGCAGTAGTTACACTACCAGATGTATCTCCAGCTCTCGTATTTAATGTTTGAGTATCATACGCATTGCTAGAGGGGTTCCATAATTCAGAATTGTATGCTGTAGTTCCTAAAACAGCAGT
>CEPX01109910.1_pt1 | contig 11024 bp, 15 predicted proteins | sample 361361 | NCBI WGS metagenome assembly CEPX01 (sample SAMEA2619974, study PRJEB7988) | marine metagenome | biome: marine biome (ENVO:00000447); feature: mesopelagic zone (ENVO:00000213) & marine oxygen minimum zone (ENVO:01000065); material: "saline water (ENVO:00002010), including plankton...
TTCCCAATGACAGAACCCGAGGCGAAAAACGTCACGATCTCAGTTATGCCCGCTGAGTTCCGTGCCCAGAATTGCAGTATGCCGCTCTGCTCCTGGCCAGACGTGAACTCTAAGAACGGGTTGATGGATTCATTTAACTTAGAGAACGCGACGGTAAGCTCGCCTACCGAGCCAGCGACTCCACCGACCGTCTCGCCTACTACCCTTACGCCCCTCCCGAGGTCCTCCATTATAGGACCGGCGTCTTCCATCGCCTTATTGAAGTTGCGGATAGATCCCTCTAGGCTATCGCCATCCGTCCCTACCAATCCGCTGACCAGTGGCTCGCCAACTGTAACCGCAAATTCAGACCACCCGTCCTTCACAACATTCAGGGCTTTCGTTAGTGGCGACATAGAGTCATCGGCAACTTGGTCCATCACACCGCTAACGTCATTGAAGTTAGCCTCAAGTTGCTTTAGCTTCTCGGACGTGCCAACCAACATCTGGGTAAAGACAAGAGACTTGTCCGAGAATCCCAATTCCAGGAACAACTCCTTCTTCGCCTTGGTGCTGAGCGTGTCAAACTTCCTTTCGAGTTGAGCAATAATCTCGTGGGTCTTCAACATCTCGCCATTGGCATCGAACACAGCAAGACCGTTACGCTCCCATGCCTCGGCAAACTTCACCGACTTGGTGGTCATGTCCCTCAGTACGATATTCAACGCCGTACCAGCCTCGGCACCCTTAAGCCCCTGGTCTGCGAACACCGACAGAATGGCGACGCCCTCTCTGATGTCCTTGTTCACCAGTTTCAGGGCGGCCCCCGCTTTAGTTGTCAGCGCGGTACTAAATTGTTCGACGGATGCATTGGCTTTCTGATTGGCCTTCACCAAGACGTTGCCAATATCCTTCATCGCCTCCATCTTCTGGGCGGTCGTGCCAAAGTTCAGCCCGAGGGCCGACTGTGCGTCTGTCAGCAGGTCCGTTGACTGTGCAAGATCGAACTGACCCGCCTGGGCGAACTTGGCCGTAATCGGAATTGCGGCCAGCGACTCTTCGACACTCAGGCCCGCCGATGCCAGAAAGAAGAATCCCTCCGCGCCCTGAGCCGCGGTTGCCTCTAGTCCAAACGTAGCGTCAATCGCAGCTTGCTTAATCCGCTTGAACTGTTCGGGCGTATCATCCATGATCGCCGTCGACCGCGCGAGTTCCTGCGTGAACTCTGCGTACTGCCGGCCAGCCGATCGGGCAGCAATGCCAACCGAAGCAACGCCAACCGTTACGCCGGCCAGGGAACCAATGGTGCTGGCGAGCGTCCCGAAGCTAATAGCCTTGCCAAACATCCCAGCGGACGCTGTGGTTCGCCTGTATTCCGCACGCAACGCAATCACCCTACGGCGGTGAGTCTCGAGCGAAATGTTGCCCCGCTTCAATGCAGCATCGTTGCCTAGCAGCCTGCGAGTCAGCCGCTCCTGGGCAGTCTCCATCGACCGCATGGTGGCGATGCCGCGTTTCATCTGGTCATCGCGAATCTTCTGCATTCGCGTGTCGCTTTCGATGACCGCAATTCGGGCCGGATCCTCCTTGGCAAGCTCCCGCAGACCGTGGGCGTGCTGTTTCGCAGTGAGTTCTGCCCTCTTAGAGAGGGTGGCGAATTTTGCCAGGGCCTTCTGATACCGTTCTGCCGGTGGGATCGACTCCATCTGGATCTTCTTAACCAACGCAATCTCACGACGCGCAGGGGCCAGCGCTTCACCAGCGTTGGTTTTGAAGTTCAGAACATAGAGTGACTTGCCGAGAGCCATCAGAATCCTAGTGTCTGTTTCATTTCGCCCCACGTCTGACGCTTGCGCTTGCGCTTTTTCGACTGACGTGCGTGCGTTGGCATGTAATCCTTTTCCGAACGATAAAGGACGTCTGGTATATCGATGCTAGAGCGTCTGGCCACGTTATTTGCGGTTGTATTCACGGCCGCACACATCCTCGCCGTTCTCCTATCGGCTTCACCTTCGCCGTCGAGTTGACTGACGGCGAACACGTTCAATAGCCACTCGTCGTCGTAGGTGTCCAGTAACTCATCGATCCCTACTCCATATCGTCCGCAGAGTCGCCAGAGGAACCGTTCCCAGGCGTCTCGCCGGAGTTTTTTACTGCGTCGTCGATCGCTGTCCCATGCAGCTCACCGTCCATGCTGTTATGCCGATTCACAGCAGCAACCATCACGTTTGTGTCACCACCATCAAAGTCGTCGAAAATACCGTCCAGCGCCTCCTTCTGGGTGAAGACCAGATCGCCAGCGCCATCCACAACGCACATGGCCAGCATTAGATCGTCCATGAATTCCACTTTGTCGCGATCAATGTCGCCGTCCTTTTTCCGCCATGTCTTCCGCCACCTACGCTGTTCGCCACGGGTGATGGATCGAATGCGAATCTCGCCGCCAGTCGGCAACGGGACAATTCGATAGCGGCGGCTATTTGCCCCCGCCTTGTTCCTCAGTTCGTCTTTACTAAGCATGGTTCCCCACCTGTAAAAACACCGCCCCACATAGGCAGCCCGCGGGTTGATTCCGGTGGGTGAATCGTTCGCCGGATTAGGGCGACGGACTGCCTATGTGACACGGCTAGTTTCCCACCTACCGTTTGTCAGTCTTCTATCGTGTCGGTGTCGTCAAGGTCATCGAAGTCTTCGTCTTCGTCGTCCTCTTCCGGTTCAATCGGTTCTGGCAGCTCCACTGGTGGCGTAGGATCGGCCGAACCGTGCAGTCGCTTCACCTCTGCCACAATGTGATCCTTCTGCGTTGGCGCAAACTGTCCAAAGTTGGAATTGGCGCAGAAGTTCGCGCCAACCTGGCGACCGATCATGCCGACGTGTAACTTGCCAGATGCAATAAACAGCGGTTCGCCCTTCAGCCGCTCGTCCACGACATCGACGCGCCAAATACTCGGCACTTCCGTATCCACTGGCCCCACCGGGGTTTCCTGTTTGCCAAATAGCGGATTCAGCTGTACTTCCATCGGTCATTTCCCTTTCTGTGAAAGCCCACCAACCAACGGATCACGTAGCAGCAACTGTGTGCGTGTACGTAGTGCCGTCTGGCTGAAAAATAAACGTCTTCATCTGCAGTGCGGCGCTCGAACCTGTCGAGGTGTCGTACTGAGGCGAGTCCTCCGTATCAATCACAAATCCGGTAATCGACATGATCTCAGCAGTTGATGCTCCAGATGGCGTTGGCCCTGTGATCGTCAGTGTCTGCACTCCCTTAGATGGATTGGCCAACGATGGGCCGTTCTGGTAGGTGATCGTGATCGGCGCAAGGTCGCTAATGTCACCCACGACCCTCGTTGCATTACCCGTTGTCGCGTGATACGTGGTCTCAACGGCTGGAAGCGTGCTCTTGGTCGCGCCCACGCTTGTGCATCGCAGAGTCAACGAGTCCGTGCTAAGGGCGATCGTGACGCCGTGTTGTGTGTCATGTGTGGCAATGGTCATTTTGTTTTGCCTCCGTGTTTAGACTCCCACGGCTTCTGCGTGGGTAATTCGTAAAATCACTCGCACCCAATACAGGTGCGTGTCGCTTTTGTCCGTAGCCGGAACAACGCCAGAGTCGAGTGCATCAGTGCATTCAATCCAGTGGACGTACACGCCAGTGAGCGTGCCCCGCTTGTTCGCGGAGTTTGCTCGCACAGCCACGGCCAGCGCGTCGGCGTTGGCCATCGTTGTTCCGTAGCAATAGACGTGCAGAACCGTCTTGCGGACACCACTAGCGCCCACCAAGTGGTTGACGGACTCGCCGCTGTGTCGCACGTAGACGATGTACGAGCCTGATGTCTTTTTTTCGCGTGCCAACTCGGGATAGATACGCGCGGAGGTTGTGGTGCCGACAAGATCAGTGATCGCCGAAATCGACTTCCAATAGGTGACCAAGCCACCCGATCGCTCGTCAAACAAACCAGCCACACTACGCCGCCCTCCCAAACCACTCTTGACTCTTCAGGCTCGCTTCGATCGCCGCAAACTGCGCCCCTTGCGTTTCAGCTCCTGCGTCCTTCAGCCAGTGTCTACCGTCAACCCAGAAGCCAAACGCGGCACCGTAATGGTCGCGCTTCCCTGGAACCGTCGACCCGGGAGTGCTCTTTGTCGGCGTCGTGCCGCCCTTGTGGGGTAACTGCCTATGACCTTCCTCAAGCAGATGGCCGTGAGCGCCAGCCGGATAGGCGTAGCCGACGAGTATCGTGGGCGTTTCGCGCATCATCCTGCTGCGTACGGTCTGCTTTAGTGGCTTCTTGCCTTTCTTGTCGCCCGGATATCCCGGCTTTGTGATCTTGCCACGGAGTCGTTTCTTCACGATCTCAGCGGCATCCTTCAGGCCAGCCCGCAGTCGCGGAGACTTGTCGAAGAACGTAATCTTCTCCATCTCCTTACGGATAACCTCCATCTGCGAGAAGTCGATCTCTAATGCGTAACTGGGCATTACGGTTCGCGCTCCTTGCAATAGAGTTCAATGAACGGTGGGCAGTTTGGCTTTCGCTTGGGTCTTACCGCTTCGATATTGAGAACCTGGCCGTTGTAAATTCCACCAACTACAGTCATGCGCATGTCCGCAGTGATGCCAGACCGCCAGGGCGTCTCAACCACATGAGTCAAATGGGCTTCCAGTTGCTGACCACGGTATGTCTCATCACCGTTGATCGTGCGGATGTGGCCCGGCATTCCTGTGGTCGAAATCGTAAAGACCTCGGCAGGGTTGTCGTCCGTCGAGGTGTCTGCGTACAGATCCAAGCGGTCGTTGAATGTCGGATTGACGAAGCAACACTTAGGCATATTCCGGCGTGGCCCCCTCGATCGCGAGCATCTGCTGAAGGGCCGCTAGCGACTTTTCGTAGCCGTCGCCGCACGCAATGGGCGAGCGGTTGTTGAACAGGATCGTCGCCCACATGATGATCGCTCGTCGGTAGATGAGCGGAACACTGGCGATCGTCGATCCATAACCGCTAACCATTGTGACAACCACTGAATTCGTGTCGGTGATCGACAATGGATAGGTCTCGTTGTATCCAATGTTCAGGCGTGCCGGGATGCTCTTGGCGTCCAGAGTGTACTTCGTTGACGTGAGCGTCTGGGACGATTCGTTGCTGTCCTTGTATGTCACCGAACTGATCGATTGCACCGGGCCGTATCGCAGGAACATCTCGTACTCAAGCGAATCGTAATACTGTGCCCGCGTCTGGGTGATCAGCGAACGGTTGGCTAACTTCTCGACGAGCTTCCGGGCCTCAGGGATATACTGCTTCTTGATCAGCAAGTCAGCCGAAGTGTCATCCACGATGAAAGCATTCTCTTTCACCTCGGGAACGGTCACCGGCTCAATGGTCGGTTCGACAGTTACTTCGTTGACGGGGATCGACATGGAACTCACGGTTTGTAGTAGATGATGATCTGGCCAAGCTTGCTGTTGCCGGCGTTCGTGACAGCCACGGACAGGGTGCTGCACACGTAAGGCTGCGAACCTGGCACCACATCGGTGAGGGAGTCTTCAGCCCACAAGTGAACAACCTCAGTGGTGCTTGTGTGACGGTCAGCTAAACTCGGATCAGTTCCACCAGTTCCGGCAAGACCAGACAGTACGTCCACCCCTTCGTCATCCGAGATCACAATGTCGTAGTCAGCTGTAGGTGCAGTCGCACCGGGATCAGTGACCACCTTCAGTAACTGACCGACGATCTTTCCGGTGGTCGCCGTGACGGCCCCTGTGGCGTCGTCGCTCGTCCAGTCAATAATGACCCTGCGAATGCTGCCATGCTGGCCAGCGCGGTCCTGTCCCTGGTCGTAGGTGATCGTCGAGGCTGAGTTCGCCATGTGTTACCGTCCGATCTGAATGATTCGCATCTGGCGAATTTTCATGGTTTGGGCGACAGCTTCCCCAGTCAGGACTTCTAGCGACAGACGCAAGGCCACGTCGTCTGGGATGTTGGTGACCGCAGGTGTTGCGACACTGGAACCGTCAACGAACACCTCAACGCCAGACCCGTCCCAGTAGAACTCCACGAACACATTTGTGGCGTCCGCCAATGTGGCGAGGCTTGCCGTCAGGGTCTCCGTCGTACTCTTCTCAAGCATGAACTTCAGGTCGGTCGACGCGTCAAGACTCTGAAAGCCCATCCTGTCATCCACGCCACCAAGGATTGCCGTGTCGGTGACGGCAAGGCCCATGAAGAAATCAACCTGAGTCACATCGTTGATCTGGAACTCACAACCAAAGTATGTGTCTTGGTCGCTGGTAAGCTCGAAAGAACTGCCGGACAGCTGACCACTCCAGCCATCATTCTCGTTGGCTGCCGTGACTACGTTGCCGATAAAGCCGGCTGTGGCTGTGCCGGTGAAATCCGAAGTGCCGGCACCCACCTCAACGACAGTCTCGGTCCACCCTGGAGGTGCCGCACCCGCCAATCCGACGAGATGCCCAGGTTGGAGGTCGTACTTTATGACGTCCGGCCCAACCGCATCAATCAGCCGCTTGCGGTGCGTGTCATAGTAAGCCAAATTGCCGCGAATGCGTCGCGAGTGAAGGTTGGCCATTGATCGCTACTCCTTTTGTAGCGCCCGTGAGGGCGGTGTCATAAATGCCAAAAGACTTACTAGACGTTGACTGCTTGCCTCCGCGGTTGCTTCGGCTTGGTAGGTTGACTTGCTTTCAGCGCCGCGAGGAACTCGTCGGCCTGACGAATGGACTCCTGACGAAGCCACTCTTCCTGCTTATGCGGGTTTGCTTCCAGCAGTCGCAGGTACACATCGCCAGCAAATTGGTCGCGGTTGATTGCCATTAAACGATCGCCGTTGCCGGGACATCCTGGGCGTAACGAGGTCCGTACCCGATGGCCATGACGCCACCAAGGATCGGGTCATCGACGGATTCCGTAAGGGTCAGTCGCACGTACTGATAGCCGGTGTCGCCCATCTCCTGGCTGTCAACTTCGACCAAGTAGATCGAAGAACTTCCGGCGGTGGTCGTAAAGCCGCTAGTCGTCGCGGCCGTCAAAGCACCCTCGGTGTCGCCCGAGGTAATCGCCTTGTAGCGGAACGGAATCGCCGTGGTGTTCGAGGCGCTCACGTCGTCACAGGCATCCACCGTGACAACCGTAGTGCCCGTCGTACCGACACCCCAATACACCACGAATACAATCGAGTGGTAGTCGTTGAAGTTGATGATGTCTGTGTTGGCCGTGCCGGCGAAGGCGTCAGCAACCGGATCAATGCCCTTAATGAAATGGGCGTTTTGTAGCAGTTTGGCTGGCATATCATGCCTCCCGAGTAAGTTTCATTGAGTACAGGTAAACCGGCATTACGCACGAGTTGCCAAGACGATTTGAGGACTTTGGGTGTTGGAGCCGTTTGCCGGAGTCAAGGCCGAGGACCACATCGGCATACCATCCACACGCGTGATGAAGCGGAATGTGCTCTCGTTCGTGGTGAAACGAACATGCACACTTTGGTCGGCCTGCATTCCGCCCTTGGAGATTTCGAGGTACTGCGTTGGATCCCACAGGATGATGTCATTCACTGTGCCCAACGTGGCGCAGTATTCGACTTCAACCACAGGTCGCCCAAAGATGGTTCCGTACGGGGCCGCACTTGCGCCACCAGGCGGCAGGTACACGGGAACGCCGCCAGTGCCGACCGCAAGAGTCATCTGCATCAGTGACGGCAGGATGTCCTGGTTGATCAGCCAGACAGAATTGCCGCGAGAGCGCGACCACAACCGAGCCCACATCTTGGCGATGTTCTCGTACACAACCGTCGCAGCCGCTTGTCCCGTTTCCTTCGCGACGGAAATCGTGGCACTCGCCCCGGTTGTTGGCGTGATGCCCTTTGGCTGACCGGCGCCCGTACCATTGATGCGGGCGTTTTCCTTCATCCAGCTCATCTCTTCCGAGAATGCCTGGAGGAAAACCGACTCAAGAGCGCCAGCGTCGGCCAGCAACTTGTTCGTTGCGTAGGCGAGTCCGATCAGCTCCTTGAGTTCAAGGGTTGCCTTGCGGAACTTCGGCTTCTTCGCCGTCGCGGCGTCAGCCTCGGCACCCCAATACACCTGAATGCCACCCCAGCGAGAACCGGTGGCGCGGGAGGTTTCATCGACGAGAACGACTTCCAACCCGTCCGAGTTGGGGTTGGTGATCGGAATATTCCGCACCTGCGGGATATTCGGGTCCGACAGCGAACCGGCCGAACTCATGCGAGAGAAGAGTTCCGAGGCGAAATCCTTCTGAATAAGGTAGCCACCGTCACTCGGCACGCCAGCAGCCGCGCCACCGGTCGCCACAGCCAGTTGCTCCCAGCAGAGCATACTGTCGTCGTACGCCCCGTTTCGGCCGGCGTTTGCGATGGCCTGCAACTGGTCGCCAAGGCAATCAAAGGCGGGCTTCTGAACGATTTCACCGCCGGCCAGTTTATAGGTCGTCAGCTTCTGGATGTCCCTGACGACAGCCGTATTGGTGGCCAGAGAGTCGTGCGACGTCTTCCGCGCGGGTGCTGCCCCGATGATGTCATCTAGGGTATTGGATTCGTCGGCTCGATCGGCCAGCTTCACAGCTTTCTCTGCCGCGGAGGCCAAGTCTCTCTTCTCGACCAGCAACTCCTCGTACGAAGCGTCCAAGGCTTCGTATTCGGTGTTCTGCTCGGCGCTCAGACGACCTTCATTGTCCTTTGCCGCAGCGTCCAGAATGGCCTGCTGCTTGGCCGAGACGTCGGTGATTTCAGTGGCGAGTTGCTCTTGAGATTTTGCCATCGTTGGCTCCCGGGTTGTGTCGGGGCCAACGAAAAAACGCTTGCTAATTGCCAGCCGCCGACAGATTCATGGAAGAACCTGTTAAGCAGCACGCAATCCGCAAGCGCATCATTTGTGCCGTGGTATTCGAGTTGTCTTATGTAACAGTACCTAGACCACCGTTTTTGTCAAGGGGAATATTAAACCGGGGAAAGCGAGCCGCCCTCGCTACGGTGAACCGCCTGCCGTGGCGAGTTGCATTATACCCTCTGGTTCAGTTGCGTGAGTGGCAAATCCCAGGGGCGCGTCGTCGAGCTTGGCAAGCCGGTACTTCCCGTCAGGCCCCATCGCTACCACTTGGCCGATCTCTAGGCGTTCACCTGCAACTCCGTATCGGATTCCTTGCGGAACCACCTGTACTGAAGTGGTGGGAGTTGGCATGAGCCCCCGCACGGGAACACCACGCCACGCCCGGGCAGCCACCCATCCGGTGATACTGGCCCAAACGAGACAGCCAATTGCCGCGGTGATGATTAGCGCTGCGTTCATCTCTTCGGTATCCTCTTGCAGACGAGTTTCACGCCAGCAGCCTTCCCAAGTCGTTCCAGCTTGTTGCCGCAGAGGGACATGCCGTGCTTGAGAAACTTGTGAACCGCTACACCAGATAAGCCAGATTCTCGCCCTAGTTGGCGCTGGGACTTGTCGGATTCACCTACGGCACGCCGGATAGTGTCTTCGATGTTCATATCGCAACTGTACACTATAGGTAGCGACGGGGCAAGCGGAAAAAACTACGATTCCGCCGCGTGGTTCTTGCGGCTCAGCTTAATCCGCATACCGTCGCTCCGAGCCTTCTGCCCCGTCGCGCCCTTCTTGCGGCCGATACTCAACGCCTCGAAATTCAAGTGCGGAGCCCATTTGGCCAGAAGCCGGCGCTTGTCCTCGTCGCGCCGCTCGTCGGGTACAATCCCAGCATTCCCGCCAGCACCCGAGAAGATCCCGCCCACATCGAAATAGAACCGCTTGTCCACGATGACATGCCTATCCTCAAGCAAGACCCGCATGTGGTAATCCACATCCGCCCGGGAGATTAGAGACTCGTCCCACCGCATCTCCGTGTTCTTCACCACAAACGCGGAACCCAGTGGCGTCCGAGCAAAACCGAAGCTGTCCAACTCAGGACGGCCGATCGTGCTGTTGTTGGATCGGTTCCAGCAGTAGGCCGTCGAACCCAAGTCAATCAGGGTCTGGACGGCGTTCTCAATCAGAATGGAAATCTCTCCGGCGTCCTTGATTGTCCTCTTATTGCCCATCACCGACACTTGAGCCACAACCCGTTTGAAGTCGTCGTCGAGGTGAACGATATATCCAGCGTCTACATTATCGTGGATCCAGTTGCGGATTCGCGGTAAGCCGGTCATCGGTGGGTGCAGTAACAGCCGGTCGCCGCAGACGGCGTAATCGTCGGCCTCGGTCTCGTCCACGCAGATCAAAGCGTCAGGCAACAGGCTTAGAATCTTCGGCATGTTCCCCGCGCGACGACGGGACGGCACTACGATCTGGTAAGTCTCCACCTAACATCTCCAACAACCTGGAAGCATGAACCGCACGACATAGCCCAACCCGCCGAACGCCCTCCTTGCCAACACTCCGCTGCTCGAGCCGAAGACGATCGCAAAGCTGGTTCCACTCGCCAACCGTCGAAGCCAGAACGAGAACGTAGTCGTAATGTTCGTACGGGCGCGTCTCAAGTTCGTGTGCATGTGGGCCAATTGCTGGGTCGACAACCTCTTCCACGTCGGAATCGTTCGCCAACGGCAGCGATTCGGCCAGGTCGCCGAGCGACATCGACTCCCAAAGTTCGTGATCGTCGACCATATCACGCAGAAGTTCACCGGTCAGATCGTTGAATTCGCCCGTAATCGTGGGCGCATTGGCGGCAATATTCGCTGCAGCATGGGTCGCCTCGTCCCAGTCGACCAGCCGGACGGCGAATTTCTCGTCGCCAACCGTCAATAATCCGCGTCCGTCGCCCATTATCCGCACCACGGGATTAGAACCGTTGCACAACGCCGTCGCCTGGGATGTTCGCTGGTGGCCACAAACCAACGCCTTGAGTCGCGTGTTGTAGACGATGCCAGATAGGTCGCCGAACCGAGTCATCGACTCACGGAGCCCAAACGCGGCCTTCGCGGTGATGTCCCGCGGGTTCCGGTCCCACGGTTTCAGGTCTGCGAGGCGGATCGTCGACTCCCGCCTCTTGGTCGCAGCCTTCTTC
>CEPX01194954.1_pt1 | contig 11020 bp, 4 predicted proteins | sample 361361 | NCBI WGS metagenome assembly CEPX01 (sample SAMEA2619974, study PRJEB7988) | marine metagenome | biome: marine biome (ENVO:00000447); feature: mesopelagic zone (ENVO:00000213) & marine oxygen minimum zone (ENVO:01000065); material: "saline water (ENVO:00002010), including plankton...
AAACGCAAAACCAGTCGCACAAGCCGAACACTCCATTCTCTTACAAAAAGATAAAACAATAACTACTCAAGGTTAATTCTCCAAACCAACAAAGCCCTTATCTTTCTCCCTATAAGAATCTGCCAACAACTTCAATGGATTTCCCAATATATCTGATTTATCTCCCCTAAATTCAACAGATCCATCTAAATCCCACCTACCTAACCTCTCCCCACTAGAAACATCATACTCCACCAATTCTTGTTTTGCAGTTTGTTGATCTACAAGAATTGCCCTATAAATATGCCTATCAAAATTCTCTTCCTTAGGTCTGCCATCCAATCTAACAATCTCTCTTTTCTCCAACAAACTCCCTTTTCCATCATTCAAAACCGCCACTAAAGAATAATAATCTCTTTCTTTTGTAGGTCGAGAACTATACACAAAATCAACTGCGCTATTTCCATCAACATCCAATTTCTCACTAGAAAATGGTACATTAACACCATCAATTTGAACCTCGCTAAGCTTAGTTCCATTCTCTAAAATAGACGTAAGTTTAACATTTCTTCCAGATCTATCTTGCAATCTGATAAAACCAGAATCTCCATCTTTATTCAATTTGCCATACCATGTTCTTCCAAAGGTGTATCCTTCAAGATCAAATAATTTTTTAGATTTTCCAAGATAAGACTTACCACCTTTGTTAACTACATCTCTAACCTCTACGTGACTCTTTGTGTCACCACCTTTGTTTGTTTCTCTCACAATGTAAACAGTATCCTTTCCATCCAACTTACCAATATGTAATCTTGCCTCTCCATCCATTACGACTTCGTCAACTACCTTTCCTTTTTTATCCATAACCCCAATACTAGAATAAAGAACTGACTTTCCATCTTCAGAAACTACATCCAATTCTTCTATCTTAAAATAAGCTCCTTTTCCATTACCAAGTGAAATATCATGATCTTCAACAAGAACTCTATTCTTCAAATCTGGAAACTCATTTTTATCATTCCAACTCATAAATCTACTCCATAAAGGAATAGCCAATGGGATTGCTAGAGCAACAACTCCAGCCACATAAAGCCACTTCCCAACATTAATATTAGAAACATCAGGCCCCTCAACACTTATCCCATCACTAGATCTTACAGGATCTTCTTTAACCTCTTCCTTAGCTTCCCTCCTCACACCAGGTTGATAACCAGGCCCTGCCAGTTGCCATTCTAATTCCTCAGCGCCCTTGCCATTACCAAGATCCCAATACCTTTTCCTACCATCTCCAATTCTTCGCTCAACTTTCTTCTTACTCATATAAATGCCCCAGAATATTTATATTTAAACCTTTCCCCTTTCACCACCCTGTTATAGTGAAATCACTTCTTCTTACTCTTCTTATGTTTAACAGGTTTCTTAGATTTCTTTTCTTCCTTTGCTTTTTTCGCAGATCCTTCAATGCTCTTCTCTTTCAAGCCAGCAACTACACTTTCCTCAATCTTATCAGGCTCCTTCAAATGAATCTTCTTCAACTGACCTTCTTCTGCATTCTTAATAACCTTCTTAATAACCTTATAATAGGCATAAACTTCCTTAGCCACTATCTTCTTATCTTTCTCGTTCAAACTATTGAATAGAACACGCACATCATTATAATTCTTAACAGCCAGTTCCTTGCCCTCTTTAATCTTCTTCTTACTTTCTGCTTCACTGCCCTTTACCGGCTTCTTCAAAGCCTTTCTACCTTCGCTTATCAATCTGCGTATCTTAGCAATCTTATCTTCACGTCTCTTCCACAGCCAGAAGATAATTGGAGGCAATAATAGCAACCACCACCATAGGAAACTCAAATCAAGCTCACCACAAGGCTTACAACTACCACCACAATCAACATCAGTCTCATCACCATCTAACACTCCATTGTAACAGCTTGGGCAATACTGTGAGCCTTGTATAAACTGTATGTCAAGTCTATCATTCCTCAAGGCATCAATATCAACCGTTAGCAATTCCTCATTTGTATAGGAATTATATGCTCTCAAAACTTCAACTTCACACTGCTGCTCCACCCTGAAATCAACCGGAACAGAACTCAAACAAATACTCTCTTCCTCATAACTTTGAGCACAACCATTAGCATCATTACACTCAGTTCTTGAAGCCCCAATATATCTTAACCTGCCATTGAACACATCAACAGGGTCCTTCAAATATTCACACTGTGTTGGCGATTTACATTGGAAGTCTGGCATACAACCATCAGGACTACAAGGCAGCTCTGTTGTAACATTTATATCAATCGTACAATTATTCTGATCAGTACACACTCTATTTATCAATCCATTTGTACAAATGCTCCAATCTCCACAAGTCACATTAGCTATACACACAGGCAAACATGGCTGCTCTTCTGGCGGCCTGCCAGTTGGATTATTACACTCATTCAAATCGAAACACTGTCTATTTTGAGTTCCATCAATACATTCACTCCATTCATTACATGTCCAATCTGGAGTACATGGAGTACAGCTATCTCCTTCACACCCACTATCTCCGCTATCACCACTATCTCCGCTATCACCAGTACCAATAACATCAACTGTAAAACTAACATTCTCTGTATAATTATTATTTCCTTGGGTATCATTACAATAAGCTGTAAGAACATAACCTCCATTTGATACACCACTCTTACTACCAGTAAACCCAGTACTAGATCCATTAATTGTCAATGTATTGTTTGTAGCTCCGTAATCTAAGCTATATTCACAATAACCTGGCTCATTTAATGATATGTCAATATTGTAACTATTAGATGTATATGTGATAGGATCTGGATCATTTATAGTCACTAACGGAGGCCCATCAGTTACATTCAAATACCATGTTGCTGAGCTCAAACTATAGTTCTCACTCTGCCCATAAATGACTGTTATGTTCAAAATACCTAAAACATTAAACTGGGCCATTGCGCCAACACTCCCACTAGCTAAAGCCGCCTGCGTCCCATTATTGTAAAGTGTTAAAGTAGCTCCAGAATCTCCTGTGATTATACTTCCATTCAACGGAATTGTTTGCCCTTGTACAATTGTTGTATTGGATTCATTCCCATCTAAAGTTAAATTAAGCACACTAGCCACTCTACTCACAGTATAAGTTCCTGTTTTCGTATTATTCACATTTCCAAAAGTATCATTAGCGAACCAAGTATATCCATAAGCGACATCAACTGCAGCCAAATTAAATATGCTCACATTGTAAACATTACCTTGCTTCTCTGCGGTATAGTTAGTACCATTAAACTCTAATTTTACTACAGAAACAGAAGTATCATCCAACACTGTTGTGTTAAACTCATATCTAAACGTCTTATTATAACTAGCGGGATCGGTCGCATTTTCTGTAAGCAAGGTAACATTAGGTGCTCTTGCCAATGTTATCGTCCAATTTGTAGCGTTATAAGCAAAATTAGTTGAATTGTCATAAGCACGATAGTTCCAAACATAAGTTCCTTCTCTCACTATGATAACGCTCAAATTACTAGCATTGATTAAACCAGTAATTGTCATATTTGTACTATTTACTATATCTTGAGTTGAATTCCACAAGAAGAATGTTGCGTTTGACAAACCTCCCACATCATTAAATGTTGCATTGAAACTTTGCACGCCTTTTGTCGACGAAGTTCCATTTACTGGTGCAAGTAAGTTAATAATAGGTCCTGCAACATCTTCAACAATATCTCGCACAGTTAAATTCCATGTCTGAGCACTCAAACTATAATTTTCACTCTGTCTATAAATTGCCGTTATATTATACGTTCCAGGGGTATTAAATGTAGTAATGTTTCCTCTATCTCCCAACCCAGTATTAATCAAAGTTCCATCATTATAAAGTTCAACAGTGGCTCCTTGCTCTCCAGTTAATATTGTTACATTCAGGTCAATTGTATTACTCTCATTGATAGTCAAATTTCCTTCTGTATAATTCAAAGTTAAATTAAGCACACTGGCAATCCTATTAACAGTATAAGTTCCAGTTTCGGTATTATTCACATTTCCAAATGTATCATTTGCATACCACCTATACCCATATGCAACATCAACCGCAGCCAAATTGTAAATACTTACATTATAAACATTTCCTTGCTTCTCAGCAGTATAGTTAGTTCCATTAAATTCTAATCTAACTACACTCACACTTGTGTCATCCCTGATTGTAGCGTTAAATTCATATCTAAATGTCTTGTTGTACGAAGCAGGATCTGTTGTGTTTTCTGTTAGCAAAGTCACATTTGGCACGATGAAGTAGGTTATAGTAAAGTTAGTTATGTTATACGCTTCATTAGCAGAGGTATCATTTGCCTTGTAGTTCCACAAGTAAATTCCTTCCGCTGGTAGCGTCACACTAACATTACTCGCATTATTCACTCCTGTTATATTGCCTGTAATCTCATTCAACAGAGTGTGTGCAGCATTCCACACTAACAATGTACTATTACTCAGAGCAGTCTCATCACTAAAACTAGCGTTCAAGAAAATAGTTCCATTTATCGTATTAGTCCCATTCGCAGGCGCTTTCAAATCAACCACAGGATTGGTAGTATCTCCAGCGGCAACCGTCAAATTAGTAAACTGATACAATAAACCATCATGACTCCCTATATAGACAGAACCATTAAAGATAGCAGGCGATGAATCAACGCCTGCCCCAGTGGTATAGTTTCCAATCATATGACTAACATTTGTCGCGTTTAATTGGTACACTTGTCCATCTTGATCTCCTACAAATACATATTTATCAGTTATAGCTGGGGATGATTTCATGGAAAGTGCTGTAGATATTGGAGAGGTAAAGTTCTCTACATAAAGGCTAATGTTACTAGCATTTAGCTGGAACAAAGCGTTTTTGTCCCCATTACCTATGTACGCGTAATCTCCATAAACTGCAAATTTACCTGCAAAATTTTCAAAAGCTCCACCAGAAGAATAACTTCCAATCTTATGTGAATAATTAGTTGCATTATACTGGCCCACACCAAAAGAATCTGACAAATACACATACCTATCACTATAAGTAGGACTGATACATGAATAAGTAACTATACTAAAACTCTCCTCTCTCTGACTCACATTAGTTGCATTGAATCTCATCAAATCTGCCCCAGACAATAAATGAACATATCCCTCTCCTACTGTAGGGGAAGGAGATACACAGTCATCCCCATCTTGTGCTTGTGTTGTAAAATTGCCTAATAATTGACTGACGTTGCTTGCGTTTAATTGATATAGCATTCCATTTAAACCCTCGTCCCAAATGTAAACACTACCGTTCCAAACTGCAGGGCTACTTTCAATTGTCACTCCCAATGTGAAATTGAATAGTAGTTGACTCACATTGCTAGCATTTAACTGATAGAGTTGTCCATCATCGCTTCCCACATAAACACTTCCATTAGCAACTGCCGGACTGGAATCAACATCTCCTCCAGTCGTATAGTTCGCTATATATTGGCTAACATTACTTGCATTCACCTGATACAATGCATTACTTTGACTTCCAAAATACACATATCCTCCAGATACTGCAGGAGATGAAGTAATATTTAGAGTAGTATTATATGTATTAACAATCGACGTACTAATATTAACAATCACGCTCTCGTCATTTAAGTACCCAGACCTATTGTTAAATGCCCCATACATACACCATTCCCCATTCGTACAATCTGAGTTAATATCTGGAGGTCCTCCTCCAGTGTCTGCCGCAGTCAAACTAACATTAGTAAACTGATATACCTGATTATTGTCTGCACCAAAATAAATACTACCATTAGCAATAGCAAGAGTAGAGTATATTTCCGCTCCAATAGTGTAATTTGCTATAACTTTGCTAATGTTAGTTGCATTTAATTGGTAAGTCTGATTGAAGGGGCCACCCACAAACACATATTTATCCGTCACTATAGGGGATGAGCTAAAGTAAGGTGCAGAAATTCCTTTCCATCCTGGACTAAAATTAGCAATTAATTGAGTAATATTAGTAGCATTTAATTGTAGAGTATTATTTAATACAGTAACATAAACATACAAATCTGAAACAGAAGGTGTAGAAAAGATTTCAGAACTTGCACCAACACTATAATTAGCAATACCATGTGAAAAGTTTGTAGCATTTAACTGAAAGAATATCCCTTGTTCATGTCCAAAATATACATAATCTTTAGTGACTGTAGGTCCTCCTTCAATACCGACAAAGTTAGGAACAAATGTATCAACAATTTGAGTAATATTGGTCGCATTTAATAGATATAATGTGCCCCCATTTTCTCCAGCATAAACATATCCATTTGCGACTGCTATGTCTGTATTGAAAAATCCTGCAGCCTGTGATGTAAGCCTATTATGAATCTGAGATATGTTGCTTGCATTTAACTGATTTAAATTGCCATCTTGATTTCTAACATAGAGGCTATCGTTCCACACAGCAACAGCCCCCCTCACTCCGTCACTTGGACCAGTCTCATGTTGCAAAGTATAATTAGATAACAGTTGAGATATGTTACTTGCGTTTAGTTGATAAACCATCCCATTTAGGTCCTCATCTACATTAATATTATGAGAATACACATAAACAGACCCATTTGCAATCGCAGCCGTAGTCGCTATAAGTCCTGTTGTATAATTGGCCACTAATTGTGTGACGTTACTAGAATTTAGCTGATAAAACTGTCCATCTAAACTACCTATATATGCGTACCGTCCTTTCACAACAACGGACCCTCTAACAACTCCGCCGGTAGTAAAATTATTAACGATTGTGTTACTTATATTACTTGTCACAGTATCGTCATTTGTATACCCGGAATGATTCAAATTCCTATTTATCATACACCAATCTGTATTCAAATTACAATCAGAATTTATATTCGGAGTTGGATCCACAATAAAGTCAAACTCAACTCCTCCACTAACAAGCAAGTCAAAAGTATCCTGTGATCCTTGCAAATTATCTAAAAACACTTGATATTTCTCATCATCTGTAATAGATCCAAAATTGGCTAGCTCTACAGTTCCATTCTTTTCATACACACTCACACTGCCTCCAGTTGATCTAGCATAAATGGTAATATCTTTCTCACTTGTCAAATTTTGCTCAAACCAAACTCTCACATAATGTCCATCCGGAATCTCGCTAGTCCAATTATTATCACGCTCCTTAACAAGATCATAAATATCCTCAACGAAGCCCCTACTCTCATTTAGGTGCTCTGCTCTCGTAATCAAAATAATTTCAAAGGTTTGTGTGCTCAAATGAGGAGTAATCCACTCAACATAATCCAATAAGCCGTTTCCATCCAGATCATACGCATCAAACTGCACGTAACTACCAGTCTCAACCCACTTAATCTTTATTGTAGATTCTTGCCCAACTTTCAAAACCTCAGGAATATTAGCAAATGACAATACATCAGTATAATTCAACTCATCTGCTGCACTTATCACTACCCTCTTTCCTGTGCTTGTCTCTTCTTCAACAGCTTCAGGCCCAGGAGTCTCATATTCAATCACATATTCAGTAGCATCATCTTCTAAACTAACCTCAACCACTTCTTCCTCTTCCTCAACAGCTTCAACACCTTCATCTACCACAAGCCCTGTAATAGGGGCCCTCATAAATGCGCCAATTCTCTTTAACATCTTGTATAGTACATTTTCCTGCTCTCCGCCAATAACTGCTCCAGTTATTGTAGCGCTAGCGCTTCCTAGCTCTATCTCTCCATCCTGTTCAACAACCTTCTGAACAGTAATATTCTCAGATCCAGCAGGCAAATCAATAACTACAGGTTCCGCAACATCTAAAGAAACATTCTTCTGCCATCTTACCGGTTCTCCAAGCTTAATTTGGCCCCTACTTGTCTCTATTCTAACACTACCAGATACCAAAACCACAAATTCATTACTTTCAACACTTTGCTCTCCCTGCAGAGCAAGTATAGAACCACGAGTTGCTCCCTTAAACCCATCTTTTGCCTTTAATGTAAGCATATCTCCTTCAATCACTGCACTTAAATTTAACAAATCAACTGCATAAGCCTCAGCACCCTCAAAATGCTCACTAAGATCAAGCTCATAACTCTCACCCACTATTCTAATCCTATCAATATCTTTAACAAACTTTAGTGTATTATTCACAATAGTCTCATTTTTAATAGTCAAATTAACTAAAGTCTCATTCTTCACTTCAGGAATAGTCACGTTCACTATTGTCTCATTAATAGTCTCTGTCTCGTTCTTTTCGACAATTTCACTTTCATTCTTTTCGATAACTTCAGTTTCATTCTTCTCTTCTGGAATTGTCCCATTAACAATTTCAACTGTTTCATTTGTTTCAGGCTCTTCAATCTCAATACTCTCATTTACTTCCAATTCATCACTCTCATTAACCTCAACAATCTCAGTCTCGTTATCTAAAGAAAGATCAATAATCTCTTCCACTTCATCTTCTAACTCATTAACAACATCTCCAGTAATATCATTTCCTTCAGGAATCTCCTCTTCAACTACCTCTTCTTCCTCTAAAACCTCATCTTCTGGAGGTTGTTCTACACTTTCCCCCTCTTCTACAACTTCTAAATCATCAGAATCAACTCCTTCTTCAACAGCAAAACCAGTAACAACACTACCGCTTATCGCCCTAACATCATCCACTACAAAGCTCAAATCAGCCCCTCCGCCTAGAAATGCAAACCCTGTTAATAGCAAAACAAAGAAGAATAAAAATTGTAGTGTAACACTCCTCAATCCAACCTTGGTACCCCGAGGTTTAGGTTCTTCAGTACCAAGATATCTTTTCTTAACTTTACCGTCGGCATCTCTATAAGATTCATAGTAATAAGGACCATGAATCTTCCCACCTTTTTTAATAAATCTCTTATGTACCATCCCTCTTTAGAAAAGGCTGAAGCCAACCTCTTTTCTTTGTTGTTCTACAAGAAATCTGTATATTTAAAGATTTGTTCTACAAAATAATACTAGTTTCTTTTCCAATCTACTATATCCCAGTCTGCTTTATCAGCTAAATGATCAGGAACCTTTCCTGTCTCCCTATAGGCTCTGGCCGCCTCCACAGAAGCTTGATCGATTTGCCTCTGGTTTCTAGATTTATTTCCAACATAGTATATTGCTCCAGTAATAAGTCCAACTCCAGCAGACCCAATCATAGTCCAATCATAAACATCATTCTGGCTAAGATCATGTATATTGTACAAACCTTGTCTCTCCCCATAAAAATGCCCAAGAATTCCGCTTGTAATCACCGAAACCGCAGTCAAGGGCACTAAAAATACATTCCAACCAAGGGCCTTTTCAACAAGACCATGTTTTTTAATATAATCTTCCCCTCCTTCAAACAATTCTGGTTCTTCCCCATCTTTAACCCTCTGTAGAAATTCCTCCTCAGGTGCCCTTTCACTAGCTTTCTTTACTCCTCTCACCTTACTCTCCCAAATAACTTAAAGTAGTATCTAAACTATCGAAAACCTCTAAAGATCTAGGATCTGCAGATTCTTCAACCACCTTCGGCTCATTATAAAAGAATTCATCTCCACCTTTATGTTCATAAACAAGGTGTTGATATGGTTTCCCACCTCCTGCAATGACCTTGGCAATTGCATCTATTCTTCTAGTATCTGAATTCCATCCAAACATAAATGGGGCAGAGATAGTTTGACCCAAAAGATGATATATTGAATTATTTGAATCTCCATCCGTAGTAACTAATTTATACCTATCAGAAATTGCTTCAGGCCATAAACTTGCTACATCGCTCACACCATGATCTTCAGCAGAACCTCCAACCAAATCAGGTCTAACAATGCTAACATGCTCAGAATTCCCAACACCATTTATATTAACGTCATACAAGAAAGGTTCAGTCAACCCACGTTCACTCATTATCTTAAACCAAGCATCTCGCGGGTTCTCTTGAGCTCTGATCAAGTTCTCCTCAAATGTTTTCCTCTTAAGAGCCTTGTTTCGACCAATATCATCATAATTTTCTTTTGCGCTTAGTATTAGATCTGTTGCTTTCTCCCAATTATATGCTAAAATTCCACCACCTACTAGGGCTGCGCTCCAAGCTAAAAACTTTCTCCTATTAGTCTTTCCCTCGCTCATTTCCCATATCCTTCCTTATTTTTACTAACCATAACAAAACACCAGATTATTTATATTTAAAGGTTTTGGTTTTAACCACTAAACAAAAGTAACATTACCTAACAAATTCATAATCTACAACAACAGCCCTATGGTCTGACGGAAATTTCTCTCCCTCACAGCCACTAACGACAATATCTGCAAACCTTGGGTCTTCTCCAATTATTTGGGCCCTAGTTGCATTTAATTCCTTGCTATGATAGAATATATCAATCCTATCATGCACATGCTCTCCAACAAGCGTAGTCCAAGTATTGCCCCTATTTTCAACCTCATCCCCATACACAGAGCGATAAGAATCCACAAACCCTTCCCTCTTCATTTTCAAAGAAGTAGGCCATCTTATTTTAGAATCTAAATGAGACGGCTCATTAAAATCTCCTCCAATTATTCTTGGCACCCTTCTAGAACTGTCTGCATCTTGTAAAACTTTTCCTATTTCTTCTTCATGTACATCACACAACGCTATAGCTTCCTTATTTGAGATGCTAGGATCATCCCTCATTTCATATGGCGCATAAGGTCTTGATTCTAGGTGCACATTGCCAACATATAACTCTCTACCATTAACCTCTAACAAGGCCCCAGTATCACTAACTGCCAACACTCTATCTTTACTCAAAATAGAAAGAACACATTCATTCTGCCACTCTGGCAAGAAAGTACACCTATATCCTAAATCGTTAGAAACACGCCTCAAACTTCCAGTCGATTCTTGCAACAAAACAACATCTGCATCACTCTCTTCAATCACTCTCTTAATACTCTCCAACCTTCCTCCAATTCCTCCATATCTAATATTAAAAGTCATAACGCTAAAG
>CEPX01198096.1_pt1 | contig 11017 bp, 17 predicted proteins | sample 361361 | NCBI WGS metagenome assembly CEPX01 (sample SAMEA2619974, study PRJEB7988) | marine metagenome | biome: marine biome (ENVO:00000447); feature: mesopelagic zone (ENVO:00000213) & marine oxygen minimum zone (ENVO:01000065); material: "saline water (ENVO:00002010), including plankton...
TAATGTATACCTAGACAGGTCCAGCAGGGGGAAAGATGGCAGAAGAAGGCGCTTCAATGCTGCTTATGTATATAAAAATGGATGGCCAGTAAAAAGATCTTTAACAATAGAAGGATGGGATATTCATGTCCCTGGCATATGCTTTAAAACCAATCTGCCAACATATAGATTTTTTGATGACCAAAGATACTTCTTTAGCAACTTAGATGCCTCTTTGGCAAAGTTTAAATCTCTTTATGAAGGGCATTATTTCAAACCTTTTAACATAGAAGACAGGGATGGCGACTACCATGCAGTAGGATTTGAACTATGCGAAGACCTGTGGTGCAAAGATTACACCTATAACAATAAACCATTAGATCCTGCCAAGTTACTAGTTGAAGCTGGAGCAGAATTTATTGTCAATCTTTCTGCAAGCCCCTGGACATATGGGAAAAACGACGCAAGAGATAGAAGAGTAAAAGAAAGCAATGCAGGAGTTCCACTTGTTTATGTCAACTGCGTTGGAGTACAAAACAACGGCAAAAACATAATTACATTCGATGGCGGATCAACCGTATATAACGACAAAGGCGATCCTTGCATCTTCTTTAATGCTCCCTATGCCGAAGAAAATCACATTGTCGATATAGACAAATTGCCAGAAGCTGAAAAAAGATCAAATAGATCGAAAATAGCAGAGAAATACAGAGCTATTATTGCAGGCTTAAAAGGTTTTAAAGATATAAACGGAATGCCAAAACATCCAAGAGTTGTAATTGGATTAAGTGGCGGAATTGATTCTGCTCTAGTAGCATGCTTATGCGTTTTGGCTTTTGGAAAAGAAAACGTTATCTGCATAAATATGCCTTCAGACTATAATTCAAAAAAAACCAAAGATGCTGCTTCCATTATAGCTAAAAGATTAGGTGTTTCTTACCATACAATTTACATTGAAGGTCTTAATACCCTTGTAAAAGGAACAATAGATGGGTTTGGCTATCCCATCCCTTCTATTGTAGAAGAAAACATTCAAGCCAAAATCAGAGGAACTACACTACTTTCTAATATTGCTCAAATGGTTGGTGGCATCTTCACAAACAATGGTAATAAAGTAGAATTATTCTTAGGATATTTCACCTTATATGGAGACGCTGGAGGAGCCATTGCCCCATTGTCAGATCTTACAAAATCTGAAGTATATCAAATGGGCGAATATGTAAATGAAGTTTATGGCAGAGTAATTATTCCCAAAAAACTATTTCCTAACAACATATATCAATTTGTACAAGGGCAAATTGAACCAAGCGCTGAGCTAAAAGAAGATCAGGTTGACCCAATCAAAGTCGGATACCACTGTGCTTTAGTAGAAGCTTTAATGGATTACCAAAAAGTTTCTCCTGTTACAATTCTAAACTGGTGGTTGAGCAGAACTTTAGAAGACAACTTGGGCATAAGTCTTGAACTTCTAGAAAGACATGGAGTTGCCTATGCTCCAGAGTTCCTAAAAGATCTAGAATGGTTCTTAAAGGCACGACAGGCATCAGCATACAAGAGAGTCCAGACCCCTCCAGGGATAATAACTTCTAAAACAGCTTTCGGCTATGACTATAGAGAACCTATTTTACCTCCGTTCAAATGGAGTAAAAAAGCACAAAAAGTAATTGAAAAAATTAAAAAGCAAGAATGGTACTTCAACAGGATCAAGCCCTCACAGTCGGCTCCCACTGATCCCGTTGCTGTTTCCTAACCTTATTTACCAACTTCTCAGTAGAAGAACTCTGAATAACATAAGCCTTGCCGATATCTGGCCCATCTCCAAAAACTTCTTTTTGCTTATCCTCTGGCATACTTCTCTTAGCTATTTCTGTTGTTTGCACAACTTCTTCAATAGCTTTCTGCCTTAAAAAGAACTGATAAGCAAGATACGCCACAGCCAAACCAATAATTATTAAACCTCCTATAGCTATCCATTCTAAATATTGGACAACAGCTACCGCAAGAACCATAGTAGCAATAGACGCTATTGCTATACCCCCACCTGTAGTGTAATGTTTAAAGAACATCAACGTCACACCTATGCCAAAAGCAATAACGCAGGCAATAATCAAAAAGTTTAATAGCCTTTTGGTTGCAACCTTTTCGCGAGCAATAGCTTTATCTCTAGCTTCAATAGCTGCCTCAGTTTCTTTAACAGCCCTCTTATATTCATCTTGTATTTCTTTTACCTTAGCCTCTGCTGTGCCAAGCTCAGACAAAGCACTGCCTAACTTACTATTAGCTTTATCAAGTTCAATAGTAGATTTGATTATATGATCAGAAGTTTTTACTATTGTAGCCAAATGAGGCTTAACTTGAGGCTTAGACTTGACAGGAACCTTTTCTGATACTAACTGAGCTTCATCTTTAATAGTTGATGCATCTTTTCTAATACTCTCCGAACTATCTCCAACAATACCAGATGCATCAGAAACATTTTCTCTTACTTGATCTATTGAACGGCCAACATCTATATCTGTAAAGGGATCAACTTTGTGACCATTACAAGATATCAAAAGGCCAGAGCAAAATGCCATAATAATTAAAGATGATTGAAGTATCTTTTTCATAAGAATATCCTTCTTATTATTCGAGATATTCTAAAAAATCTCCTACAATAGAATGCTCTATGCCATATGCATCGAAATCGTAAGCATTATGAAAATTAGGAATAAGAATTGGATTTAAATACATATTTTTCATAGCAGGATCCATTTTATCAATAGGACACTGTTTAATCTGTTTTATAAAATCTCCCTTACATAATACTACTGGCTGACCGTTCAATCCAGTATGGACCTTCTCTTCGCTAATCTTCTCAAAAGTAAAAAATCTATTATAAAACGAGAAATGAGCAGGATTAATGCCTGCTATCAAATAATCTAAATCATGAATAATAGCATACTGATGAGCGCAAAGCATTAAAAGAAAAATATCATAAAAGTATTTACGGATACTCCCTGTTCCTTTACGAGCTAGCAGCCCTACCTCTGCCAGCTTCCCGTTATCTTTCCTTAAAGCATTTATTTCATCATTAAACATTTTATTTAATGGCAAATCGCTATGATCATCCAAAGTAATAGACATAGTTGATATAATATTACTCTTAATCTTAGAGTAATAAACTGATGTCCTTTTGTTTATTATTTCTTTATACGCAAAGATTTGAAATGGATTTTCTTCTATAAAACCTAACTTTAAGTATTCATAGTAAACTATACGCCAACAATCTACTACTTCCGTTAAATCTGTAGCCGTACCTATGCCTTCATTATACTTCTGCGTTTTCATTAGAATTTTCAATAGCATTAAGTAATTGAATTACAAACCATGTAAAGCCTAATGTTATAAAACCAGACAAAGGCCAAAAAAAGTAACCAAACATTAACAAACAAACTAAATCTGTAAATAAAGTTGTCCAAAATGACATACAAACAGTGCAAAGAAAAACCTTTCCTGCTCTTACATCTATTCTATTGCGTACAAGCCGCCTTAGTATTAAATTGTATTTTCTAACAGGCCACTCGCTGCCCTTTTCTACCAAAATAATAGCCAGACCATAAGCAGACAGCACAGAGGCTAGCATTACAAAGAATTGAAATTCCATTAACGTTTCATCTTATGGCCTGTTACAATCTCCCACTTAGACTTTTTCTCTTTTGGGGGATGATCTTTTTGCCATTTTAATTTGCCATATTTAATAGTAGCCAAATGTATTCTTGTTGCCGTCTCCGTAGCATCGTCTCCAACAGGGTGTAACTCAAACCATCCCCACTCTTTCAACTCATTATATATCCTTAAACCCTCGCCTTCGAGCTTTGCAGAAACATCAGATTGCGCCCTAGCCATATCTGTATACATCTTCTCAGCCCAATCTTCAGCTACTGGTTTTAACTCCGGGTCTAAATGGGACATGCTTACTCTCCTAAGAACTTATATTGTAACTGGATATATTACTATGCATAACTTTCACTGTATTTTTCGAGGATTATCGGCCCTCATAGTTATCGGCATTTTGGGATTCGCATCCCAATTTACCCTTGGCTTTGAAAATAGCCAAAAACCAAAACATAATATATTTATAGCCAGAGTAATTTTTGCTGAAGCAGCAAATGCCAGCAATGAAGAAAGGTCTCTAATATATTCTGTTATTCAAAATAGGATAAACCATATAGGTTTTAGTAGAGGCAGATTAAATAACGTAACAGATGTAGTTAAGCAAAAAAATGCCTTTACGTCTATAGGAAGCAACGTCAATTTAAATTGGGATTTATCTGCTAATGTCGATAAAATGAATACAAAAGAAAAGAAAATATGGCAACAATGCCTAAAAATAACAACTGGTAAAAACCCCATAGTTTATTACCATGACAAAAGTATTACAAAGCCTAAAAGCTGGGACAATAAATATTGGACAGCTACTAAAGAAATAGAAACTCATAAATTTATATTTTATAGCATTATGCCAACAAAGCGAAAATAAACATGTCATGCAGGAAATGCGGGAGAAAGAACTTGCCTAAGCCTATCGTTAAACATAAAAAATTCGCTTTAAATATATTAATCCAACGCAGAGAAACATGCAAAAAATGCAAATTCTTCACAAAAAACAACGATCCTAAATTTGCTAAATTTGGAGGCTTAACTAACGAAAGCAAATGCAAGAAAGTCAATAAAACTATTCCGCATATAACTATAGACCCTTATTTCTCATGCCCAATTAAAAGATTTGGCAAAGTTCCAGTTTAATAGATATCTGACTTTTCACTACTAAACAATCTCTTAGTAGCTCTTTTCTTTTTGACCTTACGCCCCGAAGAAGCGTTGAGTTCCTTTTCCCTTTGCTTCTTTCTTTTTTCGGCACGCTTTTGACGCTTACGAACTATCTTTACTTTTTTGTTCATATTCAATTTTCCTTTCTATTTCTCTTATTTCTTCCCTATATTCTTCTACCTTACTCTCCCATCGTGCTTTTGCAATATCAATTAGTTCGCTTAAATCTACAGGGACTTCAGGATCATCTAAAATTACATCTTCAACCCCCATAGTATACAAATTAACTTTTTTACCTTTTCCTGTAACTTTTGCTCCAACAATAGAATAACAATGTTTCTTTTCTGGATCTTTAATAATTCTCTGCAAGTTACCATCATAATACGCAGGCAACTCATCTAAAAAATAAATATCCAGATTGCCAACACATACTTCTTCGTCCAAATCGAATTCTTGCAGTTCTTTTATTAACTCGCCAACTTTCATTTTAACGCTCCTTAAGCAATTGTAAACTAGAAAAAAACTTCCTCTGATCTCCATACACTGGAGCAGAGCATATAGCTGTAACTTGATTTTTAAGATCAGGCTCTTGCCAAACCTTAAAACGTATATCCGTCAAGCTAAGCTTCCTGGCCCACTTTAACAACTCATGTTCATCACGAACAGTAGTTAAGACCAGGTATGGAGGATCTGCCTAGGTATATTCAAATAGTTTGGCCGCTTCGAAAATGGCATGACCTGCCTGAACGGCCTGTTGAGGAAATGTTAAATCTTTTCTAGTTATAACATAAATATACGCATTGTCTGTTTTCACCTATGTCATTTTAAGACTCCTTTTTGTTAGGTGTTTTATCTTTTAACGTAACTGCTAAACGGACTCCTCTATCTAAAGCCCACTCTGAAAGACATTCATTAGAGCAAAAATCTCTATCAATACCTACATCTTTGTCTTTAAACAATAGATGATTTTCGCATGCTTCTCTGCATTGCTCGCAAATTATTTCTGCATCAGTCATAAAACGGCCCCTATATATTACTTCGCCAAACCGCTAGTATCTTCAAAATCTATATCGAGTCTTTGAGCTATTTTTCTTACCAATGCTACTGATGTAACCTTGGCACAGTCCCCGTCTTCTGCCCTATGTAGTATATTTCCTTGATCGTCAATTACATTAATCCAAGACTTACCCCTGCCAACTCCTAACTCTGTTTTGAACTTCGTCACAGGTTATCTCCTTTAAGATACCAAACTAGAACATAGAGGACAACGGATTTTTAGCTTTACTAACCTTTCTGTAATCTTCAAGTTTTTTCTCTATCTTGTCAAAAATTTCATCATCAATTCCAAATTCTTTAACATCATCTCTGGCGGCAGACATTATCAAATACCATTTATCCTCTGACAAGACCTCTCTTTGCAGATTTTTAATCATTGCCATAAGGCAAATCAATACTGCCCTCTCTGGCAAGCCTGAGAATTCTTCCCCTATCCCCGTTAAAGAGCGATTGACAACAACCTGCTCCGAACGCAGGCGATATGGCTGAGCCTGCCTTGCCGACGATATCTGAATATTTACCGCATTTGTAGATTTCGACATCATTAACCTTTTTTGCAACTTCTAAAAATTTACATTGCGATTTAACTTTGTCCCACTCGCCAAACCCGCAAGCGGAATGCTTGCAACACATACCAGAACCAACACATGAATTTATTCGTATAACATCTAATTGCATTTAAATGTCAGTGATTATTCTGGCATCCCTACCTTGATCACGAATAATTAACATCTCTTTATCTGATAAGCGATTTTTTCCTACGCTGGAGACGAGCCAGCCGTTATCCCAAGCACCAGATAAATGAAGCTGTATATAAGCATGAAACTTAGCAAAAGATTCTGGTAGCCATGCAACTATATCTTGAAAACCAGACTTTTCCATTCTACATTGTTTATAAAACATAAGCGGAAGGTAGAGGAATCGAACCACGAACGCCGTTTAGACGTTCCCCGAGTTTTCAAGACTCGTTGCCGACCGACCGGCAGTACCTTCCAAAAATACAGGCGGCCTAAGCCGCCTGCATGCTCTTAACAGAGCGCAACAGGCTGTATTTCGTTAATTAGGACTCAGAATCCTCTGTTTGTCCTAATGATGTATCTTCTGCTTCAGTATCTGATCCAATTTTAATATCGTCATCTTCTTCTACAGCGCTTAAATAATCCAGAGAAGCTGCCCCAGCAATTCCCATACTTTGAACATTGCTAGAATAAAGAGCAGAACTTCTAGCCAATCCTCTCATGGCTTTTTCAGTTCCAACTGAACCCTGGCTATACTGCATAGTGTTAGCAGCTTTAATCTTCAATGATCTCGCAAGATCAAAAGTCTTTAGATCGCAACCAACCAAATTTACAGTCCAAAGTCCAGTATCTTGAATATCTTCTAAGATTTTAACCAAATCTGCTAAATCGCTAAACTCTTTAGAATTATTTTCTTTACCATCAGTAAAGATAGTAACGACAATAGCTGCCTTCTTTGCCTCTAAATCCTCAAGAACTTCTTTCTTAAGCTGGTTAATACTACAGCCAACAGCATCATATAAAGCAGTATAACCATCTGGAACATACGTCTTAGTTGTCAAATCTTCAGCATCAGCAATAGGCTTGCTCCACAAAACATGCTCAATGGAATGATGCCAACTAAATAACACAAGACAGACTTCTTGATCTTGATCATTATCTTTTGCTACTTCTCTTAATGTTTTAAATTGTTCATTTACTCCATTAATAGTTTCATTTATAACAGCAGACATTGACCAGCTTTTATCCAATATAAACAAATGAATAATTTTCACATCTTCAGATTTTTCGGACTTTTCGGACTCTCTAGTTTGAGTAGACATGTTTGGTCTCCTTTTTACTCTAACTAACTTACTAACTAACTCACTTAGCCACATCGGCTAAACGTTAAGATTACTTTAATCTTTTTAATTAATTGGCCGGAGACAATTTAAGCCTCCTTGCATCTAGAACCTTCCTCAAAAGCCTCAAATGCCATTCTAAAATCTGTAACACTAACCGCTGGATGGCAATCATACATTGCTACTTTAAAAATCTTTTGAGATGATCGAGTCATGCCTTCTTTTAGTTCAATATCTTCTGAATATACTACTATAGTATCTTCATTCATATACAACTTAAATGCCCAGGCTACTTTTCGACTCACAGTAGTGCCAATAACTACAAAGTTAACTATGTCTAAACCCCAAGCTGCTTCTCGGGCCTCTATGCGTTCATCTTCAACTTTTTCATCTCTGCCTGCCTTAATTGCCTCATCCAATTGAAAATCTTCTTCAGTTTCATCTTTATCTATTTTCTCCCATGCTTCATCTTCAATAGATCTTTCTTCTCCTCTCCCCATCAAATTTACTACTTCGGCTCTTGCCCTATCAACACCAATATTTAAGTTTTTAAAAACCTGGGCTAATACAAAATTGCCATCTACCTTTTGGTTTGCAGTTGCTATAACCCCTAACAGCAAATGCTCTGTTCCAATATATGTATGGCCCAAATAACCTGATTCTTTTTCTGCGGCTTTAAAAACTGACTTAGCAGATCTAGTATATGGCAACTTGCCCATTGTAACCATATCAGGTCCGCTTTTAATTCTCTTTTCAATTTCAAGTCTCGCTTGCCTCAAATCTACATCCATATTTTTCAGAGCATTTGCTCCGACGCCAGTGCTTTCTTTAATAAGGCCAAGCAGAATATGTACGGCAGAAATATCTTCATGATTAAATCTCTGAGCTTCTTGATTAGAAAAAGCTAAAACTTTTCTTGCTCTGTCAGTGTAATTCTCTAAGTTCATTCGTAATACTCCGCGTTCTTTTTTATATATGCTTCCCATTCTTCTGGCAAATCTCCCTCAGAAAATATAGCCGTAACTGGGCATGCTCCAGCACAAAGATCGCAATCTATACAAGTATCAGGATCTATAAAAAGCTGTTCAGCATCTTCAAATCCTTCTTCATCTTTAGTAGGATGTATGCAATCAACAGGGCATTCTTCAACGCATGCTGTATCTTTTGTACCTATACATGGTTCTGCTATAATATATGGCATATCAATCCTTTCTTACCATGAAGCTATAAAAAATAGCCCCTTTTGCCCAGATGTTAGTCCACCATCTCCATTTTTTGTAATTTCCCATACTTCAGCAGTAATAATATGATCGCATCTGTCTTCGTTATTATTTTCCCAGGCACAGGCTGGAGCTACTGCCCCAAAGGCATTAAAAATGTTCAGCTTCTTTAATTCGTTAATTCTTAAAACAATATCATAGGGGATATTTCCTAAAGAACTAAGCCGACCATATATACATCTCCAAACTTCTATTGTGTTAGAAGAAGGAAAAAACATAAACTTTTTCTCTAACTCTACTCTGTTTCTTGTAAATACAGTAGAGTTCCCGCCCCAAGTGCTATTACCACCTTTTTCATAAGTATTTTCATGATGATCATAAACCCATTCTACATTATGCCTCTTACCATCAGACTCTTTATTATGAGGTTCGCCCATAACAAGCTCTACAACCCTATTTGGATCTGTAACAATAAATCCCATCCTTCGGGCACGATCAACCCTTGCATCAAATAAACAAGCAGCATAATGGCTTGGCAATTCTGCCTCTTTTAAAGCTTCAAGTTTCTTTTTCCACTCATCAGATATGTCAGGAACTACAAAAGGCTCCCCATCACGGAAAAGTACATTTGTCTTTTCATTTATTTCATTTAAGGTTGATAGCGGCATAGAGGTTTTTAACCTTAGCTTCATCTAAAATTTCAATGCCCAATTGCCCCTAACAGGACTCGAACCTGCACGACCTTTCGGCCACCAGTACCTTAAACTGACGCGTCTGCCAATTCCGCCACAGGGGCTAGATCAAATATCCCCGGGAGGACTCGAACCTCCAACTGCTGCTTTAGAAAAGCAACTCTCTGTCCAATTGAGTTACGGGGACTCTATTTTTAAATGGGCGAGGAGGGAGTCGAACCCTCAATCACCAGTTTCTAAAACTAGTCGCATTGCCGAGTTAGCGTACCCGCCCTTAAATACTTCTCTCCGAAAGACTCGAAAAGGAGTTTTCATATATTTACCGAATAATATAATATGATTCCTTTATATTCAGAACAAAATTATAAAATAGCAAAACAAAAAGATTTCCTGCCTTTGCAGTGCAAACAATGTTATAAAACATTTTTTAAAACTAAAAATTACATTACCTACCATATATTAAGTCCAAAATATGGAAAGACTGGCGACTATTGTGGCAATAAATGCGAAAGAGCATTTCAGGATCCACCCATATATCTCAATTGTACCCAATGTAACAAAAAATTTACTAAACAATCTGCTCAAATTAAAAAATCCAAATCTGGTAATCATTTCTGTTCTTTATCATGTGCTGCGACCTTCAATAATACCCATAAAACAAAAGGAACTCGACACAGTAAGCTTGAAGCTTGGCTTGGAGAACAATTGCCAAACCTATATCCAAACTTAGACATCAAATACAACGAGAAAAGCGCCATCAATTCAGAACTAGACATTTATATTCCCAGCTTAAAGCTTGCATTTGAACTTAACGGCATATATCATTATGAACCAATTCATGGTCAAGACAAATTAAATAAAGTAAAAAATAATGACCAATTAAAATTTAAAGCATGTATTGCAAATAATATTGAATTATGTATTATCGATTCATCTTCTCTTAAATACTTTAAACCTAAAAACGCTCAAAAATATTTAAATATCATAACAAAAATAATAGACTGCAAACTTTAGTTACAAATTCTCACAATTACGTTCACAACTATTCACTTTCCAAAGAACTTATATATTCCTCTATTCCTCTATTTAGCATAAAGTATGTAAGCCCCAAAATATTTAAGCCGGAGACTTACAGAGCCGGGGAAGTAGTAGATCTACGTCCCAAAATCTCTCTTATCTTAACATCGGCTTTTCTAGATATATCAGATAAAGCAGGTGCCAAAGCTTTATTTAATTGCTCAGCAATTTTCTCAGCTTGATCTTTATCGTCAAAATGAGCAATATTATTTAATATAATAACAATATTGTCTCCATCTTCTGTAGCCACAAATTTTAACCCGTTAAGGGCTACTGCTGCCTTGGCATGCTCTCCAGCTTCTAAAATTTTGTCGGCTAAAGTT
>CEPX01196841.1_pt1 | contig 11007 bp, 3 predicted proteins | sample 361361 | NCBI WGS metagenome assembly CEPX01 (sample SAMEA2619974, study PRJEB7988) | marine metagenome | biome: marine biome (ENVO:00000447); feature: mesopelagic zone (ENVO:00000213) & marine oxygen minimum zone (ENVO:01000065); material: "saline water (ENVO:00002010), including plankton...
GGTGAGACAACTTTTGGAGTATATTCGTCTGGTGGTAAATATACGCTTCGCAAAGTTAATGAGAATTTTGATCCTCAAGAGACTATAAAAAGTTATAGATTTGCTTCTGATCTATTAACTAATACTGTTTTATTTGACGATTTAATAGGTACAATTGTTGGAACTCTTAGTAGTGATTCTGACGCTTTAGGTAGAGTTATATATGAAAAAATTGCCAATTTTGTAGACAATACTTCTGATCCTGATACGTGTAATATTAACGCGCTTTATTCTTTATGTAATCAGTATAATGTCCAATTTAATAATTACAATTTAGTATATCCAGGAAAATTAAAACGCATTGTAGATCTACTTTCAATACCACGACACAAATTATGGGGGCAAGTAGAAAAATATGATAGAGATGTACATTTAACTGAAGAAGGTCAAAATTTTGCCATTGCTAATCTTGGTGATCCTATAAATACTGAAACATATGTTGTTAGTGCGGATCAGCCGCTTGTTGCAAAGCATTTATTCGCAAGCCAATATCGCAAAGTTCAAACAGGAATTGTATCTCCTTGGTCATCGTCTGGATGGGGAAGTAGTCGCATAATTGACACTCCTTTAGACCTTGTTGGGCTAAGAGTACATACGTTCGCTACTTACGGGTCAAATCATTCCCAAAGTTACAAGGTTCAATATTCTGATGATGCTGATACTTGGACAGATATTTCAGGTACAAGTACAGCGTTACTATTTAGGTCTACCGCCGTTGGTACCGGTGGTGAACTCAAGTCTCATGATATTGATTGGTCTAGTGTTGGTACTCATCGTTATTGGAGGCTATATAAGACGGAATCCAAATCTGATATTGACTCGTTCATTACTAACATTTCTATCAAGTTGAGTGGAGAAACAGATTACGAAGAAGGTACTCTGACAAGTACAACAATGCTGCATAGTGATTGGACGCCATCAGTCAATATTTTAAATTGGAACCCACACGAAATAGGTAGTGGAGATTCTCAAAATGTAAAATTATATAATAACTTTGCTGCAGCAGGTATTGGTGATTGGGTTCAATTTGATACAGGAACATGGCAAAACCCGCATTACATATCAAAATATGGTGGTGTATCCGCATACCCTTTAAGTGCTTATTCGCCGTACTGGGGCTGGGGATTAGGTTGGGCTTTATCGGGTACAGAAATTTTTAAACATATTAAATTTTATGAGTACATCTCTAAGTATACTGATTATCAATTAGAAGGTGTTATAGATTGGAGCAACCCTCAAACAACATTTAACCGTACAATGAGTACTGGATCCGAATGGTTAGAGGATTATGGGATAGTAGACAACTTGGTTGATATCGAATTGAGAAAAGGATTACAATTATTCAATACTTCTGTTTCAGCATATACTCCTGGCGTGCTTTAATTGTTCACATAAATATTTAAAGTATGGCAGAACGTCGCGAACAACCGTTATCTTATATTGTATGGTTACAAAGCCAAACTTCTGAAGTAACATCAGAATCGGCTTTGTTTAATTTATATAATGAATATGTTCGTGAATTTTTTAAAGAACATTCAGATAGTAGTAGTGAAGCTCAAAAAAATATAGTATCTCAATATGTCGATTTACTTAAAGATATAACTATAAACTATACGTCAATACAAGAACGTAGATTTCTATCAAATATTGATTTTACTAATAGGCAAGAATTAGACACTATATTACCATTTTATGTTAAAAGAATTAGAGAAATAACACAATATATTGCAAAAAAGAGACAAAATATTGGGTTTAAAACACTTCAAAATTCATTTAAAGGTAGTGTAGAGGGTGTTGAAACAATCATTAAAGATATTGTTTTTGATTTAATAACAGATGAGGCGTTTATTGGTAATTATCCTAATTCAGTTATACCTCCTCTCTCGTCAATAGCATATGATTTAATAGTAGATGTACATCCGTTGTATGATAATTATCAAAATTATTTCGACATTGATCCTGAAATAGACAAAGACGTATATGTACATCCAAAAAATGATGAATTATATAGATTATTTCCAGGTAATGTTCAGGAAAAAGAACCATTTTCTTGGCTTGATTTACTTGAAGCAGTAAACGTTTTATTTGACGAAATACCTGAATTTTTACTGGGTAGTGATGGTATCAGTCTAGTTACAGCTGACAATAAACCGTTAGCTGGCAATACAGTAAGAACATTGAATGATATTGAACAGTTACCTTTAAAGTACTTTTTAGATGGTAGTAAAGAAGTAGATAGCTTAGTTATTGATTCACAAGCATTACTGAATGAAAAATTTGCAGGTACTGATTTTTATTATCTATCCACTGGAACGTCTACAACACAGTATGTATCAGGATTATTATACGAAGCAAAAAATCCTGTTGCTAATTATTTAAACAAATATTGGTCATCTCACGCAGTTGTATCAAATAGGCTAAATTTAAAAACTGAAAAAAGTGTTGGTTTATTTTTTACACCACATAAGCAGGGAATTTTAAATTATCATAGTATTGATTTTTATTATGATTTTGATACCGAAAATCTCCTCCCAAATTCAATATATCTGTTTCCAGATCCTGAACAAGCTGCAGCTGGTAGAGGATCAACAAAGGTTGATCAGTCGTCTGTATATAAACATTATGATGATGTTAGTTTATTAAAATCAACACGGTTAAATCATTCTCAAGAAGGAGAAATAGTAAATGACCAAAATTTACAAAAATTTTATCCGTATCAGTCCCGCGAAGAGACGTTAGGTCGTAGTGTTCATGGAATTAGTAGATCAACTGACGATTTCGATTTTTGGATAGGTGAAGAAAAAGATATTTGGTCTCATCCAGATGTGTATGAAATTATTCCAATAAAAACGTTTCCGTTTGATTCGAAAATAAATGATTTATTAATTACCGATTCCATTGTGTATGAATGGAAAACTGATATTTTTGGAAATGATTATGCTCTAATTAAAGATACAAAACCTCAAAGAAAAACATCAGAACAAATATCAGGAAATTTAACAAAAACTGCTATTCAGGATGATTTTTCATCTGTAAATAACTCATTGTATAATCCGGTAACAGGTAGTTTTAAGTATCAAGACCCACCATACTATAATTATCAACTATCTAACCATACAACAGTTTACACATCTCGTAATAATAATATAACTGCTGCTAATTTACCTTATGAACGATTAGATGCACCCGGTAAATTATATTTTAGAAATTTATATTCTACAGATATTAGTCCAGCTAGTAGTGCATTATCAGGCATTTTTGTAAAATATGAAACTAGTACTGACATATATAATGAAATTAATGATAATATTAGGAATTTTGATATTATTAGAGATACTATTATCCTTGAAACTGATAATTTTTTGATTGTTGAAAGATTTAATTATGATTTAGAGTCTGCAACATTTACGTCAATATTGCCTTATAGAGCAATTATGTCACTATCTGGTACTAATAGATCGTTAGAAAAATTTGGTAATATATATTATGATGAACATACTACAGATATATTTTTAACAAAAACTGTTTTACATCCATTTCTTTCTGCTAGCAATTACAAAATAGTATATCCAAATATTTTTAAATTTAATATTCAAAATAAAACTTTTAAAGATGTATTCTCCTTACAATCACTATTAAGGTCAATCAGTTCAACGGATCAAATAAATGAACATGATAATACATATAAATATTTGAGCGGGCAAGGGTATAGTATGAACGACGTATTTACTGTTCTTGCTAGAATTTCAGCTGAATATATTAATGTTACTTCAATTGACAGACCTTTATTATCAATAAATGCTGAAGAAAATACACTTACACTAAACTACTTGGCACATGATAGTAATTGCATTTTATATTTGTATAATCAATATTATGGTGTTGGAAATCCAGATAAGGTAGTTATTAAACAACTAGACTTTTTTAAGCCTAATCATGATATTTTTAATTACAATACAGCTTCTTATCAATCTCATGCAGGTACAAACGCTCCAAATATTTCTGGATATATTGATGGAACTCTTACCAGAGGTGATATCAGAGAACCTAGAATTTTATGTTACGATTCATTTAAGTCACAAATCAAATTACCTGGTAGAGACGCTTTTAATATGACTTTTAATAGTTCATTATCTGGAAGAACAAAAACACCTACCAAAGTGTTTAATACTACCTATGATACTATACAGTTAGGTGCAGGATTAAGCGCTAAAGGTGTTGGAGGTAGTAATGAGACTATTGTTACACCAAGTTCAGCTGCTACACACAGTCATAATTCTTCATTCATGTTATTTACACCAACATTATCAGGCATAAACAACGATATTACTGTATGCTTTGATTTTGCACTATACACATTAACAACAGGCAACTCTGGATATGCACAATGTAACCAAGATAAACACCCTTAAATATTTTTAATATATGAATAAATTTGGTTTTCATAGCGTTAATGTACGACCTGTAAGCTCGACTTATGCGTTTGACGACGAGGTGACGTTCAACGAGATAAAGGAGTTCTCTCGTGAGGGGCTTGATCATTGCTATATGACAGGCTTATCTGGTATCGAAGATTCAACAGCTAATAATCTTAATTATTTATTTTTAACAAAAACAACTCCGGTAAATAATATTCTTAAAGTTAATAAGAGTATAATTAAGTACCCATATTATAGAACTACGTGGTTAAAAGCACCCACCGGGGATTCATTTCTAGAAGTCAACACAGATACCGGTACGACTATATTATCCGGTTTATCAGCTAATATTTCAACAAAAAATATATTTGAACTCGAATTTATAGATTCGTTACATGTTGCTATTAAGCATTATGATAATCAAGCTGTTAAATTTTTAACATTAAATCAAACTAATAGCTCGCAATTATCATTTAGTGCTCGACAATTACCTCTCGCAGGTGCACAAGATACTCAGATCTTTACGTACATACTAGAAAACGATACTATATCTTTTATTCAAAGTTTATCTACAATACCTACAGAAGGTGAATTGTCAAAAAGGTATCCATTTATTATATCCGGCATGACTAGTATATCTGGTGACCTAAGTGCATCAGAACTAGGTACAAGAACATCTCCCTTCTCAAGTATAGATTACGGTCAAGGTGTTACAGTATTTAAAATTAGACCTGATATAAAGCCAAGTACAACGTATGATTTAAATGACAGTTATGTAGGATATTTGAGTGGTATAGATCACAATTCTTTAAATGTTGATGAACGTAAAACAATTTCAAATTTACAAAATAACTTTTTATTATATACAGCAACAGATGATTTGAATTTATCTAGTAAGAGTATGGATTTAAATGTTATACCTTTAAAAAATCAAGTTACTATAGAAGGTAACGTATCAAAAGGTAATCCATATCAGAATGAGGAAACAGAAGCGACCCATCGTGAGTATCATAAACTACATACTGGTACACATCAAAAATACGGTAATGACAACATACATGCAACGTTTACTGCTGGTATAAACCAATTACATTTCCCATCAGACAAATTAACATATTTTCATATGCCGCAAACCATAGCGCCATATACACAACTAAACGTTAATGATAGTACATTAGTTAAGTTAGGAGCGGTCCCAGGTGACACACCTGGAGTATCAGATAAAGTATTTAAACAGCGTCGAACAGTATACAATTTTAATAATCCAATAGATGAGTTAAACGGTACATTTTTATGCTCATGGTTATCAGGAAATGATAATAGTAATATGACACCGGTATGGGTAGATAGATATTTCAATTCGTCATATTTAACAAAACATGTTGCTTTAACAGCTGGTGTACTAGAGCCAGTACCTTATATAGATTCGTTCACTGCACTAACAAAGCATGTTGGAGCGTCCGCGGGTCGTGTATCAGTATTTGATAAATTTAGTGATTTAGTTTTTGAACCAGGAGGATTATATGCTTATCACCATGTTGGAAGAGGTAATGCTCAGAAGTTAATATATTCGTTAGAACAGCGTATATTATTTAAAGACTTAAAGCAATATACAACATTTAATGGTATTAATGAGCTCCCCATTTTTGATACACAAGAAGATGTACATGTTGATGCTAACGGAAACGTTGCTACTGGTACAAGCTCAAAGCCAAATTCAATCGAAGTCCCGTTATTATATGAGTTTGACAGGAATAGGTATGCAATCACAGACATTATTAAACATACAGGTTCTTTTACTCTAAACTTTTGGCTATGGTGTAAAGATTGGACAAAGCCGTTTACATATCAAGTACTTGGGAATTGGATTACAAAAGGGTTTGGCATTTTTAATGAACAATTTGTAACACCGTTTATTGCAATCCCAGATGAGAATAAAGTTCACATATACAATACAGATTTTACATATCTTGCAACTCACAAGCTTGGAAGAAATATTGTTTTATTTAATAAAAAAGGTACATCAGAAAACTTCTGGATAGTAGATGATAATAACGACATATATGAGTATGATATTAACGGAGTTATTCAAGATAAGATTGTAAGCACTCGTTTAACTGGTAGAGAACCGGTCGATTTAGAATTATCACAAAACACCTTATATGTTTTGTTTAGACCTAATAGTGGTGAAAATGCTGATTACTTCAAATATGATTATACAAGAGTCAATGAACAATCATATAACGGTTACGTGTCTAGCGGATCTATATGGAATTTCAGACAAGGAGTAAACGCTACAAGTACAAATAATTTATCAACATGTAAATTACACGTTGTAAAGATAGGATTGTCAGGCGGTGAAGGAGTATTGATTACTCAACAAGACGTGTTGAGTAGCAATACAACAAATTACAATACATTAACAAGTGCTTATGTATTCGCTAATGGTAGTACAGTAGATAACAATGGTGTTCCTTGGACCTTGCAAAATGGTGTTATATACACATACAGCCCACTCACAAGTACAAATATAGCAGCGATGAGTGCGAGCAAGATTATTGAAGGTGTTAATGTTGATAAAAATAATCACGTATGGGTATTACATGATTATGACAGAATAAGTAAATTAGATTCTAATAGAAATTTATTATTCACGTCAAGTTTGAGCTCACTTCTACCATTAAGTGCAACTCGACATAATCGTAGTATTGATTATGTAGCTGAATTTGGAAATAATGGTTATGAACAATATCCATTTGTAATTACACAATCCGTTAGTGGTACTAATGCATATAAGTTAAACCCAGATAATGGCCATGTTGTAACTGAAGTAGTAATGTTAACAGGGGATACTCCGGTTGTTACATATTTAACATCACCATCAAGTCATAAGACATATACTGGTCATGATTATCTAAGAAAGAATGAAAGACTTACCGGTTCAAGATTAGACGCTAAACTTACAGTGACAAGCGTCTATAATACATCAACAACTACTCAAACATATTCAACATATACTTTGAGCTACGATTTATCTGGATTATCTAGAGGATGGCACAATTTTAATATTACTGTAGATACGGAACAAGGATTTTTTGATATGCATATTGATGCTGTCAGAGTTAATACTATACCATTATCTGCAGGTAAATTTACTTATAGTGACATTTTTGATTCTCCGTTAATTGTAGGTGCTGCGCCATTTTACACAAAACTTTTGCTACAAGAGCATTTACAACAACCACGATATTATTTGGCCAATAATATAAAGATGAAAAATATAAAGTTATATGATAAACCTTTAGGTTATTATGATATCAAAAATCATTATCAAGTTCTACAAGATGTAACTGACATAAGATGGGATACACCAGTTGGTCAAAGAAATTATATCGATACCGTTGAGCGTATATTTAAACATTCGCTACCTGGTAGGAAAAGTGAATTAATTAATGTAAATATTAAAAATTCAAATATAACAGATGTACAAATAATTAATGATATTACAGATAAAGTTAAACAAAAACTACAAGAAGAATTACCTATATACAATGAAATAAATGAATTGACGTGGAGTAGCAGATTCCAAACCGTATCAGCTATGACTATAAAGCCGAAAATAATGGTATGGAAGCCTGATAATGATTCTACTAGTACAACCTCGAAGCTAACAGGAGATACAATTACATATGAGCATTAATATTGACGTTACTCTTCCCACTTCTACTTCTGTTACAGTAACTGGTATAGATGTCGAAGTGACTACACATTTTATACTAGATAGATATCTTGGAGATGAATTAACTCTCCCATATGGATACGATGAAATAAAAATAAAAAGTAATGATTCATGTATAGCAAATAATATAAATGCTAGTTTCTTTAAACTACACTATAACTTTTTGTATCTAAATGGTCAAACAAGAATCGCATCAAATAATTTTCCTACAGTATATGCAGGATTTATAGCCGGAACTAAATCTACAGGAACTTCTGGTGTAGGTTGGCACTTACCAGCATATCCATTGTCATATTTAAGAAACGAGCTCTCCGCTTATGGTGACGGTACTACATCTGGTAGTACAATTCTAAGTGGATTAATTGCAGGTGCGTTTACTCAAAGCTTAGGTTCAAAAAGTAAGTCTGTTGGTTTTGTTGCAAATTCTGGCACACTATTAGCGTTTCATACTGATACTGCAGTACCATACTCTGAATTAAAACTTCAAATAAAAACTATTGAAGATAGAACCGCTTTACCGTTTACTGAAATAAGAAGTTTAGTATTAAACTCAGATAAAAATTTGTTGGTACTTGACAATGTTCTAATTCATAAGTTTGATGTAACTGGTGTACTTACTGATAATCCGGCAACTAGTGGAATCGGTAGATTTTTAATTAAAACAATTGGTGGATTAGCTACTAGTATATACGATAAAGATAAATTTAATTCTCCCGTCTCAATTGATGTTGGAAAAGATGATAAGGTTTATGTATTAGATAAAGGTCATAGTGGATATAAAATATATGATAAGGATTTAAATTGGATTTCTACATCTAGCAAACGAAATGATTTTGTACGTGAATTACAAAATAGCCCAGTTGTTGACATTAGTGTAGATAAAAAGACTGAGCATATTTATATTTTATCTAAATCCGGAACAATATTAGAATACGACGATAATAATTTTCTTGTAGATACTCATGTTATTGAAGACGGTAAAGGTTCAACCGAAGAATTTAAACAACTAGAGCAGTCACGAATTAATGATGACATTTTATATGTCATGACAACAAGCTCATTATTCAAAAAATTTAAAACTAAATTGTCAAAATCTATTGGAGCGTTTAGACTGCAAACATCTAAAATAACACCAGTTACCGGTAGAGGTCTTTGTTTCGTTGATGTCATGGATACTGATGATATACAATACGATTACACATTTTTAGGTACAGATCATGTTATCGAAGATGAAGACCCAACTGATGAAGATGGGCGATCAACTGCTGTTAATTCTGACGTTGGTGCTGTTTGTCAGTTTAATGAAAATGTTAATCATCAAACAATATCTCGTGATACATATAAAACTGATGTTTTTTCATTAAGCAGCGTTAATATTGATGGTAATGAGTACGTAACTAGTTGGGTTATTAATAAATCATTACATAAATTTTTATACAACCATCTATTGTTCAGAGAATCATTATTTGGTAAGTTTATTAGTAGGTATGATGAATATGGTCGACCTGAATTTCTCGACGTTGAATATTTGACTGAATTAGATGATAATTTATTTGATTATCAATTGTCATTAGATAATTTTGTTGGGTTAAATGAAGTAGTGTTAGCAGAAACAGTTAATAGACCTTTAAAGAAGATTTACGAACTTCAAGAAACGTTGTTAAAAATGTGTAAGGAGAAATATATTAACAGTTTCCCGCTGAATAATCAAATAGTTGGAATTTAAAATATAGTTGGAATTTGAGAAACACAGATAAATACATATACAAGGATGTCATATAAACTTTTACAAGTTAGTCAATTATCTGCCCTAGGGGTCCTGGGTGGAAACTATCTAAATTATCCCCTGTACAAAGATGATTTATTCATGGGTACAGTCGGGACAGAAACGGGTGTACTAAGCACTGTAAAAGTTACACTTGAAGAATTTACTCAAGGGATGTATTCTAATGGAAATACTACTTCTCCTTGGATATCAGCAGGTATCGCCAGTCTTCGAAGAGTATATGCTCCAAATCATAGAGTCGGCATTGGTACTAGTTGGGCAGATGAATATCCATACGCAACACTTACTGTACATGGAGGTGTTAGTTCATCTGAAGGTCTTAGTGCAGCTCCTACTCGAGCAGGATTTAGAAATGTTCTAATGGGTAATGTTGGTATTGGGACAAATTCATTTGGTACTTCAGAAACTTATATGCTTAACGTTGTTGGTAACACTAACGTTACTGGCAACGTTACTATTGGAGGTAATACTGATATTACTGGCAATCTCACAGTTGGTGGTGATGTCGATTCTGGTGCTGATACCAGTACAACGGATACACTAACTTTTAAGAGTAGAATTGATAGTAATATTGAACCCAGTGCTAATAGTACATACGATTTAGGTACTACAGCCCTTCGTTGGTCTAAACTTTGGGTTGATACGATGCAAATTACCGGCAATGTCGACATTGATGGGGATCTAGATGTAGATGGTACAACAAACTTAGATGTAGTAGACATCGATGGTGCTGTACAAATAGATGCAACTGTAACGGTAGGTGTTGATGATACTGGATATGATGTAAAATTCTTTGGTGCAACATCGGACAAATATACCCTTTGGGATCAATCATTAGATAAGCTAATCGTTCTAGGTACAGCAAAGGTATCAGGTCAAGTTAGTATTGGTGATACTATCGTACCTAACTGTGCTTTAGATATAGGCATTGAACATACTAATGCGTTGAAATTGCCAGTTGGTAATCGGACTCAACGACCAGCAAACGGCGCAGGTTCAACAGCGGGTAACATAGTATCGGCTGG